>Ga0302309_10000372_pt1 | contig 52922 bp, 82 predicted proteins | sample III_Palsa_N1_1_FD_200453 | JGI IMG/M metagenome (GOLD analysis project Ga0302309, IMG submission 200453) | Peat permafrost microbial communities from Stordalen Mire near Abisko, Sweden - III_Palsa_N1_1 | ecosystem: Environmental > Terrestrial > Soil > Palsa > Peat permafrost | place: Sweden...
GACCTGAGCCCCGACTTGATCCCAGACCTGATCCCCGACCTGAGCCCTGACCTGAGCCCCGACCTGATCCCCGACCTGAGCCCTGACCTGAGCCCCGACCTGAGCCCCGACTTGAGCCCAGACCTGAGCCCCGACCTGAGCCCTGACCTGAGCCCCGACCTGAGCCCTGACCTGATCCCAGACCTGAGCCCCGACCTGAGCCCCGACTTGAGAGTTAGCCAAAATTGCAGCGCCATATACTCCAGAAAGTGGGCTGTCCAGCCAAATAATATATTTTGGTGGTTCCATGCCTGCAGATTGATATGCTTCATTTACACCAATAACTGCTGTCACTCGGTCTGCAGGCTGGCAAGAAAAACCAATCCCGAGCCATTTATCCCGAAACTCAGCCATTTTTAATTCTTGATCTGGCGTTAATGAGTTAATTTTTTTCAACATGTAAATCTCCCGTTATGAAATAAATAAATTTACCTACCGAAATAGGTAAATTATTTTTGGTTAATCGCGCGTGATGCGCAATTCTTTCGGCGAGTATTCAACCTGAACAGGCAATTTGTAGATACCTGGTTCGATCTTGGCGTGAGTATGTTCTTCGTGTTTCAAAACTACCGAAGCCATCACTTCCAAATATTTAACCTTTCCAATCGCCCATACTTTGACTTGATCGATATCTTCATAGATAGCATGAGCATGTCCAGTTACTTCGCCGTAAGCCAATACAACGCGTTTATCTTCTGTTTTGATCTCGACAGCACCGACTGGTATTGATTTTACTGATTGAAGGCAGACATCTCCCTGACGAATAATTTTCAACATTTAAAGCTCCTGACTAAATACCACTGATGCCCGTGGTCGGCATTTAATTCATGTCTAATATTAAGACGCAATAATCTACCTGTCAAGATATTTTATACTTATTTATATATTGACTTTATCATTTAATGATACTACGATGCAATTTATCGGATTGGAGAAAATAAAAATGAATGATCTAGAGTATGTGGTTAAACAACTTGAGGATAGAAATATCAAGAAGGTGGCCGAGACGGTCAATCTTTCGTATTTAACTATTCTAAAAATAGCGAACGGAAAAAATACTTCGCCGTCATTTAAAACACTGAAAAAACTTCTTGATTATTTCAAAGGTGTTTAATTGGAAATCGTGCTTGTAAAACAGACAGACAACAAAATGACTGATCAGGAAGCATCGGTTGTGCGTCGTTTTTTGTTTGAGTATATCGATGGTTTGAACTTGGTGGATAAGAGGGCTTGGCGTCGGTTCTGCGGTTCTTTGAACGACGCTGCGGAAGGCGAATACTTTCTAATCAAACTATGGCGCCAGCGTTCGGGCGTATTTCACCGTGGACACATGAAAATGATGTCTGTGATTTTCGAGCAGCAAGAGACGTTCGAAGATTTCAGAATATTTCGTTCGTGGGTAAAGCTGGGCGCTGGTTTTGTTGACTACGTTCCTAACGGCGATGGTGAATTAATTCCGGTACCGAAGTCAGTTAATTTTGACGACTGCTCCGAAGATGAAATGCGATTATTTCACGAAGACGCATGTAATTTTTTTCGTACCGAACACGCTCAGAAAATACTCTGGCCATCGCTGTCTTCTACTATTTCAGATATCTCGATGAATGAAATTTTAAAGTCATTTGAAAGGCTTCATTGATGTTGAATCGAATTGCTGATTACTTGATCGAACGATCAAAGAAAACACCTTATTTCCATCTTGACGGATATATGAACCGTTACTGGTTGGTTCCATACGTTGGCAAGCTGGCCGGTAAGCAGGGATGCGGATATGTTTCTTGGCGTAAGCGTCCTATCGCCAGATTTATCCAGTGCTTCGGAATTGCTGTTCGTGTGCATGAAATTTTACGGTCCGATTCAGATCGACACATGCACAATCATCCATGGAAATTTTGTTCGATCATTTTGAAGGGCGGGTATCAGGAAGTGACGCCCGAAGCAGATGGAGAACGATCTAAAAAATACAGTGCTGGATCAATTCTGTTTAGAACAGAGAAATCCAGGCATCGACTTGTTTTGAATGAAGTGCTAACTGGTGAATTTGTAGACGCTGGACATATTCGAGTTTTTCAAGTCAAACCAGTTCCGGTCACTACTTTATTTATCACGTTCAGGTATGTTCAGAAATGGGGTTTCTTTCTGGACGATGGAAAGTTTGTTTCACACGATGAGTACATAGAATGAAAAACATCAAAACCGGATTACAAAAACTCCACGGAATGGTAGATACCAAGGATCTCACGCCGTGGCAAAATAATTTCATCAAATCAATCTGGAATCAGACCAAACAAGGCACTGTAACCGCTTCGTTGAGTCCTAATCAGATTGAAACGATGGAATCGATACATGACAAGCACTTTGCCGACTAGGGAAATTATGGATTACGCCGAATTTTTAGAACAGAAGAAAATAACACCGATTATTTCTGGATTTGATGTTGATTTAACTGAGTTGAATTCGAATTTATTTGATTTTCAACGCGTCATAGTTAAATGGGCTTTAAAACGTGGTCGTGCGGCGATATTTGCTGATACTGGTCTTGGCAAAACATTGATGCAAACTTCATGGGCATATCAGGTAGTCAAATATACCGATGGTGATGTTCTGATTGTTGCGCCGTTATGCGTCGCACAGCAGACCGTGCGAGAGGGTCAAAAGTTTGGCATTGATATTAACTTTTGCCGCGATCAGGAACATGCGAAGCCAGGAATCAACATTACTAACTATGAAATGCTGGATAAATTTAATCTCGATGATTATCACGGTATTGTTTTAGATGAATCTTCAATCATTAAAAACCGTGATGGCAAAACACGAAATGCGATTATTTCGGCATGTCAACAAGTGCCATATCGATTGAGTTGCACAGCTACACCTTCACCAAATGATTTTATGGAATTAGGCAATCAGGCCGAATTCTTAGGAATTATGACGATGACTGAAATGTTAGCTATGTTCTTTATCAATGATGCCGGCGATACTGGGACATGGGTTTTAAAGGGGCATGGTAAGGCTAAGTTCTGGGAATGGTTATCTACTTGGTCTTGTGTGATTCGTAGCCCTGCTGATCTTGGATTCGATGGCTCTGCATATGTTTTGCCAAAGTTGAATATGTTTGATCACGTGGTCGAATCAAAATCAACTGATGGATTGTTTGCTGACATTGCTTCAGGCTTAATGGAAAGAAATCAAGCTAGAAAAGAATCAATTGATGATCGTGTCGCAAAATGTGCTGATGTAGTTAATTCTAGCTCAGAGCAATTTGTTATATGGTGTCATCGTAACGAAGAAGCTGAAAAGCTATGCAAGTTAATTGATGGCGCAGTTGATGTATCTGGCAGTGATTCAATTGAGCATAAAGAGCAATCTGTCGATGGATTTATTGATGGGTCTATTCGTGTTTTGGTCAGCAAGCCAAAGATTCTTGGTGCGGGTATGAATTTCCAGCATTGTTTCAATACTGCATTTGTTGGATTGTCCGATTCATGGGAGCAATACTACCAGGCTATTCGACGGTTTTACCGATTTGGACAAACGCACGAAGTGAATGTGCATGTGATCAGCGCAGAATCGGAAGGCGCAGTCGTTGCTAATATTAAACGCAAAGAAGAACAAAACGCGCTGATGGGCGCAGAAATGGTTAAATATATGTCTGAATCAATGAAAAAAGAAATATTCGGATTATCCAACGAAAAGACCGAGTATGTGCGTCAAGTAACAGAAACAGATAAGTGGACAATCCATAATTCCGATTGCATTGATTTATCCAAGGAAATACCGGATGAATCTGTTGATTTTACAATCTACTCTCCGCCTTTTGAGTCACTGTTCACTTATTCAAATTCTGACCGTGATATGGGAAATAATAAATCATCGGAAGCGTTTCAGATTCATTATCAGTTTTTGATTGAGCAAAATTTCAGGATGATGAAAGCTGGACGACTTGTCGCCGTGCATTGTATGAACCTGACCACATCAAAGGCCAATGATGGATTTATAGGTATCCGTGATTTCCGTGGCGACATTATCCGCGCACATCAAAAAGCAGGATTTATCTATCATTCAGAAGTGTGTATATGGAAAGACCCAGTAGTTGCAATGCAACGCACTAAAGCACTTGGGCTTCTACACAAAACGATTAAAAAAGACAGCTCAATGTCTCGGCAGGGATTAGCTGACTATCTGGTTATTTTTCGCAAGCCAGGACAGAATGAGAAGTTTATCAGCCATACCGCAGAAGAATTTCCAGTGACTATGTGGCAGCGTTATGCCTCGCCCGTATGGTTTGATATTGACCAATCCAGAACTCTCAATTTCCGTGATGCGAGAGAGGAAGATGATGTTAAGCATATATGCCCGTTACAGTTAGATGTAATTGAACGTGCGATGGATTTATGGACAGCACCGGATGATTTGGTATTCAGTCCTTTTACTGGAGTTGGTAGCGAAGGATTTACGGCAGTAAAAATGGGACGTAGATTCATTGGCAGCGAATTAAAGCCAAGTTATTACGAACAAGCTGTAAAAAACATGCATCAAGCAAAATCATTGAATGGAGATTTATTCGATGACGAGGCGTAAATCATTAACACTCGATCAGATTCGCGCAATACGCCAGGAATACAAACCTGGCAAGCGCGGATTTGGTTATGCTTCGTTGGCCCGTAAATATGGCGTCGGTGAAAGTACCATCAGGGACCATGTTAATTTTTATGTGGGATATTCGTTGAAATGAAACGATCTGCGATGAAACCAAGCACAAAACCGATGAAAAGAACGGCGATGAAAAAATCACGTCCAAAAACATCGAAGATTCGCCAGTCTGCCAAAGGTCAAAAATGCACCTTAAAAATTGAAGGAGTATGCACAAATGAAACCGAAACAGTTGTATGGGCGCATTCAAACGAGACCGAAGACGGTAAAGGAATTGGTATCAAGGCTCGTGACGAAGAGGGGTGTTTTGCCTGTTTTAGTTGTCATGCTTGGTATGACGGAGGTTATGTACATTTTGGTGTTGATCGCGATTATGTACGGGGCCGGTTTAACGTTGCTAGAGAAGTAAGCCAAGCTATTTTGAAAACTAAGGGATTGATGTGATGGAAATCAAATTTGTGGTTCCCGGTCAACCTGTAGCCAAGCAAAGACCAAAATTCGCACGTCGCGGTAATTTCGTTTCGACTTATACGCCAGAAAAAACGGTGAATGAAGAAAAACGTATTCAGGGTTACGCACGTGAAGCAATGTCGTTGATGGGTGCCAGTGTAAGGCCTATAGAGCTTTCTTTGCACTTCTGCATGACCATACCTGCCAGTTGGTCTAAAAAACGCCGCCTGATGGCTTCACAAGGCTTGATTAAGCCAACTTCAAAGCCCGATCTTGACAACTGTGTCAAATTAATTTCTGATGCTTTAAATGAAAAATGTTGGAAAGATGACGCCCAAGTTATTCGATTAATCGTGCAAAAAGACTATTCCGATAATCAACGAGTTGTCATATTTATCAAAGAACTTGACGGCGAACCGGCATAAAGTTCTTGACATTACTAGTCGTAAGTTTATGATTCGAAATATGGGCTGGTAATCCATAACCTCAGACGATAGACAAAAATGAAATCAAATTTTAGAGTATTTTCAGGAAGTGACATAGGCTGCGTCCTGTCCGTCGTCCAGTTTTCAGTCTTGCTTACTTTACCCGTAAGCCTCTTCCTGAAAGTACTTTAAATTATGGGCCGCATTAGAACCGTCAAACCAGATTTTTTCAGACACGAGGGTCTTTATGACCTTGAGAAGGAAACTGGATTACCTATGAGAGTTGCATTTGCAGGACTTTTCACGGCGTGTGACCGTGAAGGCCGATTCGAATGGCTCCCAAAAACACTAAAATTAGACTGCCTGCCTCACGATGAATTAGATTTTTCACGCGTGCTTGACGCGTTGTTCACGCGTGGATTTATTTCTAAATACACGTCAGAAAACAAGATTTACGGGTTCATTCCTTCGTGGTCAAAACATCAAGTGATAAATAATAAAGAAAGCGCATCTAAAATACCATCACCTCACGAAGAACTAAGCCAGATATGGGTTCCAACGCGTGAAGCACGCGTGAAGCACGCGTCAACTACGCGTGCCGATCTTTTCCAAGGGGAAGGGAAGGGAAGGGAATGGGAAGGGAAGGGAAGGGAAGGAGAAAAGCACAGTCCAGTTGAACCACAAAAAAAAATAACTCCAAGCACAAATTTGGAAGTCGAAGAAATTTTTGAATATTGGCAATTAAAATTAAATCATCCAAATGCCAAACTGGATTCAAAAAGATTAAGGGCGATCAAAGCCCGTTTGCTTGACGGTTACACAGTGGGAGAAATTTGCAAAGCCATCGATGGGTGTTTTATCGATCCATTCAGTCAAGGTAAAAATGACAGAAACACCGTTTTTGATGACATTGAATTAATTTGTCGTACGGCGGTAAAACTTGATAGTTTTATAAAAATGGCCGAACGCGGCGTCATTTTGAATTCTGACATGAGTGAAAACAGGCGTAAGACGTTGGAAAACATGAATTTATTTTTGGAGAAGCATTCATGAAAAATGAAATTTCACAAGCGATAGCGCTGCTGACAGCAGAGTACGACATGCCAGCTTTCGATGGATCCAGACTGGCTATGTGGTTCTACAAGCTGTCCAGTTATCCGAAGGGAAGCGTCATGAAGTCGGCCCAGCATTTCATTGCCACAAGCAAGTTTAAGCCGCAGCTGTCGGAAATCATTCACGGTTGCGAGATTCAATGCCCGGGTACATGGTTGGGTGCCGACGAAGCTTGGGCGAAAATGCCGCAATCGGAAAGTGAAAGCGCTCTGATGACGAATGAAATTTCCCAAGCCATGTCCTACGCTACACCGTTGCTCGAGCAAGGTGAATCGAACGCGGCACGGATGGCATTTCGCGACGCGTACGATCGATTGATCGAACGCGCGAAGTTGGAAGGTCGTAAGCCGGTTTATTTTCTTTCCTCTGGTTCTGATCGCGGAGGACGTGAATCTGTTTTGTGTGATGCGGTTAAGGACGGCTTAATCAGCATTGATCACGCGGTCAAGATTCTGCCCGAGTGCGCAGAAAACATTTTGCGAATTTCCGGCGTTACTGAGCATCCTTTGCTAACGAATTCAAACAAAAACGGTAACGGTAAAGAGGAAGTCAAGAAGCTCTTAAATTCAATCAAAATTAAGCCTGTACAACCATCCGGAGTTAGCTAATCATGACCATCAGATACCGAGTCGGCGTTGAGAAGGGTGCTTACGTTTTAATTCTTCAAATTTTTTTCAATAACAGTCAAGGTGGATACTGGCGCGACGCGACCGTCGAGGATATGACTAAAACTACGATTGAGGTTAAATCATGAGCGATTTAAAGTTGTGCGTTAATTGCAAATATTTCGTTCCGGAAGTAGAACCATCTTTCTTGGTTCCTGTTAGTAATCGGGCTTATTGTTCGAATGAAAAAAATATGCCGATTTCTCTAGTGTTGGGTTACAGGGATCCTCGCTATTCCTTGAATCTACTGAGAGACCCAGAATTTATGATTAGCCCTAATACTGTTTGCGGGGTTGATGGTTCGTGGTTCGAGGATAAATCATGAGCCAAAACCACGTCTATTGCGATTGCGCCGCGTTTGGATGCCCTATGCTAGGAACATCATCACACAGCACCAATGGCGCTAAGGAGTGGTTTTGCTACCTACACGTGGCATACCCGAGTGAGAAGTGGCAGAACATCACGTTTGAATTAAAACGATTGGTTTGGTTGGTGGAAATTTTACGTTCAATTCGCTTGTATCGCGGCACTGAACACTGGCCCGAAATGTACGTTTCATACAAACCAAAAATTATTCTCAATCAGCGTAGTGACCTGGTTAAGAATCAATCGGAAAGCTTAGATGCGTGGATATCCAGATTGGAACACGTTTTAAGCAATGCATGCACTGAATCTTTTAAATCGCAGTTACCTTTAGAAAGTTAAATCATGGAAGACGACAAAGACCCAGACGATTCAATTATTGATCTAGTTGCAATCGGTCTTTTCTTAATTATTTTTGTTCTGCTTTGTGTTTGGTCTATTTGTGATTCTGCACTTAAGGGATTGATATGACTCCATTTCTAGGGAGGACAAATTTTGATGTAAATACCAACACATATACTTTTTCAGATGGTAGCGGAGCAATCCCAGAAGAAATGAAATTTGATCTTGAACTTGAATTTGAAGATAGAAACGAAATGGGATGTAATGGGGTATCTGTTCTTTTTTGTTTATTTTCATGGAAAGACCGTTCAGCAAAACAAAGGAACAAGCCATGAACCAAGCCGATATATTGAAGCTGGCAAAAACGGCTGAAATGCAGATAGTTTCAGACCACTGGCCAGACTGGAAAGAGTTGGGCATACCGACTACATTTATTGAACTCTGTCGTTTTGCTGAACTGGTCGCGCAGCATGAGAGGGATTCTTGTCTGAAAATATGTAATGACTTTAATCAACTTGCAGCGGAAAGTAAGCATCGCTTATCTAGCGCATTTGAATGCGCAGAAGCAATCCTCGCAAGGAATAAATCATGATCGATCAAAAAACAGTGTTGGAACTCGCAACAAAGTCTGGTTTTAATAAAAATCCTTTCTATCCATCCATTTTGACAGCTAAAGGAATGAGTCCAGTAGATTTAATGGATGCAGTTCAATCCTTGGTCGAACTCTCTATGCAGTTAGGATCAGAGCAGCGTGACGAATACCTCATTAAGCGGTTGGAAGCAAGTATTCCGCCTGATAATTTCATCTGGGAAGTGGTGGATAAAATCCGTGAATTTAAAGGACAATCATGAGCAATAAATCGGAGCCAGTGGCGTGGATACAAAATGCCGCAGATGCAATTGATAGCGCTTTGCTTTGCAGTGGAAATAACTGCGAGTCGTTGTTAAAGGAAAATCTGGAGCGCGACTACCCACGACGCAGGAAAATAATTATTGACATAATTTCTGGTTATGCTGGACGGGCAGCACCAGCACTAACCTTCGAACTGAAAGCGGAGTTGTTGGAGGCTTTGAAATTGGGGGAAGATGCTGCTGATAATGAATTGACAGATGCTTACAATGCTGATGAAGAGAATCCGTGTAGGTATGAAGTTATAGATTGCAGAACAACGGAGCTTAAAAAAATCAAAGCAGCCATTACCAAACTAACTAATCTGGAGAGTGAATCATGACACCATGTAAAACGCATAAAGAATACAATTGTGCAAATTGTGGGCAAGACAATGTGCCAGAATGTGAATGTGGTATATCTGGAAATTTTGAAGAATGCCCTAAGCATAAACCAACTGAATGTAAGCCAGTGGCGTGGATGAATCCGGACGATGATGATTCGTTTAAGTTTATGGAGCATAGCGCAAAATTGGCATGGATTGAATCGTGTGGTAATAACTGCCGCGTAGCCAAAGTCTATACTGTGCCACTCTACACCCACCCAGCACCAGCCTTAACCGCCGAACTGAGGGCGGAGTTGATTTATACCATTGAAAGCTTAATCGAAATGAATTACGCGCCAGAAAGTAACTGTTCCTGTCATATTTCGCCGCCTTGCAATGACTGCGTTGAATATAGCCGCGCAAGAGAAGTCAACGAACACGCTAAATCAGCCATTACCGAACTAACTAATACTGGATAGCCATGATTAAAGACGATGAAGATCAAATAAATCCTGCCGAAGAATATCTCCGTAATAAATACGGAGCTTATCGAGCTCATCCCGCATGGCGTGAATTAGAGAAAGCTTTTAAAGCTGGAATGATACATGAACGCGATGAATGTGGATTATTATTTATGGGAACAACTAGCGATCCATGCTTAGACATTTTGGATAAAATTCTTGCGAGAAATCAAAATGACCAATAACCAAAACTGGCCGGATAGGGTTTATGCCTACACAAGGAATTGGGGAAGAGCCGATACCGCTGGCAGATTCATGGGATTTATCAATGTTGAACTTTCCAGAAAAGAGGATTTGCCTACTAACTTTCCAGCAGTCGAATACATATCGGCAGAAAAAGTCCGTGAGATTCAATTGGCTACTATTGTAAAGACTCTGGAAGCTGTTACCGAAAACCTGCGCTATTCCGACGAAGATGACGCTATCGAAACCATCAACCTAGAATCAATCATAGAACAGGTAGGTAAATAAAATGATCGCTGCTTTATTCGTTGAAACTGACGGAAGCTATTTTAATCTGCCTGGCGTTGATCCGTGGGATGAAAAGCGCGATGCGCGGCAATATCCTGGATCATATCCGGTTATTGCGCACCCACCGTGCCAGCGTTGGGGTAAGTTTTGGGCAGGTCAGCCATTGCATATCAAGCTGACCGGACAGCGCAAGATTAAAGGCGATGACGGAGGCTGTTTTGAGTCTGCCTTGGCTTCCGTTCGCAAATATGGTGGTGTGATCGAGCATCCCTATCAAAGCCATGCGTGGGCGCATTTTGGACTAAACAAGCCATCAAGAAAAGGTGGCTGGATTAAGGCTGATGAGTTTGGCGGTTGGACTTGTTGCGTAGAACAGGGACGGTATGGTCATTACGCCAGGAAGCCAACTTACTTACTTACTTACTTACTTACTTTACAGATCGGCCTGAATTGGATTGGGGAGAAAGCCCGTCAAGACTTGATCCAGAATTAATCGCACGAGTCGGACTGAAAAGAGCGCAACGATTGGGCGAGGTATGCTCTAAAGGTGGTGGAACGGATAGCAGTTTCAGGATAGCGACACCAAAACCGTTCAGGGACTTATTAATTAAAATTGCAAACTCTGCGAATATTATTGAACAGGTGAAGATATGAGTACAGATAAAGAACTGTTAGGCGCGGCCGCCAAAGCAATTGCGGAACACGCTGCGTGGAAAGTTAGAAACTCGGCAAGGAACGCGCTTAAAAAGTTTTATAGAGACTACACTGACGAAACAGGAGAACTGTTTGACAGGGGAGATTGTGTTGACGGCGGAGAGTTTGAATACGTCACCAAGTTTGACGAATTATCTAATTCATTAAAAAAAGAACAGAGAAATTTAACCACCAAGCGAGCAGCCACCCGCCGCGCAATAGTCCGAGCCGCTGCCGCTATTGGTGAACAACTAAATGAAGGAGTGAAGGAATCGTGATTAAATTTTTACTGATTTTAATCTTAGCAATATTGATTATTGTAGGTCTTGAACGCATGCTTAACCGAGATCCTGGATTACCGGTAATTTCTGCTGCAAGCCATCAATCAACCGTGATCAGCAACGTGTCGGACGGTGATACGGTACCTGCGATCGATGGCTATGCAACTGGTGTTCCTGTAAAATACAGAGAGCGTTTTTTGCTTTGCTAGGAAGCGGTACAGAAAACTGGTGTACCATCGAATTGTTATTGAATTGTGCAACAACGAAAGGAAGGTGATCTATCTCAAAGATAATTAGAGTCAGGTCATTTCAGCGAGTTTATTCCCACCTTATCGGTGGGATTTTTTTATCCGATTACTGCCATTATCGAAGCTTCGCCGCAGACGGTCACCATTTCCCCGTTAATTTTGAAAAACTGCCGTCCGTTTTTGGAGAAGATTACTTCGTCGCCCTGTTTTACTTGCATCGGTATGCGTTGTGCGGTTTCATCATGAGACTTCAAAGCCTTTTCTGCTGCAGCCCAGTGTTGAAGGCTTATACCGCGACTAGGCCAGTCTACGTTAGGCATACGATGAAACTGATCAATGAGTGATCTAAGCGACTCCACGACATCTTCAGCGGCCTGTGAGAGCTTTGCGTGCTTTCCCGGTCCGGTAAATAGAACCTCCCCGGTGTATGGAGTGTCGATGTTATCGGCGGTGGCCGGCAATTCGAATCCCCAATCTGTTTTGACGGTTTTTTGAGAAATTTCTCGAATGACTAAAAGATCATTTGTTGGTTTGATATGCATTTAAAATCTCCTAGGGTTAAATAAAAATGTTGAGGACTTTTATTTTAAAGTTTATACTTGAATCCTGCAAGAAATTTAAAGGGTTTATATATGAAACAAATTACAGTAAGTGCGATGGAATATGCCGCACTATTAACACTGGATCAAAATATTCGGATTGCCATGCATAATCCAGAAGCGGCTGAATTTCTCGTGTTATCGATTCAAGCTCTGGATCAAGTCAGGCTTGATGAAGGTATCGCGGCGCCGGAAAAGATCGCGTCATTCGAGGATAACAAGCCTAAATTGTCTCCTATCGCCAAAGCACTGATTGATCGAGTGAGTCGATAATGAAGCATAAAACATTTAAATTTGATCCAGATGTGTGGTTCAAAAATCGAGATTTACGCTCATGCAGTGCTTCTGCTCGTGGTTTTTGGGTCGATTTGCTCGCGCTGATGCACCCTTCTGGTTATTTGGCAATAAACGGCAATCCAATGGACGATAAGCAAATAGCCAGGTTGACCGGAGAAAGTGTGGCTACGGTGCGCAAGCTGATTGCCGAACTGGGCACTGCTGGAATTTTCTCTGTCCACGAAAGTGGATGCATGTTCAGCTCTCGCATGGTCAAGGAATCGAAATTCGTTGAACAGGCCAAGTTATCCGGCGCGCGCGGACAGGTGAAAAAGAAAGCCAAAATACAACCAGAGAAACAACCAAGTGAGAAAATTGGCACTACGATTACAGTTAGAGTTCCTAAAAGGCAAGTGATCAGCGAAGAAACGAAGCAAGCTGTCAAGCTTGTTGCGGATTATATTGAAAATAATTCAGTGACGACACCGCCAAAACCGAAGAAACACGTCGATTGGTGGAAAACAAACGCAGGGTGGGCCAGAAAGGGCGTAGAGCAAGCCATTTCTATTCAGACTAACGAGGACGTCGAGGATTTCAAATTACGCATAGCACTGCGCTTGGGCGACGGTAATCACATTGAAGGACTGACGCCTAAGCATCAAAAACGGATGAAAGAGCAGATCAAGAAAGAAGAAAAATACATGCCGAATGCGACGGATAAATCATGAAATCACTCTACGATATCCTTGGCATAGCCAAAGACGCCACTCCTGACGTTATCAAAGCCGCGTTTCGTAAAAAGGCACAATCGAGCCATCCCGACAAAGAAAACGGCAACGAAGACGAATTCAAAGAAGTGAATAAGGCTTACGCCATCCTTTCTAACGATGTGCGGCGCATTCAGTACGACCAAACCGGTTCTACCGAAGCACAGCAGGATCCTAGGGAGTTCGCGCGCCAGACCATTGCCAACACTATTTTAGCCATGGTCGATAGTAAAGATGTCGAACATCACGATTTGGTGGACTTGGTCAGACAGAATATTCAAGCGTATATATCAGGGATGAACATTCAGAAAAGGCAGGTCGAGGCCGGAATCAAGAAATTGAATAGCGCTATCGTGAGGATTACGGCGCCGGACGGTATCGTGCAGGACATTATGAAAGGCCGATCTGATGAACTTGACCGGCAGTTAAAACACATGCAATCTGAAATAGACCGGCATCAGGAAGTTTTATTAGTGCTGAAAGATTACAAATACAAGGTAGATCCAGTTGATCATCATTATGATATTCAACAACAATTGATTAATCAGATTGTCGGCAATCAAACCGGTCAAAGAACATGGGGATATTGTCGGTAAAAATAGCCAACATAAAGAAAATCCCTCAATTCGAGGGATTTATTTTTAAAGTTCAGTGGTTTCTTTCAAAAAAACCTGAAACAACTTGCGACGCATCGGTCTTTCTCCATACTCCCACTTCATCCAGGCACCAGCCGAGTAACCAAGAAGTTCACCAGCCTGTTTTTGGGTTAGTTTGGCATCAATCCTAGCTTGCCGGATTTCTTCCTTGGTAGGGCTCATTTCATCACCGATACGCAAGCAATGATTCCTACTATCACACCGCAAGCAAACACATACGTCATGATTTGCATACGTTCTTTATACGCGCGTCGATCTCTCATTAACTTCTCGCCGGCCTTATGCTTTTCTTCGATTTCGATGGCTTTCCATGTTTGTGATTCCATCGACCTGTAAGCATCAACTTCGTTTTGCAAATTCATGCGATCCCTCATCCTTCGTCCCGACCTTCCTTGTGCGTCCATGTCTGCTCCTTAGATTGTAATAATTAAAATGAAAATTTAACACCAACAGATACGATATTGAATGATTCATATGCGTGGTGGTCGCACTGCAAATACCGGCTGTCATTGTCCGATAGTTCGATAGATACGGTTTTACTGATGTTGTAGCCAATATTTACGCCTATATTTTGCCCTGAAAATCCGGTGTGGTTTTCGTAACTGTTCCCGCTTCCGTTGTGGCTGAAGTAAGAACTCGTGAGACCTGCCTTGGTAGATGCATAAAACGATCCAAATTGAATCGTTTTAACCAGGTCGATATCAACTAGGCGATTGACATTTTTAATTCCTCCTGGCTGCTTTCCTTCGTCGATAAACGATGCTTCAGCATAAATTGAATTGGCGATTGAAGCGCCGATTGCAGAAGACACGCTATCCACCCTGTTTGATGAACCAACAGATAAATAGTCATCGGCATGAGATATCGAGCATACGAACATTAGAGCGATTAGTGGGTATTTCATTGAAATCTCCTAGTGATTAAAAAATGCCGGAATTTCACCGGCTTATTGGTGGATTTAAAGTGACGAATAAGCCGGAAGTCCTTCAATACCGTTTTTCTTCCATGCTTGCATTGCTTTTTCTTTGCCATTCACGCCAAACATCCAATGGCCAGAATGCTCAAACCAGTATTCAAAGATTGCGTGAGCTTTTTGTGCGTTCATTTCATTCTCCTATATTTGAATTAGTCGTAATGCCCCGAAGGGCGATTTATTAACGTTTCAAGTTCGACAGTCTTTTAAAACCACTGAACCAGTCGCGAACCCAATGCGCCCGAGATTTCTTAAACACAAACTTGACTAAAATTCTTGAAGCCACTTTTCCTACTGGGCCGTATGCGATTGCTGATCTCATTTTCATTCCCCTGTTTGTTTGTTCGATGAATGAATAATAAACCCCACTGGGGCAATTATCAAGCACTATTTTCGATTAAATAAAAAATACAACAAATTTATTGACAACTCTATTGAATTAAGATACGGTAACCATTGCACAGTGTATAAGTAAATTAACGTTAAATTCAATCAACTCTATAGAGAGAAAATCATGAAAGACAAATCCTACGGTAAGTCTGGGATGGGCAAGCAAAGCGCAGTGATTAAGCCAGGCACTGGCGGCGGTTCGCGTCCGTCTAGTGTTAAAAGTGGAAAAATGGCTACGCCGGTCAGTAATGAAACATCTGACCTGGAAAAAACGCGCAAAGGCAGCGTGAAAGCATTAAGTTAATTTGAATCGGTGTGGGTGAAAAGTGAAGTAAAGGTCTGGCGGCGTCCGGTAATGTCGCCAGACTTGTTTAAATAGAGTTTTACCGCCTGTTTAATGTACAGCTAACGGTCACGTTGTATAGGCTCCGCGCAGAGCCGTATTGGACAGGCGATAGAGCTTTAAATAAAGGAAAATAATGGCCACCAAAGCGACTTTAGTTATGCAGGAAAAGAGAAAGCAAGAAGAAATGGCAAGGAGTCGTTTTGATCGTGTTTTTCAGTTCATTCAAAATGCCGTTGTTAAAAAACAAGGCATCCGAGGAAAGCGCAAGTTTAAAGGTCAATGGAAGTCCCACATTCACAACAGTTTCAGTTCACGCGGAAAGTCATGTCATGATTAAGAAACCACACTCTGCCATGGTAAAGAAAGTGGCGCCGGTAAAAAAAGCACCAGCAAAGAAATCATCGATTGACAAGGCGATGCCAATCATTTCTTCGACGCATGACAACTATCAAGCCCGTGACGACATGCACACGCTTAAAAATGCAGAGCATATCAAAGCGGATCCAAAACGGCACCATGCCGCCGTACATCATGCTAAAGCCGAAGTTGGCGCATTGCAGAAAGTGGCTCGTAAGAAAGTATGAAGTTCCTGGACAAGTCAAAATCAAGCTTTTTTACCACTGAGCAAGAGAGGCGTGACATCAAAGCTTTGGCCGCGCTATCCGGTTTGACCTTGTCGGACTTCATCAGATGGAAGATACTAGATTTAAAGATCGAGGAATTAAAAAAGAAAGCGGAATGAATTGAACTGGTTGCTTTAGGCGTTGCCAAGATTGTTCTCGAATGAATCTGCGGCCAGTTCAATTGATTGTGTTTGAACAAAACAGGGATTCCAGGTGGAACCTAAAACATCGACATATATCATTGAGCGTCACGTAGACAATTATCGAGCATTGTTAGAAATTGCGCACTGTAACGATATTGACGCCACGCTAACCACCTACCGCAAAGCGTTGCAATCTCTACAGTCCCTATCAATTCAAGAATTCATCCTTCGGTCCCAGAACGACCTAATCAAAGTCAGAGAGATAATCAAAAAATGAACAGACGCGGATTCCTTGGCGCAATACTGGCATGTGGTGCCGCACCTGCAATCGTGCGCGCTGAAAGCCTGATGAAGATATATGTCCCGCAACAAAAAATCTTTCTCAGAGACTTGTCTGCTTATCCACCGTTCTGTTGGGTAGGTTTCGATCCCGCTAATGGTATAGGTGATTCCAGTACCCTGCGCATAGTTACAATGGATTCTAAGGGAAATCGAATTTACTCCACCTCAGAAATGTATGCCACTTCTGAACATGGTATGAAAGAAGTGAGCCAAAGAATTATTGACAATATCTATTGGGAAAATTCCTACTTTCGCATGACACCAGCTGGATAATCACATGAACCACGTTTATCAATTTCTATCAAGAAACTATCCTATTACTAAAGAACAGGAGGAAATCAACTTGCTAATCGATATCGAATATCAAGAATATGTAAAGAAGATTCAGCCTCTTGTCGATGAGCTTCAACGGACTAGAACGGCTCAGATCGTACATGAAGCGATCCGACCTAATACAGAAGAAGAAAACGAAAAATTTCGCAAACCTTATCCTGCTGTTCCTTCTGGGTGGATGTAATGGCCAGGGACGTATCACAACTCACACCTAAGCAGCAACGTTTCGCTGATGAGTACATTATTGACTTAAATGCATCAGCAGCTTATATCCGAGCAGGGTATAACGTGAAGCCAAAAGTTGCTGATGCAGCATCGTCTAGGCTGTTAGCCAATGTTAAGGTAAAAAAATATATTGCATCAAAGGAATTAAAAGCATCAGAAAAGCTGAACATAACACACGAGATGGTGCTACAGAAGCTCTGGGATCGAGTGAACACGAACGTCAACGACCTGGTTGAGTATCGACGCGTGAACTGTCGTTATTGCCACGGCGATCAGGGTTTCTATCAGTGGACAGAAGACGAATGGTTCAAGGCTTGCGAGATAGCAACCGCCAACAAGAAGCAGATTCCGGATAGCACTGGCGGCTTTGGATTTGAGAAGAACCGTGATCCAAGACCAGATTGCCGGATATGTAAAGGTGAAGGACACGGCGATATCCACGTGAAGGACACCCGCAAATTGACTGGTGGTGCTCTGAGTCTTTATCGCGGCGTACATCAGGGTAAGGACGGTTTAAAAGTCTTGCTGGCTGACCAGGACAAGGCGTTAGAAATGATTGCCAAGCACATCGGCATGTTTGTTGAAAAGGTTGAGCACAGTGGCAATGTAACCATTCAGGCATCAAAGACAGATGAGAAGCTATGAGTTTTTCTTGGAGCGCGAAGCAGATCGAGGCTCAGGAGATCATAGCCAGTGACGCTACGTACTGTTTAGGTGAGGGTGGGGGCAGGTCCGGAAAGACGTTTTTGTTCGTGCGAAGCGTTGTCATGCGCGCTCTGAAGGCACCAGGTAGCCGGCACGCGATTATGCGGTTTAGGTTCAATCACCTGAAACAATCTGTCATTTTTGACACGCTGCCGAAAGTAATGAAACTGTGCTTTCCTAACGTTGAATACCACGTTAATAAGACAGACTGGTACATGACGGTTGGCAACGATTCACAGATTTTCTTCGGTGGATTGGATGACAAAGAGCGAACTGAGAAGATTCTTGGTATGGAGTTTGTGACGATTTACCTTAACGAGGCATCACAAATACCGTACCTGTCGTATCAAATGATCGTGACCAGGCTTGCGCAGAAGGTTATGCAGGTCATTGACGGCAAAGAGACAGTACTGCTGAAGCTTCGCCTGTTTGTCGACTGGAACCCGACTAATAAAGGGTGGTGGGTTTATAAAATATTTCACTTGGGCATTGATCCGGATAGCGGAAAGCCGTTAGAGCATCAAGAAGACTACACGCACTTCAAGATCAACCCGATCGATAACAAAGAGAATCTAAGTCCTGAGTATTTACGCATATTGGATGGCATGGGCGCACGGATGCGCAAGCGGTTTAGGGATGGCGAAGCTGCAGACTTAACGGCTAACATCCTGTTTAACGATGTTGACATGGAGAAATGGCGGGTCACCGATGGAAAAGTACCTGACTTTGTTCGCGTTGTTGTTGGTGTTGATCCTAGCGGATCTGGTGATACTGATAATGCTGATAATGATGCTATCGGTATTGTTGTTGGTGGCCTTGGAACGGATGGCAATGCTTATTTGCTGGAAGATTGCACCGTCAAGGCAGGTCCAGGAACGTGGGGGAAAGTAGCGGTGATGGCTTTCGAGCGCCACGAAGCTGACGTGATTGTCGGTGAGGTGAACTACGGCGGCGCCATGGTTGGGTTTGTGATACAGACCGCGCGGCCTAGGACGAACTACAAGACTGTTACGGCGACGAGAGGCAAGGTGGTCAGGGCTGAACCGTTTTCCGCGCTCTATGAGCAGGGAAAGATACGCCACGTCGGTGATTATCATGATCTTGAAGGTGAGATGTGCCAGTTCTCGACAACTGGCTATCTTGGCGAATTTTCACCGAACCGGGCTGATGCATGGATATGGGTGCTTACTGAGTTATTCGCTGGTATCGTTAAAGAAAAGGTATTGCCGAAGAAGAGTGGCACCAGATTGATAGGTTCAGGCGGTACTTTTATGGCAAATTAAACATAGAGAATTCTTTTAAAACATGCAAAGTGTCAAAAATCAGGGGTCTACAACATAAAAATGATAAAACTGCCGGTACTATTTAATCTAAAATGGCTAAGACATGCTGAAGACGATAAGCTTGAGCAAGAGGCCTTAGACAGGCTCAAAGCATCTGGAAATCAGTTCGAACTGGACAAGTCCAAGGCAATAGCTCAACACGTTCAATGGATGACGGATAGAAAATGAATCACTCGATAATCAAAACAGTTCATCAGGCATTGAGTGAAGGTCTGGTTGTGCTTGAATACAAGCTCATGACCAACAGCTGGATTGGCCGAGACTCTGCCGGCAACAAGTGGAACGTTGATCCGATCAGGTTTGGCGATGGATTGAAGTGGACATCAGCGCATTGCGACAACAAGTGGTACCGGGTTTGCAACAAAGAGGATTTGATTAAATTCCAGATCAGTTTCATTCCATTGAGAAACATTTCAGAAAACAGATAATGTCCTACCTTGGCTATGTCATAGAGATATACGGTGACTACGGATGGGAAAATGCTGTTGTCTGGGCAGTTAATGGTTTTGATGATGAAGAAATCATATTCAGAAGCGAGAAGAAGGCACTCAAGCAACTGAGTAAAATGAAGAAGTGCAGAGAAAACAACGAGTTTGATTTTAGAATTACAACTACGATTCAGTTGCATTGATTGGAGATTGAAATGACTTACTCAGCAGATACATTGAAGTTGCCTACTGGCGTTGAATGGAAACGCGTTGTTAATGACGTTCGTGAAGTTATGACTTACGACATCGGCACTGACTGCTTCTGGTGTCGGTTTGACACCGTGATTAACGGAAGACAGTTTCATCACATTGAATACCAATCTCCAAATGAATTTAATGTCTTTGTTAGTTGGGAAAAAGGCGACGGATTTATCGGCGTTGGACGAGAGACTGCTTATCGTTTATTTAAGGCGTTAGATCATTCTATGTCCGCCGGTGATTTGTTAAAAAATTTGTTAAAAAAATTAGGCATTGAACCGTAATGTCTCGAATTATCAGTTGGAACGAACGCAAGTCATGGAGCATGCAGCACGACTGCACCATGGCGCGCATAAGCGGTTTTGATGATCGCAACCAGGAGCATTGGACGATGATCGAGACTGGCAAGGGCTACGCTGATAGGCGTAAGGATGCAATCGAGATGTTGCAGGAATCTATTGAACGCGGTGATCTACCTGGAGAAATGAAGAATGCCTAGCAAATCCAAATCACAAAACCGATTGATGCAGGCGGTTGCGCACAATCCTGCATTAGCCAAGAAAACCGGCGTACCAGTCAAGGTGGCGAAGGAATTCACATCGGTGCAGCATGGTAAATCAACAAAGAACCTTCCAGAAAATGTGAAGGCTAAAACCAAGAAGTAATCATGTTGTTGTGTAGTATTTTTTAATATAGTAAAATCACTCTGCCACGTCGGGATGACGTCGCATTTCCCACAGAACCGCAACGGTCGATGGATTGAGAATATGGCACTTTCCTCTAACGAGAGCGAAACGCGTAAGCAGTTGGGTGAGAAAGGAATGTCTCAACCCAAGATAACATCCGGCATGAACAGGCTTGGTGCGCAACCATTGACGCCATCGAAAGAGAAAGACAAGAAGAAGCCCAAAGAAAAAGATCAGGCAACTAAAGACGCGGATCTGATCGATGCAGCAAAAAAACGATTTTCAAACGCACGATCAGTCGAGTCCACCAACCGCAAGGAAGGTGTTGAGGATTTGGAGTTCCTTAATTCCAAGCAATGGTCGGCTGCTGACGCTTCAGCCAGGGCGCAGGATGGACGGCCCTGCATCACTGAGAACCGCCTACTTACCTTTGCCAACCAGATCACCAACGATCAACGCCAAAACAGGCCAGCAATCAATATTTCACCGATGGGTGATAAGTCCAGCAAGAAGTCCGCAAAGATCGCCATGGGCATGATTAGAGCCATTGAGCGCGATTCTAATGCTGATGTGGCTTACGACACTGGATTTCAATCTGCTGTTCATAACGGGTGGGGATATTGGCGCATCACATCTGAATACGAAGCCGAGGACACATTCAACCAAGTTCTAAACGTCGTTGGTTTGCCAAACCCGATGAATGTCTACATGGACCCGAACCGCACTATGTTTGAATTGGATGCTCAATGGGCCTTCGTGACTGAGATGGTGCCGCGCGATGACTTCAAACGGGAATATCCGGACGCATGGCTGACACCGTGGGACGAACAAAGTAGCGGAGATACCGATAAGGACTGGGCGAACGATAAGGAAGTGCGCGTTGCCGAGTACTACTACTTCGACCATGAAGAAAAAGAGCTAATTCAATTGAACAACGGACATACCGGGTTTGAGGAAGACTTAGACGAGTCGGTCAAGAACAAGATAGCAAGTGGTGAATTAGAGATATCACTGCAACGCACAGTCCAGGTCAAGAAATTGAAGTGGGCAAAGATGACATCGGTTGAGGTGTTGGACACTAAAGACTGCGACGGAAAGTACATTCCGATTATCGAGTGTATCGGAACCATTCTTAACATCAACGGCAAGTGGACCAAGAAAGGCATTGTTCGCGATGCTAAAGGCCCACAGAAAATGCTCAATTACTACTCTACTTTAGAGACTGAAAACGTAGCGTTACAACCTAAAGCCCCTTGGATTGCCGAAGAGGGTCAGTTAGAGGGTCATGAGGATAAATGGCAGAACGCAAATCGTAAATCTTATAGCTATTTGCTTTACAAAGGCACTAACGTAAATGGTCAGTTAGCGCCACCACCGCAGCGTCAACCGTTCTCTGGTCCCCCTGCAGCAATTCTGGCGGCTAAACAAGGTGCTCAAGAAGCATTGAAAGCAGTAACAGGAATCAGGTTCGATGCGACTATGGACGAACGCATGCAGAATGAATCTGGGCGAGCTATTCGGGAATTGGCGCGCAACGGTAATCTTGGCGCTTACCACTTCATTGATAATTTTGGCCGTGCGTTGAAGAATACCGGCAAGGTTTTAATGGATCTAATACCGTACAAATACGACACGAACAGGGTTGTAGCGATTCTGGATGAAGACGGATCAGATCAGCGCGTGATGATTAATCCGAATATGGTCAAAGCACACGGCGAAGCCATTGGGCAAACTCCGGACAGTAATCAGCAAACCAAAGTTCAGATGTTCAACCCTGCTGTTGGTCGGTACCAAGTGACTGTCACTATCGGACCGAGCTACGCAACCAAACGCATTGAGGCAGCTGAAAGCCAGATAGACTTCTTGAAAGCAGTGCCACAATTGGCACCAGTTCTCGCTGACTTGGTTGCTAAAAACTCTGATTGGCAAGGTGCTGAAGAGTTTGCGAATCGGATTGCACGGACATTGCCGCCTAACTTGCTGGCGCCAACCAGCCAAGACATGTCGCCACAGATTCAGGCAATGATTCAAGGCCTTCAAAAAGAGATCATGGAATCCAAGCAGATTCAAATGCAGATGATGAAGGAACTATCTGATCGCCAAAAAGACCGCGACGTTATCCTGCATCAGGTGGACTCAAAACACCAGGCTGAACTCGTCAAGATCGCCACGACATACGAAGCAAAAATGGAAGATATTGCCGCCAAGCGTGATGCGAATCTTCAAGGGACGATAGGTAGACAACTGGCCGAAGTCGCCAAGGCAGTACAAGTATTCACCCAATTATCAGCACCAGCTACACCTTCGCAGCCAGCAATGCCGGCTGCACTGCAACAACCATTACAGGCTGTGGTACATCAACCTGGACAATCCTGAAATTAAGAGAGAAATATCATGACTATCGAAGCTAAATCAGAAATTGCCGCCGTAACTAAACCTGCCGATGTATCTGGTGAACCAGATATGGAAGCGTATGCCAAGGCTCGCATGTCTGGTGTTAAGCCAGAAGTTAAAGCAACAACCGCTGCCGTCACCAATGAAGATACTTCTGCCGCAACCACAGACGAGAAATCCTCTGCCGATGCCACAGGACAGGTCAACACTGATGAAAAGACCACTGAGGCTTCAGCAACCGCGGAAGAAGATCAAGAAGTAGATGTTGAGGAAACACATCCCGCTAAAAAGAGTATCAACAAGAAGTTTGCAAAGCTCACTAATAAAGCCAAAGAATCGGAAGCACTCGCTTTAGAGACTCAGAAGGCATTGGATACTGAACGCGCTCGGGCAGCAGAAATGCAAGCCAAGTTGGAACGTTTGGAAGCCGAAGCCGCACAAGCATCTAAAGACGCTATTCCAGTTGTTAAACCTGCTGCAGAAGACCCAGCACCTAAACGCAGTGATTTTGATGATCCTGATGAGTTCGCAATTGAGCTCAGCCAGCATGCAGCAAGAGAAGCGATTAGACAGTCAACTAAAGCGGCACAGGAAGCAGCAGAAGAACGTGCAACCGAAGCGAAAAAGACCGCAGAAACAGCGAGACAGGCGAAGGTTCAAGCCGACATCACTGAACTGCATAAAACTTTTCAATCGCGCATCGACAAAGCCAAAGAATCGTTACCTGATTTCGATGAGAAGGTCATGAAAAATGACAAAGTTCAAATCGAACCAGGCGTGTTCTTCGGTATCGAAAAGGCAGAGTTAGGACCGCAAATCCTGTATCACCTTGCAAGCCATCCTGAAAAAGCGGAAGAACTCAACAAGTTACACATAGCAAACCCCAATGACGCGTTGATTCGTCTGGGCGAATTACAGGCTGAAATACGTATTGCCAACAAGCCAGTGACTTCCAAAGCTGCCGCACCGGTGGTTCCTATTAAAAACAGGACAAACCCTGAGCGCAAGACTTTGGATGAAATGTCAATGGAAGAGTATGACCAGCAATACAAAGCAAAACAGGCCGCTGAATACGCTCGATCACATCCTCAACGCGTTCGAAAATAATGCAATTAAAGGAGTTTTAAAATGAGTACAGATACCCTTCTAACGCCGTCGATCATCACCAAAGAAACATTGGTTATTTTGACCAACAACTTGGTCATGGCTGGCCGCGTCAATCGGCAATTCGAAGAGCAGATGGGCGCTAAAATTGGTACCCAGTTGACTGTTCGTAAGCCAAACCGTTTCACAGTATCAAGCGGTCCAGGTCTGCAAGTGCAAGACGTTTTTGAACCATCTACGACCATCACTATCACCAATCAAAACCACGTTGACTTTGAATTTGGTTCTGCTGCGTTGACATTAGTTGTAGAAGAATTCTCTGAGCGTTATTGCAAACCGGCTGCTGAAGCACTGGCCAACATCGTCGATCAAACTGTGCTGCAGCAAATTGTCAACGTCTACAACGAAGTCGGTACGCCTGGAACAGTTCCTAATGCGTTCTCGTTTATCGCACTTGTCGCTCAGCGCCTAGATGAAGAAGCGGCTCCGCAACGCGATCGTACGCTTGTGCTGAACCCTGCAGCCTATTGGAAATTCGCGGTCGGTATCTCGACTGTGTACGTTCAATCTGTCGCTGAACCGGCATTCAAAGGTTATGCACCGAACATCGCGAACTTCGAAATTTACGAAGACCAAAACGTTCCAGTGCAAACAACCGGTCTGTATGGTTCTACTTCACCAACCGTCAACGGTGCCGGACAAACTGGTTCTACTATCGTGACGTCCGGATGGCCTACAAGCATCACAGGTCTGTTGAACGTTGGCGACATTTTCACCATTGCTGGTGTGAATGCCATCAACCCACAATCCAAGGCTTCGACGGGATCTTTGCGTAACTTCGTTGTTACTGCCGTGACTAATTCGAACAGTTCAGGTGGTGCATCGATCTCGATTTATCCTGCGATTACACCGGCTACAAGCGGAAGTGCTTACGCAACAACCGATACGGCGCCTGCTGCTGGCGCTGCTATCTCTGTCATTTCTGGTTCAAGCGGTCAGTCACTGTCTAAAAACATTGGCTTCTGCAAAGATGCTTTCGGTTTAGTCTCGGTACCGTTGATCATGCCTGATGGCGTTGACTTCAAATCCCAAGAGAAATTCAAGGGTATTTCGTTGCGTACCATTCGTATGTACGACATCAATAACGACGTGTTGCCTTGTCGTATCGATGTGATGTTCGGTACCTCTACTTTTTACCCCGAATTGGCGTGTAGATTAACCAATTAATTGCAAGAAAGAAACAAAATGAACGAACCTAAGAAAAAGCATGAGCTGTATCAGGTATATGCAACCGAAGTCAAAAGCGGTCAACTAGTCGCCGTTCCAATGTTCGGTAAGTCACACAAGAAAGCGTGTGATTTATGGGCTAACACGATGACTGACATGATCGCCAAAGGCTTCGAGAAGCGATACAGGGATCCGCAAGTTGCGATGTACTTAGGTTCGAATGAATCATCCATAATTTTGGAGAAATAAAATGAGCTTAACGACTGCAACGACTGCAACGTCGCAAACGTATTCACAACCGTACTCGCAATCTGACCAAAACTCACAAGGTCAGGAATTTACGGCGAGTCCTGCCGACAAAGGGGCTTTCTTCGGAAATACTCCTGTCGTCCAACCCAACGTCGGACCGGCCAATTTGCTGGCTGCATCCGTGTACGACACTGGCACTCTGACCAAATATCAGATGACCAATGTCACAACCTCAATCACCACGTCGACCACTGCCGAGATTTCGACAACCGTGTGTACTGGTTTGCTTACTACAGACGTAGTAGCTGTCAACAAACCGTCTGCAACGGCGGGCATCGGTGTTTCTGGTTACCGAGTATCAGCTGCTAACACTGTGGCTTTCTCGTACTCGAATATCAGTACTGGGACGGTGACAACTTCCGCGGAAGTCTACGATGTAATCGGTCTGAGTCAGAACTTGACTGTGACCACTGCATTAGTTCCAGCTGCCGTCGCTGCTACAACCACTGCTGAGCAGTTATTTACTGTAACTGGCGCAACGCTGGGTTCCTTGGCTGTCGTGAACAAACCAACTAACCAGGCCGGTTTGGGTATTGGTAATGTCCGAGTATCCGCTGAAAATCAAGTTGCTATCACGTTCTTGAATAACAGTTCTGGTGCGATCACTCCAACTGCGTCAGAAACCTACTCGTTCGCGTTTGTTCCCACTCTGGCGGCTAACTCTAATGTGCTAGTGTACAAGTTCAACCAGGCTTCTACCGCTGTCGCAGCATCATCTACACAGGATGTGACGACTGCAGTAACTGGTTTGGCTACTACTGACGTAATCATGGGTGTGTCGAAACCATCGACTCAAGCAGGTTTAGGTGTCACTGGCTATCGTGTATCAAGTGCTGGTAACTTGGACGTTCAGTTGATGAACGTTTCCTCGGCCGCTACGTCAACCGGTGAAACTTATTCGGCATCTGTTATGCGTCCGTTAGCGCGCGCGCCATTTGTTGTTTCTACTGTTTCATTGGCGCCGGTATCTGTGGCAGCTACTACGACAGCAGAACAGACTTTCGGTGTGGCGTTCTTGACTCAGGCATCAACGACTGTCTTGGTTAATAAGCCGTCTCTGACACCGGGGATTGCGATTGTTAATGCGCGTGTATCAGCAGCTACTACACTAGCACTGACATATCAAAACTCGAACACGACAGCGGTGATTCCTCCAACCGAGACTTACACTATCGGTTATGTGAACTTGCAAGGTCCTGGTGCAGTTGCGACAACCGGTACCTCTCAGGCTATCATTGTTGGCGTATCACCGATCCAAAGCGCGGTCAAAGACTTACGCGCTGCTTTAATTTCGTTGGGCTTAACGGCATCAACCTAAGTTGTCCGTTGCTAGGGGCTTCGGCTCCTAGCTTTTTAATGTAAAAATGGAGATTGAATCATGGATGAGAATCAAGAAGGACAAGAAATCAAGGTGGTCACGGTTCCAGAACTGGGCAAGATGCAGCGTGAATTTCGGCGCAAAGAACAAGAAGGAAAACTTCCTGTGTTGAAGTTAATGATCGCCACACCCTATTACATGCAGCAGGAATTTTCTCGCTACGGTGATAGTATGTTGGAAACGGTTAAGATGCTGGAAATGTCTGGAGTTCTGTGGCAAAAACAAAGTTTGAACGGTGACTCTTACATTGATCGCGCCAAAAACACGATCATTGCCAATTTTCTCGAATCGGATTGCACCGATTTATTGATGATCGATTCTGATATGTCGTTTAGCCCGGAAGCCGTGGCTCGCATGATACGTCATACGCAAGGCGTCGTTGGTGGATTCTTCCCAATGAAAAACAATTTCGGCGCATTCTGTGGATCATTGGATCCAGACGAAAATGGATGTGTACCAGATGTTAAGTCAGCAATTGAAATATGGGATGGATCCTGTTTGCTGAAAGCGCACCTGATACCTGGTGGTTTTCTGCGATTGAAGCGCGACGTACTGGAGAGATTCGCTGACTACTATTCGGACAATGTTTATCAAGATCCGATGGCCGATATGTCGAAGCCTACGCGGGTATATACCTCGTTCATGGAGTGCATGGTGCACGAATACACACGTTACGGCGAAGACGCAACATTCTGCCGGCGCATGCGTGAGATGGGCGAGGATATCTGGTGCGATCCAAACATTTCATTCGGTCACACCGGAATGAAGACCTACGAGGGAAATTATCACCAGTCCTTACTCAAACCACCTGAAGAACTGGAAAAATTGTACAAGGAGCGGCAAGACCTAGCCGATTCGATAACCGCATTTAAGGTCGATGCTGTACCAGAAGAAAGCCAACCATGAAAGTATTGAATGTGGGCGGCGGCAATAAAAAAATAGCCATACCAGCGCATTACGCAGATTGGGATCATGTTTTGCTGGACATCCAAGAAGGTGAAGGTGTTGATGTTGTGTGTAATGCGGTTGATATGGCTGATAAATTGGAACCCAAAATGTACGATTCAATTTATTCTTCGCATAACTTGGAGCACCATTATCGACATAATTTGCCAAAACTGTTTGATGGATTCAAACATGTTTTAAAAGACGCTGGATTTGTTGAGATCCACGTACCCAACATGCAGTCAGTATTTGAACATTGCGCTTCCGGTAAAGACATTGAAGATATTGCTTATGTCTCCGCAGCCGGCCCGATACGCTACGTTGACATGATTTATGGACTGGGTTCGATGATAGATGAAAATAACGGCTTCATGAGTCATCACAATGGTTTCACTGCCAAGTCACTTGGAAATCTGTTCTTTCAAGTAGGATTCAAGTACGTTTATGTCGGCATTAATCACGATGCTATGTCGTTGATAGGTTTTGCATTCATGCAAAAACCGACCGATGAATTGATGGAAATTCTAAAATTAAAGGATGAGATATTATGAGTAAGTTAACTGAAATCTACCATGAAATTGAAAACCAGTTGCAATGGGGTCCAGCACTGGCACCATTTTTTCAAGAATTAATGAAGGAAATCGATTTATTGAAAGGGAGTAAAGGCACTATTGAGCCAGTGAAAATTGAAGAAAAACCTACTGTCGACACAGAAGCTCGTCAATCTGCTGTTGACGCACACAACGAGATCACATCGTTAAAAGAAACCATTACCACCTTGGTATCTTCGCATGAAGAATTGCAAAATGCGTTGCTTCATGTATTGTCGAATAAGTCAGAAGTTCAACAAGACCCACCAGATGGACAAGAACAAACGCAGGATTCACTAACACCTCCTGCGACATCGAGCACAGCGGCTACCGTGCAAACGGCCATTGATCTCCCCGCCTCCACCTGAGCGGTAGTTCGCTGTGCACACATTGAAAATTGAAGGAGATTGAAATGGCTACAAATTTTAAAGAATATCCAAAGTGGATGCATCACCCCAATCATGAAGCTGCTGTCATCGAAAAAGAAGATGGTCCAGATAAAGGATTGTTTCGGGCTGGTGGTAAGCAAGTGAAAGCAGAAATGTTTCCACCTCAACTTGTGGTGAATCGTGATCAAGAGCAGCAATGGGCAGCGCGCGGTTATCTTCCGGCCAATTGTTCTGACCCTGAAGCATACGAAAAGACCATTCTTGACGGATCAGTTGATACATCGAACCGCGGCGGCGCATATCCTAAGTGGAAGTATTCGCCGACAGAGATGCCTTTAATCGTAAAAGATCATAAGGAAGAATCTGCGCTGAAAGGTGTTTGGTTCGATACGCCATCGGAAGCGCAGGATTACGAATCCGACGACGATGAATCCAGTGATTCTGACACGGACATTCCTAATGCTGTTATTGAAACGGCCAAGATCGATAAACGGTCTAAGGCGTACAAGCAATCCGCTAAAAAATAAAAGGTAATGACATGACCACAGCGCTCGATATGATGCAGGCATCGTTGGAACAGATCCAGGTATATCCTCCTGGCGTTACGATCGGTGCGGCTGACTCTGCGCGCGCGCTGTGGGTTTTGAATAACATGCTGGATAACTGGTCAAATCAAAAGTTGGCTTGTTATGCCAACGTGGAACAGTCATTCGTATTACAGCCAGGCGTGAATCAATACAGCATCGGCGTTGGAGGAACAATTAATAAAACAAGACCTTTGACGATCAATACCGGTCCTGGTGCCGCGTATCTCATGGATTTCAATAACATTCGATATCCTATGGATGTGGTTGAGCAAGACCAATGGAACCTGATTTCTTTGCTCACTGAGCTATCAGACTTGCCCACCACACTGTTTTACGATCCGCAGTACCCACTCGGCTTGATTAACGTATTTCCGCAGCCAACGATGCAATACACCGTTTATTTTGATTCGAGGTTACCGTTGATCGATCTGGTCAATAATCAATCAACTTTCAGTTTGCCACCCGGGTATCTCGAAGCGATTCAGAATAACTTGTCTGTTCGACTGTGGCGGTACTACAAAAAAATACCTATATCTCAGGGGGATCCAGATTTATTGATGCTTGCGAAAGACTCTCTTGGCGACATCAAACGCACCAATATGCGTCAAAGCCCAAGCATTTACGACAGTGCCGTGGTCAGTAAAGCGAGTTCTGTCTACAACATATACACCGATTCTAGTGGTAGTCCAGGGCGTGGTTAATTATGGCAATTAGTCCGATCATGGAGTCATTCAATCAGGATAGATCAAGGTCCGGCAATAATGACTTATGCATCAATCTTTATCCTGAGCATACGGATGGCCCAAAAGGTCCAGAAATAGGATGCCTTTTTGATCGAGGTGGACTAGTTCTGCTTGCTACCGTTGGAGTGGGACCAATTCGAGGTCAATTCGTGTCGAATAACGGTTTGATGTATGTCGTCAGTGGAAACCAGTTTTATTCCGTCAGTGCATCATATGTAAGCATATTGATCGGCACCGTTGGTAGTTCATCCGGTCCGGTTCAGATGGTGGAAAGTCCTACGCAGATTTTGGTTGTTGATGGTACGGGAGGATGGTGCTGGAATTTTTCCACATCGACTTACACACAAGTCATTCCAAACTCAGCAACTTCAAATACAGGGCCTTCAACGGTTGTTTATCAAGATGGTTTTGCAATTGTGAATTCGGCCAATTCGAACATCATTTATCAATCGAATTACAATGATCTCTCAACATACGCAACGTTAATCGGAGGCAATCTTGGCGCTACTGCCAATGATGCTTATGTACAAGCCAACCCTCAAAATGTAGTCAGTCTCTACGATATCAAAGAAGAGGTTTGGATATTCAAACAAAAAACCGTTGAGGTTTGGATTAATCAAGGTGCAGCCGGTTTTGCTTTCGCTCAGTTACAAGGAGTATCGATCACAGTTGGATGTTGTGCTCCTTATTCTGTAGCTCGACTTGGAGATAGTCTTGTATGGCTCGGGTCAGATGATCAGGGCGATGGCGTCGTCTATATGAATCAGGGTTACGGTGCTAAACCGATTTCTACATTTGCATTGGCTGCTTTGTTCGTTAGTTTTCCGGTGATATCTGATGCAACCGCCTATTCATTCCAGCGCAACGGACATTATTTTTATGTGCTGACTTTCCCAACTGCCGGGGCAACTTACGTCTATGATTTAGTGACAGGAAAGTGGCACCAGAGGGCATACTTCAGCAATGGATCATTTACCAGAGAACTACCAAACTGTCAGGCATTATTTCAAAGCCAAAATGTAGTCGGAGATTACATGAGCGGCAATTTGTACATGATGAGCGATAACGTTTTTACCGATAACGGTAGTACTAGAAAATGGGTTAGATCATGGGATGCATTGCCACCAGGAGCACCAGAAAATACACCTATGTCTTACAACTCACTTCAGCTGTTTATGGAAACCGGTATCACCGTTCCATCCGGTACAAATCCTCAAATAATGCTGCGTTGGTCAGATGACGGTGGATACACCTGGACCAGTTACTTTCAAATGTCTGTTGGCGCTATCGGTAAAACAGCTTGGCGCGTGATACAAAACAGACTTGGATCGACAAAAATAGGCACTGGACTGGAACGAGTCTGGGAAATATCTGGAACTGACCCAATCGCAATTAAAATCACAGCGGCGAACTATGAAGGTGGACCAAGTTGACGAAGGTCAATTACCTAAACGCGAATACTCCGTTTTTACAGGGAGTTCCTAATAGTCAAATAACCAGAGAATGGTTTTTGATTTTGAATAATATCGCCACGATTTTAGGTGGTGGACAGGAAGTTGGTTCGATAACGGATATCGAAAATTCAATCACTACCATAGATGAAATACAGCAAATATATAATTCAGCGCCTTCTGTATTCGATAATACAAACAATTTACTGAACGTATCTCAGCAGCTTGCAACAATGAGTACGTTGATTCAAAACAATCAGCAACTCAAAGATAGGATATCCGCACTGGAATCTCAGTTGCAGAGCATAGGGAAAAATCAAGTTTCGAGTGATCCATTGTTGATGAATTTAATATCAGGTAACAGGCCTTTGTTAAACACATCAACAAATTCCACAAACTTATCCGGTGGATTGTCTGGCTCGATTCCTTATCAGACGGCACCAAATACGACTTCTTTTTTTAATCCTTCAAATTATGGATTAGTGATTTATAGCGCCGCTGGTATTCCATCTTCTATATCTGGATCGGCTGGCGTATTGCAAGGTTCTGCATCTGCAACACCTGCATTTACTCTTACACCAACATTAACAGGAACAAATTTCAGTGGAACCGCAGCAAGTCTAACAGCTGGAGCAGTAACAACTAATGCAAACTTGACTGGTCCAATTACTTCATCTGGTAATGCAACTGCTGTAGCGGCACAAACAGGTACTGGTTCAACATTTGTAATGCAAGAAAGTCCAACATTGACTACGCCAAATATTGGAGCAGCAACTGGGACATCACTAATATTATCGGGTGCCTCATCGAATCAAGTCTCTGTCGAAATATCAAGCATTTCAACAAATATAAACCCTTTTATTATAGTTGCAGATGCGATTCTTCCATCTACTGCTACTACGGGTGGAGCATATTTTAGATCATTAGTATCGACTGCTGCATCTGCATTCAATGTTACAAATGTGAATCATTTCGCAGCAAATCAAGGAACAATAGGTGCAGGATCCACATTGACTTCGCAAAGTGGATTTTCGGCATCTTCAAATATGACAGGCGCCACAAATAACTTCGGGTTTTCAGGCAATATTGTGGCCGGCACAACAAATTGGAATTTGTATATGACCGGAACAGCCAAAAATTATTTGGCTGGCAATTTATTACTGGGATCAAATACAGATGGTGGACAACAATTACAAGTTACTGGCACTTCAATATACACAGGTACAAGAACATTTACTGTTCCAGACAACGTAGCTGCATCGGTTCCAACAATCGCAAGCGCTACCACTATTGCGCCAACCACGCCCATATTATTTGTTTCTGGAGTTACTTCAATTTCGACAATAACTGCTCCAGCTGGAATGACCAATGGCGGTCAAATAACAATTATTCCCACAGGTCTATTCACTACACTAACTACTGGAAATATTGCCCTTGCATCTACAATGGTAGTCAATAAAGCAAATATATTTACGTACGTGGCATCTACGAGTAAGTGGTACCCGAGTTACTGATGTTTTCTGTGTAATTGTTGAAAATAAAGTATAATCCTTTAAAGATCGCCGGGATGGCGAACTACTCCTACAGCGCATAAGCCAAAGGAAAAAATCATGGCAATTCAATTTCTTAAATTGTTTCAACCTTCTGTGTTGACGACAACAGCAGCGGCTATTTACACGGTTCCAGCAAGTCCTACCACATCGTTACTGGGTAATGGTCAGGTTTTATTGACAAACGACACTGCATCGACTCAGGCAGCCTCATTATGGGCTGTACCAATCGGTGGATCTGTCGGTCAGGCAAACATATTTTTTCCTGCCATAGGCATAGCCGCATATCAAACTCAATTAGTTAATGTTCCTCAACTGGCCGCTGGTGATGCTCTATGGGCTTCTGCCGCTTCATCTTCGGCGGTATCGATCGCGGCAATGAGCGGAGTGATTCAGTCGTGACCGATAACTTTCAAATGACTCGCCGCTTAGCATGGGACTGTTACTTTTCGGGGGTCATGTCGATCAGTTTGCATCCTGGTTCAGGATTGGATAAGGGATATGGAAAAGCGGAAGAACGTTCCATTAGTGAATGCGCAAAAATAGCTGATGAAATGCTGATGGAGCGAGACAAACGATTTCCTGTTGATTCCATATGAAAATAGAACACATCCTATCGTCACTCAACGTCGCTCCAATTTATTGGAAATTGCAACAGCATCCTGAACTGTGGAATCAGCATCGAGCGCGAACCGAAAGTCAAGATAGTCCGCATCACGGTTTGGATGACATTTGGTGCAGATTCGGTGATCCAGAAAAAGCAAAAGATGGATTGCCTCATGACTCATTTTGGTACCCATCGTCTGACTTGCTGGGCATAAAAGAAATGTGTTTCGATTTAATGCGCTCTGTGCGAGGCGTAGAACTTGGTGGCGTGTTGATTACCCGCATACCTGCATGGGCATCATGTAAGCCGCATACCGATCCGGGATGGCACGCAAGACGATATGAAAAGTACGGCGTCCAAATTACCTCAGCACCAGAACAAAAGTTTTGTTTTGACGGAGAACAACTGGAAACTAAACCGGGAGATGTATTCTGGTTCGACAATCAATTTACGCATTGGGTCACGAATGACACGCCATATGAGCGAGTTACGATGATCGTATGCATACGCAAGGAGAATTGAAATGCCATGGGGCTTCGCGGCAGCCGCTGTAGGCGGCGCACTAATTTCAGGAGATGCTTCAAAGAGTGCGGCACAAACTCAGGCGAATGCATCCAATCAAGCGAGTCAAGTTCAACAGAACATGTTCAACACGACTCAGGCCAATGCACAACCTTGGATTCAAGGTGGTCAACAGGCATTATCTCAGTTGATGGCAGGAACTCAGCCAGGCGGGAATTTGACTCAGCAGGCCTATACGCCGTTCACCGCGGCAGATTTGAATGCGACACAGAGTCCTGGTTATGCATTCCAACTACAGCAGGGAAATAATGCCCTCACAAACGCTGCCAGCCTATCTGGCGGCATGAACAGCAATAACCTCCAAGGTCTGATCAACTACAATCAAGGCGCGGCCAACACCGATTATCAACAATCACTTGCCAACTATATGTCACAGTTCCAGCAAGGAAATGCGGTTAATCAGCAAAACTTTGCCAACCTTTCGAACTTATCTCAAACCGGTGCGAATGCAGGTCAGGGTCTTGGTTCTCAGAGTGCGACGGTCGGAAGTCAAATCGGAAATAATATCGTCGGTGCTGGACAGGCAACTGCATCGGGACAGATTGGAGTTGCCAATGCGCTTACCGGAGCTGGGTCTAGTGCGTACAATGCTTACTTGCAAAGTCAATATTTAAATCAAGGTAACACGGGATGGGATCCTTCAAGCGTAGCGGTTAATCCAAACACAGGTACAAGCCAATATTACGGCGCAACCAATGGCGGTGGGGTGCAATAATGCCAGTCGATAACAGTATCGCGCTTCAAGCACAGCAACCTAACCTGATGACGCCTTTTCAGGCGCAGCAGGGCGCATTGACGATTCAAGACTTGATGCAGCAAAATCAAATAAGAGCACAGCAAATCAAACAAACTCAGATGACCATGCGAGATCAGGCTGAGTTGTCAAAGGCTTGGTCAAACCAACAAAACATCGATCCTAAGACAGGATTGCTTGACCCTGAAAAAGTAAAGCCAACTGACTTCTCAAATCCAGCTATGTATCAAAAATTGGTAGAGAATCACACCACAGCAAGTTACAAGCAAAGCCAAGCCGAATTAGAGAAGCAAAAATCTCTGGTAGACACCGCAAAAGAACAGCAATCACAAAAAATGGAAGTTCTTAAGGACGCGCATGATACCTACGCACAAGCGATCGCTAACGGAATTCCAAAAGACCAGGCAGAAAATCTATTTCAGCAAAAATTGAGAGAGAACCTGAAAGAAAAGCAAAAGGTTGGTCTATTGCCGAACGATTTACAGCCACCACCCACCAATGGCGAACTGGCCGGCCGCAACTTATTCAGCGCAGAACAACAAGCACAACAGCAAGAAAACAAGATTAAAGAAGCACAAACCGCAAAATCAGAAGCAGATCGTCTAAAAATAGAACAGGCAAACTTAGGCATTGCACAGCATCGTGAATCTAGGGAATCAGCTGCGGCGGAGGGTATTGATCATTCAAAATTAACACCAGAAGGACAGGCCGCATACGACGAAATGACAATGGCTGGACTGCAACCACCTAGGAGTAAGCGCGGACAGATCGACTATGAAGAACTGAACAATATTGGTAAAAAAGAAGCTGGTGGCGCAGGTTCTGGAAATATCGTATCGGGACGCCAAGATAACCGCACAAATCAAGCCACTTTGACCGATTTCACCAAAGGTAAGCCAGCGCAATCACTTCAATCAATTAATGCCGTGGTAGAGCATTTAGGTACGTATAGAGCGCTTGCTAAGGCTCTGGACAATGGAGATATTCAACTTTACAACAAGTACAAGAACGATTTCGAGAAGGCAACCGGGAAAACTCTTCCAAACGATATCCAAGCCGCTGCACCGATTATCGGCGATGAGATAGTGAAAGCAATAATTCCTGGCGGCGGCAGTATGGCCGAGCGCGAAGATGCAAAAACTCAATGGAATTCTGCCATTTCAAACAAACAAGTTGGTTCACAAATCGATAACGTCTATTTGCCGTTGATGCAGGGTCAGGTCGAGGGATTGAGAAAACGTTACGAAACAACTGGTCGCACAGATTTTGAAGACAAATATTTAACCAAAACGACTCGTGACGCACTCGGTAAATTATCCAATAAAAACGCACCCTCCAAAGAAGAACATAATCAAGCCATGGATTGGGCTAAGGCACATCCAGATGATCCGCGTGCGAAAAAAATCATGGAGTTAAACGGTGGCTGATCAATTCGATCCTGATGCATATCTGGCTAAAGCAGAATCAAAACAGGCATCGACTGGTTTTGATCCTGATGCGTATTTAGCCAAAGTACAGAATAAACCCACGCCGAGCGGTCTTGATGTGGCTGCGAGCAGAGCCGAATCTCTTGGGCATGGAATTAAAGACCCAATCACCGGAGGCGCTCAGTTACTCGCACATCTATTGCCAGATAAAGCAGTTGAAGCCGGCAACGAGCTAAACAACTGGCTTGCAAAATACGGCTTGACTTCTGCCATTCCAACCACGGATGCAAAAGGCAATCCAGTCAAAGGTGCTGCAGCATTCGACACTCAGATCAAACAAGATGAAGCCAAGGTTGAATCCGACAAGCAAGCCGCAGGTCGGCAAGGAACGGACTGGTACCGTCTGGCCGGTAACGTGATCAGTCCTGCTAACTTGGCGATTGCGTCGCGCGCCCCCGCAGCTGCAAGTCTCGCTGGTAGAGTTGGCACAGGTATTGCGCAAGGTGTGGCAACATCAGCCTTGGCTCCTGTTACTGGTGAAGGCGATTACACCAAAGAGAAAGCAAAGCAGATCGCCGCTGGTGCTGCGACCGGAGGATTATTGCCTGCTGTAACCGGTGCCGCGGCACGAGTCATTAAACCCTTAACTTCCGAGGCGGTGCAAACCCTTGCCAAAAAAGGCGTGACGATGACGCCTGGTCAAATACTTGGCGGTTGGGCTGGACGAGTCGAAGAAGGATTGACCAGCATTGGTGGTGTCGGTGATGCAATAAAATCAGCGCAAGGACGTGGCGTTAAATCGTTCAATACTGCGGCTGTCAATGATGCTCTCAAGCCAATTGGCGAAACTTTACCAAAAGGAATAGAAGGAAAAGAAGCAGTTGCTTACGCGCGCGAAACATTGGGACAAAAATACGATGATCTTTTGCCTAAACTGAAAGGCGATTTAAATACCAAAATGGCGGCTGGGGTCACATTCAAAGACCAGGTCAATAATATTCAAAAATTAGCTAAAGCAAGTCCAGAACTTTCGGCACAAGAAAAAAGGATTCTGCAAAAAACAATTGATGATGAAATAAAAGGTAAATTCACTAGTTCAGGATTGGCGTCCGGTGCAACTCTAAAAAACATACAAGAGGTATTGCGCGCGAAGGCAGAGACGTATCAAATCAGTCAAAAACCAAGTGAAAGAATATTGGCCGGAGCATTCAAAGAATTGGGCAGTTCAACAAGAAAAATGATCGATGCTGCCAATCCTGAATACGCTGGCGATCTATCTAAAATAAATCAAGGATACGCTGCATTCAAACGTGCTCAGAGAGCGTCCAGCAGTGTTGCCACACAGGACGGATTCTTTACTCCTGCTCAGTATCAAAACGCGGTTAAGGCTTTAGACAAAACCAAAGACAAGCGTGCATTTTCAGAAGGCACAGCGTTGGGCCAAGAGTTAGGATCAGCTGGAAAATCGGTGTTGTCCCAAAAAATACCGGACTCAGGAACAGCTGGAAGAACTTGGTTGCAAAGCCCTGGAAAAGCTGCGATGGGTTTGTTGATGGGGATTCCTGCCGAAGCTGCGTACAGTTCAATTGGACAGCAAGTGGCGAAGGCGGCGCTTATGTCTCGACCACAAGGAGCCGCAGCACTTGCCCAACTTATAAAAAACAGTAATCCGGCTTTGACTGCCGGCGCAGTGCCTTTGTCTCAGTTGATGATGTCGTCTCAGAGCAAATGAGTAAATCATTGATCCAATCACCATTGCAACAACGCGTAATATATTTTCTAGTTCCATAAATCGGAGACTACATGAACATTCAGATAGTTGGAATACCAAATTCGGAACAGAGATACAAAACTTGGGGTGATTATCAGATTGATGAATCTGGAAACATCAAAATCACTGTGTCCAACGACCTATCTGAGTTACCTACAGAAGATCACTTATTCCTTATTGGACTGCACGAGTTGATCGAGGTATATCTCTGCAAAAAACGTGGAATTACTCAAAAAATGGTGGACGATTTTGATTTTAGTAAATCAGAGTACTGTGAAGAATATGATATTGAACCGGGCGATATGAAAGAATGTCCGTACGGAAAAGAGCATCGCGTTGCAATGATTATCGAGCACCTGATGGCGCACGAATTGGGACTTACTGGATATGGAGTAATACGGTGAATTTATTCGTACTCGATCAGGATAGATGCGGACTAGACATTGCGCTGCGCGCCATGGCAGAAGGCCACTCTGTTCGTCTATTCAGACCACATGGAAAGAATGTAAAAGACGGTGACGGATTCAAAGGGCTGATGATCACTAGTGATTTAAAAGGTTCGATGAAGTGGGCTAAAGAAGGTCTGATCATTACGACCGCCAATTGCAAATACATGGACGAGTTGGATTTGTGGCGCAAGCATGGTTATCCGGTGTTCGGTCCGACCAAAGCATCAGCAAGGCTAGAAATAGACCGCGCACACGGCCAGGAGGTCATGAAACAGCATGGTATGATAATTCCACCATACCAGATGTTTAACAGCCTTAAAGATGCTTTAGAGTTCGCCAAGAAGACCGACAAATGTTTTGTGCACAAGCCTGCCGGTGACTGCTCAGACAAAGCTCTGACCTTCGTTGCCAAAGATCCTGGTCAACTGGTTGAGTGGCTGGAAAACAAAATAAAAAGTGGTAGTGAAAATAACGTTAAAGTCATGTTGCAAGAAAAAATAGATGACATGATTTGCGAGGTTGGCATCGCTGGATTCATGGGTTCGCATGGTTTCCTTGAAGATAAATGGGAAATTAGTTTTGAACATAAAAAACTCATGCCTGGAAACTACGGGCCTGCGTGCGGTGAGCAAGGCACGGTTATTCAATTGGTTAAAGAGTCAAAACTAGCTGATATATTGAAATCATTCGAATCTCATTTACGCGCCATCGGCCATACAGGGGACGTGGCGATCAATGGCGCAATCAATGAAAAAGGCGAATATTTGCCTTTCGAATGGACTGCAAGATCAGGTTGGCCGGACGACTCTATACGTCGATCACTGCACAAAACCGAAGAATGCCAATGGATGAAAGCGGCTCTGGAAGGTAGGGACGAATTAAAGGTTTCTTATGATTGCGCGATAGGGGTTGTAATGGCGCAACGTCCCTATCCTTACGGCGATGGAACGCCAAAAGAGGTCGAAGGTAAGCCAATTTACGGTGTCGAGGATGTTTCAGAGCATATTCATTTTATGCAGGTAATGATGGATAAAGGGTACGTCTGGGATGGTAAAAAAACCGTTCAAGAGAGTTTACCTAAAACTACAGGGCCTTACATATTGATTGCTACGGGACATGGTAAAACAGTCTGTGATGCACACGCTAACGTTATGGAAGTAGTTGATACAATTTCAATTGCTGACGGCATTGTTAGGAATGATATTGGCATGTCGCTCGGTAAGCCGCTAGACAAGCTACACAAATTAGGGTATTGCAAAGAAATAGAATTTGGCAGCAAAAGCGGTTAAAATTAACAAACAGATCGCCGGGATGGCGAACTACTCCTTAATGGATCAATTATGACTGTCGCTAACGGCCCAGTTCCCAAGACGCAATTCAATCAGAATGGCATTCCTCTTTCTGGAGGGAAGTTATTTACCTATGCGGCTGGCACAACAACTAAATTGGCATCCTACACAGATTCAACTGGTGCGACACCAAACACAAATCCAATCATTCTAGATAGCAATGGACAATGCGACATATTTTTGACGCCAACTCTTTTGTATAAATATGTTCTATCTCCATCCAATGATACTGACCCTCCTACGAATCCATTTTGGACAGAAGATGATGTTTCTGGAATGAGTGCTTCATCATTTCAATCAACATTATCATCATCTTCTGGTTCGTCCAATATTGGTTATAACCAAGGCAGTACAGGAGCAGCAACAATCACACAGAAGGCCAAAAATCAGCAAATTTTAAATGCTGCAGATTTCACCAGCTACGATCCTACCGGAGCAACAGATTCAACTTCAGCCATAGTTGCTGCTTACACGGCATTAGGAGCATCTGGCGGCGTAATAAATATCGGTAACGCCGATAAAGTTTATATAGCGAGTAATTTAACACTACCGCCTAATATACATATTCAGGGACCGCATTTAATTGTTGGAACCCCCGGATCAAATTCCTCTGTTCCGTATGCAAGCATGGGGGGATCTATTCTCCTGTCATCAGCAGCGACAATTACATTAGGGCCAAATTCTGGTCTTTCAGGACTTCTGATTTATCGATATGGGATGACTTTTCCTGCATCAAGTTCATCGTCATTTGCAGGAACAGCGATTACAGGCGGTGGGGATGATTGCTTTGTTATTGGATGCATGATTTTAGGTTTTGCGCAGGCGTTTTATTCAAGTGGTTTTCAGAGACCAAGAATTTATAACTGCAATATGGATAATCTGGCAGGAATTTGGATAGACAACTGCACAGATATCCCCTACATCAATAAAGTGCACTGCTGGCCATTTTCTACCATACCGACAGGAACACCTGCAAGCGCACTAAGAAGTGGGAGCGCCTTTATATTTAGCACGGTTTGTGACTGGGGTAAAGTTACCGACTGTTTTTCATATGGGTACGCAAAGGGTTTTTGGGCTAATGGCGTCAATGATATGACTTTCACCAACTGCTCATGTGATGGAACTCAAACTTTTTCCGGAAGTATCGGCTACGCGGCAGATGGCGGAGGATTACGTAATAAATTCATTGGTGGCAATGTCAGTTCCCAAGATACAGCTGTTTATCTTGGCGATACGGACGGAACTTATGCAGAGACAGAATTTATTGGGTGTCACTTTACAACCTGTGCGGTCCAGGGCGTCAATGTACAATCAAGTGATGCCACATTCACAGCCTGCGTATTTGATGCCGTTCCTTACGGCATATACGTAAATGATACAGCCTCTGCTGTGCAAGTAATTGGCTGTAGATTTTCTAATATATCTGTCGGGCCGATCTCCGGAATATCTGGATGTTCGAAGGTCAGAGTTTCACCAAATAATGATTTCGGTGCATTTACTGGAGCATCTCCTGTTCAACAAGGAAATCTTGGCTTAACGGTAGTTCCATCTGCCTCCCCTCTTGTGATACCGATTAACACCCATTTTTTTCAGGTTTCTGGTACGACTGGTTTTAGTTCAATGCCTTATGGGTGGGCAGGCAGAGAGGTAACTATCGTATTTAGCGGAATACTTACTGTTAGCGAAGGAACAGGATCGGATTCATTAAATCTAGCATCTAGTGCTTCATTTACTACAGATGTGGGCGCTACAATGAAATTCGTGCATAACGGTACCAATTGGTTCGAACTTTCAAGGAAATTATAATGAACCACATCTACAAAAACGGCTTTGCTATTGGCTACCTGCTCGGCGATAAAGAAGTCTTGTTTGCTGCGCCAATACCAATTAATTTACTTATGGATTGATCATGAAAAATTTATTTTTATTACTGTGCTTATTTTGCTCTCTATCGCACGGACAAGTCGCAAATACATCCTATTCTCCATTGCCGCTTGCTACATACACTGCGACGACGGTAAATTCAACAAATCAGCAAAATTTTAATTATCGAGGAGGCCATTTCATTATTAACGTGGTCACGGTAAATTCTGGAACATACACACCCCATATACAGGGCTATGACCCAACATCAGGAATTTGGTACGATATTTTAGTCGGTACCGCTATTAGCTCACCTGGTTTGACCGTTTTAAAAATTTATCCTGGGATTACCGCGGCATCGAATGTTTCGGTATCTGACATACTCCCACAAATATGGCGAGTTCAATTGATCGGCGGTTCAACCCCGTCAATTATAATTTCTGTTGATGCTTACTTGGAACTCTGATTATGGAAGATAAAAGAAATTTAACCGATGCAGATGTCGAGGCGATCGTGAATGCACTAGAGGGAAAGCTTTACGTAAAACTCCGCAACAACGTCGGTAATGGCGTTTTGAGTCTAGTGTGGCGCGGCTTCATTCTTGGTTTGATTTGGCTTGCCGCTTATGGCATTGCGAAAGGTTGGAAATGATTAACCCACCAATGATTTATTCTGGCGCCGGACTTCAACTCACTGAGCGTGCGGAGGGATTTAGTTTAACTTCCTATCAAGATTCGGGCGGCGTCTGGAGCTGCGGTTACGGCCATATTGATGGTGTTGGTCCAAGCACTATTTGCACTCCAGAACTCGCATTGCAATGGATCGAACAAGACACGCAATGGGCTTCTAATGCCGTTAATAATCTGGTCAATGTGCAACTTACCCAAAACGAGTTTGACGCGCTTGTAGACTTTGTTTTCAATATTGGCGCGCATGCGTTCGAGCAATCCACTTTGTTGATTCTGTTGAACCAAGGTGATTTTGTAAATGCGAGTCTACAGTTTCAACGATGGGATTTATGCGACGGTAAAGTCGTGGCAGGCCTTTTAAATCGCCGTACCATGGAATCCAACGAATTTAACGGTACGGATTCACCTTAAGGAAAAATAATGAATTCTCAATCAAGTATTAACACCGGCGCTGTAGGATTATCAGCCGTGTCATTGGTTCCCGTAATTAATTGGATGGCTGACGGCTGTTCAAAACCACTTCCTCCCGAAGTTTCTTACGCAATTGCCGCTTTACTAGTGGCATTCGGCCATTTGGCGGTAAATATATATAGTTCCAAATTTGGCGACAAGTCTCAGATCACATCAAATTCAGATCCGATCATTTTGCCAACTACTCAAGCGGTGCAAAAACTTGTCCAATCGGTGGAATCCGCGCCAAAGTTTCAACCAGCAGTAAAACCAGCCCAACCACCACAAGCAATAGCACCAGCAGCCCAACCAGAAATACCCAACCAGGAGATTCAATCATGAAAAATTTGTTCCTATTATTTGCCATATCCATTTCAATACTTTTGACGGGCTGTGCCAGCACTAGCGGCGCGGTTTCCGTATTCTGTGCAGACGTCGGACCGTTCAATGCTGTCGTTGCTGCGATTCCGGTTGTGCCAGCCAAGGTGACGCAAGACATCGCTGCAGCAAAGCCAATTGTTGATGTGGTTTGCGCAAATCCAGATTCTGTTGATGCAACGAGTCTGCAAACTTTGCTTACTACCGGATTCCCTCTGATGCTAGATATCGCGAATGCAGTTCCAACTACGCCAGAAGTCAAAGTTATTATTGCAGATATCGATGTGGCTCAGGCAGTTTTACCTGGGATCATTGCATTAGCTAAGTCGGCTAAATCGACATCGACAACAAGTCCATGACTCTGACAAGAAAACAATGGGCTTTGCTCGCACAGGAAGCCTATACAACTGCGCCAAGTTTGGGTCAGGAGGACTCAGCTGGGCGTGTTGTTTTTGTTCAGTCTGAGCAGGGTCTAATATTGTCGATGCCTGGGACAAATAATGCTGAATGTGTTCTAGCGGATCTCGATGCGATTCCATACGATACCGGTGCATTTGGGATTGTTCATCGCGGCATATGGGAAGCTTTTTACCCGATTTTGGACGATGTAGCCAAGTTGGATGTTTATGGTCTTGTTGGACATTCAGAAGGCGCTGCCGGCGCACTCTATCTTGCTGCTAGACTTTGCCTAATCGGCAAAGCGCCGAAAATCGTATATGCGTGGGAACCACCTCGCACTAGCCTAGATTCAAAATTGTCCGATATATTCATCAAATACGGTGTTGAGGTACACATCATGTATCACGGCGAAGATATTGTACCTACCGTTCCTTTCGACCTACCTTTACTCCCTTGGCAGCATGCAGGAACCGTTGAACGATTCGGTAATGCATCTCTACCATTCCCAAACTTCGAAGATCATCTGATAGCAAATATCGTCGCTGATCTTTGATAAAAAATTCCGAAGAATTTCTTCCTCGGAATCCCTCCTATTTACCAACCTTCAATCAAATAGCCGTTGGATAAGAAGCAGTTAAAGGAGGCCCATAATTAAGAACCCCCTCTGGACGATGGTGGTGATTGCCATGGTCGCAACATTGACGATCTCTTTCCAAATTACGAAAGCGCAAATCGTCGATCTTTTGTTCATTGATGAGAGCACGTGTTTGCGCACCATCGGCGACGAGTTGTTGACCCAATAATGCTTGAGCCAATTGGTTAGCAGCCTGGGACTGAGCGGCAGATAATTGAATAGCAGCCAGAGTTTGATTGAAATTCGAATTAGTGGTTGCGGTCAACGCGGCCAAGGCTGTAGCATTGGAGAAGTTTTGAGACTGTCCAGCGATGAAATAGGCTGTTCCCTGAGTGATATTACGATCAGCACTACCCACAACTTCAGTACGTGTATCGCTCGCCTCTTTGGCTTGCTCGCGGCGAACATCGCTGGTATCAGAAGCTACTTCTCTGCGAATATCCGCAGTGTCTGATCCCAACTCGCGCCGTATATCTGCCTGACCACGGAGAATTTGACTTAAATCGACTTGGCCCGTTACGGTGCCAGTAACTATATCGGACATGATATTTCCTTTAAGAATTGAGTCGGCAAAATTGCCAGATTTAATTCTATTACCAGTATCGTAATACCGACATATAACTATCGTAATACGAAAAAAACTCTATACTCACGAAAGTAAATCGTGTAGGGGACCCGTGACATGAATAGTTTTGATCAAGATGGCCCAATGGACGTTTATCCACATCGTCTTAGAGCTGCTCACTCTAGAAAAGCCAGAAGAATCGGAAAGGGAAATCAATCCGAAGGAGTTCGGATCGCGTTAGAGAAATTTAACGAAGATGATTATCAGGTAGCGAAAGATCGAAGAGTGAACATTGGTGATCGAAGAAAAAAATAAATATTACTCATCCTCTTTATCCAACATCCTAATCTTGCAAGAAAGCACGGTAATTAAACCGTACTTTTCCGTTTGAACATCGCACTGACCTAGCTTAACGCGGTGGGCTTTAATTGATCCTAAAATCCAACCACCATTAAACCAGGCTGTGCAGAGTTTCCCGACGACAGACATTATGCGGCTTTAGCCAAATGGTTTTTAATTCCGTAATAGACCGCCTTACAGGCCATCACATCGACACCAGCGTCGTGCGCACCTTCCAAATCTCTGCCAGTAAAGAATAGGTACGCTTCGCCAAGATTTGGTGATTTTGGTGTTTTACGTTTCGCCGCCAACATTTTTTCGGCCGGTGGTAAGTTGACGATCTTAGTGCTTTGACCTTGTGTGCAGAATGCTGGTGCTTTCTTCCAGTAATCTGCAAACGGTTCTTCTCCGATCACAGCCATGGAATAAACAGGATGCCGCATTAACTCGATCCGAATCATGCGCATGTCGAACGATTCGTTGTGCGCAACACGCAAATCGGATTTCTTCCACAGTTCGATGAATTCGTTCAATGCAAATTCGATCGGTACGCCTTCGTCGTTGGCGCGTTCCATGGTGATGCCGGTCAATAACTGAATTTCATCAGGAATAATCCAACCGTCTGGCTTGATGATGTAGCACAGTTTTTCAATCGTTTCTCCGGTTTCCTCTTCGCACAGTTCCGCGGCAATTTGCAAAACACGAGGCTGATCTGGATGTTCAGATGGTAAGCTCCAAAGAGGTATGCCAAGGGTTTCCGTGTCATAGGCAATAATAGTTTTCATCATTTAATCTCCCGTTGTTTCTTACAAATTTCAATTACTTGGTTGCACTGCTCAAAATTGAACCATCCAACATGGCAGTGTTCATGTTTGATGCCCATCTTTTCCGCTAACCAGGCATAAGCAGAATCTTTAGTAAAGCCATCTATTTCCCACATTGGCTGAAAAATAGCTTTTGCTGCTGATCTGGCTTTACGTGTTTTCTCATCGGCCAGAGTCCCTAAAGGAATGTCAGTCTTCGGATGAATTCCAACATAACTTTGACATTCAGATCCAGTGCACCGATACGCAAAAGGCCATTCACCAATTTCTTTCCGGTAAATTTTACTGTTGCTGATCAGTTCTACTGAACTACTGCAGTTCGGACATATAGTCGGAACTGGCAATGGATTTTTAACCTTTTCCACAGACAATTTATAAACTTTGAACTTTCTCATGCTGAAGCTCGCTTTTCTTGCCCCATTACTTCTCCTTTTTTAACCCAAAACGAGGTGATGGTTTCAGGTAACGACGCTGGCATGGCCTTCAAAGTTGCAAATAACAGCGACGTGTCGATGATGCCTTCTGATGCCAAAATATCCATCCATTCAAGGACTTCTTTTCGACCTTGAAGGTTCAGCACATCCATGCGGTCCAGTAGCATGATTTTCAGACCAGATATTTCGGCAACGACTTGAGCAATCATGGCATCGGTGCGCCATTGTTCGGATTCGCTCAAAAGATGATATGGGCGTCCTGAAGCCGTTATTTCCATTTCCTTGTTGATTACTACCTTTTTCCAATCCGTGTCTAGTGCAGCTTGTTCTAACGCTGTGTTGACTGGTTTTAAGGACTCAATCAACATTTCTGACGGAATTCCGTCAGGTGATAATGCGTCTGCTACTACTGTCCACGCAACCACATCATTGTGATGTGACTGAGCATCTTTAGTTTTTTGATCCGCTTCGGCGCGTTTGGTGATAACAGATTCAATCGCCGATATCGATTTAACCAACTGATCGCGTCTGGCTTGGTCTTCTTTCATGAACGACTGGACCTTTGACAAAGCAGAATCGTAGTCCATTGACTCATCAATTTTCAATGCGTCGTACTGACCTTTAGCCTGTTTGCATGAATCAAGATCGCGCTTCAAATTGGCGACTCGGTGCACCAAGACCTGAAGTGCTTTTTCGTATTCAGGCAACGATGCTTGTGCTTCCATATCGACCTTGCCGCCGTCAGGTTTTCCATATTCTGACTCGTAGCGTTTGATCAATGCATCAGCTTCGGTATCTCCCTCGCATTCAATGATAAATTTCGCCATGTCGTGAATGAGTCCGACACGCGCGACACACTTTGCACGGTTACGCAGATCGATAACTTTTGGCTCAAACTCTGCGAGTTCTTTTTCAGCTAAAGGAATCTGTTTTTCAATGTCAGGAACTTTATCAACCGATGCTTTCAACGCAGCACGTTTTTTGGTGTTTTCATCGTGAGTTTTTTTCTCACTGTTGATAACGCCAATGTCCTGATTATTTTTGGCTATGTCCTTGTCGAGTTCAACCAGTTCAAGTTTCATGGCATCAGAATTGAATTCTGGCTTGTCCGGTTTTTCAGCCTTCCATGATTCACCAACTTTTGATCCGTAAGTAGCGCCAGTAATTTGTTTCCAACTTCCTTTACACTCGGTAGCTCGTTTCTTGGCGAATTCGCAGGAAGAAGGAAAACCAGTGCGCAGCATTGGCAATACTTCCTCTATTTTTTCTGAATCGCATTCTTTCGCAAGCATGCGTTTTTTGACGTTTTCGGCATTTGGGCGGCACTTAGTTAAATCAAACAAAAAAGTACGGCGCTCATCGGGTTTCATGCTGGAGAACAGCTGTCCGTCCAGAGCAACGCGCATTGATGCAGAAACTTCTGGTCCGTTGAATTCACCGGCCGGCATGTTGAATGCGTAGCTTTGATCAGGATCATCATTAATCGTAACAACCGCGCCGCCAGATTTCACCTGGTCATTGACGAATTCTTGATAATTTTTTTTGAGTGTAATGTTGCGCGAATGTTGCTGTGCAATTGCCAGTGCCACGTTGTCTCGGATTGAACTCTTTCCTGAATAGTTTTCGCCGCAGAAAAGAGCGATAGGCGTTTTGATTCGAACATCAACCGATGAAATACCTAAAATTCCATCGATCTGGATGCGTGTGATCTTCATACAATCTCCCGTTAATTAAAATGGGAAGTAAATTAATTCTTCCCTCTGAACATCATAATGCTGTTTTTACTCGATATCTACCGAATTACCTACTTTTTTTCGTCCTCGTTTCTTGGTTGAAATTTCTGTGACGTTGGTTTTATTTTCATCAAATTCAGCGTCTACCACGTCATCCACGGCGGCGTTTGATTTCATGCCGGCAAAGACCTTTTCGGCTTCTTCGCGCGCATCACTCATGGGTTCTTTACTGAGTAAATCGGCCTGTTCAAACTTATCAGGTTCTTCTTCAACCGCTTCGCACGACAGAGATATTGGCATTGTCTGACCAAGTGCACACAATAGCCGCGCAATGTCGGCTGGATCCGCTTCTGAGAATTGGCAACGAAACGCCATTTCAACGGTTCCACCTTCTTTTAATTTGAATGTGAATTTATTGGTACGACCACCAGATAGAACCACGTCGTTATTTTCAAACTCGTCGTGAATGCACAGAAGTGTGCGAGGTATTTCCAGATCCCACGAAATAGCCCCTAACAATGGAAATTTTATGTTCGGAACAAAATCAGGATCAATGTCCTTGTTTTCACCTTGTTTATAAAATGCATCGCGCAATTCTGGATGAAATTTCAGTAGCACGGCATTTACCAACGACACGGTAAATTTCACATCGTAAGCAGTTTGTTTTTCATCACCATGCAATTCAGACCGGACATTGACATGCGCTAAGTTGCAGCGTTCTTTTACTAATTCAAACATGGATTCTCCCCTTTAATAAGGACTGGTTAAATTACTCTACTTTCAAGTCAGACGTGGTTGATTTACCGCGGCGTGAAATTGGTTTTTTTTCTTCAACAGGAGTAGTTGCAGGATTTTCGAATCTATCATGCAGACACTTTTTGTATTTGTAAGTCAAACCTGCTTGCAGATTGGTATCAAATACGTCTTTGATTAGATCGGCCGCCAAGTGCAAGTCATCAACAGTTTTTGATTGTTCAATGGCTCTTTCAATAAATCGGCACTGTTCAGTTACTTCACTGGTGTCTTTCTCTGGGTTAGTGTCTTTGGCTTGTTCTTTGACGTCCACTTCTTGGGCATCGACTTTTTGTTTCTTGTTCTGGTTAGGTTCAACCGATCCGCGTAGTTCTTCCAGATTGGTCGCTGCATACGAACCATCAGGCTGTTTTTCAACGTCAATAGTTCCCATATCAACCAATTCTTCGGTTGTCCTTCCCATACCCATTACAACGTCCGGAGCGTGGATGTTTCCGAAGTAAGCGCCAGCGCGGTATTGAAGCATCAAATGTTTCATTTCTGTTTGCCATTTACTTCCTGATTTTCCGTACCAGCCTTCTTCGACAGCCATTTTCATGCTGACCGGTGCTCCTTCGATGCGTTCTTGTGTGGCCTTGCCGCTTTCCATAATATATGCCCAGGCCGTACATTCAAGGTTTTCAACTTCAACCGATTTTTCAGTGAAATCGTAACCACCTTTTTCTTTATTCCACACCTGTTTTTCTTTATATTTTGCGGTGATCATGCCTTTGTTTTGGATATCAAAGCGCAACGGCGTGAATCGTCTCGAAGCGTTGACTGCCGCGATAATGAACTTTCCAGACCACGACAATTTACCTTCGATTACGTTGGCGTTTTGCATTACTGCAGTAATCGACATTCCGACCGCTTGAGCAGTTTCAACCGCAACCAAGCAATTTCCGAAAGACGAAGGATTTTCAACCCAAACTTCCCCTTCTTTGGTTTTTTTGACGTTGTGTGATCTGAATATTGCCGGAACGGCGTCAGATGTTGCGAATGCCTTGGATATGCGCTGAGCTAGCTCGAATCCACGTAGCGAGAACATATCGATTTTTAAATCTGGAACGTTCGCTATCTCACGCGATGATGAACTTTTAAGTTGCTCAACTGTTTTTGTTTCTTGCATTTAAATCTCCCAATTAATAAAATTTTGTTCGATAAATCGATCCGTAACCTCTTAATGATCGATTTATGGTACGTTTTACTCTTTTTTACGACCCTCTGGAAACTCCCATTTATCGCAAACATTTTCTTCAATTGGAATTGAGTACTGATATTGTGAAGTACACGTTCCTTTTGAATCACACATTGTGAAATACTGAGGTTGCAAAAATGTTTCTTCATGCGACAACAAACACTTACCTTTATCCATACAACCAGACAGAACGGCGCAAGACAATAAAATCAATAATTTATTCATGATAGGTGCAAACTCCCCAGCGACTGCAATACTTCTTGTCGCATAAAACGCTTTGTGGATTTGGCGGGAATAACCCGATTTTAAACATCTTGGCTGCCATATGAATCAAACCTTCCTGATTTTCATCGCCTAACATCACTTTCTTGGCATCAAACACTTTGCTGACGCCCACCTTCGTTGCCGATGTGGTCTGCAACGCGATGATCTGTGCTCCGTAAGTTTCTTCTCCGTCCGTGTGCTCACTCAAAATCTGGTAAGTTCCCAACTGCGCTGCGCGGCCTTTGGTACTTACCTTGTCTTCAGTGATTAATCGGCTTCCGGTCTTTAAATCCGCAATGACCTTGCCATCTACCGATTTAACGACTCTGGCACGATCCATGGTGCCGGTAAGTCGAATAATCAGATTATCACCACAATCGATATCCAATGGCGATAAAGGCATTTCAATCGACTGATAAACCATCTTTGGAGCAATTTCTGCGCAATACCGAGAATGCAATGTCAGAGATATTTTCTCAGCTTCACGAAGATTGATATTGTCGTCTTCGTAATTCACTTCGCAATCTGGATTATGAAGTTTTTCAACTAGAACATCAGCAGCTTCATTGGCGCTAATTGGTTTGCCATCTAATGCCGCCAAGTCAAACGCCGCCGTACTGGCATGAATAGACGTTCCCATCCACGCGCGCAAGCTGCTAGGCTTGTTCATCTTCATCAACTGCTCACCCTCAAAACGGTACGCACAATCAAACAGCGTTCCGAATGATGAAGCTCTAACTGATATTATTTTTTGTGACATTTTTATCCTGTAAATTAATGTTGGTGCCGGGCTACCTTCACTATGTACGATGGGGCGTGCTCCAAACTTCGTCACGGATTTTCGGGCGAGGATGCTACCCAGCCGGTTCCAGTCATGCGACACCAACATTAGAACAGTCTTACCTGTGAAGGTTGCATTGCCAGGATCTGGGTAATGTGTCTGGAACCGAATGCTTGCTTCTGTCATGACCAGAATATTGCCGAGACCGTTCTAATCTTGGTGCTGGTAACGACTTCCAACTACGTTTTCCTGGCTAAGCATAGACTCAGGACTTTTCCACCCAGGGAAGTGCCGGTTCTACCGGTTAAGATTCAAATTCTGGAGTGTAGTCTTTCCAGTTTTTGAAAGTAAATTCACCATTCAATTCGTCGCGCCATGTAGATGCCGCAGCAGCGTGACAATAAAGTGCCGCGTCGCCGTCATAAGCAGTTGGATCAACACGTATCAAATACCGATTAACGCTACCGTCTGGTTCCGGAGTAGAATTCAACATATCGACAAAAACAATGTCTTCGTCGTCGACAACTTTTTTAACCAAAAGCTTTGCATCACGCAGACCAACGATAGGATGATTGATATCACAAGAATCTACAACAACAGCATTGCAGTCACGTATATAGCGCTCATATCCATAACGCTCCATCATGCACCGGCGAACCTCTGAATTTTGTTCTGATTCGATTTTTTCGACCGTGACCAATTCTGGGTTTTCAATTAGCCATTGAGGAACCGTGACACCATGCCACCGGAACAATTTGAATCCGTCCTTGTATTCGAGCGCCGCTTTATTTTCTGAATGAAGCTGGTTAGAACTGTCTCGGAAAAGGTGAATGGGTCGTTCCGACAAAATACATAAATTTTTAAAAGGCCAAAACCACCCGGATGATTGAGCTATTTTATTCATTCCAGAAAGTTTAGATGTTTCAACGATCCCTAAAAAATTGAAAAAGTCATAAAACGCCAACCAATTTGCGTCGTGCTGGCCATAGCCAGCTTTGTAGACCTGATCCCAGACCTGAGCCCCGACCTGAGCCCTGACCTGATCCCCGACCTGAGCCCCGACTTGAGCCCAGACCTGAGCCCCGACCTGAGCCCTGACCTGAGCCCCGACTTGAGCCCTGACCTGAGCCCCGACTTGAGCCCCGACTTGAGCCCTGACTTGAGCCCCGACTTGATCCCAGACCTGATCCCTGACCTGAGCCCAGACCTGATCCCCGACTTGATCCCTGACCTGAGCCCAGACCTGATCCCCGACTTGATCCCAGACCTGATCCCCGACCTGATCCCCGACCTGAGCCCTGACCTGAGCCCCGACCTGATCCCCGACCTGAGCCCTGACCTGAGCCCCGACCTGAGCCCCGACTTGAGCCCAGACCTGAGCCCCGACCTGAGCCCTGACCTG
>Ga0302309_10000373_pt1 | contig 52772 bp, 45 predicted proteins | sample III_Palsa_N1_1_FD_200453 | JGI IMG/M metagenome (GOLD analysis project Ga0302309, IMG submission 200453) | Peat permafrost microbial communities from Stordalen Mire near Abisko, Sweden - III_Palsa_N1_1 | ecosystem: Environmental > Terrestrial > Soil > Palsa > Peat permafrost | place: Sweden...
GTTCTCCGGGGACATCGACTTCCGACTGGTCCTGCCGCAAGAGCCACCGTTATCGAGGAGCACCCAAAGAAAGCTACTGTCGAAGATTCGAAGCGAAGTGCAGAAGGTTATCACGACGCATTTCCCACCGGGCGCCGTCAAATGGAAGGCAGGGGACGAGAACCGTTTTTTTTCATTTGACGTGGACTATCCGACCGTGGCCGACCCGTCAACCGCCCTCCGGCCTCACCTGCAGATCGAATTTACTGTGTCCACGTTATCCCTTTCGCCCTTGATTCTCCCGGTATCCTCCTTCATCGCAGAATTGACGAAAACCTACCCAGAGATAGCGGCCGTCGCCTGCATCGATCCGGTGGAAAATTCCGCCGACAAAATAAGTGCGCTTATCTGGCGCGTTCCCGACCGCGTTCGTCAGCCGGCTGACGACGATCCTGATCTGACCCGGCATATCCATGACCTGGCTGTCCTGCAGCCATATGCGGTGGCCCATGGCGAGTTCAGGCACCTGGCGATCGGGGTGATCAGTCAGGATGACGGCCGGTGCAGTAAGATCAAAGGAAAGTCCTTGCAGGAAAAGTTCCGGATTCTGCTAGATATCCTTAACGCGGATGCAGAATACCGGACCGAATACACCCGCTTTGTCCAGGGCATGTCCTACGCTGTCGGCAGGTGCCGAATTACGAGGAGGCAATAGCCAAAGTGAAGACGCTAATTGACCATCTTTTGTGAAATAACATCAGGAAGTGATGGTTGATCCAGACGATAGCGAAACTCAAGGTTCGAAAGCTGGGACAAGCAAAAGGAATGTATAACCGCAGACCTATTTCGGAAGTATGGAAAATGTGACAAGCTGAACGTATAAAAATCCCCGTTTCGGTGGAGACGAATGTACTCAGAGTCGGAGGTACTTTTGGTAAAACAAATTATACTATGCGACCTCTAACTTTGTTGGTTGTTAAATTCGGTCAATTACGGTTCCCAACGATGAGCATCGTGGCAATAATTATAGCTTTTTCTCTTGTGGGATGTGGTAAAGGAAACAACCTGAAAAGTCCCCCTCCTCCCCCCTCCTCGGTGTTAGCTTTGTCCGCTGTAAGCCCGACCCAAGGAGGATACAATACGCAAGTCACTATAACTGGCACTGGTTTTAGTCCTACAACATCGCAAGACAGCGTTTTTTTCAATGGGAAAGCCGCCACTATATTGAGTGCGAGTGACTCGCAACTGGTGGTGACTGTACCTGCCCAAGCCGGGACGGGTAATGTGACAGTGAAGATCAACGGGAAGTCCGTTCAGGGCCCCCTTTTCAATTATGTCTGGCAGGTGAAGATGTATAATTACGCGGGAAATGGCAGCGACGGAGTTCCTGAAGTGGATGGCCCTGCTGCCTCTGCCTCGTTTCATCACCCCGTTGGCGTTGCCTTGGATACTTTAGGTAACGTATTTGTTTACGATGGGAATGCTCATATCCGAATGATAACGCCCGGAGCAGCGGTCGGGGGTACCGTGAGTACCTATTATAAACCATTATATGATAACATAGAGTTCACCGCTCCGATAGGTGGCAGCTTATGTTGGCAGAACGGAGTCCTCTATTTTGGCGGTAATTATTTTCCAACTTCCGGCACTTATGATATTAACCAACAGTGGATCAAGGTCGGTGACGATCTGGGCGCAAACAATACCGTCTCCGTTTTTCCCGGATGGGGAGGTGGAGGGCTTGCCATCGACAGGTACGGAAATCTGTATGTCTGCCCTTCCGATCCGTATCTATGTACGATCACCGTAGTATTTAAATCAGGTCCCCTCAGTTGGGAAATTATTGGTAGCCCTGTGGCAGGTGATGTCAATGGAACATGGTTATTAAATACTCAGAATCAGCCTGTTGAGGCTGAAGAACCGTCTTTTGAGAATCCGGAAGGGATAGCCGTTGATAGTAAAGGCAATATATTCACGTCCGACACAAAAAACAATAATATTCGGGAGATATCCACACAGGGAGTGGTCAGTACGCTTGCCGGCAGTGGACAAGCTGGAAATGTGGATGGTCAGGGATTGAATGCCAGCTTTAGTAATCCTCAATATATGACCATTGATAGCAGCGACAATTTGTATGTACTGGATATCAATCCTTTCGTCCTTAGAAAAGTAACGCCGACTGGAGCTGTGACCACCATTATGCAGATCACCACTGAAAATGTTCTACCCACCGGGATTGCGGTCGACCCATCCGGTTCGTCCATCTTTCTTCCCGATTGGAACGGGTACATATGGAAAGTCGCTTTTCAATGAAACACACAAGCATAAGTTGTATTTATAATCGTTCGGAAAATATCGTATTTTCAGGTCAAACCAGCGTTTGTCAAATGGATAAATCAAAACTTTTCAAAAAGCCTTTGACAGATAGAAAATGGGACGATCCGGGCGAGGTGACTTTGGTTACGTTAATCATGAAAGGCCCTCATGCCTCAGTTTTTATTTCCATCACTTTCCTTTTGGCGGTGCTTTGTATGGCGCAGAAAAAAGAGATTAATAAAAGATCGGATCTACCCGTAATTTATTTCTCCATGCCGATGAGACAAAATGAGACGGCTGGGGCTATAGATACCCTTATGCAAAAAATGGCCGCTGCTGAAGCAAGTCATCTGGACAGCTTGGAGAAAAATTATTTGTTAGGCGACCCCCGTCTCGCCTTCTCAATCGGATTTGAAAAAGAGTGCTGTCGTTTTATCGCGCATAACTGGCGGGAACTCGAAGTGCCTGACAGCATTATGACCGCGTCCTCCTATTTGCCGGCGTTTTACCGAAAACTGGCCACTGTTGAATATAACTCGGATGCGAAAACATCGCTGACGTCGCCCGTGGATTTAGAAAATCTTCCCTTTGCAGACTGCTGATTTATTGGATTCAAACATTCGGTGGCCTTTTTAGTGGCCCTCAAAATTAGGCCACCGAAAGGGCCACTGAATCAGGCACCGAGTGAGTTGAACTGAGTTTTGCTGAATTCATCCTAAAAACTTCATTCTCAGCGGTAATTGAAAATTGAAACGTTCAGTAAAAAAGAATAGGCACCGTTTGAAGGTGCCTAATGTGACCCGGATTGGATTCAAACCAATGGCCTGCTGCTTAGAAGGCAGCTGCTCTATTCAGCTGAGCTACCGGGTCAATGCTTCCGCAGCCGGCAAAAATAAAAAAAATCTCCGTCTAAGCCAAACCCTTTTCCACACCGATGCCTACATGCGGGCTTTTATTTACCTTCGGCCAAACCAACGCAACATCTAATCGCCACCATCTATGGACGTAAAGATCGAAGATAGCTGGAAAGAAGCCCTTCGCCAGGAATTCAAAAAGCCTTATTTCCTCCAGATCGCCACCCATCTTAAAACAGAAAAACTCGGCGGGAAGACCATCTACCCCCCCGGCGGTCTCATCTTCAACGCCTTCAACACCACCCCCTTCGATCAGGTAAAAGTCGTCATCCTCGGCCAGGACCCCTATCACGGACCCGGCCAGGCCCACGGCCTCAGCTTCTCCGTCCCAAAAGGCATCCCCCCACCCCCTTCACTCATCAATATCTTTAAGGAATTGAAGCAAGACGTCGGCATGCCCATCCCAGGCCACGGCAACCTCACCCATTGGGCCGAACAGGGCGTCCTCCTCCTGAACGCCTCCCTCACCGTTCGCGCCAACGAACCCATGAGCCACGCCAAGATCGGCTGGGCCGAATTCACGGACGGCGTCATCAGCAAGGTCTCCGCCCTCAAACGAAATGCCGTCTTCCTGCTCTGGGGGAAATTCGCCCAGGAAAAACAGGCCCTCGTCGACGAGACCAAACATCTGGTGCTCAGGGCAGCCCACCCTTCCCCCTTCTCCGCCGATAAAGGCTTCTTTGGCTGCAAACACTTCTCCAAGGCCAATGCCTGGCTCGCCGGCAAAGGGATCGACCCTATCGACTGGACGTTGTAGAACACCTCGCCCCGCGCCCCAACCGCAGGTGCTAACTATCCCCTAAATTGCAGCATGAATCATCGTGCATCCGCCATACCGGACGACGCCGGTACTCCGCAACCCCAAGCGAGCGATCTCCAGGGCCTCAATGGCTTCTTGTCCGTCTTCGGCCGCATCTGGGCCGTCTGGGTGATCCTCATCTTTGTTGCGACGATGCTCGTCGTTCTCATCCCCTTCCTCTTGTTCAGCTATTTCAGAGCCGAGCCTCAGAAGACAAAGATCTGGGTCAGTCTCTCGCGGGTATGGATGAGCGTTTTCCTGCCACTCGCCGGCTGCCCCCTGCGCGTCCGCGGCCGCGAAAAATTCGCAGCCGGCCAGTCCTATGTCGTCATCTGCAACCACAATGCCCTGGTCGACGTCCCCGTCTCCTACCCCTTTATCCCCGGCGGTAACAAGACCATCGCCAAGATCGAAATGGCCAGGGTCCCCATCTTCGGACTCTTCTACCGCACCGGCAGTGTCCTCGTCGACCGCAAGAGCGAGACCAGCCGCAGGGAAAGCTTTGTAAAAATGAAGGATGTTCTCGATCTGGGCCTTCACATGTGCATCTACCCCGAAGGCACCCGCAATAAAACCGCAGAGCCCCTCAAGTCCTTCCACGACGGCGCCTTCCGTCTCGCCCTCACCACCGGCCACGCCATCATGCCCGCGATCATCTTCAATACCAGAAAGGTCATGCCGCCGGACCAGGGCTTCTTCTTCCGGCCCTGCCCCCTCTACATGCACTTCCTCGACCCCGTGGCGCCGCGCCCCGGCGAATCAGTCGAAAGCCTTAAAAATAGAGTATTCGATATCATGAGCGCCCACTACGCCGCCGGCCCTTACTGATCATAGAAGTATTTCGTCCGGTTGATCTTCAGATCCGACAGGATACCCGCCTTTGGACTGATAGTAACATTGAAATAGTGACTATACCCTACAGGCGTCACATTGATCGACATCTGCCAGCAATGCAGGTCCCGCGAAATACTCAAGGTCAGCGACTGCATCTCCAGCGCATGCAGATCATAATACCCGCTCAACCCTAACTTCCATTTCTCCGTCAGGTTAAAGTCGCCATTCCAGTTCACACTCGAGGTGATCGTCGTGGCAAAACCGGAATAATTCGCCTTCTCCGCATTGGTAAAATTGAGCGCGAAAGACAGGTTCAGCGACCAGGCCACATTGAAATCCGCATATTGTGCCGCATTCTGCCGGACATAATTCAGCTGCGCCTGCTGCTCCTCCATCGTCATGGGTATCTGGTCCTGCGACGCCTGCGCCTTCTGCGCCGCTAACTTGGGGTCTTTCGGCGGGCTCTTAAAGGAAGTCGAGATGGCCAGGTTGCCACTCGTGATACGCCCCAGCGAGAACTTCTTGCCGGCCCAGGCATACTTATTTACATCAAAACCCAGGGTGTCCGACTGATAAGGATCCATCGTGGCGCCACCTGTGATATTGACATTCTTGAATAGCGTGCTGCGGAAATAGAAAGTGATCGGCGACAACTTGAAGGAGTCCGCCAGATAGTTATAGCTGCCATTGAACCCAAACCCGTCGATGATCGTCGTCTTCTTCACCCCATTGCTGGATGTATCCGATTTATCCTTGGTCTTGATCTCGATATGGTTGTCCAGTCCAAAGCTGACACCCCCGAACGTCCCTTCCCCAAAAGCGCCATACGTCGATCCATCAAAATACGACACCCGCTGGTTGTGGAGTTGATGCGACGCCCCCACCGCCGTATCATATGGTGTCGTCAGGTTATAATAATAAGGCCCTGACAGGTCCGGCGAATAACTCAGGCTGAGCGTCGGCCGGATGACGTGACGGATACCCAGCAGGTTGCTGTTCTTCCCAAAATTTTGAAAGGTCCCGAAGATAGCCGTGGCCAGACTCAGGCTAAAGGACACGTTATTGGCAGAGTAGAAACCTTTTTGGATGTCCACCGTGTCCACCGCATTGGTAACGGGATTGTACCGGCGGTACATCTTCTGTGAATACAACCTGTTTTGCAAACTCACACCCGGCGAAACCGAGATAGGCCCCTTGATCGGCAGCGCCAGGCTGATGGGAATGCTGTTCTGCGCCCCCCATTGAAAAGTGTCGATGATCCGCTTGATCTTGAACAGCGAATCGTAAAAACTGGCGCCGCCCGCCACCGTCGTGCTCAACCCGATCCCCAACTTCTCATACCATTTTGGCGTACCCACAAAAGTGGTCTTGGTGAACGGATAAATGGTGGGCGCCGTGAAGGCGATATTGGGCAGGCTTATATTGACAATGCCCGTTTCATCGTTCTGGTTGTGGGTACCGCTTACCGTCAGGTTGTAGGCGTTCTTGCCAGTCCATGTCTTGCTATAGGTGATCGAAGAACTCAGCTGGTTCTGATAGTTGGCCGTCGGGTTATTCAGCAGGTATTGATTGTACTTGGTAGAAGCCACGTTCACATTGGCGGTGAAATTGGTGCCCGGCCTCGCCTTCTGATCCATCTGATGGCTCCAGTTGAAATTAAAGGTCCTGGAGGTCGTAAACGCTTCCGAGCCGGACGTAGCCAGCAGCTTCGTATTCTGCAACGCAAAGTTGATATTGCCGCTATACCGGTAGCGCACCCGGTAGGTGGGTGTCACATAGATATTATATCCCCCATATGTATAGAGATTGGACCGGAAGGTCACGTCAAAATTATCGTTGATGACCTGGTAATAGCCCAGCCCTTCCAACCCCAGCCCCGCCTGGTCATTGGCCGTGAACTGCGGCGGCAGCAACCCGCTATGACGCCCCTGCGACAACGGAAAGAACCCGAAAGGGATATAGATAGGCAACGGCACCCCCTCGAACTCCGGGTGGACGGGCCCCGTTATAGCCCATTTCTTGTTGATGATCTTCATTTTGTTGGCACGGAACGCAAAGTGCGGCGTATCCAGGTTACAGGTCGTGAAATCCCCGTGCCACCCATAATAGATCTCGGGAGTCGACTTCTTCATCGTTTGCGCATGGACGAACATCTCTCCCGAATTGGTGATCGCGGTCGTGGTAATGGCCTTCTGCGATTTAATATTATAGGTCAGGGAGTCAGCCGTCAGCGTATTGTCCGTCTGCACGATCTTCGGCACCCCCATCGGCTTACCCCCCGTGTCAACACCCGGATGGGCCACGACGACATTGCGCTCCTGGTCAAAGACGATATGGTCGGCCGTCATGTCGGCATCCTTATACTTGGCTTCTGCCTTATTGTAAAGGGTGATGTTGTGCGTCGGTATGACCATCACGATCGAGTCCGAAGCCTTATAATCGATTTGCGCCTCCAGCGTATCCTTGGATACCACATAGTCTGGAGTGTCGATTCGTTTGCTCGCCAGCATCGAATCTGCCGCCCGTAACACGGAGTCCATGGGAGCGGTCAGGGCAGCCCTCGGGGGCAGAACCGCATAAGGCAACACACTGTCAGGGCCCATACGGCTGCGCGGCTTGACCGTATCCGCGGCCGGACCGCTTAAAAGAGCGGGCCCATCGACCAAAACCGGGCGGGGCCCATTATCATGAGTTGTTAGGATTTTGCAAAAACGGGCGAGGGACAGATAATTTGCTGGACTATTGAGCGTTACTGAAAAGAATAAAGCAGTAAATATCAATATCAGTAAATATTTTGAGCTAATTTTGCGTCCGTTATTGTTCATACATGGTACAAAAAAACGAATAGTTATCGGTCTCCGTATCTTCTATTCGTTTATTAATTAATACAGGTTGCTCTTTTTGCCTGTGTTCGCGACAAAAATAGCCATAACTCGCTTAAGATTATGTGAAGATTGAATGGTTTTGGCAAATATAAAACAACTATGATCAAAAAGACGACCACTTTGTTAATGCTTTGTGGGATTGCCTTTGGTCTCCTATCATTTAAAACCTATCCTTCCCCGCAAAAGCCACAGCTCCGCACCATAGTGATCGATCCGGGTCATGGTGGTTTCGACCCGGGGACGCATGGCCTGATCGCAAAAGAAAAAGATATTGCCCTGGCCATCGCCCTGAAACTCGGAAAAGCTTTGCAGCAAGCGTTCCCGGATGTGCGGATCGTCTATACCCGAACCACGGATATCATGCCGGGAAACAAACTTACCGTACCCGATGGCATCCGTTACCGGGCAGAACTGGCCAACCGGTCCAATGGGGATCTCTTCATTTGCATTCATTGCAATTCGAATGGTCATCCCGCCGGCGGCTACACCGTCAAACACTTCCTCCGCTATCGCACGATAGGCAGAGGCGGACACAAAAAGACGGTCCCGGTTTATGCGACCGAATGGGTGAAGAACACGACCCGCGGTACGACGACCTATATCTGGAAATCCGATCGCAACCTCAAAAAAGGCGACGCGATCAACACGGCAGCAGAGCTTCGCAACGGCGAGAACATGGGGGACAGCACGGGCACAGCCTTCGACATGAGCACCCCCGAAGCGATGATGCAGGCGCAGTTATATGAGAAAAAATATTTTGCCAACAGCGCCTTATTCGGTACCCTTGTTGAAAAGGAGTTTATAAAGACGGGCCGCCACAGCTATGGGGTTCAGCAGCGGCAGGTGGGCATCGGGGTGCTGGAGGCGACAGGCATGCCCAGCGTACTCATCGAAACCGGGTTCCTCACAAACCGGGAGGAGGAAAAATACCTGGCAGGCAGCAAAGGCCAGCGGGAAGTCGCCCGGAATATCGTTAATGCAGTTCGACAGTATCGGGAAAAACTATGAAAGGTTACAAACACTCTACGATGATCATCCTGGGCGCTCTCTTTTGCGTCCTGACCTCCTTCCGCGCCGGCGGTCCCAGCCCCCGGCCCGCCCAGAAACGCGCGATTCGCACCATTATCATCGACCCTGGCCACGGCGGTTTCGACACCGGCACGAAAGGCCTCCAGATCTCCGAAAAAGAAGTGGCCCTGGCCGTCGGCCTCAAACTCGGCGCGCTCATCAACGAAACCTTCCCGGATATAAAAGTCGTCTACACCCGCACTACGGACGTCATGCCGGGCGGCGGCAGCACCATCCCCTCGGGCCTCCGCTACCGCTCCGACCTGGCCAACAAATCCCGCGGAGACCTCTTCATCGCCATCCACTGCGACAACGACGGACACCCTGCCGGACCCTTCACCGTCCACAAACTCGTCGGCCATAAATATGTCGGAAAAGGCAAAAAGAGACACCGCGTACCCATCTACGACAGCTACCCGGGCAAGCATACCCGCGCAGGCACAGAAGCCTTTATCTGGAAGGCCAGCCGCACCGGCACAAAAGGCGGCGCCATCAACGAGGTCGAAGATGGGGAATTGTCGGATAGCTCAGGTGCAAGCAATTCCGACAGCGCAGCCTTCGACATGAACTCCCCCGAAGCCGTCATGCGCGCCGAACTCTACGAAAAAAAGTTCTTCGCCAACAGCGCCCTCTTCGCCACCCTCGTCGAGGATGAATTCGCGAAGTCCGGCCGCAACAGCGAAGGCGTCTACCAGCGCGACGTCGGCCTCCACGTCCTCGAAAATACCGGCATGCCCAGCGTGCTCATCGAGACCGGGTTCCTGTCCAATGTAGACGAAGAGAACTACCTCATGAGTGAAGACGGACAAAACGAAGTCGCCCGTAACATCCTGGACGCGCTAAAACGCTATAAGGCCACCCTCGAAGGACATCCCATCAACAATGTCGATTCCCCTTCCACCACCACCGGCACAGCAAACCCTTAATAAAAACCAAAGGTATCCCCAAGCTATCCCCAAAGGGTACTGCAGGCACTGCCAGTTTAACGTTGTATTCTGCCTTCGTGACGGCAATTTCCCTACATTTGCGGGGTGTGGGCCAAAAGGCGCCACTGGCCGGAGGCCCATAGGCCAAAGGCCTATCATCATAAGACACGCTGGGCATGGGTAGTTTTGGCGTTACTCATGCCCGGCAGCTAAACCTTTAGACATGACCAAAATTTCCAACGAAACAAAGATCGGTGTATTGGCAGTCGTAGCTCTGGCAGCACTGATCCTCGGCTTTAATTTCCTAAAAGGCAGCAGCCTGTTCCAACATACCAAAAAGCTCTACGCCATCTTCGACAACGTCGAAGGGCTCGAAACATCCAACGCCGTACAGATCGACGGACTCACCATCGGCTCCATCTCCGGCATCAACGAATCCGATAAAGACCTCTCCTCCGGCATCGTCGTAACCATCACCCTCAAAAAAGACGTCCATATCCCCAAAAACTCCATCGGCGTCATCAATTCCGGTCTCATCAGCTCCGCCACCATCGTCATCAACAAAGGCACGGACAACGATTTCCTGAATGACGGCGACACCCTCAAAACCAAAAAACAATCCAACCTCCTCACACAGGTCCAGGCCAGCGTCAACCCCATCATCGTCCAATTGGGCGGTACCCTTACCTCCCTGGACTCGCTCATCGAGGTCATAGGGTCGATGTTCGACCCGCGGCTCAAGAACAACTTCGGCTCGATCGTCGCCAACCTGGCCTCCTCCTCCGCCGAATTGCAGAAACTACTCAATACCCAAACCGGCTACCTCGCCACGTCGCTCAAGAATATGAGCGATTTCACCGGCAACCTGGACAAGAACAACGACCACATTACCCATACCCTGGACAACCTGGACAAGACGAGCGCCAGCCTCGCCGCGGCAAAGCTCCCCGAAGCCGTCGAGAGCGTCCAGTCGACGATGACCGAACTCAAAGGCGTCGTGGCCAAGATCAATAGCACCAACGGCTCCCTCGGCCTCCTCATCAACGACAAACGCCTCTACCAGAACCTCGAAGGCACCACCCGCAGCCTCAACACCCTGCTGGATGACCTCCGCGTTCACCCCAAACGATATGTCAACATCTCCGTATTTGGCAAGAAGGATAAAACCGGCCCCCTGATGGCGCCCCTTGACTCTTCTGCCGTGTCGAAACCCGCTGGTAAATGAGGCTGAGGACAGGCATCACCATAGCTGGACTGCTCCTCGGCCTGCTGGCAGGCCTCCGCAGCCAGGCGCAGATGGGGCAGGTTGAATTCAGAACCCCGGGTAATGATAGCGTGAAAGTGGTCGACATCCTCAGTGACGACAAATACCACTTCGAACAGCAGGATTCCACCCACACCGTGACCATCCTCGTCGGCAACGTGGCCATCCGCCAGGGAAAGACTACCATCTGGTGCGACAGCATGATCATCGTCAAACCCACCAACTATATCGACTGCTACAACCATGTGCACATCAATGACAATGACTCGGTCAATATTTACTCCGATTATATGAAGTATTATATCGACAGTCAAATAGTCAGCTTCCGCAACAATGTAAGGCTCGTTGATAAAAATAGTACCCTTACCACGCCCGCTCTCGACTATGACATGCGGGCCAAAGTGGGCCATTATTACACCGGCGGAAGACTCGTCAGCAAAGAGTCCGTACTTACCAGCAACGAGGGCTATTACTATGAGTTCACAAAAGACATGCATTTTCTCTATAACGTCATCCTGCGCGATCCCCAATACGACCTATCCTGCGACTCGCTTCTTTACAATACCCAGACACAGATCTCCACGTTCATCACCGAAACCCTCATCCAGTTCAAGGACAGTTCGCGGCGCACCATCCGTACCCATTCGGGCCACTATGACGTAGCCAATCACAAGGCCGAGTTCGGCAGCCGGCCCATCATGACCGAAGGCGCCCAAAAGCTCACGGGCGACAGCGTTCGCATGGACGACTCCACCGGCCTCGCGACCGCCGTCGGCAACGCCATCTATATCGATACCGTCCAGGGTATAAAATTGCTCGCCGGCTTCATGGTCAATAACAAAAAAAAGAACACCTTCCTGGCGACTTTACACCCCCTGATGATCCTCAAACAGGACAGTAAGGACTCCCTCTACATCACCGCAGACACCCTGATGTCCGCCCGCCTCGTCGATTTCCAGGTCCAGCAAAAAATACTCGCCCACCAGGACAGTATCCACCACATCTTTATCGACAGCCTGGAAAAAGTCTCCGCCGATAGCCTGCACAACCTGGCCCTTGCCCGCGCCGTCCGCGACTCCATCATAAAGGCCAATGGCGGCGACACCACCCACATCAACGACATCAGCGATTCCCTTGGCATCGGTGGCGCCGACAGCCTCGCCCGCCTGGGTCTCGACAGCCTTCGCCGCTTCCGCCAGTTTCCCACGGTCAGCCCCCGGGAGATCCCGATCATAAAAGATAGTACCGGCAAAAAACTCATCACCAGCGCCGACAGTCTCCGGCTAAATCCGCCAACCGAGAAGCAGCTTCGGGAACAGGCAGCGGCCAAACTAAAAGCTGCCCGCCAGGCCCGCAAAGATTCTATCTCCGACCGTAAAGAGAAGATCCGGGAGCGCGCGGATAGCCTGAGGACCGAACAGAAAAAATTAAAGGATAGTCTCGCCATCCGGCAACAGGATATCGCTGACAGTATCCAGGCCGAAAAATCCAAGGAAAGGGCCCGCAAGCGGGCTGTCGCCGACAGCATCCGGCAGGACGCCATCAACGACAGCCTCAAGGTCATTGCCAGGGCCGACAGCATCCGGCACCAGTCCCTCCTCGATAGCCTGGACCGGGTAGGCCTCACCGACAGCGCCAACGCGTTGCGACGACAGGATAGTCTCACCCTTGCCAAACGAATGCGAAAGCCGCCGCCAAAGGATACCGTAGAGGCCCCGCTGCCGGGGCATGAAGCCGATTCCATCGCGCTTATTCCGACCACGGACACGACCTTGCGATACGTCATCGGGTTTCACCATGTCCGCATCTTTTCGGATTCGCTGCAGGCGGTATGCGATAGCCTCTATTATTCGGCCAAAGACTCCATCTTCCGCCTGTTCTATAATCCCGTGGCCTGGGGCAGTGGCAACTACCAGATAACAGGCGACACTATGTACGTCTATACGAAGAACAAGAAGGCCAACCGGCTGTATGTCTTCGAGAACGGCCTGGCCGTCAATAAGATCGGAAAACTCTTTTATGACCAGCTCAAGGGAACGACGATCAATGCCTTCTTCCTGGGAGGGGAGATCGATTACATCCGCGCCAGAGGCAACGCTGAAAGCATTTACTACGTCACCGATGAGAAAAAAGCATATACCAGTGTCAACAAAGCCCACGCCGATATCATCGACATGCGCTTCGTGCCCAAATACGACTCTGCAGGCAAACCCGCAGGAAAAGAGCTGAACCGCGTCGTCCTCCGCAACGACGCCGAAGGAACCATGTACCCCTTCAAACATGTCGTTTTCGAAGACATGGTCCTGCGTGGCTTCAAGTGGCAGGAAGCGCGACGCCCGAAGAGTAAAAAAGAGCTTTTCGAGGACATTAAGCGCAAGGAGGATGAAGACTTCGACGAGGTCGAAGTGCAGGCATCGGCCCCAAAGCCGCCGCCCGCCCCGGCTTCCAACGGATCAACCTCCACGCCGCCGTCGCCACCGCCATCCGGCCCGCCCCATTAAACCCGCTATCGCGTGGCGATAGCCCTATCAAAATTTCGTTTTAAGAAACTTCTAACAACCACCCGGAAATATTCCGATCGCCCTTTTCGTTCCTCCGGGATAAAACTCTCGGCCTATGCGCACCATCACCCTTTGCCTCGCCCTCCTGGCCCTGAGCGGCCTCTGTAATCGCTTGTCGGCACAGGACTACAAAGTGGCGGTCGGTATCCGTTTCAGCACGGCCGATCCGACCATCAGCAATGCCGTAAGTATAAAATACTTTATGGACGAGACCAATGCCCTCGAAGGCCTCGTCTCCTTTGGCAACCGCTTTGGTCTGGGCGGCCTCTATGAACGCCACCAGCTCATCGGCGGAACCCCGGCCTTCACCTGGTTCTGGGGCCTCGGCGGCTATATCGGCTGGCAAAGCACTCAAACCTATCTGGGACCCATGGGCGCCATCGGCCTCGACTATAAATTCCAGAACGCCCCCGTCAACCTCTCGATCGACTGGAAACCCGAACTCGATATCGTCCCCAATATCAACTTCGTACCCGATGCCTTTGGCGTCACCGTCCGCTATACCTTTGGAAATGGAGGACCTGTAAAATGAGGGCAATCCCCAATTAAGTTGTGTGCCCGAAAAATAGATAGGCCAACCCTATCGAGCTAAGCACACTCACCAGCTCCGCCAGCAACATCGCCGGTATCGCATACCGCGTATTGCGGATACTCACCGACCCGAAATATACCGCTACCACATAAAAAACAGTCTCCGACGAACCTTGCATGGTCCCGGATAACCGCGCCGCAAATGAATTGACGCCGGAAGCATGCATCGTATCCACCAGCATCCCCCTCGCACCCGCCGCCGAAAAAGGCTTGATCAGGGCCGTCGGCATGCCATCCACCCAACGCGTGTCGGCCCCAAGCCCTCCAAAAAAATGCCTGATCCCCCCTAACACCGCGTCAAAAGTGCCGCTGGTTCGTAACATCGAAATGGCCGCCAGCATCCCCACCAGGTATGGGATGATCCGCACCGCCGTTTCAAACCCACCCTTCGCCCCCTGCACGAATGCCGAGAAGATATCGATCTTTTTATACAAGGCCCCTAACACGATAGCCATGAAAATAAACAGGATCAGGCCCCCGCTCAAAGCCCGGGAGAACGATTGTACGCGGTCCGCATCCAGGCTCCGCAGATACAATACTAAAACGGCGATCAATACACTCAGACTCCCCACCCACGCCAGGATCGCCGGCTGAAAGACATTGATCCGCTGCCACGCCGCCACAATACACATCGATGCCACCGTCGTTATGAACGTGGCGATCACAATGGGGACAAAGATATCCGTGGGATCGGGCGCATGCATCGAGGCCCGAAGCGCGATCATGCTCACCGGTATGACCTGCAGACCCGAAGCATGCAGGCAAAGGAACATGATCTGGCTGTTCGATGCCGTTTCTTTATTCGGATTGATCTCCTGCAGGCTCTCCATTGCCTTCAGCGCAAAGGGTGTCGACGCATTGTCAAGCCCCAGCAGGTTGGAAGAAAAATTCATCACCATATGCCCCATCGCCGGGTGGCCCTTGGGTATCTCGGGAAAAAGTTTCGAAAAAAAGGGCCCCGTCACCCGCGCCAGCAGACGCACACCCCCGGCTTGCTCGGCAATGCTCACCAATCCCATGAACAAAGCCATGATCCCCACCAACCCCAGGGCCAATATCACGGCATTTTTACAGGTCTCTATCAACCCATCGGCCTTCTGCACCGAATAAGCCGCCGCCCTATCACCCGCGCCAGCCGCCGCCACAGCCACGCCCGTCGCACTCGCGCTTGCCGCCGACGTCCCTGCCGCCGAGGCCCCCACGGGAACCGTAACCTTGAAACGGCCCGCCACCACCGTGGCGCTCGAATCTATCGTGGTCGCGGCCTGTGCGTTAGCCAACCCGTCGGACCGTAAGCGCCCCTCTGTCTTGGGCGCTTGGCCGACTGTGGCCGCCGGTGCCGCCAACCGGACCGTATCCCCGGCCTTCCCCGTCACCATCTGCCCGAAGATCTCCCTGTCAGCAGGCAGGAACGCATACCGCACCCCCGCCACCACGATGGAAATGATGATAAAAGCCGCCCATATCTTGCTTAGCGCCATATCTTTATGTTCTAACGCCCTGAAATTAGCATTAATTGCCTAATATTGCGGCTCGAAAAGGAAAAATATGGCATTACAAGCAGGCATTGTAGGACTCCCCAACGTAGGCAAATCGACACTGTTCAACGCAGTCAGCAACAGCGCAAAGGCACAGGCCAGCAACTATCGCTTCTGCACGATCGAACCCAACACCGGCCTGGTGGACGTACCCGACGAACGCCTCGAAAAACTGGCAGCCCTCGTAAAACCCAACCGCATCGTTCCCACCCAGGTCGGCATCGTCGACATCGCCGGTCTCGTCAAAGGCGCTTCCAAAGGCGAAGGACTCGGTAACAAATTCCTCGCCAATATCCGCGAAGTTGACGCTATCGTACACGTCATCCGCTGCTTCGAAGACGAGAACATCCTCCGCGACGAAGGCGCCATCAACCCCGTCGCCGACAAAGAGATCATCGACACCGAACTCCAGCTCAAAGACCTCGAAAGCGTCGACAAAAAACTGAGCCGCACGGAGAAAATGCTAAAGACCGCCGACCCAAAAACGAAATTGGAATACGAAGTACTCAAACGCTGCAAAGACCACCTCGAAAAAGGAAAGAGCATCCGCGAACTCGTCCTCGCCAAAGAAGAACGCCCCGCCATCGCCGACCTCTTCCTGCTCACCGAAAAACCCGTTCTCTATGTAGCCAATGTCGACGAGCCGTCCATGCATACCGGCAATAAATTCTCACAGGCCCTGCAGGCCTCCGTAACCGGCGAAAATGCCCAGGTCATCGTCATGAGCAATTCCATCGAAGCCCAGATCTCGGAAATGGAAGACCCGGCCGACAAAGCCCTGTTCATGGAAGAATACAAAATGACCGAGCCCGCCCTCAATAAACTCATCCGCAGTGTCTACAAACTCCTCAGCCTCGCCACCTACTTCACTGCCGGCGTGGAAGAGGTCCGCGCGTGGACCATTCATGAAGGCTGGAAAGCCCCCCAGGCCGCCAGCGTCATCCATACCGACTTCGAAAAAGGATTTATAAAGGCCGAGGTCATCGCCTATAAAGATTATGTCCAATACGGCTCCGAAGCCGCCGCCCGCGACAACGGAAAGCTCCGCATCGAAGGAAAAGACTATGTCGTCAAAGACGGCGATGTCATGCACTTCCGCTTTAATGTATAAAAAAACCCGGCCTCGGCCGGGTTTTTTTATACGCCTGGTACGATCTATAATATATTGTATCCGAAGGATACATAGTATAGCCCCCCGATATTCGCATTCCCGATCGCATCGACATAATACTTGTTTAACAGATTCGACGCACCGATCTTGATAATGCTGCTCGTCATATGCGGGATCTTCATGCTGATCTGCGCATCCAGCGTCCCGAATGCCGGCGTAGTGCCCGTGATGAACGAGGTCTGATATAAATAAGACTGCTGCCACCGGTAGGTAATATTAAAGCCGTAGTATTTCGCAATGGTATAGTTGGCAAACGAAATATTGAACTTATTGGTTGGCGTATTGAAATCCGTCTGCTGACCATTGTCGCTGTTGGAGATATGGTTATACGCATAGTTCACACCCGCGATAAACCCTGCCGGCAGCCTGTAGTCCAGGCTGATGCCCGCGCCCGTCGTATGCACCTTGCCCGTGCTGTTCGTATACAATCCAAAGGTATTGGCCGCATTCTGTACATATGACCCCGACGCAAAAGGATCTTTCACCAGCGCCGTCAGCCCGATGAAATTGGTGTACTGCGCATAAAAACCATACACATCGATCAACAGCTTATCCGCGATCACCCCCTTATATCCCAACTCCCAGGACGCCACCGTCTCGGGCTTGAAGGTCTGGTACTGATACGCGCTTCCCAACTGACCCGTCGCCGCATATTTATTGAGCGTGGCCGTATCATAGGTGTGGCCGTCGTTCAATCCATAATAGCTGATGAAATTGGGAAGACCACCGATCAGTCTCGCCGAACCCGTTTGCAGGTTGATATACTGGTTCTGCGTGGTTGGGAACCGATAAGCCGTCTGGAAACTGGCGCGGATATAATTGTCCTTGGCCACCTTGAATAACGCCGTCGCCCTTGGCGTGAACCGGCCCTTGAAATTGGAGTTCTTGTCATAACGACCCGACACCGATATCTTCAGGAAATCATCCAGAAAGGCCCGCTGAATTTGCGCAAAGGCCCCCGTCTCATTGATATCGATACGCCCCGCCGTGTCAGCGAATATAGTACCATGGCTGTTCAGCACGAACTCGCGCGTGCTCGCACCCACCGTGACATCCACCGTCTTCTCCACGTCCCCGAAATTGAACATGCCTTCCCCAACATAGAGGTCGGTCTGGTCGTTGAACTTGCCGCCTGCGGGAATGGCCAGCTTCTTCAGCGAATCGACGGCCGTGTTGAAAGCCGCCGTTCCGGGTAACAGCCGGTTAGCATCCGCCGCCGCCCGGGCCGCATTGCTCGCAGTCAGATAGGCCTGCTGACCCGTCTGACCGGCGGCATAAGCCGCTTGTATGGCTCCGGCATAGGTGTTCAGATAAGTTGGCGCCCACACCGATGCCGTCGGCGCATAAGCCTCGTTCAGCAGTGTCGCCACCGCCACCATATCATAAGAATTGCCCGCATTCTCCTGCGTCGTGTAAGCCCGTACATAGAAATGCTTGCCGGTCACCTCGGCCTTGTACTGCCCGATCTTCACGTCCTTCAGACTGTACCGGTCCGTACCCTGGTACACCGTGCTCGCACTCCCGAAATTACCGGTGATGCTGGCCGTCGTATTCGGCGTCAGTTTATAATACAGACCGCCATTCACCTTGAAGTTATAAGCGTCATAGTTCGTCAACGCGCTCTCCGCGTAACCCGTCCGCGTGACATTGGAGGCCGTAGGCGTCAACGATGCCAATCCCGCATACTCCGCGGCGATCGCCGGCTGGCCCGCATTGTAATATTCATTGCTCAGCGTGGTAAACGTGTTCTTCACATTGAAATAGGCGCTCTCATCGCCATAGACATTGACCCCGTTGTAATCGGGGATATTGGTGTGGTTGCTTCCCGGCAGGATCTGTCCCGTCGTTGGGCTGTAGTTGCGGGTATCATTCGCCGTCCAGTCCTTCGCATGCGTGTAGTCCCCCGAAATACGGAACGCAAATTTGTCGTTAAAGGCCTGGGCATAACGCGCGCCTACGTTGTAATACGGCTGAGCGTTCATACTGGCATCGCCAATATGGTTCACCCCTTGTTTGTACTCCGCACTAAAGCCCTGGTATTTGTAGGGGTCTTTACTCGTCATCAGAATGGTCCCCGTCATCCCCCCCGACCCGTACAGGGCCGAAGAAGCGCCCGGAAGCAACTCCACATTGTCCAGGTCCAGCTCACTCGGGCCAACGATATTGCCGACCGAGAAGTTCAGCCCCGGCGCCTGGTTGTCCATCCCATCCACAAACTGATTCATCCGGGTATTCCCGCTGCCATTGAACCCCCTCGTGCCCATCGTCTTGAAAAGCAGGGAGCTCGTCACGGCATCCACCCCCTTCAAATTGCAGATGGCATCGTAAAAATTGGGCCCCGCCACCTCATGCGCCGCGGTACTGCCCATCCGCTCGATAGACACCGGCGACTCCAGGCTGCGGATCGCCGAACGGGTAGCAGATACGACTACTTCCCGGCCCAGCGAACTGGAAGGGGTCAGTTTGATATCGACACCGCCGCCCCCATTCTGTACATGCACCTCCTGCGTCTCGAAACCTATGGAAGAAAAGACCAGCACAAACGGCGGCTGCTGGGTCGTCGTCAGCTTGAAATTACCCTTATCGTCAGTAAAAGTACCGGTAGAGGTCCCCTTGATCGTCACACTCACCGCAGGCACCCGGTCCAGGGACACCGCATGACGCACATTACCGGAGATCGTAACAGGATTCTGCGAAAAAACCGGGGAAGAAAGTAGGGATAGGAAAAGCAGCGACAGGGCCGCCTGTTTCAGAAGGTTTATTCTCATTGCGCAAGTTTTCGTTGATAAGCGTTGTTAGATCACTAAAATACACATTGTAATGTTGACCTGAAAATTTAATTTTGCGCCCGGAGGCCCCGGGTCCTCCCTAATACGCAATCATGAAGCAACTTCAGTTCCCCCATCAGACCGGTTTTTACCGCGGCAAAGTGCGCGACGTGTATACGATATCCGATAAATGGCTGGTTATGATCGCCTCCGATCGCATCTCTGCCTTCGACGTCATCCTCCCCCGCCCTATCCCTTACAAAGGACAGGTGCTCAACCAGATCGCCTCCTATATGCTCAAAGCTACCGGCGATATTTGTCCGAACTGGCTCGCCGATACCCCTGCTCCGAATGTTGCCATCGGCCGGAAATGCATCCCCTTTCGCGTAGAGATGGTCGTCAGAGGCAACCTTACAGGGCACGCCTGGCGCACCTATAATTCTGGCCTGCGGGAGCTTTGCGGCGTACCCCTCCCCGAAGGCATGAAAGAGAACGACTACTTCCCCACCCCCATCATCACCCCTTCCACAAAAGCGGAGGTCGGCCATGACGAGGACATCTCCCGTGCAAACATCATAAGCCAAGGAATCGTCGGCGAAGCCAATTACGCAACCCTGGAGACATATACCCTCGCCCTGTTCGCACGCGGGCGCGAACTGGCCGCCAAACGCGGGCTCATCCTCGTGGACACCAAATACGAATTCGGCTTGCTCGACGGCAAGGTCTGTCTCATGGATGAGATCCACACCCCCGACTCCTCGCGCTACTTCTATGCAAAAGGCTTCGAAGATCGCCAGGCACGTGGCGAAAAACAACAACAGCTCAGTAAGGAATTCGTGAGAGAATGGCTTATCGCCAACAACTTCATGGGAAAAGAAGGCCAGACCGTACCGGTGATGACCGATGAATGGGTGGACACGATCAGCCGTCGCTATATCGAACTCTATGAGCAGGTCATCGGCGAACCCTTCCGCCCCCTGACCCTCACCGACGCAGAGACCTATCAACGCGCACTCTACTCGCTCTCTACGCTCCTCCCTTCGGAAGCGTAAAAGCAACCGTACTGCCCTTCCCGGGCTCGCTTTCTATCCACATCTCGCCGCCATTGCGGGACAGGAACTCTTTGCATAACATCAACCCCAGCCCCGTGCCCGCTTCCCCCTCGGTGCCACGCGTGGAAAAATAATTGGCGGCCATCAGCTTCTGCAAACCTTCGGGGCTGATGCCCGTGCCCGTATCCTGCACGACCACCTCGATATACGACCGCTTCTCCCTCGCTTCTATACAGATCGACCCCTCTTCGGGCGTAAACTTGATCGCGTTGCTCAACAGGTTGCGCAAAACGAGGTTGATCATATCCCTGTCGGCATATACATAGACCGGCCTTTCGATCTTACTGTTGATAAAGATATGTTTGGCATCGGCCTGTAGGCGCAACAACTGCATTACTTCCTTGGTGATCCTTGCAATGTCCAGCAACTGCGGCTTCACCGAATCGTTTTGCATCTGGCTCTTGGCCCATGACAGCAGATTTTCCATCAAGCCCGTGGTATAGGTCAGTTCGCTCACCACCTCAGGGATCAGAAGCTTGATCTCATCCCCAGGCAGATCATATAACTGCACGTTTCGAAACAGGTTGCGCAATGCATATAAAGGCGCCTTCAGGTCATGGGAGATGATAGAGAAGAGTTTATTCTTGAGCGAATTGAGCTCCGTCAGCTGCGCCGTCTTTTCTTCCAGCAATGCCGCCTTCCCCGTGAGATCCGCCTTCTGCCGCAATATCTTCAGATTGGACCGCCGCAGCTGCCAGTTCTTGTCCCGGGTCTGGTTCTGATACCGCATATTCTCATTGCGGATCAGCAACAGGCCATAGAAAATAAAGAAGATGGCCAGAAGATGATTGAAGAGATACAAAGAGAGGTTGTGCTTCTCCAGGCTGTAGTCGTAGTCCTTCCAAACTGCCGCCACCAGAAAATAACAGGCCATAGAAAAGCCGAAAGCAAACACGATATTGTATATGCTTCGCAGAAAAAAGACACTCAGCACCCCATACAATACAAAAAAGAACTCGATACCCGCATCGATCCGCATCGCATAGGGCACTGTCGTCACCAGGGGATAAAGCGTGAAGTATATGAGACGGGCCAGTTCGTAACGTTCGAAATGATTGGCGGTCAGGACGACCAGGCTGATAAAAGCCGGACTGACGGCGGCGATCCAAACCAAAGGGGGAAAATGATCCTTGCTGAAAAGGCCCACCAAGGGGATGAGGATGCCGGCAGACAGCCCCAGTATATTCATCACGTTAAAGATCCCCAGCTTCCGTTTTTCGTAACTGCCCAGGGCAGGTCTGTACCCAATGTTCCAGACATAGCCTCGCAGACGAAAAAACCGCTTTGCTGCCTTGTTCATGGTCAGAGCCTTGGTTTAGTTTGATTGGAAACAATCGCGTGGGTACGGAACAAAAACGTTTTAGTGCTACTTGTCCATGATAAACGTACGCTATACACTTTTTGTTGGATTCGAAAATAGGAGAATTTTGCTGAAGCAACAATTATTACACTTGTCACTTTTCTATAACCTGTAATCCATTTGCAGGACGATCCATAGCTCATCCGTGCATATCCCACACCGTGAAAGCCACCAAAACCCCGCAGCAGCCAAAGTCTGGACGATTTCGGGAACAAAAATTCCAATTGCCGCCGCCCCTGACAAAACGAACCACCCACTCGCCCCCGTCTTTAACCCGCAGAGAGGCAAAAAAGAACACCGGAGGGCCTGCTATACCCCCTGCCCGCGCCTCCCCCTGGCCTTGTTGAACACATGCAACCCCTTCTCTACACCCTTCCGCAAGGCCTCCTGCTGCTCCGTCGGCAGGTGGATCGTCTCCTTGCAGGCCGGACTGCAACAGCCCTCAAACTTTTCGGCGCAGGATGCACACTGGATGAACAACAAATGACACCCCTCATTACGGCAATTGGTATGCGTGTCCGCCGGCGCCCCACACTGGTGACAGCACGCGATGACCTCCCCGCTGATGCGCTCCCCCATCCGGTCGTCAAAAACGAAATTCTTCCCCCGGAACTTATTCTCCAGCCCCTGCTCCTTCACCGTATTGGCATAGTGGATGATCCCTCCTTCCAGGTGGAACACATTGGTAAAACCCTGATGCAACAGATAGGCGCTGGCCTTCTCACACCTGATCCCCCCCGTGCAATACATGATGATCGGGCTGTCTTTGTTGTCGGCCAACATCTCCGCGGAAAGCGGCAACTGGGCACGAAAGGTGTCACTGGGCACCTCGATCGCCTTCTCGAAATGCCCTACTTCATACTCATAGTGGTTCCGCATGTCCACGACGATTGTGGCCGGATCGGCTGTCAGCCGGTTGAACGCGGCCGCATCCACATACCTTCCTTTCCTGCCCATGTCAAAACTCGGGTCCACGATGCCATCGGCAACGATCTTCTGCCTCACCTTGATCTTGAGCACCCAGAAAGACTTGCCGTCATCATCCACAGCGATATTCAACCGCAAACCCTCCAGTCCCGGGATACCTTCCAAATAAGCCTGTAAAGACGCAAAAAACGATACCGGCACACTTATCTGTGCATTGATCCCTTCCCCGGCCACGTAAATGCGACCGAAGACCGAGCATTTATTCAGTCCCAGATAGAGCTCGTCGCGGAAAGTCGTTGGATCGGCGATGGGAAAGTAACGGTAAAAAGAGAGGGTTGTCCGGGCTTCGGTCTCCTCGTATAAGCGTGCCTTCAGCTCCTTTTGGCTGACGCGGTTGTGCAGTGCGGCCATGTGTAAAGTTACAAAATTCCCGGCGACGGCTCATTTCCTACAAAATGCCGCCGTTAAAGACCCGCCTCCGCCGACAAGCGCCCCCACAAAAGCCGTCACCAGCAAAATAGCGACGCTGGACCCGCCCAGTGGTAGCACCGCCGCCACCCGTGCCGACAAAATACTCTCGTTGCGGAGGTCGGCGACCAATGCCAGCAAGCCCCATAAGAGAAAAAGCGCCGCAAAACCGGAAAAAAAGGCGGGTATCGGTCGCTGCGGGATCAACGCGCTGACGGCAAAAGCCGCTATGGCTATCGTCCACCAGGGTAAGAAAAGACCTAAAACAAAGCTGAGTAAGGCGATCAACGCCGTCGTCACAACAAATTTTACCACCATATATCGTCTATATTAACTTCCGGAAAAATGTATGACCCACTTCGCCCGCGGATTCTTTGCCGCATCGTCGGGCGCCATCACCCAAAGCGTATTGTATTGACCCGCCGCCCATTTGTCCACAAACGTGTCGTAATAAGGGCTGCCCGGATTGCCGCTCTGCCCCCCCGGATAAATGCCATAGGCCTCAGTGGGTGTCGTCAGATGTACGATCATCCGCCAGCTCGGCCCGTGCAAGGGCTTGGCGGCATTGATACAATGCGTGCCGCCGCCTATCGGCAAATGAGGCCGGCTCAGGGAAGCGAATTGCAGGAGATGGCGTACCCAGGTATCCTTGTTCTTTGCCCAGGAAAGCCGGTCATCGGTCTTGGCCTGGTTGAGGTCATCCACGGTCTGCATAAACGCTGTCGTCACCACCTCGGGCAGCGTCTCCTTCCGCGGCGTATGGATGTTGTCGATAAAGGAATAGGCAGTGTCCCGCAGCAACGCCTCCAGGAGCGTGCTCTCAAAGGGTCGCTTCATCGGCAGATCCGTCGCAAACTCATCGTCATAGATATCGTGCTGCAGGTAGTTCCACCAATAATTAAAGACCGTCGGCCCTACCTGGTTGGGGTCATTCTTCCCGTCCCAATCCTGGAAGACCTTCAGGAACGTCCGACCACCGTCGGTGAGGCGGTTATCCTGAATATTGCGGAGCAAAAGCGGCTTGGCCATCGCCGCAAAAATGTCATAGTTGTCCGTCTGCATCCCCATCATATCCGCCGCGGTAATGGAATTGAGGTTGTTGAGCCTGCGGTTCACATACAGACCGCGATAAGGCGGGAAGTCGATCCCCAGATAATAGGGATAGGTCGTGTCCACTGGTAGCTGGTTGGCGCTGCTCACAAACCCCCTGTCATTTCCATCGTCGGAAATGAGCATCCCGGGATTCTCCTCCCGGGCAATATTGCCCTGCCACATATAGCTGCTGTCCTCACCCGGCATCACAAAACGCCCCTGTTCCTTCCATTTTGCCGGGAACTCCCCTTCCTGCCACAACGCGACCACCCCCGACTTGTCGGCATAGGCGATATTTTGCCCGGGGCAGGCAAAGGTCGACAGCGCTTCTTTGTAATCGGAATAGTTTGTCATCCGCTGGAACCGGCAAAACGTCTTCAGCTCGTTAGAACTGTCCGCAGCCTTCCAATGCACGGCATACGAGTGGCTACTCGGCTCATCCGAGAATCCGGTATAGGTCGGGTCGAACATCACCGGTCCGAAGACCGTCGTCGCCACCGTATCATATATGGGCAGCGCACCCCTGACGAGCAGGGTATCCACCCGCTGAACTGCGGGCGCCCATTGTCCGTTGAACCAGTATTCCTGCCGGGTATCGTCCTTGAACTTTATCGCATAATAATCCCGCACATCCCGCTCGCTATTGGTGATACCCCAGGAGCAGCTGTCGTTAAAGCCTATGATCACATAAGGAGCCCCGGGAAAGGTAACGCCATACACATTGTAGGTCGGAGTATGGATCTGCATCTGGTACCAGATGCTGGGGAGCGTGAGGCTCAGATGCGGGTCGTTGCAAAGGATAGGCTTGCCGCTGATCGTCTTTTTCCCGCTGACGGCCCAATTGTTACTGCCATTGTCGGGATCGGGCGCCTTCTCCCGGTCCGTGACCGTGATTTTGCTGTTGAGATAAAGACTATCTACCGTCTTTGGCACTTTCAGCTGGATCGTAGGCGGCTGAAAATGCGTCCCCTTTGGAATGACGGGGTCCGCACTGTCCTGCACTTCCGGATAGAGCTTGGCAAAATCCTCCTTACTGAAGAAGGCTTTGGCGTTGGTCATCTGAAAATCGTCATCCCCGCCGGCCAGGTCAAAAGCCATGTACTTCACGAAAAGCATGGACTTCAGGTTGGTCCAGGGCTCCGGCGTATAGTTCAGGAGCCTGTACTCCAAAGGCAGATCACTGGCGTTGAGCTGACTGATATATGCATTCACCCCCGCCGTATAGGCATCGCAATCAGCCCTCGTGTCACTGTCCGTTTCTACCATGGCCAGCATCGCCTTCGCCGCCGTCACCATCCCCAGCCGCCGCATGCCACGGTCGTATTTGATGTAATTGTTATTTGGGCCGGCTCCAAGCACCTCACTTACCCTCCCCGCCGCCGCAAATGACTGGAATTCCATCTGCCATAACCTGAATTTGGCATGCAGATACCCCTGGATATAACAGGCGTCGCTCCTGTTGTCGGCAAACACATGCGGGATCAGGTTCTCATCAAAATAGACATCCCCCTTTCCTTTCATTCCTGGTAATTCGACTTGTCCGTCAAAAGACTCATCCGTCGGCTCCGCATTCTGCCAGAACCCATGCTGCGGACTCAGGAACTGCCCCATGATAGGAACCTTTCCCCATTGCCTGTTCAAGCAATAGACCAGCCCTGCCGTTAGGATCAGCGAAAGAAAAAAGGGGAGTATTCTCATACCAGAAAAAATTATTTGGTTGTCGGGCGCTAAAAGTAAACTATTTTTCCAAATCCCCGCCTGATCCACATTTCCACTAAATTCCCCATAAGTGGTGATACCACAAAATGGTATTGTCCGGATGATTTCTTCAACGCAACTTTGTGATGAAAAAAACAACGTACTCTTTAATATCAGTTCAGGTGGTTCAGGTAGATAATAGGCCGGTCTCAGCGTGAGCCGGCTTATTTTTTGCAACCGGCTTATTTTTTTTGCAGCCCTTCGATCAGGCGATCCACCTCCTCATCGGTATTGAATGCGTGCAAAACGATCCGCAACCGCTCCCGCCCCCGCTCCACCGTCGGCGAAAGGATGGGCCGGACATCCAGTCCAGCCGCCTGCAACCGATCCGCCACCGCCTTTACCGCCTCATTCCCGGGAACCACTACAACCTGGATCGGCGTCCTGCTGTCCAGGCGCTCAAAACCGATCCCGGCCGAGCGGAATCGTTCGATCAACCGGTGCAGCCGCTCCCGCTCCGCGTTCAGGCGCGGCAACAAGGCATAAGCAGCGCCCAGGGCCCGTATACTCACCGGCGGCAAAGCCGTCGTATAAATAAATGAACGCGAAAAATTGATGAGAAAATCCCGCAACAACGCACTCCCAACTACGATGGCCCCATGGCAACCCACCGCCTTTCCAAATGTATGGATGCGCGCAAAACAGTCGCCCTCCAACCCCATCGCCTGCACAAGCCCTTCCCCCTTCTCCCCGATGATCCCCGTTCCATGCGCCTCGTCAACGATCAGCCGCGCGCCAAAACGCCGGCACAATGCCGCCATCCCCGCCAGCGGCGCCTGGTCCCCGTCCATGGAGAATACCGACTCCGTCACTACGAACACATTTGCTACCGCGGAGCCCCCGCCGGACCGGTCGCGCCCCTCTGACTCGGGCGCGTGTCCGGCTTCCGCGCCGATCATCGCCTTCTTCTCGCCCCGTTCGGCAATCAACCGCCGCTCCAGATCTCCCAGGTCATTGTGCGCAAACGCATATGCGCGCGCGAACGACAACCGGATCCCATCCCTTATCGAAGCATGGCTGAGCGCATCATACAACACCACATCCCCCCGCTGCGGCACGCAGCTCAACACCCCCAGGTTCGCATCATAGCCCGAATTATAGATCAACCCCGCCTCCGCCCCATGAAAATCCGCGATCGTCTTTTCCACGGCTTCGATCAACGCATAATTCCCCGCCAACAACCGCGACCCGCCGCTGCCATGCGCGTCGTCCTCACTCACTGCCCCAGCAAGCAACCCTTTCGTCACCACACCCAGGTAATCGTTGGAACAGAAGTCCGCCTTACCATCCGGCAGCCTTAGCCGCCGCAAAGCATCCTGCGCCTTTCTCTCCTCCAGCTTCCTGTTCAAAAAATTCTCCTGCGCCATATATCCGTTTTGCGCAAAGTACTCAAATCTGCTGAAAACCCCTTCGGACCAAATTTGTCCCATCGAACAATCTTAAGGTCGCAAATTGCGACCTTAAGATTCCGTAATTTCGCCCCATGGAAACCGCCCCCGGCCAAAAAAACATCTTAGGCCTCCAATTGCCAACCGACCCGCGCTGGGTCGACCTCGCGGCCATCTCCCTCGAAGACATCCTCACCGACCACGCCTGGTGCGAACAAAAAGCCGCCACCAGTTGCATCTCCCTCATCTCCCGCTACCCGGCACGTCAACGCCTGGTCGACGATCTTGCACCCATCGTCACCGAAGAATGGGGCCACTTCCGCCTCGTGCTGGCCGAACTGCAGAAAAGAGGGCTCCAACTGGGACGCCAGCGCAAAGACCAGTATGTAAATAAATTGATGGAATTTCAACGCAAAGGCGGCAGCGAAGAAGAAAGCTTTCTCGACCGTCTCCTCATCTTCGCGCTCATCGAAGCCCGTAGCTGCGAACGCTTCAAACGGCTCAGCGAAGGTCTCGAAGACCCCTACCTCCGCCAATTCTACCGCCGCTTTATGGAAAGCGAGGCCGGCCACTATCACCTCTTTATAGAACTGGCCGAAACATATTTCGACAAAGAAACGGTCCGGTTGCGCTGGGCCGAATGGCTGGACTACGAAGCACGTGTCATCACCGCCCTCGAGGTCCGGGGCGACCGGATCCACTAAACCAAGCCGGCCCGCAACCTCGACACATACATCTCCACATACTCCCCTACCCGCTTCCGCCGGTACTGCATCACAAACCGCGGATGCGGCAACGGGACGATCTCCTTAAAAAATCCATGTGAAGCATTGATGCGGGAAAAATATTTATAGTTCTCCCCCTCCCCCAGACAAAAACAAACCTCCCGCGTCGGCATCGTCGCCAGCTGCTTGCGGATACAGGAGAGTATAAAGGGCTCGCAGTCGCGCAGCAACTCCTTGTCATCGTAATAATTCAGGTTCTTCCCATTCCGCACGTATCCCAGCGGAGACAAAGCCGTAAAATGAAAATCTCCATAAAACGCCCCCACCCCGCCATACGCGTCGATCATCGCATACACGAACTGCGAAGAAAGTTCCGCCCGCTTCTTCCATGGATTGGCGATGCCGCATTGCTCCTCCAGCCGTATAGGATCGGTAAAGGGGATCCCGGTCACCCCCGCCCCATGCCGCCCCGGGTTGATCCCGAAAATAAAACCCCGCGGCGCGGCATCCCCATAAAATTTCCGGTAAAATTGCGATGACACTTCCCAGGCGTCCTTATACGGGTTCATAATGGAGATCCCGGCCGGCAGCGCAAACCGCGGCCGCAGACCCTTATAAAATGAAAGGATCGCCTCCGCCTGCGTCGTTCGGTGGGACTCGCCGTCATGGCCCGACTTCGCCGAAGGTTTTTGCTGCCCCGGGGCCCCTCGCGCCGACTTCTGCGCGGTCATACCCTGCCCTCCCCGGAAAAAAAGCTCATCTCCTCGCTCAGATCAAGCCCCGGATAACGCCGCGCCAGATCGACTGTCCGCTCATACTGCTCCCTCAAAAAACGCGCATGCGCCGATGTCTCGGGGTGCAGCGGCCGGTGCCGCCGCGCCAGCACCAGCTTCTTTACCTCTTCCAATACCTGCCGCGACCCGGGATCGATCCCGTATTCCACAAACTTCTCCAGCACAAACTGTGTCGCCGCATAATTGGGATGCACCATATCTATATCATAAAAACGATAGTCCCGCAGGACATCGATCACCAGCTCATAGGCCGGGAAATAATAAAGCCGGTCAAACTTATTTACCAGGTGGTGCACCGACTCGATCAACCTGGCCTTGCTACGGTTGTTCTCTACGACCCCGTCCCGGCTATGCCTAACCGGGCTAACGGTAAAGATCACTTTCAGGTTCGGGTTGAAGTAAAACAGCTGATGCAGACAGCTATCCAGGGCGGTGACGATCTCTTCGATCGTCAGCAAGTGCTTGACAAAATTTTTCCCCGGCGCCCTGTGACAGTTGGCAACGGCAGCCAGCGCCCCCGCACCGGCCGATAGGTCTGCCGGCACATCCGAAGCCAACCTATAAGAAAAAGCACTCCCCAGTGTGATGATCAACCAGTCCGCCCCCCGCAAAAAAGTATGCGCCCGCTCCTGCGACGCATTGATCGCTGCCAGCACCGTCGATTGATCCGTACCCGAAAAATGACTGTGATGCTGCCAGCTCTGCCAGAGCTCGTTAAAGAACACCAGGTCCTCCGCTACATAGCGCTTTGGGCCTATATAAGAAATAAGGCTCGACGCCACACTGGCCGCATCGAACAAAATACCATTGGGGTTCAGCAGTGTCGGGAACTTCCAGTCGCTCAACGCGTCGCCAATATGCTCGGTAAAGCAAGATCCGGTCAGCAGGATCTTCTCCCCATAACGAATGGGTTGCGGCAACGAAGCAAATGTTATCGGTAATTGAAATTCCATTGTCAAAACAAAACGCGCGGTCGCCCGCCGCGGCTCGGGGTAACCAGGATCAAAATTCCAGGACCAGGGTCTCACCGACCGGCAACGCTGCCCAGTCCGCCAACAGCTGTTTCAGCAGGCTGCGGATGGCGGCTATTTCCTCCTCACTTAGATACATCGGACCCACAGCCGCTCCGATCCTCACAAACGACTCTGTCAACACGGCATTGAAGTCATTCACTTCACCCAGTGCCGTCTCCATCAAAAAGAGGTTGGCCATATTCTCCGCCCACCCTGCCTGCGCATCGACCTCCAATTTCAACCTCGTTTCCCTGTCTTCAAAGGCCTTTATGTCCATGCCCTCGTTCAACATCCCCAGAAAGGCCTTGCGATAACCCAGCGTTTTCTCGATAGCATAATGGCTCAGGTCATGCCGCACAAAAAACTCCTCGGAAGCCATCCAGGTCTCCGAGCCATCATCCCGCCGGTAAAGCAGGGTATGCGGTTTGTCCAAATATTTCGATATGCGCAGCTGCATAATTTTTCCCTTAGACAAAAATCTCACCTGCCAGGGCCGACGCGGCTTCAAGCGCCGTTTCATTCAGCCCCGGCAACAAATGCTTTTGTTTGAATTGACCAATCATCCACTCTGTATCCATATTCCCAACCAACGCGTTACCCGCCATGGGACAACCGCCGATCCCCTTCAACGCGCCGTCAAAACGCAGGCAGCCAGCCTCCAGAGCCGCGTCGATCTTGGCCTTCCGGTTATGGTGCGTGGAGTGGAGATGTACCCCTATCGCACAATGCGGCAGCTGCTGCACCAAAAAATCCACAATGGAAAATACCTGCTCCGGCTCCGCCAGCCCCACGGTATCCGCCACCGACAAGGTCTTCACTCCGAGCTTGGCCAACGCGCTGGCCCACTGAAAAACGATCTCCTCATTCCACGGCTCCCCATAAGGGTTCCCAAACCCCATGGACAGATAGACCACCAACTCCTTTTGCCGTTTCTCGCAAAGGTCCAGTATCTCTTCCACAGCCGCGAAACTGCCTTCGACGGTCTTATTGGCATTGCGCAATTGAAAAGTCTCACTCACGGAAAAAGGAAAGCCCAGACACTTCACCGCATCAAACGACGAGGCCTCATCCGCCCCGCGATAGTTCGCGACAATAGCCAATAACTTCGTTTGTGAAGCCTCCCATTCCAAACCCGACAACACCTCGGCCGTATCGGCCATCTGCGGTATCGCCCGAGCCGACACAAAACTCCCGAAGTCGAGCGTGTCAAAACCCACCTTCAGCAATGCATTCAGATAGGCGATCTTCCGCTCCGTGGGAATGATTTGCGGCCAGCCCTGCATGGCGTCGCGGGGGCATTCGACCAATACCAATGGCAGTCCGGCGCTATACGGGAGATCCTTACCGCTTTGAGCCTGGGGCTGGGACGGTCGTGGTCGGTGCAATGGACTCATGGTAATCGCTTTTTCATGGCTTCATATAAGATAATGCCGGCTGCGACGGATACATTGAAGGAGTCAAAATCCCCCGCCATCGGAATGGAAAAGAATTCGTCCGCAGCCTTACGGATATAAGGCTGCACCCCCTTATCCTCACTACCCATCACAATACAACAAGGTTCACCCAGCGGAAGTTCATACACCATTTTGGAAGCCTTCATCTCACTGGTAAATACCCTTATTCCATTCAGGTGAAGCGTGTCCACCGCCTTTAGCAGGCTCGACACCCTGCATACATGGATACGTTCCAACGCCCCCGCAGAGGACTTCATCGCCTCTTCATTCAAGGCGCCTACCCCCTTGTCGGGGATGATCAGCGCCTGCGCCCCGCAACAAAGTGCACTCCTGGCCATGCCACCTATATTGCGCACGTCCGTGATACCATCCAGCATCACGAACAAAGGCAGGGCGCCTGCCGCCACCGTGTGATCGATCACCTGCTGCAGGTCCATATACTGCACCAGCCCGGCAAAGGCAATGACTCCCTGATGATTGGCCTTCGTAAGGGCACTCAGTTTCTCCGCCGGCACCACCTGCACCGGTATCTGGTGCTCCCGCGCCAATTCACGGATCTCCACAATGGACTCACCCGATACATTCCGTTGCAGGAGTATCTTGTCCAAAGCACGTCCCGACCGGATCGTTTCGATCAACGGTTGTCGCCCGATTATAAGATGACTTTTCTTCATGTTTTCAATTTCAACTGCCCGCTCACCAACAGCAGCTTGATCTTCAATATCCCCGCCACGGAGATCGAATCCGTGATCTCGCTCCGCTCTACCATCTGGTAAGCTTCCTCAAATGGCACACGCTTTACCACCAATTGCTCCGTCTCCTCGGGATCCGCCTCCCCCTGTTCCAACCCCCGGGCCAAATACACAAAAGCCCGCTCGTCGCTCACACTATTCGACAGGTGCATCTCCATCAACAACGTCCATTCACTGGCCACGAGACCCGTCTCCTCCTGCAATTCCCGCTGAGCCGACTCCACCGGCGGCACTGCCGGATCTCCACCGCCCTCCGGTATCTCCCAGGTATAGCAGTCCAATACAAACCGGTACTGACCTACCAGCCAGATATACCCTTCGGCGTCGAGCGGGATGACTCCTATCGCCAGGTTCTTGTAGTGCACCTTGCCATAAATGCCCTTCCCTCCGCCGGGATTGATCACGTCGTATTCCGTGACACCGATCCAGGGGTTGTCATAGATCCGCTGTTCACCGACTATTGTCCATGGGTTCTCCATATGCTATAAAAATAAAAAAAACCTCCCATTAGGGAGGTTCTATTCAATGTTTGCGTTTATTTAATTCCAAAAGCCTTCTTCACCTTCGACACATAATCCAGCTTCTCCCAGGTAAACAACTCTACCTTCCGCTTGATCACCTTCCCGTCAGGCGAAACAAAGGTCTTCTCGATCACCTGCGGCTGACGGCCCATATGACCATAGGCAGCCGTTTCACTATAAATGGGGTTACGCAGCTTCAACCGCGTCTCGATAAAGTAAGGCCGCATGTCAAATAACTCCGTCACTTTCTTGGCGATCTGGCCGTCAGTCAGCTTCACCTTGGCCGTGCCATACGTATTGACATTGATACTGGTCGGCTGCGCTACACCGATGGCATAGGACACCTGCACCAGGATCTCGTCGGCTACACCGGCAGCAACCAGGTTCTTGGCGATATGCCGGGTGGCATACGCAGCAGAACGGTCTACCTTGGAAGGATCCTTCCCGCTAAAAGCGCCGCCGCCATGCGCGCCCTTGCCGCCATAGGTATCGACGATGATCTTCCGCCCCGTCAGACCGGTATCCCCATGAGGACCGCCGATCACGAACTTCCCGGTGGGATTGATATGATACTTGATCTTATCGTTGAACAGCTTGGCGTATTTTTTATATTTTGCCTTCACCCTGGGGATCAGGATCTCGACGATGTCTTTGTAGATCTTTGCCTGCATCTTGGCTTCCGTATCGAAATCGTCATGCTGGGTAGAAACGACGATCGCATCGATTCGCACGGGCTTGTTGTTGTCGTCGTATTCCAGCGTCACCTGGCTCTTTGCATCGGGGCGCAGGTATTTGATCTGCTTATTCTCCCGGCGCAGAGCCGCCAGTTCAATGAGGATCTTGTGGGCCAGGTCCAGCGCCAACGGCATATAATCGTCGGTCTCATTGCTCGCATAACCGAACATCATACCCTGATCGCCTGCACCCTGCTCTTCCTTCTTCTTCTTATCCACGCCCTGGTTGATATCGGAAGACTGCTCGTGAATGGCGCTGAAGATACCGCAACTATTGGCCTCGAACATATATTCACTCTTGGTATAGCCGATCCGGCGGATGACCGACCTGGCTATTTCCTGTACATCGAGATAAGCCTTGGATTTTACTTCCCCGGCCAAAACAACCTGACCGGTAGTAACCAGCGTTTCGCACGCTACTTTGGATTGTGGGTCAAAAGCCAGGAAATTGTCGATCAGCGCATCGGATATTTGGTCGGCTACTTTATCCGGGTGCCCTTCGCTTACGCTCTCAGAAGTGAATAAGTAAGGCATCGTTTTAAAAAGGTTTGATGGAAATTAATGAGTTAGAAAATAATAACGGCGCAAAGATAATGGGATCGCACCAATTATTTACTCAAGTCCATGTACAACTGCAAATAATCTGTTAAATCAGATTCAGCATTAAAGGACAGCACCTTCCTTCCCCTGATCTTGCCAAATTCATCGACAAGTTTCTTGTCGACCTTTTCGGCGCCAAACGTGATGGCATCGGCATAGGTCGCCCCACCCCGGAAGAGAGCCGTATTATTGGCCTCCTTGTAAGGTTCCAGGTCTTTTTCCTTCAGGCTGGGATGTATGTTGGCCAACTTCAGGAAATCGGGCCCAAGCTTTTCCTTGAAGGTCGTCTGCCCAATGGTGAAGACACACTTACTGTGGGCGAAAACGGGTTCCTTCTTGTAGACGGTCTTCAGATACAGAGGGATCAATCCCGTCATCCAGCCGCTGCAATGGATGACGTCGGGCGGCCAGCCGAATTTCTTCACCGTCTCCAGGGCGCCCTTGCAATAGAACACAGTACGCAGACCATTGTCATCAAACCACTTATCCTGCTCATCATGAAAGATGAACTTACGTTTGAACAGATCCTCATTGTCCAGGAAATACACCTGCAAACGGGCGTTGGGCAGGGACGCTACTTTTATCTGCAGGGGAAAATCGTCATTATCGACCGAAACATTGATCCCGGAAAGGCGAACCACCTCATGAAGCCGGTGTCTTCTCTCATTCACCACACCAAAACGCGGCATAATACAACGCACCTCGAACCCATTGTCATTTGATTTAATTGCCAGCTTATTGACTATCTCCGCGAACTCAGTCAACTCTAAATAGGGCGACATTTCGTTGGCAATAAATAAAATTCGCTTTTTTTGTAGCATTATTTTCTAAAAATTGTTGAGTCGAACCTTAACAAAACCGCACAAAATAGTTTGCAAAGGTACATTTTTTATTGTAATATCGGCACTCCTGCCGGTTTTGCCCTCAAAAACCAATCACCGGTGCGTGCAAGGTCCTCCCCGGAACAGGCCAAAATCACCCGTCATCCCGTTTTTTTGCCAAAAAATTATAATTTGCCGGTTTTTTGCCAAATATCTATACATGATCCTATTCAAAAAGACAGCCGATCTCACTCGCTGGCTCAAACGGCAACAGGCTACCGGTCACACTATCGGCTTCGTACCCACTTTGGGCGCCCTGCACCAAGGTCATATCTCACTTATTGATATATCTCGAAGCAAAACGGCCCTAACGGTCTGCAGCATCTTCGTCAACCCTACGCAGTTCAACGATCCGGCAGACTTTGCCAAATACCCGGTCACCCTCGAAAAAGACATCGCCCTGCTCGAAAAAGCCGGAACAGACGCGCTCTTTCTTCCCGATGTCACCACCCTCTACCCCGACGGGACAGCAAAACTCGAAAAATACGACCTGGGCCCCCTCGAGTCCGTTTTAGAAGGTAAATACCGCCCGGGGCACTTCCAGGGAGTATGCCAGGTCATGTACCGGCTGCTTGACATCGTCCGGCCGGACCACCTGTTCATGGGTAGCAAGGACTATCAGCAATGCATGGTCGTGCAACGCCTCCTGGCGATCATGGCCCTTCCCACTACCCTCCACCGCTGCCCCATCTTGCGCGAACCCGACGGCCTCGCCATGAGCAGCCGAAATACCCGGCTCAACCCCGTCCAACGCAAAAATGCCCTGGCCATCTATCGCGCACTGCAGGCTATCAAAGAAGGCTGGTCCGCCGGTACACCGGTCACCCAACTCATCGCAGAGGCCACCACCATCCTCGAAGCCGCCAGTTTTCGCGTCGACTACGTTTCCATCGCCGATGCTGCGACCCTCGAACCACTCCCGGCCGACGCGGTAGCCCCTTCGGACCACTTGCGGAATGCGGGAAGCGCCGGTCACTCTTCCGCTGTTGCTCTTATCGCGGCCTTCCAGGGCGAGGTGCGCCTCATCGACAACATGGTCCTGTCCCCCGCCAACCAAAGTCCCGGAATTTGAACTTTAGTCATCCCGAAAACGTTACTTTTGTGCCCATTTTGTAAAAAAACCACCATGGACATCGAGATACTAAAATCCAAAGTTCACCGCGCTACCATCACAGAAGCCAACCTCAACTACGTCGGAAGCCTCACCCTCGACGAAGACCTCATGGACGCCGCAAACATGATCGAGAACGAAAAGGTCCAGATCGTCAACGTCAACAACGGCGCCCGCATCGAAACCTATCTTATCAAAGGAAAAAGAGGCTCCGGAACATGCTGCCTCAACGGCCCCGCCGCAAGACAGGGTGCAGTTGGCGATATCGTCATCGTCATCTCCTATGCACACATGGATTTCGACAAAGCAAAGCAATTCAAACCTCGTATCGTATTTCCAAAAGAAGGAAATAAGCTGTAAATTGTACCGGCTATGAAGAAAAAACTACTGACCGTTCTACAATACACGTTTTTCGCTGCCCTGGCAGCGTTTTTTGTGTGGTTAAGTCTCAAAGGCATGGACGCAAAAAAATGGGCGCAGCTCAAAGACGCCCTGGACCGCGCCAACTACTGGCTGCTGGTACCCGTGCTCGGTATCCTCCTCGCCAGCCACTGGCTCCGCGCCCTCCGCTGGCGCCAGCTGATCGAACCCATGGGCTACGAACCATCCCGGCTCAATTGCTTTCTGGGCGTCATGATCGGCTACTTCGTCAACCTGGGCGCACCTCGCCTCGGAGAAGTGGTCAAATGCACCGTCCTGGCCCGCTACGAAAAAGTGCCGGCCGATAAATTAGTCGGCACCATCGTCGCCGAACGCGCCTTCGATGCAGTCTGCCTGGTCCTCGTCTTCGGTCTCGCCCTGATCTTCCAATACGACGTCATCCACTCCCTGACCTCCGGCCATTCGGATATCCTCTTTCGCAATGCAAACGGCCAGGTCTCCTGGCTGAAGATCATCGGCGGAGGTACAGCGGCACTGGTCATCTTCCTGGTCGGCCGCTGGGTCTTCAACCGCTTCAGGCACATCACCATCATCGGCAAAATACGCAGCATTTTCATCAATATCTGGAAAGGCCTCTTCACCGTAAAGGACGTCAGGAACAAACCGCTCTTCTTCTTCTATACTTTCGGGATATGGTTCTGCTATCTGCTCAGCACCTACTTCGGTTTCTTTGCCATCGGCGCAACCAGCCACCTCACCATCGTCGACGCCCTCAGCGTCCTCGCCATGGGCAGCATCGGCATGATCCTCTCCCCCGGCGGCATCGGCATCTATCCCTTCCTGGTACAGGAAACCGTCGGGCTCTACCATATCCCCGCCGAACCTTACGGCCTTGCCCTCGGCTGGCTCCTCTGGTTCGGCCAGTTCCTCAGCTTTATCCTATTCGGTACGGCCGCCTTCATCCTGCTTCCACGTATCAACAAAAAACCACATTATCAAATCGTCGCACATGAAAATCCCGCAGATCATACCGCAAAAGATATTTGACGGGGCCGGCCTTCAGCATCAACTTCGACGCTGGCGCATCCTGGGCAAAACCATCGCCTTCACCAACGGCTGCTTCGATATCCTCCACCGGGGCCATATCGCCTCCCTCTCCGACGCTGCCAGAGAAGCCGACATCCTGGTCGTCGGCCTCAACTCCGACAGCTCTACCTGCCGCCTCAAGGGCCCGCAACGCCCCATTAACAACCAAGACGCCCGCAGCATCCTCATCGCCTCCCTGCTGATGGTGGACGCCGTCATCCTTTTCGACGAAGACACTCCGTTGGAACTCATCACCGCCATCAATCCGGATGTCCTCGTCAAAGGCGGCGACTATACCCTCGACCAGATCGTGGGCGCCAAAGAAGTCATCGCCGCCGGTGGCCGCGTCGTCATCAACCCCATCGTCCCGGGTTTCTCCACCACCAGCCTCATCGAAAAGATCATCCGTTTATGAACCACCACCACCAACGCCCCGCCATAGCCAAACGCACCATAGCCAAACAAACCGCCACGGTCAAACACATTATCGCCGCCCTGACGATCGCCATGCTCGTGGGCCTCTCCGTATCGGCCCAGTCCGATGACGCCGCCGCCATCAAGGCACTCAACGTCGCCTGGATCCACGCCTACATGACAAAAGACACCGCCGTCGTCTCCCGCATCTGGGCCGACGATATCGTCCTCATCAACCCGTCAGGCAAAAAAGTGACGAAGCCGGAGATGCTGCATAACCTCGTCTCCGGACCCGATTTCCAGTCGTCGGTGGTCGACACCGCCGATGTTCGCCTGGTCGGCAACGTTGGATTGATCATGGCGCATGTCAGCTTTACCTTCGCCCTCGACGGAAAAGTAACCACCGGCCATACCGGCTATCTCGATGTCTACGAAAAACGAAAGGGAAACTGGGTCTGCATCGCCGCTCATGTCACTTCGCTGGACAATTGAGTGGATTTATCCGCGATACATTCTTTCAACCTCCTCGACGATAGTCTCTATCGCCTGGTCATCCCCCTTGGGATCATACGGTTGCTTGAGATTGCTGCTGAAGAAAAAGGCTACGGTCTGCCAGAATCGCGCCGTAAAACCGCCTCTGTATTCTTTGATGATGTCGTAACAATTATTACCGGTTTGCCGGTTGATCAGCTTCATCAGGATCTTTCCCTGGTAGATGCTCAACTGCTCCAAAGGCTGTGTAAACTCCTTTTTAAGGTCCTTCTCCCGGCTGGCGACGTACGCCTTACGTTCCGACTCCGAGGTCATCAACACCATTTTAGCGTTCATCTCATTCATGATCAAGCCCGCCCGACGCGCATATGGATAAGTGACATACACCGCATTCCGCAACCGCGTCCACTCTTCTAACCGCCTGCGACCGGCCGCCGTCATCGGCGCCCGCACATAATCATAGGGGATGTTATTGGCTGGCAGCAGCTCCCCGTCATAGATCTTCGCGGGAACAATGATCGTGTCATTTGGCCCGTATACAGGCCGGGGAATATTCGAGGGAAGACTCGTATCAGTTGCCTGGGCCTGCCGTTTTGCGGTGTCGGCGCCCTGCGCGAATACCCGCACTCCGCCCAGGAAGGATACGGAGAGGATGAGCAGGTATTTGACTGTCCAAAGACGCATAATCGATCTGTAAATTAACAAAAATTCCCGATTATTAATACCCCTTTAACAGTAAGGTAACCCAGGCCCGGAGCGCGCAGACCTGATCCGGGCGCCTCCTAGGCCCGCCCCAGCTTCGCCTGTCTTCTCCTCCATAAGATGCTGATAATAAACCCACTGATCATGATCAGCGTCCCCAGCCACAAAAGCCCGATCTGCGGGAATTGCAGCACCTTCAGTGAAATAAAAGGCACCATATCCGCAGACTCCTTGATGCCCATGTCGAACTTCTGGTCCTTTGTTATCATATTGAACCGCAAGGCCAGATCCTGCCGGAAGATGGTATCGTTCATATAATGCGGTGCATTACCCTTGATATAAAACAACGGGTAGGCGGTATACCGTATGCTGTCCTGGCTCACCACCGTCACCTTCGCCATCAGCGCCGTATCCCCCCGCATAAAATGATATTTGTCGTTGTTGGGATTCACCGTCACCGAATCCAGCACGATATACCCTTTGGAGTAATAGGTCGTATCCCCCAATCCCATGATCCTGCTATGAAATACCGCGGTATCATTGTCCGTACCGGTCGTGGCATAGGTAATATAGGCGAAGATATCACTGGATAAATAATGCCGTTTGTCCGGGTTGGGTGAGGATCCTTCCTGTCCCTTGGTCGACTTCAAGAAATTTGGGTAGAGATTGAATTGTTCACTGCCATCCTTCTTTTCAAAGCGGACACTGTAATAATTGATCTTGCCGCGCTTATCGACTGAGTCATTCCCCTCATACGTCGCCCAATAATCACCCATATCGGTCTTTGCGCCCCGCAACAGCGTCAGGTTCTCCATGGGATCCTGTTTGGCTTCCGGCGCAAAGGGCAGCAAAATACCAGTCGTATTGATCGACAACACCGTCTTCTTCGAGGCCGAAAGCAGGATGCCCACCAGCATCAGCCCGAATCCTACGTGCGCGATCGACCCGCCCGCCGCCTTCAGTTTCCCATTCAGCCCCAGGCGGATATAACCGGCATTGGACACGACCGCATAGACGGCGGCAAACATCGCCAGGTGGATCGCCGCCAGGTAACCCGCGCCGTATTTGTCGTAATGTATGCCGCCAAAAATACTGATCAGCACCGACACGCCCAACGCGACGGCCGTCGGGACCATGATCTTCTTCAGCAAAGCCTCCCTCGACGTTCCCTTGTATTTCAGGTATTGTACAACAGCCGTCAACAACCCGAGCAATACGGCGATAAATATCTCTATCCGGTTGTAAGCAAAGGCCTGGTCGTCACCCGTAGCGACCTTTTTCTTCAACAACAGGTTAATGACCGGTAACGAAGTAAAGATGATTATGTACATGGCGCTCAGGAACAGGATCAGCGAACCGATGAACATCCAAAATTCCCGCGAGTCCGTCGCTTCCTCCTTCACGATATGGGGGATCTTCTTATACCGGGAGATAAATAAAGCATAGGCAGGGATCAGGAACACTACCACGAACAAACCCAGCTGCACGTTCATACCGCTCTCTACAAAGGCATGGACCGATAGGTCGCCCAAAATACCGCTTCGCGTCAGGAAAGTCTCGTACAGCACGAGGATGAACTGCGTGATCAGAAAGAAATAGGTCGCCCGCAGCGAATGCCCCGTGGCGTTATAGATCACTTGCGTGTGCAGACCGGCGATCATGACCAGCCAGGGTACCAGCGAGGCATTCTCCACCGGGTCCCAGGACCAGTAACCGCCAAAGCTCAGGGCCTCATAGGCCCAGGCCGCCCCCATCACGATCCCTGTACCCAGCACACAGGCGGAGAACAGGGTCCAGGGCAGCGCCGCCCGCGTCCAGCCGCCAAAATCCTTTTTCCACAAACCTGCGATCGCAAACGCGAAAGGAACGACCGTAGACGAAAAACCCAGGAACAATATCGGCGGATGGATGACCATCCAATAGTTCTGCAGCAAGGCATTCAACCCCTGCCCATCCTGCATCTGCGGTATGCTCAGGTAATTGGCCTGGCTGAAAATCGGCGCCTGCATCCCCATCTCGGTTTGACGAACAAGCAGGAAGGGATTGAACCCTACCTTCTGCCCAAATACATAGATCCCCATGATCATCGTCGCCAGACAGAATTGCGTAAAGCTGATCACCGTCATCACGGGCGTCTCCCACTTGCCCGCCTTGCGGATCAGGATCAGGCCCAGGATACAAACCCATAAATTCCAAAGCAAAAAGCTGCCCTCCTGCGCCTCCCAGATACAGGCCAGGAGATACTGCATACTCAAGGCCCGGGAACTATGTTCCCAGGCAAAATTGTATTCAAAAAGACGACCGGAGATAATACAGATGATCGTGGCCAACACGGCATACACGGCGAAGACATCCACGAAGAATGCGATCCGACCCATCCGCCGCCAGCTGTTCTGCTCTTCGGGGTTTTGGGCGTTCGCCGCCTTGAAAAAAGCGATCATGGCGACAAGCGATGCGGCAAAGGACAGAACGACAAAAAAATGCCCTAATCTCCCGGGCAACAAATGTTCGCCTATAAATTGCATGGCGGATTAATTTTGGCTCAGGGCTTTCCGAGCGGTATTGGGATCGTCCTTGTATTTACTCGGACATTTCAGGAGTATACCATCTTTGCGCGTGATCTCGAACACGTCGCCATTCATCTTTCCTTTCAACGTGATACGTTCCGCCTTCTCCAGGTCGTAGGGCTTCTCAAAATGATAGACGACCTTGGCGGTATTACCCAGCGTATCGCTGATATGGAAGCTCAGGTAGTTGGGATCCCTGGCAGGATTATACTCGATGGGCACGCTATTGTCCAGATGGGCGATGATCGTCACCGTCTTGCCGTTCTTCTGACGGGCCGATGCGATCGTCTCATAGGTCGTCAGGTCGCCCATAAAGCTGATGAGCACGGCAATCGACACCGCAATGAGAATGAGTATGACTATATGGAATTTCTTCATAACTACAGTGGTCCGTTTGAGGCTGCAAAGTTAGGCCAAAATCATCAACATCTACATTTTACGAAAAACCACAATCCCATTGTGTCCCCCAAACCCGAACGTATTGCTCATCGCCACCTTTACCGGCCGCTCGATAGCGTCGCCCAGCAAAATGTTTAGCCCCTTCGGAATGGCAGGATCAAGGTTTTTGGTATTGATCGTCGGCGGGATGATCCCCTCCCCGATGGCCTTCAGACAGGCAATCGCCTCGATGGCCCCGGCCGCGCCCAGCAAATGTCCCGTCATCGACTTGGTAGCACTGATGATAAGATTGGGCGGCGCCGCGCCAAAAAGACGGGTTACGGCCTGCGTCTCGCTCAGGTCGCCCACCGGCGTCGAAGTAGCATGCACATTCAGATAATCTACTTCTTCCTTGTTGATGCCCGCATCCTTCAACGCGTCCTGCATCGCCCTCAACGCCCCCAAGCCCTCAGGATGGGTAGAGGTCATATGATAGGCATCGGCGGTCATAGCCGCACCGGCCAGCTCCGCATAGATCCGCGCCCCACGAGCCTTCGCATGTTCATATTCTTCCAGCACCAGCCCCCCGGCTCCCTCACCCATCACGAAGCCGTCCCGATCCACATCAAAAGGTCTCGAAGCATGCTGCGGGTCATCATTGCGCGTCGACATGGCCTTCATAGCCGTGAACCCGCCGATCGAAGCCGCCGTGATCGGTGCCTCTGACCCTCCGGCGATGATCACCTTGGCCTTGCCCAGCCGGATATAGTTGAGCGCATCCATAAACGCGGTATTGCTCGTACTGCAGGCCGATACCGTCGTATAATTGATACCCATCAACCCGTATTTTATGGAGATCATCCCCGAAGCCATATTAGCGATCAGCTTCGGCACGAAGAACGGGCTAAACCTTGGCGTACCGTCCCCACCTGCATACTCAGTCACTTGATCCTCAAAGGTCTGCATACCGCCCTGGCCCGAACCCCAGATGACCCCGGTATCGAAGGGATCCATTTTCGAGAAATCGAGCCCCGAATCCTTTATTGCCTGGTCAGCGGCGACAAGCGCATATTGCGTAAAAAGATCCGTACGCTTTATCTCGCTCCGGTCCAGGAGTTCCCCCGGGCTGAAATCCCTTACTTCGCAGGCAAAACGGGTTTTGAAATGGATGGCATTGAAATGGGTGATCGGCGCGGCCCCGCTTACCCCGGCGATCAACTGCCGCCAATAAGTGGCCGGATCATTTCCGAGGGGGGTTACCGCTCCCATTCCTGTTACAACTACTCTTTTCATATTTGTCGTTTCAAGTGCGCCGCGAAGGTACCAAGTTTTTTCATCCCTGCGCCAAATTCACATTCCCCCGCCCCCGATTCACAACCCCCTTTGTAACAACCAAATTAACCCCGAACTTGCCCGCATGAAAAAACTGACCCTTTTCCTCGCCTTCACCGCCATACTAACCGGCCTCATGGCCCAACCCGCCGCCGACCCCGGCTTTGCCAGCTTCGCCAATTATCAGGATAGCCTGATGAGAAATGCCTATCAACAACGCGACATCACCCACTACCGGCAATTGATCGCCACCTTCCTCGTCCGCTACCGCCGGCTCGACTCCACTTCAAAAAACAACTTTTCCGGCTACCATGCCAGCGCCTGGTATAATTTGTCCTGCACCTACGCCCTGACACACCAGGATAAACAAGCGCTCGACTGTCTCGACAGCGCGATCAAAGCCGGCTGGACCGATTATAGCCACACCGTTGCCGACGAAGACCTGACCGTTCTCCACGACAACCCCCGATTTATCCAACTGGTCCAGCCGCTCAGGGCGACCTATGATTATGGCTATATCCTCGGCAGGGCGGGCCTCTACAATAATGCGGACACGCGCCCCCTGCCCGCCTTTTATTACCAGCCGGCTCCGGACTCCAATCTCACTGCCCTGCGCACAGGACTACATCTGGACTCCACCGCCGGTGGCGGTGACGACGTGACCCGGGTACTCCACCTCATGCATTGGATGCACGACCTCATCCCCCATGACGGCAGCAAGGGCAACCCCGCCGTCAAGAATGCCATGAGCATGATCGCCGTTTGCCGCCAAACCCATGGCACCCTTAATTGCCGTGGGCTTGCGATCGCCCTCAATGAATGCCTGCTCTCACTGGGTTACCACTCCCGTTACGTCACCTGCCTGCCAAAGGACAGTCTGGGCATCGACAACGACTGTCATGTGATCGATATGGTCTTTATCCCCAAGCTGCACAAATGGATCTGGGTCGATCCCACCTTTGACGCCTATGTGATGAACGAAAACGGCGAACCCCTGGGTCTCGAAGAAGTAAGACAACGCCTCATCGACCACCGCCCTCTTATCCTCAACCCGGACGCCAACTGGAACCATCGCAACGGCGAGTCTGCAGCAGGTTATCTCTATGGTTATATGAGCAAAAACCTGTACCGCCTTGAATGCCCGGTCAACAGCTGCTATGACCTGGAGACAAGCGCACCGGGCAAGGACGTCGCCTATATCGAGCTGCTGCCCCTGGACTATTTCCGGCAGGCACCAGATAAGGAGAGTTATACCATCAATGGCAACGGCCACCAATACGTCTATCACACCAACAACGCCACCGCCTTCTGGGCTGCGCCATGAGAAAGCTGCTCCTTCTGCTCGTCCTGCCCATCATCACCCAAGCCCAGATCAACTGGAAGAATTACTCTACCAGCTTCCAGGGGAACGGTAAGGAAGGCAGCAGCCCGACGCTTGTCACTGCCATTCCCTATAACGGCATCTACGGCGGCGCCAGCTATGAATCAATCTCCCCGGCCCAACTGTCGTTGGACGACAGTATCCGAAAGCAGGTCAATAACTGGCCGGCTTATATTGGCGTTTCTCATACCATCGATTCCGGCGAAGTCTATTTTCTCGCTCCCGGATTACACCCCGCGAACGCGGATCGCTACGAATACCGGGTGCTGCTCGACGGCCATACGACCATCACACCGTGGAGTACCGTCACAAACTTTACCAAACCCGGATTCGCGCTTAATGAATTTGCCGGGAACTTCGGCTTCCTCGGGGGCTTTAAAACGACCTGGGGCCATTCCATCCTGGTCGACATCCGGGAAAAGTCCACCGGCCATATCCTCTCCTCCGCGCTTGTCCATTGGACGGCTGCCGGCACCGGGCTTGACGGCTTCTATACTGCCAGCAACCTGGCGGACCTGGTTCGCAGCACAGGCACCTACTCGGGTTGGCGAACAGACAGCACCATCAAACACCTGCTCGCACAACTCGTCACGGGCAAGCTGGTACTGCCACCAAACGATAACACCCTCATCTTTCACGTGGGCGCCGAGATCTATCAACGAACAGCCCTCGAATACCAAGTCCTCCGCGGCGGTTCGGTCCTCACCCACTGGAAGCCCAACGACTTCGACAATGACCTGATCCTCCTCAAGGATCTGGCGCCCGGTGCCTACACACTCAGTATCAGGCTGCGTGCGCAACGCCACAACCCCAGTAGCTATACCTTTACGATAGCCGCCAACTGGTATGACACCAAAATTTTTCACTTTCTTCTCGGCTTCTTAACGGTCGTGTCTATCACAGGCATCGTCGCCGTCTTCACCCTTGTCCGGCAACGCCGCAAGACGCGACGTGAACAGGCAACCCGCGAAAAACTCAACCTGGAGCTCCGCTCCATCCGCGCCCAACTCAATCCGCATTTCGTCTTCAATGCCCTCAGTTCCATCCAGGGTCTTGTAAATAACAAAGAGACTGAAGCCGCGAACCGTTACCTCTCCGAATTCGGTCATCTGTTGCGCGATTCTCTCGCCATCAGCGAAAAAGACTTCACCGAACTCGCCCGGGAGATCGGCATCCTCGACACTTATCTTAAATTGGAACAGCTGCGCTTTGGTTTTCAATATACGATCGAAACCGCCCCCGATGTTGACCCGATGGCCACGGATATTCCCGCCTTCCTGCTCCAGCCCATCGTCGAGAATGCCGTGAAACATGGTGTCTCCGGCCTGCAGGAACGTGGATGTGTACGCCTCCGTTTCTACCGGGAAAAAGCTAACTTCATCGCCGCGGTGAGTGACAACGGCGCAGCATGGGATATCGACAGTACGGCATCGGGGTACGGTCTCAGACTTACCCGCGAACGCATCCGCCTGCTCAACCAACTGTTAAAGGGCCCCGTCATCGAAATGACCATCGCCTCGACGCCACTGGATGGCACCGGCACTTCGGCCCTCCCTGGCACCCCGCCCCTACCGGGCGAACCATCGCTCCCCCAGGGCACGACCGTCAAAATTGAATTTTCAAATTGGTGGACATGAATATAACCGCGGTCCTCATCGACGACGAAAAAAACAACCTTTCCAACCTGTCCGGGCTGCTCGCCGCCTACTGCCCCGAAGTGACCATCGTCGGCCAGGCCCAAAGCGCGGCCGAAGGCCGCGAACAGATCCTCCGCCTCCATCCCGACCTCGTCTTCCTCGACATCCAGATGCCCGGCACAAACGGTTTTCAGCTACTGCAACAACTGCCGCCGCCTGCCTTCGAAGTCATCTTCGTCACCGCGCATGACCAATACGGCATCCAGGCCGTAAAATTCGCCGCCGTCGACTACCTGCTCAAACCGATCGATACCAACGAGCTCCAGGCCGCCGTCCACAAATCCGCCATCCGCCTCGCCCAAAAAAAGAAGAACCTGCAGCTCGACAACCTTCTCCAGTTGCTCCACCAACAACAAAACAAAGAAGAACACCGGATAGCCCTTGCCACCCAAAAAGAAACCCGGTTCCTCTACACCCGGCAGATCATCCGTTGCGAATCCGACAACAACTATTGCTATTTCTTTTTGGACAACGGCGATAAGATATTGGTATCCAAGCCAATGTACGAATACGAACCCCTCCTGTCCCCCTATGGTTTCATCCGCTGCCACCAGTCCCATCTCGTCAACAAACGCTACGTCAAAAGCTGGGTCCGCGAAGACGGCAACTTCCTCCTCCTCGACAACGGCGCCACTATCCCCGTCTCCCGCAACCGCAAGGACGCCGTCCTCGAAGCGCTGGGATTCTAGCCATCCGGCCCCCCGCTGCCCAATCCCAGGCCACGACCCCACCCGGACCACCCTCGCCCCAACGGCTCGCCTAATTTTTGCAATGTGTTTAAACCACACTAACTTTGCGGCGCTTTTCGTTTATTTATCGGATATGACAGATCTATCAAAATTCGACACCAGCGGACCAAGCAACCCAAAGAATAACATCTTCGGCCTACCCTTCACAGAAGACGAAGCCAGCCTCGTCATCCTCCCCATACCCTGGGAAGTAACCGTCAGCTATGGCGCCGGAACAAGCAGGGCCTGTGAACACGTCTTCCGCGCCTCCATGCAGGTCGACCTCTACGATGCCGAGACCGGCGACGCATGGCGCAAAGGCCTCTACATGCGACAGCCCGACAAGAAGATCCTCATGAAATCCGACTACCTCCGCAAGGAAGCGGAACTCTATATCAATTTCAGCTCAAAAGATGAGGTCCTTGAGAAGAACAGCTTTATGTGCAAATCGCTGCGGGAGATCAATGAAGGCGGCGGCCTCCTCAATAAATGGGTTTACGAACAAACCCATGCCCTCCTCGACCAGGGCAAACTCGTGGGACTCCTGGGCGGCGATCATAGCACCCCGCTCGGCTTTTATAAGGCCATCGCCGAAAAACACGGCGACTTCGGCATCCTTCAAATCGACGCACATTGTGACCTGCGCAATTGCTACGAAGATTTTGTTTACAGTCACGCCAGCGTGATGTACAATGCCTTGCAGGAGATACCTCAATTAAAAAAGCTGGTGCAAGCCGGTGTCCGCGATTATTCGCTGGACGAATGGGAGCTCATCCGCGACAGCAAAGGCCGCATCGTCACCTATTTTGACAAGGACATCAAAGAACGCCTCTACGAAGGTGAATCCTGGAAAAATGTCGCCGACGAGATCGTCGAGCAGTTGCCGGAAAAAGTCTATCTCAGTTTTGACATCGACGGACTCGATCCCAAACTCTGCCCGCATACCGGCACCCCCGTTCAGGGGGGCTTCGAAGCAGAACAGGTCTTCTACCTCCTGCGCAAGATCATCCGGAGTGGTCGTAAATTCATCGGCTTTGACCTGGTCGAGATTGGGGTTGGCGAAACCGATTGGGATGCCAATGTTGGCGCCCACGTCTTGTGGAAATTGAGTAATTTGCTCGTGGCAAGCAATTCCTGATCCCCCTCATGCGCTACAAGTACGTCGTTATCCTCAAAAATGATCGAGAACGGGCAACTGACACGATCAGCCTGTTGCTCTGCCTTTTCTCGGCTGGCATGTTCTTGCGCAGCAGCTTCCGGCAAATCCGGCCCAATTATATTGGCCTCGCACTTTCGGCCCTGCTCCTTATTGGTCTTGCCGTCAATCTCATCCTCGCCCGCCGCGGACCGAAACCCGGGTACCGCAGCGCACCGACAGTCCGTTATCGGTACTGGCTGCTCTTATCTGCCCTCGGCTGGTTTGCGCTGACGACGACACCCGTGTTCGGCGCTTTCTTCTTCCTTTTCGCGATTTTGGAATACCAGGCCAAACGTTCCCTGGAGATAGGTTTTGACGATGACCGGGTCGTCATCAACAATATCGTCCGGCAACGCTACGACTGGTCAGCCTTCAACAACGTGATCCTCAAAGATGGCCTGCTCACCCTCGACTTCAAAAATAACCGGCTCCTGCAAAAAGAGGTAGCCGACGACGAAGAAGAAGACGATGCCGACGAACAGGAATTCAACGCTTTCTGTCGCGGCCGCCTCCTTCAAACCACCCAAGTTTCCCCCTGAATCGCCCCAATGGTCCCAAAAATTCCAACATGGGTTTTATGGAACTCCGCGTCTTTTGCATCAAATTAGCAAAATCACCATATGGACTCCATCTCCCTTCCCGTAATCGCTCCCCGGCTCGACCGGCTCAAACGTTCCGGCAGCTGGCTGCACCTGCTGGCAGGTGTGCTTATCCTGGCGCACGCCATTAGCCATTTCCTCAGCGAAACCACCCATACGCTCTATTTCTGGTGTCTGCTCCTGATCTCACTCGATATCTTCGTACTGGTCCTCTTCGGTCGCGGCATGCTCCTGCAACTACCCCGCCTAAACCTGTTCTTTCGCGGCATTGAGATCGCTTTTTTCACCGGCATCGGCATCCTCACCCTGCTGCAAGGCCAACCGCTTACTGGCGTCTTTCACCTTCTGCTGGGTATTGCCTATGGGTATCTGCTCTATTGCGAACGCAGTTTCCGCTTCGAAGAGCTCCTTTCCATCCACCATACCGGCATCACCATCCCGGACCTCCCCGAATCCCGTTTCTTATATTGGACCTATATCAACCGGGTCGACGCGACTCACGACAGCATTCAGATCACCACCGCTGACCACAAACCCATCAGGTTCCGGTTGCGAAACAATCTCAGTTTCGACCAGATGGAGCATATCCAGGCTTTCTGCCGCTTCTATCTCGGGGCATAAGCAAGCGCCATCGCCTGAACCACCCGGCCGTTGCTAACCACCTTCGGCGGCCACCATCGCACCTATGGCGCGCCTCCCCGCCGGACCGTCGAGGCACCTCGCCAGCCCCACTTTTCGGCCCCTTTTTCGTACATTTGCGCATGCTGCAGGAATCGCCATTTATCCTTTACTCGGACGGTAAGGGGAACATTTTCGAAGACAAAACCCTCTACACCACTGGTCGCAGCGGCTGGGACGCCCTGCCCATCGACCCCGAAGACTGGATCGAACTGCCCGAAGGCGGCAGCCTCTATGAACTGCCAGGACGCCGAGGCATCGGCGTCGACGTACTCACCGGCGAAATGCGCCTTTGTCAAAAAGGATGGGCAGTGGCCGCCTTTATCCCCCCTGCCCACACCGGCCTCTTCCTGGCCGCCTACGAAACGGAACCCGGCTCCCCCACCCTCCCCCTCTTTTGTTACACCGCAGCCGGCTGGCAGGATGACAAATTCTTCGTCCCGGCCGTCCGCATCGAACAGGATGTTCGCCAGGATTGTGCCGGCTACGACCAGACGATCATCGAATCGGGTGTCTCGACGATCCTGAAAGCCTATCCCCATAATCGCCTCGTCAGCCACCTTGCCAACAACTGCTGCCTGACCTATCATTGCCCCGCGGCACGCAACTTCTTCATGGGCCGCTGGGAATGTCCCATTCCGACCTCACCCGCCTGCAATGCCAACTGCATAGGTTGCATCTCTTTCCAGCCGCAGGAGGAGACCATCCCCTCTACCCAGGACCGGCTTACCTTCAAGCCCCTCGCGGAGGAGATCGTCGAATTCACCGTACCACATCTACAAGAGGCTCCCTTCCCGATCGTGAGCTTTGGACAGGGCTGCGAAGGCGAGCCCCTCCTAATGTGGGAGACCATCCGCGAATCGATCCTCGCCATGCGCAAACACACCCCGCGCGGGAGTATCAATATCAACACCAACGGGTCAAAACCCGCGGCCGTCCGGGCCCTATGTGAAGCCGGGCTCGACTCCATCCGCGTCAGCCTCAACTCCGCCCGCCCCGCCATCTATGAAGCCTACTACCGGCCCAACAACTACCGCTTCGAAGATATCGTCGAAAGCCTCCGCGTCGTCCACAGCTTTGGCGGCTGGACCTCCATCAATTATTTTGTCTTCCCCGGCATGACCGATAGCATCGAAGAATACGAAGCCCTGCGCGAACTCATCCGCAGCACCGGCCTTTCCATGATCCAGTGGCGGAACTTCAACATCGACCCAGACTGGTATTTGGGAAAGATAGGGGTCACCGACACCGGCGAATGCATGGGCGTCAAGCAGATGATGGAGCTGCTCCGCGAAGAATTCCCGGATCTCCGCTTCGGCTATTTCAATCCGCCAATGGAACGCATCCGCGGCCGCTTCGAAATGGATTTTGCCCATTAAATCTTGTCATTCCAATGAAAAAAATCATCATCATCGGCGCCAGCTCCGGCATCGGTCGTGAACTTGCCCGCCTCTACGCGGGAGAGGGCGAACTGGTTGGCGCGACGGGGCGGCGACAGGAACTGCTCTACTCGCTGCAATTGGAATACCCCAATCACGTAGTCACCGAATGCTTCGACGCGACCGAAAAAGGCATGACGACCCACCTCGACTCGCTCGTGGAGAAACTCGGCGGTCTCGACATGCTGATCTATAGCGCCGGCTGGGGCGAACCACAGGAAGCCCTCGAATATGCAGTAGAAAAAGCCACGCTCGACATCAACGTCAACGGCTTTCTGGAAGCGATCTTTTTTGCCTGGCGGCTATTCACCCGACAGGGGCATGGTCACCTAGTCACGATCTCTTCCATCGCTTCCATTCGCGGCAACCGCCATTCGCCTGCCTATAGCGCCAGCAAAGCCTTCCAAAGCATCTATTTCGAAGGCCTCCACATCAAGGCCCGCAAAATGAATATCCCCCTATATCTCACCGACGTCCAACCCGGCTTCGTCGATACAAAAATGGCTAAGGGACCAAGATTCTGGGTCGCCCCACCAACAAAAGCGGCCTTGCAGATCCATAATGCCATCACCCGAAAACGCTGGCGCGTCTACATCACCCGTCGCTGGTGGATCATCGCCAAATTGTTCCAATGGATCCCCTCCTGGCTCTATCACCGCATCGGCTGAAAAATTTGGCATCGCAGTTGTACTACAACCAGCAAAGAACACCTGTTATGAAGAGATCTCAAGCCATCGCGCTAACAGCCCTTACTACTACCCTCGCCGCAGGTTTCACCCTTTACCTGCTGAACAGACGCAGACATGCCAGGCGAAAGGACCTTGTCGCCAACGAAGGCTATGAGATGGCCTACGATGTCCACTATCCCATGCGCTACAGCAAGCCGGGCCGCACCAGCCGACGCAATGGCGCCGACCAGCCCAGCGAGCAACCATCCTCATTTTAACATTTCTCCAAGAAACACCCAGGCAATTAAGCGCCAATTGCTTACGTTTTCCCCCGGGAAATCGGTAACTTAGCACGCAGCAATCGCCTATGGCAGACAATTTCGAATCCGAAAAAAATCTCAAAGCAACTGGTTGGACCGCCGCCGTCTGCGGCCTCCTGCTCCTCATCTTCTTTATCGTGAGCTGGACGCAGCCCGCGGAACCACAGCCCACCGTGGAAGAAGGCATCGAGGTCAACCTGGGCAATAGCGACAAAGGCCTCGGCAAGGACCAGCCCTACCTACCCGGCGAACCCTCAGCGGAAGACAAAGAAAAATATACGCCGCCGAAACAGGCCGTAGTAGAGAAAGCACCTGCAAAAGATGTAGAGACCGACGACAACAATAAGGAAGAAGCGCCCGTGGTCCATAAGGCCATCGTGACAAAACCAAATGCCACCCGCATCCCCG
>Ga0302309_10000375_pt1 | contig 52131 bp, 42 predicted proteins | sample III_Palsa_N1_1_FD_200453 | JGI IMG/M metagenome (GOLD analysis project Ga0302309, IMG submission 200453) | Peat permafrost microbial communities from Stordalen Mire near Abisko, Sweden - III_Palsa_N1_1 | ecosystem: Environmental > Terrestrial > Soil > Palsa > Peat permafrost | place: Sweden...
GCAGCTCGCGTTGGTCGGCACTAAGCCCTGACATAGCGCTTTCCAGTCTTTCAAACTGCTCTTCACTATACGTCCCTTCGTGCCCCGATAAATGGCCGCCGGGAAACGCCTCTCCATCCTCTGTCATCCGGAACCGATCCGTCCTTTTTTGCTGATCCTTGCAATAATCCGCGTGGATATTTCTGGCAATCTGGTAGATCCAGGACTTGAAACTCCCGTTCCCCCTATCAAAGGAGTGCCTGTACCGGATGACCCGGTAGAAAAGGTTTTGCGTCAAGTCCTCGCTGGCAGCCTTGTCGAAAGTTAGTTTCAGGAAGAAATTATACAATTTCACATGATACCGTTCGAACAATTCAGTCAATTCAGAGACGTCTCCCCCTTTTACCCGTTGCATTATTTTTTCGTCGGATAACTCAGCCACCAAATTCAAGAATCATGCTTTTCTATGATTACCCGCGAAAGATAAAAAGGTTACAAAGAACCCGGGATTCTTTTTTCGCCCCCTGGGGCCCCCGCGTAGTCCGCCCGCCGCCTGTCCGCTACCGCCCGCCGTTCGTATCGAAAACGGACAGTCTTTTTTCCGCTACAGCTCACTAATTAATTGATTTATAATCAATAAGATGTCCGGCATTGCTTTGGATGTAGAAACCAAAACCACCCCGGGGTATGTTCCAAAGCTATATCAAGACCGCCTTCCGGTTCCTTCGGAAGAATAGAGCATTCAGCCTGATCAATATCATTGGGTTAGCCATCGGCACCCTGTGCTGCTTGTATATCGTTTTATATGTAAAGGACCAATATAGCTATGATCAGCAGTATGACCATGCAAAGGATATATACCGTGTCATCGCCGATATAGAAATTTCGGGCGATAAGCATACCATGGCCACCGCTTCCCCTCCGATAGGCCCGGCGATGAAAACCGATTTTGCGGAAGTGGAACAATTCACCCGTGTCATGCCTACACTCGGGGCAAGCCAACACCAGTTGATCTATAAGGACCAGTCATTCTATGAAAAGGATGCCTTCCTCGTAGACTCCACCTTCTTTGACGTACTCACGTATCATTTTACGGCCGGTAGCCCAGTGAACGTCCTATCGGAACCCAATTCCATTGTATTGCTTCAACCCGTGGCCGCCAAGCTCTTTGGAGGAGAAAACCCTATCGGGAAGGTGATCACCATCAACGATCCCTGGGGAAAACACGATTTTGCAGTAACCGGCGTCGTCGATGAAAGCCTGGGTAAATCCAGCCTGCATATTAATATGTTCATTAAGATGAACCAGGGCGGTTTTGGGAGCGATTTTTTGAACAATAGTACCTGGTCAGGTAACAACTTCACTTATACTTATGTAAAATTAAAGCCCGGCGTAAACCCGGTAGTGCTGGAACAAAAGCTACCGGCTTTTCTGAGTAGGCACGGCGAACAACAGTTGAAGAACCTCGGCATGAAAAAGGTACTACACCTTCAGCCGGCAAGCGTCATACATAATACTGCGGGATATGAAGCCGAATCTGGTGAAACAGTCAGCACTTCCTTTCTCTACATGCTTATATTGATCGCCGTGCTCATCCAGGTGATTGCCTGTATCAATTTTATGAACTTATCCACCGCTCGTGCCTCTAAGAGGGCGAAAGAAGTGGGTATCCGAAAAGTGGTAGGGGCGGGGAGAAGGAGTTTGATCCTGCAATTCCTGGGAGAATCATTCCTGCTCGCCCTGATCGGCGTATTGATCTCCGTCCCGTTACTGGCCTGGACACTTCCGTATCTGAACGACATCACACAGGCAGACGTCCATTTGTCTTTGCTGGCCAATTATCAGGTATGGGGAGTATTGGGTGCCATCGTCCTGGTCACGGGTGTCGCCGCCGGCAGTTATCCTGCTTTCTATCTTTCCGCCTTTCAGGCGATCAAGGTGATCAAGGGCAATTTTACCAGTCATGTCTCTGCGGCCGGTATCCGCCGTTCGCTGGTAGTATTCCAGTTTGCCCTATCCATTATACTCATTACCGGTATTATCGTCATTTACAGCCAGTTGGAGTATATCAAACACAAAGACCTGGGGTTTGAGAAAGATGAACAGCTCATCTTTAGCTTCAATACTGAAGAGACCCGCAGCAGGATGTCTGCTTTTGAGTCAGACCTTCTGCAATTATCGGAAGTGAAGACAGTCAGCAAGACCAATACTTATCCGGGGGCCGAAAACTTTAATGACTGGCCGGTATTCCTGGCAGGCGGGAGTTTGGCGAACGGCATAGACCAGCAAAATATTTGGTCAGATGAACATATCATCAAGGCTTTGGGGATCAAATTGATCCAAGGCAGGGATTTTCGCATCCATGATTCCATGGCTGTCATTATCAATGAGACACTGGCGGCACACCTGGGCTTGAAACCCGAAGCGGCCCTGGGCAAGAAATTGTATACGGGAGACGTGCGGGTGTTTCAAGTGGTAGGAGTGATGAAAGATATTAATTATCGGTCCCTGCATGATAATGTGGCTCCCTTTATGGTCTATTACAATCCCACGAGCGACGGTATCCATTACCTGATCGTAAATATAAACAGTCGTAACTATGCTTCCCTGCTGGAAAAGATGAAGGGCATCTGGCACAAGGATTTGCCATCTACCCCCTTCGATTACCTCTTCCTGGATGACGAAGTGCAAAAGCTGTACGTAGCAGAGATCACCATGTCCCATATCATCAATTCATTCACCCTGATGGCCATCCTGATTTCCTGTCTCGGATTATTTGGCCTGGCCGCCTTCAGCGCAGAACAAAGGAGTAAGGAAATTGGCATCCGGAAAGTACTGGGCGCCAGTATACCCGGCATCATCCAATTGATGTCCAAAGACTTTTTGAAACTGGTGATGATTGCGTTTGTCATTGCTACGCCTATCTCCTGGTGGGCCATGCACGGATGGCTTCAGGCGTTCGCTTACAAAGTAGATCTCAGTTGGTGGATGTTTGCCCTGGCGGGTGTCCTTGCCGTTTTCATCGCTTTATTCACTGTCAGCTTTCAAGCCGTCAAAGCCGCCGTGGCCAACCCCGTGCGCAGCTTGCGATCCGAATAACGATCGCAGCTGGCAAAACGTTGGCTCCATATTGATTTGTGTTTTTTTTCACATATGATATGGGGAAGGTCCATTTTATTGTAGATACATTAGTATCCGATGCGACCTTTTATACTACCTCTGTTACTATCGGTCAACCTCGGTATCGCGGGTCATACCCCCCTGCATGCCCAGGGCAAGAGAATACATTTCGTATCTCCAAAGTACAAACCGTTAGATGGCCAGGTCTCGGTCGGGCTCATGGGGGGAACGTTAAATTATCAGGGCAGTATAGCGAGCGGCTTTTCATTTTTATTCATGGCCGATTTTTTAAAGACTACTAATTCCTCCCTGTCCTGGGGAACAGATCTGAAATTAGGGTTGGATAACAAAAACGGCCTGGGCATACCCATGTCCATCGCCAATGTCGCAGTAGCTTATCTATCGAATGGCAATGCTGCATCCGACGAAGGCAATAGGAACTATACCGGTTATTATGAATTTCCGCTCCTGCTCCGTTATAACTATGGTTTCGGATCGACATTCGAGACCGACAAAAAGGTCGGGTTTTACGTCGGTGGCGGGATGACCTACATCATTACAGGTTATTTGGCGAACACCGGTTATGCGGAAAGCATTTCCTTTTTTGGGACAGTATTAGAGGCCGGCATCAGGGTGCAGCATTTGCAAATCGGCCTTTCAAAAGTATTTTCACTCAGGCAGCCCCTCGGACCCATTACCAATAACCCCTGTATGTATGAGATGACGATCTCATGCCTGATTAAAAAGAATGATTAATTCAGTGGGCGAAACGACTACTTTATAACGGAACGAAATTGTATATTGGTAAGAGAAAGCCACTTTACCTCATATGAGAAAAGCACTACAATATTATTTTCTGATCGTAGCCTCCGGCCTATGCCTGCTGATGTCCTGTGGCAAATCAGGCCATGGTTCGAATGCCTCCGCCGTAAACATTTATATAAGCGGTTTTGAAGTAGTAGGGCAGAGTGACTATACCGCCATGTACTGGAAGAATGGCACTCCCGTGGATTTGACTTCCGGAACAACCAGCGGTCAGTCCATGGGAATGGCGTTATCCGGATCTGATGTGTATGTGGCCGGCTTTGTCAATAAAGGATTTTCGAATTATCCTGCCTATTGGAAGAACGGGTCCTTTTTTGACCTGTCGGCCGACACCTTAATGGGAGGGGTCAATTCCATTACCGTATCCGGATCGGACGTATATATTGCAGGATTCGCTTTGACGCCGGGAAGCTCTACCTATGCCCTATATTGGAAGAATGGCAGCCGGGTCAACTTAACACAAGGGGCGACACATGCTTACGCATATGCGGTGTACATTTCCGGGTCTGATGTATATGTGGCAGGTACCGACAATGCCGGTAGCGCTACCAGTGCCGTCTACTGGAAAAATGGTGTTGAAACGGCCCTGCCGGACAGCCAGTCTTCTGCGTCAGCCAATTCAATCACCGTGTCGGGATCTGATGTATACGTGGCGGGCGCAGGGTACAATGGGACGAAGTATGTGGCGCAATATTGGAAAAATGACAGCCTGGTCTCACTGACGGATGGAACCCAGGACGCCTTTGCCAATAATATCGTTTTATCCGGATCCGATGTATATGTAGTTGGAGTAGAGAACAATGGGACGAATTTCGTAGCCAAATACTGGAAGAATGGTGTCCCGGTCGTGCTGACCGATGGATCGCATGAAGCCTACACCAGCGGGTTAGCGGTGGTGGGGGTCGACGTATACGTGGCAGGATATGAAAATGCCGGGCAAAATGACAATGGAATTGTTACTTATTGGAAGAACGGCGCCCCGGTAAGATTAACCGACGGTACGAAGAATGCGGAGTGTTCTTCGCTTTTTGTGCAATGAGTTTATTGGAGTCCGGTTGTGTCACTCCCTATGGCCATATTATTTTATTACAATCAAAGAAAGAAGGCCCGCAGGAAACTAGCCCTTACGCAAACTGAAACCATATCAGCGCCACCCCCGCTACCGTCATCAGCACAAAAGTAGCGCCCCCCAGTACATTAGCCAGTTTCGAGTTCGTATGCTCTCCCATGATGTCTTTATTGTTGCAGATATGCATCACCACCCATATCATGACCGGGGCGGTCAGGCCATAGAGGATGGCAGTATAGATGAGCGCATTGATCGGGCTGATCCCCACGAAGTCCAGGCTAAGCCCGATGAGTATCGACACGACGATCGTAATATAGAAAGCCTTCGCGTCCTTGAATTTCATACTCAACCCGCCGGATATGTCAAAGGTTTCGGCCAGGATATAAGAGAGCGAACCGGCAAGCACAGGGATGGCGAGTAAGCCCGTGCCGATCACTCCGATGGTAAACAGGATATAGGTGAATTGTCCTGTCAGGGGTTCCAGGGCTTTGGCAGCCTGATCAACCGTATCAATCTGCCTTATTCCATTGGGGAACAAAACGGCGCCGGCCGTCAGGATGATAAAGAACATGACGATATTGGAAAAGAACATGCCTGTATCCACGTCCTTTCTCATATTGCCCAGGATATACTTGTTGACCACCACCTTCCTGGATCTACCGGCAATATCTTCCGCTTCCATGGTCGCCTGCCAGAAGAACAGGTAAGGAGAGATTGTGGTACCCAGGATGGCTACCAGCATATTGACAAAATCCTTGTTGAAATGGAAGCTGGGGATGAACGTATGCCTTAACACCGACATCCAATCCACCTTGATGCTGAAGGGAACGAAGATGTACAGGAGTAAAACAATACACATCCATTTCAGGAATTTGGCAATCTTATCATAAGGGAAGCGGATGATCACATAGATGATGAATACCGCAATGGCCAGGCTGTAGGCAAATACCGGGATCTTCGGGTACAGCATATGCGAAACAGCGGCCATGCCTTCTAAGTCAGCGCCAATATTGAGGGTGATGGCCGGAAAGCTGAACAGGAGCATTCCGTATAAGACCCACCGGGGGTAGTGCAGCCTTAAGGTGCCTGTGAGTCCCTTGCAGGTGACAATGCCGATACGGGCGCACATTTCCTGGATAGAGGCCATCAGGGGGAAGGTGAGCAATGCCGTCCAAAGCGTTTGGAAGCCAAAAGCGGCCCCCGCCTGGGTGTAGGTGGCAATACCGGACGGGTCGTCGTCACTGGCTCCAGTAACAAGTCCCGGGCCCATTACGCGGGCAAACTCTTTTAATTTGACCAGCGCACGGGTGCTTCTTCTCATATCTTAGAACTGATAAACGATCGCGTTGATATTCATACCCGCTCCGACAGAGGCCAGGATCACCTTGTCTCCCTTGTGTAGTTCCTGACCCTTGAGCTTGCCTTTTTGAATCAGGTCCAGCAGGGTGGGGACGGTTGCCACCGAACTGTTACCCAGCCATGAAATAGTCATAGGCATCAGGTCAGCGGGGCTGGATTCCAAATGATAGAGCTTAAACAAGCGTTGCAAAATGGCTGCGTCCATCTTGTCATTGGCCTGGTGAATGAGGACTTTTTTAATATCAGTGATGGGCAACTGGGCCGCTTCCAGGGCAGCCTTGATCACCAGGGGTACATGGTTCAGTGCAAATTCATAGAGCTTGCGTCCGTTCATTTTGATGAACAGCTCTTTGCCCGCCGCTTCGGACGGGTCATATGAAGGCCCCATATTCAGGAGACTGGCATACTCCACCGCGTGCGTCTGCGTCTTGTGAGAAAGGATAACGCCTTCTTCCCGGTCGTCCGTGGCTCCGATGATGGCGGCGCCGGCGCCGTCACTGTAAAGCATGGTATCCCTGTCGTGAGAATCCACGATGCGGGACAATGTTTCCGTGCCAATCACCAGGCAACGCCTGGCCTCGCCGGCGCGGATGTAAAAACTGGCCTGGATCACTCCTTCCACCCAACCCGGGCATCCGAAAGCGATATCATACGCCACGCAATCAGGGTTGGCGATCCCCAGCAGGCATTTGATCCTGGACGCCAGGGAAGGAACCAGGTCCACCCTGTTACTCCCGTATTGCACGTCTCCGAAATTGTGGGCGACAATAATATAATCCAGGGATTCCTTGTCAATCCCCGAACTCTCCAGGGCATCCTTAGCGGCTAAGTATCCGATCGTGGAGGCGGTTTGATCAGGGCTGGCATAGCGTCTTTCCTCTATGCCCGTGATCTCCCTGAATTTTCGGATGATCGTAGCATTGTCTTTACCAATTTCTGAACCGTCTTTTTCCAGGAAATGGTGATTCAGAAAAGCATCGTTTTTAACTGTGGTTTCCGGAATGTAGCTACCGGTAGCTACAAAAGCGGCCTTTACTTCCTTCTTCATTGCGTAGTCTTATATCAGATTGAACCCTGTCTTTCAAGACAATAATAGAATAAAATCACTAATCTTTGCAGATAAAGCTACAAACTTTTTGCCCACAAGCTCATATCAGCCTATGACCCCAACGAACCCCAGCCCTCAGCCGCCGCCCTTATCTGCAAAAAGACGAACGTTCATACGTAATCTGTCTTTGGCTTCCTCCGCCGCAGGGATAGCCGGCATGACCAACCTGGCGGGGATGCTGACCTGTTACTCGTTTATCTCTAATGTAACCGGCCATACCGTATCGTTTGCCAACAAAATGCTTGAGAAGAACTGGTTCGATATGGTCGTCATACTGGCGTGGATGTGTATTTTCCTGGCCGGGGCCGCCATCGCCCGCTTCCTGATCCGCTATTTTCAATACAAGGGCTACAAGGGGGCCCATTATATACCTTTGGGGCTGGAAGCCGCCGTTTTACTCAGCGTAGGCATCTATGGGGAGTATTTCCACCAACAGACCGTTGCAGAGACCCAGTGGCTGGCCGGCCTGCTCCTGTTTTCCATGGGGATCCAGAATAGCGCCATCTCCACCATCACTGGTCAGACGGGACAGGGCATTAAGACCACCCATATGACCGGCCTGTTCACCGATCTGGGGACAGACCTGGCTGATCTCCTGCACGCCCGTAGGGGGAGGGGCGTGATCTACGTACAGGGTTTCCGTATGCGGATCAGCATCCTGACCAGCTATATCGCCGGCGCCTTGCTCTCAGGCTGGGGATATTTCCACCTGGGCTTCAAGATATTCTATGTCATTTCCCTGTTGTTGATCATCCTCATGATCGTAGACCGCATACTAAGCCGTTGGGTGCATGCCGCAGATGTGGCCTGAACAGTCGCCATCCGTCGCCCCACCAGTCCCGTTGTCGCCGCCCGGTCGCCCATCTTTAAGGTATCACCTCAAAAAGCAGGAATTGAGACTTTTGCAAAGGGTTGAAATTATTGTCCGCCACAAAGAGAAGCGTTTTATTCCCGTTGGGCAAGTCGGGGCCGAACGTCACCCCCTCTATATTATCTATATAGATCCCTAAAGAGTCCATATTCAGGAGCAATTTTTTAACTGCCGGATGAGCAGGAGGCGTCTCTCTCATAGAGACATCGTCCCGGATAGTAGAAGCCTTATTCAGGTCAGTAAGGAATACACGGATAGTACAGGCCATATGCCCCACAGAAAAAGAACGCTCCAGTACCAGGAACCTTTTCCCACCCAGGGACATGATATCAGGAATGCCATTGATCTTAAATGCGCCCGCGGGGACCGCCGGACGGGCAATGGGCTCGGGATGATAGGCGTATTCCCCCATAAGCCGGTGGTTTCTTACGTTATACCACAGGATCCGGGTCCAGGTAGCCGTATCCGTCAGGCCCGCTTGCGGGCCGTCCTGATAGAGGGGTTCTTCTACCGTTACATACAGGCTGAAGCCTCTGTCGGCAAAGGCGGCCCCTTCAAACACACTGTTCTGCCGGGGACCGAAAGGTTCCGCATGCATTCTCAACGAAGGCGGGATAGGGAACGTATCGATCCAATTGCCCTGCCTGGAAATAGCAATGATCGTTGGGTCTTCCAGGACGACTTTGCCGGGAGAAACAATCCTTTCCCCTTCACTGGTCCAAACCATTTGGTCATAGCGGGGATTATATCGTAAGGCCTCCGGGTCCGGCGTGTGGGCCGGATCCAGTTTGCTATTGGGGTAGGGCAGGCCTCCAGGTTGGCGCAAAGTGGTGGCATCAACGAATACCACACTGTCAAACCCCTTTTCGGTAAAGGAGATCCTTGCCGTATAAAACCGGGCGGGATTTACTTCCGAACGATCATCACTGATCATATAATAGACCCTCCGAGCCGTATCATAATCAATACCCGACAGCCCCCCGATGGTGGTGCCTTTAAAAGCGGCATTAAAAGGGACTTCACAAGAACCGAGGAAGTGCAAGGAATCGATAGGTATGCTATTCTTTGCCAGGTGTTTCCTTTGTGCCGAGGCCCCGGAATAACAAAATGTGCCGACAAAGCTAAAAACGAACAGGCTCAGGGAGGAAAGGAAGCGGATATGCACGGGACTGATTTTTTGGTAAAGTACGGGCTTCCGTATGACTCCATTGTTATCTACCCTCGCTTTTTTGAGTCACTTGTCATTGCGCCCCCTCGTTTTTCTGAGTCCTCTGTCATTGCGCCCCTCCGCTTTTCTGAATCGCCTGGTGGACCAGCCTCCCCAGCGTCTTCAGCGCCTTATCGACAGCAGGGGTGTAAGGCATCCCGAAACACAGGCGCATGCAATGGCTATACCGCTCATCCATACTAAAGATCTGTCCCGGCGAAATGCTGATCTTTTCTTCAATAGCCGATTGAAATAAAGTAAAGGCGTTCAGGGCCGGGTTCATCTCCAGCCATAACACATATCCGCCCCTGGGTTGTGTTACCCGGGTATCAGCCGGGAAATACCGGGAGATGGCTTGAATATATTGCAGGCTTTGAGTATGCAGTGCTTTGCGCAAGTGGCGCATATGCAGGTCAAACCGGTTGTTGGCAAAGAACAAGCCTATCGCTGCGTGCGTAGGATGAGTAGCCGAAATACTATGTATGCGTTTTAGAGACAGGACCTTATCCGCGAACCTGCCGGGGATGCACCAGCCCACCCGGTATCCTGGAGCCAGCGACTTGGAAATAGAGGCGCATAGCAGCACATTCCCTGTTTTATCCCAGCTTTTGCAGTTACGGGGTCTCGCCTTGTCAAAATGCAAGTCTCCGTAAATATCGTCTTCAATCAGGGGAATATTTTCCCGGGCAAGGAGTTCTACCAATCGGATCTTGTTCTCATCCGGCATACAAGCGCCTAACGGATTACTGAAGTTCGGTACGAACAAGCAGGCCTTTACTTTGGTTTTCGCCAGCGCCCTTTCCAGGAAATCCAGGTCAATACCCGTATCGGGATTACCAGGTACCTCCAGGATATTCAATCCCAGACTTTGTACGCCCCTGATGAGTCCGAAGAAAGTAGGTGTTTCCAGGGCTACCGTATCCCCGGGCCTTGTCACCGCTCTTAGGCAAAGCGTGACGGCTTCCATACAACCATGCGTAGTGATCACTTCATCCCCCGTCACCGACCCGCCCCAATTAAAAGCCTGCAGGGCAATCTGCTGCCGTAATAATTGGTTGCCCCGCACATGGTCATATCCAATGCAGCTATCCGGATATCGCCGGACAGCTTCCATCAGCGTTTTGTTGAGCCGGGCCATTGGCAGCAGGTCCAGAGAAGGAGCGGCAAGAGAGAAGCGTACAATAGTATCATCCGCGAGATTATTGTAAACCCTGTCCACCATTTCGGCCGTGCTGAGTTCAACTCCTTTGGGCGCCGGGATGCCGGGGACGCCTTGGATGCCGGGGATCCCTGGGATCCCCGGGTGGGCCCGCGGGGTAAACCGAATATAATACCCCGATTTTGTTCTGGCTTCAATCAGCCCTCTTTGTTCCAGCTGACTGTAAGCCTTATAGGCTGTGCTGAGGCTGATGCCCTGTTCCCGGCTAAGTGCCCTGACAGACGCCAGTTTGTCCCCCGTCTTCAGCAACCCCTTGCGGATAAGGCCTTCCAGCCTCTCCGCCACCTGCGCATAGAGAAAGTCTTCCATCCTGATAACTTTAGACTGTTATGCTCAAAAATAGTGATTCTGCATCTGTTTTCATCTGCAAAAACGGAGCAACTTTGTGGTATCATGACAGTTCCCTTCTATCAAGTAAATGCATTTACCCAAGACCTCTTCAAGGGTAACATAGCGGGCGTCTGCGTGCTGCCCAATCCCGGAGCCGCCTCCGCCGATGCCGCCGCTTCACTCGCCACCGCCGCCGCGGCGGAAGCCGCCTCCGCCCTCCTTCAATCGGTCGCCACCGAAACCAACCATCCCGCCACCGCGTTCATTTCCCGTCAGGGTGAAGACTTCGCCTTGCGTTGGTTTTCGCCAAAGAGGGAGCTTCCGCTTTGCGGACACGGTACCCTGGCGGCCGCCCATGTATTGCGCGAACAAGGCTGGCTCACCCCCGATTCTCCCGCTCGTTTTCATACCCTGGGCGGCATCCTGACCGTCCGTCTGCTGCCCGGTGATTGGATCGAATTGGAATTCCCCGTATTCACCTATGCGCCGGCCGTCCTGCCAGATTCCCTGGCCGCCGCTTTTCCAACCATTCCGCGCCAGGTGGTGTTTGCCCATGACCGGTATCTGGTAGAATTGGAGTCCGAAGCCGCCGTGCGGGAATACCAACCCGATTTTAATAAAATGCGGGATGACCGTGTGGTGATCACCGCCCTTTCAGATCCCGGAAAGCCCTACGATTTCGTGTCCCGTTTCTTTGCCGTATCTCTGGGAGTATATGAAGATGCAGTGACTGGATCTGCCCATTGTGCCTTGGCGCCCTTTTGGGCCCAGCGTTTAGGTAAACAGGTGATGACCGCCTACCAGGCGTCCGCCAGGGGCGGCACACTGCGGGTCCGGCTGGAAGGGGAAAAAGTGTTTATAGCCGGCCAGGCCCTCACCGTATTAAAGGGCGACATAGCGTTTCCAACCTATTGAATATGAGTGACAATGCTCGTTTTGCGTCCGAGTGGATCCAAGCCTGGAATGCCCACGACCTGGAGGCCATTCTGGAACATTATGACGAATCCATCGTGTTTACATCCCCCTTCGTACAGCAATGGGGGGATCAGAACGACGGAACCCTCAAAGGGAAGGCGGCCTTAAGGCTTTATTTCGATAGTGCACTGAAACGATTTGATAATCTGCACTTTGAATTGATTTCCGTTTTCTCAGGCGCCCAGTCGGTAGTGCTCTACTACCGTTCTGTATCAGGCTTATTTTGCGCCGAAACCACCCTGGACCCCTCCGAGTGGGAAAGCGCCCGCGCACTCGGCCACCGGGTCATCGACGATGCCATCGACTTCCTGGCCGGGGCCCGCGAGAGGCCCGTCTGGTCGCCCATTCCTGAAGCCTGCAAGGCCGTCTTCCGGGAGCCGTTGCCTACTCAGCCAATGTCCGCGGAATTAGTGTACGAGTCGTTCCGGAAAAACATACTTCCATATAGTACCGGTAATATTCATCCCCGCATTCTTTGCCTGGGTACTGGGGACGGGGACCGTCACCGGCGCCCTGGCCGATCTGCTGGCCTCCGTCATGAACCCCAACGTCACCATTGGGGATCACAGCCCCATGTATGTGGATGGACAGGTGATCGACTGGTGCAAGGAGATGCTGGGCTTTCCGGCGACAGCAGGCGGATTATTAGTCAGCGGTGCGACAATGGCCAATTTGACCGCCCTTACAGTGGCCCGGTTCAAAGTGCTGGAACCCCTCAAAGAACAGGGGGTATTCGGGATGCCGGGCCCCATGGTAGCGTATGGCAGTTCAGAAACACATGCCTGCGTGAGCAAGGCTGTGCAGGTATTAGGCTTGGGAGCGGAAGGGTTTTGCATACTCCCGGTGGACGCGCATTATCGAATCCGGCCAAATGACTTGCGGGAAAAGATCAGGTCTGACCGCGCACAGGGAAAGATTCCCTTTTGTATCGTCGCCAATGCAGGCACCGTCAATACGGGAGCCATTGATCCTTTACAAGAGTTATGGGAGATTGCCAGAGAAGAGAATCTTTGGCTGCACATAGATGGCGCCTTTGGGGCCATGGCCAAACTGACGCCGGCATTTGCAGAAAGCCTAAAAGTCATTGAGCGGGCCGACAGTCTCGCCTTTGATTTGCATAAATGGCTATACATGCCTTATGAAGTCGGCTGCGTACTGATCAGAGACGCTGCACTGCAGAGGCGCACCTTTGCCTCTGCGGCCAATTACCTGCTGGCGCACGATCGCGGCCTGGCAGGTGGACCCGAAACGATTTCGAATAAGGGCATCGAATTATCCAGGGGCTTTAAAGCCCTCAAAGTCTGGATGTCATTAAAAGAGCATGGGATAGATAAATATCGCAGGCAGATCTCGCGGAACATAGCCCAGGCCATGTACCTTGGAGAGCTCATCCGAAAGAGCCCCGAACTGGAATTGCTCGCTGACGTATCCATGAATATTGTTTGCTACCGTTACACCCCTCATCAGCTTCCGTCGCCCGACCGGAACGAATTCGACGACTTGAACGAATTCGACAACCTGAACGCCTTCAACAAAGAACTGCTCATGCAGCTCCACGAATCCGGAAAGGCCGCCCCGTCCTATACATTGTTGAACGGGCAGTATGCCATTCGGGCCGCCATCACCAATCACCGGACCCGGCTGGCGGATATGGACATTTTGGTAGAAGCCACCATCGAGATTGGAAGAAGGCTCATTGGAAGGAAACTAACACACTGACTCCCGCCATTAACCGACTACATCGACCAACATCCGCGATGCGCCGACAGACATCCGCGATGCGCTGCATAGAAGCGATCTGCCAAGGCGATGCCTCGTCCGCTTCGCGTGAACTTACTAAAAAATATTAATCTACCAAATTTGTAGACTATTGATATTTTCATGATATTTGCCCTTTAATCGAAAATTAACATAACATGAGAAGAACCTTGACGCTGTTATCATTGCTGGTAACGTTTGTTTTTGTGGCACAGGGCCAGGAGAAGGCCTTGACGGGAAAAATCACGGATGCCGGAGGGCTCCCTATTGAAGGGGCCAGTATTGTAATCAAAGGAAACAAGACAGGAACCACTGCAGACATTCACGGCTCCTTTTCGCTTCATGTGCAGAAGGGGGAGACACTTACCATATCGGCCATAGGTTTTGCCTCCAGAGAAGTCCGGGTGGGTTCCGGGAAGGTCCTGGACCTTACGCTGGAACGGGCGGCGGGTAGCCTGAGTGAAGTGCTGATCACTACCGCGCTGGGGATTAAAAGGACGCGCAATTCATTACCCTATGCTACCCAACAGGTCTCCGGGGACGATATCAATCGGACATTGAATACCGACTTTGTGGACAACCTTTCCGGAAAAGTGGCGGGACTGCAGATCACTTCCAGCAATATTACGGGAGGATCGAACAATGTCATATTGAGAGGTATGAAATCCCTGACCCAGTCGAACCAGGCCCTTTTCGTCGTGGACGGAGTGCCCTACGACAATACGAATCAAAGCCAGAACCTCTATGACCTGGGCAATGCGGCTGCGGACATCAACCCCGAAGACATTGAATCGGTCAGTGTATTGAAAGGCGCCGCCGCCTCGGCCCTGTACGGTTCGCGCGCTTCCAATGGCGTTATATTAGTGACCCTTAAGAAGGGCAGCAGGAAGAACAAGGGACTGGGCATTACCTTCAGCACGGGTGTGACCGTGGGATCACCGGACAAAAGTACCTTGCCTCAGTACCAAACTCAGTATGGAGAAGGGTATGGCTCCCAGGGATACAACTCCGCTTATCCCAACCAAAGCGGTTTCTTCTATTATCAACCTACATTCACCAGTAACGGCCAACCCGTTAATATCGTTCAAACCGACGTAGACGCGGCCACCGGACCCGCCTACGATCCGAGCCTCAAGGTCTACAACTGGGATGCCTTCGTTCCGGGAGACCCCAATTATGGTAAAGCCACTGCCTGGCAGCCCGCGGCTCACCACAACCCCACCGATTTCTTTAACACACCCGTTACCACCCGGACCAGCCTTTTTGTAGAGAGCGGAGATGAGCATGGAGGTATCAAAGCAGGCGTGACCCGAAGCGAAGACAGGGGGCTCTTGCCGAATAATGATGTCGCCAAAACCTTGTTGAACTTCGGTTTTACCCATAACATGACCGATCGGGTAACCCTGGGTGCAGACCTGAACTATTCCGACGTAACAGGATTGGGCAGGGCAGGGTATGGTTATACCTCCAGCGAAAACCCGATGATGGACTTTCGTGAATGGTGGCCTACCAACGTGAACCTGAAGGCCCAAAAGGCCGATTATTTCAGGGGAGATGTCAATGCAAGCTGGAACAGGCTGGGGGGGTACACGGATCCGTCCACCAATCCGATCGCTTATCACAATAATATCTATTGGAACCGTTATCAGAATACCGAAGACGATGACCGTAAAAGGTATTTCGGGAACCTGAACGTCAATTATAAGATCACCGATTACCTGAACCTGCTGGTGAGGGGGTCCCTGGACAATTATGCCCAGTCTGTGGAATACCACGTGGCACAGGGGAGTGTGCATACCTCCAGTTATACCCGCTATGACGCCAATTACGGGGAAACCAATTATGACGCGCTGTTGAATTTCAACAAGGATCTTAACAAGGATTTCAACCTCAAAGCACTGTTGGGAGGCAACATACGCCAGGATAACAATTCCTCCGAAACAGCCTCCACCAATGGCGGATTGGTCGTTCCTGACATTTACGCCCTGGCCAATTCGGTGAATACGCCTGCAGCGCCCACGGAGTTCAGTTCGACCAAAGAAGTAGATGGGATCTTTGCCGGCGCCACCCTGAGCTATAGGGAGTTGCTGACATTGGATGGCACCATCCGCCGGGATAAGTCCTCCACTTTGCCAGAGGCCCATAACACCTATTACTATCCTTCCGTGTCAGGAAATTTCGTCTTTTCCAAATTGTTGCACAACGCGCCCTGGCTGTCCTATGGCAAGCTGAGGGCCAACTATGCGGAAGTAGGCGGAGACGCTCCCGTATTCAGTGTGATCAATACGTACCAGTATGTCTCTCCTTTCCATGGAGAGCCCCTGTCTGCGGCCCCTGTGGTAAATAACAACCCGAACTTATTACCAGAGACGAACAGGTCTTATGAGTTTGGGATAGAAGCCGCCTTCCTGCATAACCGCGTGGGCTTTGACCTGACCTACTATCATGCAGTGGAAGTCAACCAGATCATGCCCATTACCCCGTCCAGCGCCAGCGGTTTTGCCACCTATTTTGTAAACGGTGGAAGCGTGCAAAACCAGGGTTTTGAACTGAGTCTGAATGCAACGCCCGTCAAGACCCGGGATTTCTCCTGGACGGTGAATCTGAACTGGAGCGCCAATCGCAACAAGGTGATATCCCTGTATGACAACCAGCCTTCCTACACCGTGGGAGACTACGGCTTTAATACCCAACTGGTGGCCGAAGCAGGCAAGTCCTATGGGATTATCCGGGGAACTGATTATACCTACAAGAACGGCCAGCGCATCGTCGGTTCCAACGGCGAGTATGTCCTGAACTCCAATGCCCTTGCCGATATCGGGAGCGTGAACCCTGACTGGATCGGGGGGATCAACAACAGCTTTACTTACAAGAGCTTTACCTTCAGCTTCCTCGTTGACGCCTCGAAAGGAGGTAAGTTGTATTCCTTGGATATGGACTTTGGTGATTACTCTGGTCTTTATCCGGAAACGGCCGGGAAAAATGACCTGGGGAATCCCGTCAGGAGTCCTTTAACCAATGATGCCAAGAGCGGAGGAATCATCCTGCCGGGCGTAACCGCCGACGGGAAGCGCAATGCAGTACGGGTAGACGCCTCAGACATCAACAACGGCGCCTTCCCCTTCAGTTCCTACAACAGCTTTGCAGACCGGTCCTATGTATATGACGCGAGCTATATTAAGCTGAGGGAAGTGGCGCTTACCTACTCACTGCCCAAACGCAGCATCGAAAAACTGGGCTTTATCAAAGGCGTGGATCTCTCCCTGACCGGCAGGAACCTCTGGATCATCCATAAGGAGCTGCCCTATTCCGATCCTGAACAGGGACTGGCCGTAGGTACCGAAACCGGCAGCGGGGCGCAGAATGGCTCCCAGGGCTTCCAGGTAGGGGCCTATCCCAGCGTAAGGACACTTGGCTTTAACGTAAAACTGAAATTCTAAATTCAAACGGCATGAACAAACCATCTATTATATTCCTGTCGGCGTCAATATTGCTGTCGGCTTGCACAAAGAACCTGAGTTCGCTCAACAACGACACAAAGAATCCCCAGGTGGTTCCTTCAGGAAGTCTTTTCCTCAACGGGGAAAAGAACCTCTCGGACGCCGTGAACAGTACAGACCAGGGAACCGCTCCTTTCCGGGTGCTCGCCCAGTCATGGACAGAAAATACCTATGTAAGTGAGGCCCGGTATATCCTGACGGCGGACAACTCGCCCCAGGGATGGTGGAACACCCTCTACGCCAACGGCACCACGAGTGTACTCAACAGCCTCGTAGATGCCGGAAAGGTATTTCCTACGGATGTGAGTGATCCGGGTACGCTGAGAAATGATGAAGACATCAACGATATCCTGGAAGTATACGCCTATTCCTTACTCGTCAATACGTATGGAAATGTTCCCTACAGCAAGGCTTTTGTGGACTCCATTCCTTTTCCGCCTTACGACGATGCCAAAACCATTTACTATGACCTGCTCAACCGGTTGGATACGGCGGTGAACGGGTTGAACCCTGCCTCAGGTAGCCTGGGCGCATCAGACCAGATTTACCAGGGGGATCCTGCCAGTTGGAAGAAGTTTGGCGCCACCCTGGAGCTGAAGCTGGCCTTGGTAGTCGCAGACGTTGACCTGCCAACGGCGACCAAATACGTGCAGAAGGCAGTAGCCGCCGGCGTGTTTCAATCGAATGCCGACAATGGCGTCCTGGCATATGAACCAAGCCCTACCACCAACGCTAATCCTGTGTACCAGGCGCTGGTGATCAGCGGGAGGCATGATTTTAGCCCCGCTAACCTGATCGTCAACACCCTGTCCGGGTGGAGCGATCCGCGCCTTCCCCTCTACTTCACAACGATTGATGGTACCTATTCCGGTGGCGCCCCCGGCCAGGGAAATGGATATGTGAAATTCTCCCAGTTTTCAAGTCAATGGCTGAGTCCCACTTTTCCCGGAGATCTGTTGGATTATTCGGAAACCGAGTTCCTGCTGGCGGAAGCCGTTGAACGCGGCATATCGGTAGGAGGAACAGCGGCCACCTATTACGCGAACGCCGTTACAGCTTCTATTACCTATTGGGGAGGAACCACGACCGATGCTGCCACCTACCTGGCCCAGCCCAGCGTGGCTTATGCGACCGCTGCGGGTTCATGGAAGCAAAAGATCGGCTACCAGAAATGGATCGCCTATGCCAACAGGGGCTGGGATGCCTGGACCGAGATCCGCAGGCTGGGTTACCCCGATATCGATGTCGTGAATCCTCCTACAGGTGCGACCGGCAACTTACCCCGTCGTTTTACCTATCCCGGTAATGAAGAAACATCTAATCCAGCGAATTGGGCCGCCGCCGTGCTGGCTGTTAATGGCAGTACGACCGATGCCGTCTCTTCAAACCTCTGGTGGAATAAATAGTTTTTTTAGTTAGTAGCCTCATAAAGCCGGCGCCTGAAAAGGTGTCGGTTTTTTTATTGTGTCGCCATCATTGCCTCACCCCGCGGAGACTGCTCAAAGTCCTTGGGGTCGTCTTTTTTAATGATGTACTGCAACGTGAGCGCAATGGTTTGCCGGAGGATCATCGTATCGAGCCTCCAGCCGCTATTACGGACGTAATAGGCATCCCATCGGTACCTGCGGTAAATGCTTTCCGGGCTTTCCGAAAAGCCCCTGTAACCCTTGATCTGGGCAATGCCCGTAATACCCGGGCGCAGCAGGTGGCGGGTGCTGTAGTTTTTGACGACACCTGAAAAGTACTCTGTATCCTTCAACATATGGGGACGGGGTCCGACAACACTCATGTCGCCCCTCAAAACACTGACAAGTTGAGGCAGCTCATCCAACCCCGTTTTTCTCAGGAATTTTCCGATGCGCGTAATGCGGGGGTCGTTCTCCGTTGCCTGCTGACAGTCCGCCTCGTCATTGACCACCATCGTTCTCAATTTCGTGCAGATAAAGGGCTTCCCAAGGTACCCGGTTCTTTTTTGCCTGAAAAAGAACGGTCCTTTGGAATCAAATTTGATGAGGACCATAAGAATGGGCATGAGCCACGGATAGAGCAGGAAGATCAAAAACAGGGAAAAAGCGATATCCGTACAGCGCTTTGCAAAAAAGTAAGAAGATTTATTGTGTAAAGTGCTGATTATCACCTTTTTGTTAGAGGTGATGGCCGCCGGGAAAGGGGCCCGTAGGGTTGGATCAGGATGATTGGACATAGTAGCTATAGTTGCATTTTAAAGAATATTGTAAGGCAGGCAACCGGTAGCGAACAATACACTATAACAATAAAACGCTCAATAATATTACAATAATCGGTGAATTTTTAAAAACTATCGAAAGAAAATCATTAAATTTTTATGGTCGATGTAACATTTTGAATAATCGGAAGTCCAAACATTAGAATTCTTTAACCCCCAACTGTTAAAATAACCAATTTGAAACCAACGAACTACTACGATTTAGTAGATGAAATTTATGTAAGAAAAGACAACCGGGAGGAGTTTGGATACAACGACGGAAATGAGACGGAGAATTACCTGCTGAGAACTTTTCAGCAGGCGGTTGATCTTGGCACAGGCTCTGAAGAATTGGCCGCTTACGTCAGGGATTGGCCGACACTCTATCATCTTTCCCCCCAAAGGGCGGACCTCCTGCGCCCATTCAGGCCCCACCTGGAAGGGAAGACCGTATTGGAGATCGGATCGGGCTGCGGGGCCATCACCCGTTTCCTGGGCGAGTCCTCCGCCCTGGTGGTAGCCGTGGAAGGGAGTGCCCGGCGGGCCAGGATTACAGCTGAACGATGCAGGGACCTGGATTCAGTGACGGTGGTGAATGATAATTTCGACGCCTTCGACTGGGACGAAAAGTTTGACGTAGTGACATTGATCGGGGTACTGGAATACAGCAATCTTTTCATCAAGGGGGAGGATCCTTCAACCAGCCTGCTAAAGAAGGCCGCCACCTTTCTCAAGGAAGACGGGGTGTTACTCATTGCCATTGAAAACAAGTTGGGATCAAAGTATTGGGCCGGCGCCCCGGAAGACCACACAGGCAAAGCCTATGATGGCATCGAGAACCGATACAACAGCGAAACCGCCATTACCTACGGGAAGCAGGAACTGGCTGACCTGTTAAAGGGTTCGGGATACCCGAATTGCGAGTTTTACTTTCCTTTTCCCGACTATAAGATGCCTACCATCATTCTCAGGGAAAATCACCTGGATGCGCCCGCATTCAACGTGGCCAATCTGGTCATGCCCAATGCCGATTATTACCAGGGCAGGCCTTATTATTCCAGCTTCTCCTTGCCCCTGGTGCTGAAGCAACTGATCCCCAACAAGCTGGTGGGAGATCTGTCTAATTCCTTTCTGGTCGTGGCCAGCAAGCCGCCCATCTCCGTCATTCCATCAGAAGTGATCGGTTATGCCTACAGTTCTTTAAGAAAAAGGCCTTTCACGAAGGAAAATCAATTCGTAATAGGAGACGACCAACAGATAATCGTAAGAAGGAGGAAGACCCACAGCGATGCCGTGGCCGCAAAGAACCCATGGCTTATACAACATATGGAGGACGAGGCTTATTTCCAGGGAGATATTCATTTCACGGCATTGATGGAGCTGGTCTCTGCGCCCAATTGGTCCGTAAAGGATTTGTCGGACTGGATGAGGCCTTATTACGACCTGCTGAAGGGCCTGTCCCGGCCCGTAGAAGACGTGGACTACTTAGACGGAAGGTACGTGGATGCGGTGCCTTTCAATGTGCTGGTGCATAATGGAGGCTTGCGCCTGTTCGACCTGGAATGGGAGATCAGCGAGCCTTTACCCCTTCACTACGTATGCTGCAGGGGCCTGTTTTTTTGCCTGGGGAGGATCCAGGAATTCCAGCGTCCCAGTGCGGACACACCTGAACGGTTATATGCCCTGGTGGAAAGGGTCCTGGCTAATTTTTTCCCGGATAGGGAAGGCCTGGTCGCTGATTTTGTAGAAAAAGAAAGAAGGTATTTCAAGTGTATCAATCCTACCGATCAGTGTAATCCGGAAGATACCGCGCTACCCATTAGAGAAAGGGGCGTGAGGGGGATCATGGCTCAAAAAGACGGCTTGATAGCAGAACTGACGAAGGAGAACAGCCGCATGCTGGCATCTGTGGATTGGTACAAGCGGACATACGAAACCCGATCAATAGCAGGACTACTACTGACGCGTTTAAAACATAGCTTTTATGGAAAACAATCGTGGGGGAAATGAGCGGAGAACGCCTGTAAGATAGGCTTTTTCTACCATATCCTTAACATATTCAAATAAAATAATTACGATAAAAACCAATCATTCTTTATTAAATAGACGTTATATAAAATAAACAGGCAGAAAAATAGTTATATTATTGCATTAGTTGTACTAACCCAGTTATGAAGCCAATATCTGAACCATTAGATTTTTATCTGTTAATTCCGTGTTACAATAACAAGGAAGGACTGATACGCTCCCTTCAGAGCGTTCAATATAATCCTGGAAGGTTCGGTATGCTCATTGTTGATGACGGCAGTTCGACGCCGATCAGTCTCCAGGATCTGGTTCCCCATTTACATCCCGACATTCAAATTGACATACTAACGCTGCCGGGCAACCGGGGCATCACCGCTGCCTTGAACGCTGGCCTGCAAAACTTGCTGCACAAGCCGGTGGCTCCCTTTATTGCCAGGCTCGATGCAGGGGACCTTTGCACCGCCGACCGGTTTTACAAGCAGGTGGCCTTTCTGGCGGCGCATCCGGATATAGACCTGCTCGGTTCCTGGTGTATCTACGAGGATTATGAAAAAGGCACGAAATATGAGTATAGAACTCCGGTGACCCATGGAATGATCCGCAAGGGCATGTACTTCCGGAATATTTTTGTACATCCGTCCGTCATGTGGCGGGCATCTGCACTGGAAAAGGTACCGGCTTATCCGGACAATTTCCCCCATGCGGAAGACTATGGGTTCTTTTATAGCCTGATGAAGCAAGGGAATGTGGCGGTGATCCCGGAAAGCCTTTTGACAAAAGAAATGAGCAAGTCGAGTATTTCTCTCGTATTCCGGAGAGCACAGTTGAGAAGCCGGATGAAAGTCGTCCGGCAGTTTGGTGAGAGCAAGTGGCTCGTTGCGCTAGGCGTTGTAAAGATCTGGTTGTTATTGGCGGCGCCTTATTCAATGGTTTTGCAAGCAAAAAAGTTATTATATACAACCCGTTAGCGGAGGACTTAAGTCCAAGGCGACGAGCGTTTTTTTTATGTCCGTATCTTATTTAAAACGTAGTGGCTATGAAGATTGTGCACGTAGTAGAAGCTTTTGCTTCAGGAATAGCGGTGTTTATTAATTCCCTGGTAGAAAACATGCCGGATGATTTCCATGTCATCATTCATGGAGAACGGGAGTTGGTGATGAAATCGGAAGACGTAAAGCGCATATTCCCCAAGGCGAATGTATTGTTCATCCGCTGGAATTCGGCGGGGCGGAGCATCAGCCTCAAAAAAGATGTAGCGGCCTTCAGAGAATTGTACAGCCTGCTCAAGGGGCTCAATGCGGAGGGCCGCGTGGATGCCGTACACCTTCATTCATCCAAGAGTGGATTCCTCGGGAGGGCGGTATGCATGACGCTTGGCATAAAAAATGTGATATATACGCCCAACGGGGCTCCGTTCCTGATAGGGCAATCGATTTTCTCCAATACTTTGTATAAGATATTGGAAAAAGTGGGGTCCTGGTTTGGGGGGACTGTTGTTTGTTGTTCCTTGTCCGAATGGAAGGCTTACCGGGAGCTGGGCATTGATGCGACCAATATCAATAACGGTATTCCTGTTAAAGCCCTTCCTAAAGCCCGGCCATCGGTTAAACCTGGAAATGGATTTCGCGTCATAACCAGTGGTAGGATCGCCTATCAGAAGAATCCCTCTCTTTTTAATGCCATCGCCCGGTATTTTGAAGAGTTGCCTTCGTTTGAATTTGTCTGGGTAGGAGATGGGGACGGCCGCCCCCTGTTGACCGCAAAGAATATACAGGTGACCGGTTGGCTGCCGGGAGAAGAGGCCAAGGCGCTCATCACCGGGGCGGACGTGTATATATCCACAGCCAAATTCGAAGGGCTGTCATTTGCAGGACTGGAAGCCCTGGAGTTGCAGAAGCCGATGCTGCTCACCGATTGCATCGGGAACAGGGATATGGCTGGAAATGGTTCGAACGGCGACCTGTTCCGCAGTGAAGATGATGCAGTGATTAAGATTATGCGCTATTTTAATAACAGGCCTATGCTGCCGGTGATGGGAATGCATTCCGCTGCATTGTGTGCGCAGGAATTTAATGTAAAGTCAACCTATAGCCAATATCGTCAATTATATGCCGGTTCCTGACCGGAATTATCCTACCCTTTAAAATCTAATAGATTATGAATGTAGTAACATTATCCTCCAAAGAAAGTACATCCACTTTTGCCCTCCAGGTGATACAGGACAGGCTGGATGAGATCGGCCGCCACATGGATGGTGAGTCCCAGTCCAAGCAGGCCCTGATAGACCAGCAATACACCGAGATCCAACAACTGAGAAAACGCTTGGGTGACAAGAACACGGCCGTGGCCGAACTTAGGCAGTCTTTGCAGGAATGCAGGCAGACCGCAGAAGGCCACAGGCAGTTGGTCAACAAGCTGCTCAATGATATCAGTCAATATCAGAACGACATAGAATGGTACAAGAAGACCTATGTAAAACGGACCTTCCTGGGCGTACTAAAAGAACGCCTCCTGGCTGCTAAAAAATAAGGTTTTAGGATATTTATGTATCGAAGATTACTTGATGACCTGCTGAATACACCCTTTGTTAAGCGCAGATACGCTCTCATTTATGTACTGCAATATGCCCGGGAAAAGGGCATATGGAGATTGCCATTTGCCTGCCTCGCAACGGTCAGACAGTATGGCATTTCGGCATTTACGGATACGCGCCATATTCTCCTGGAGCGGGCAGGGCACAGGGTTTCCCGGGAGTTCCTGAGAAAGTCTTTGGCCCTGGCCGCAAACGCAGATGAAGAGACCGTAGTCAACGACATGAAGGAATGGACTGTGTTTCCGTCCATATCCGTCATCTTTCCTACATACAATACGAGGCCCGATTTGCTCATCAGAGCGATCGGTTCCATCGCGGGCGGGTGGTATCCGCATTGGGAGCTATGCATTGTAGACGACTGTTCCACCCTTCCGGCCACCAGGGAAACCCTGGCCGCCTACGCGGCAGACCCCCGTATCCACATCCGTTACCTGGAAAAAAATAGCGGCATTTCCGCAGCCTCCAACCGTGCCATCGAAATGACCCGGAATGATTTTATTGCGCTGATGGACCATGACGATGAACTGGCCCCCGACGCCCTGTATTGGGTCGCCAGAGAACTCAATGCGCATCCCGCCACCGACATCATTTATACAGACGAATGCAAAGTAGACGATGCTGGAGTGATGAGCGATGTGTTCCACAAACCCGATTGGAGTCCAGAAACCCTTTTCAATGGAATGTATACAGGGCACCTGACCGTATATAGAAAATCATTCCTGGAAGGCCAGGTAGGGCTATTCAGGAAAGAATATGATTTTTCCCAGGACTACGACCTGATGCTTAGGGCGTCAGAAAAAACGACCGCGATCCGTCACATAAGACGCGTCCTTTACAAATGGGGGATCACTGCAGGCTCCGCTTCTCAGGGCGAGAAGCCCTACGCCCGCGCCAGTAATATAGCTGCCCTGGCTGACGCCCTCCGTCGCCGTGGCATATCCGGAGAAGTCGTCGCGTTACCCGAAGCCAACCGCGTCAAAGTCGAATTCGACCGCACTACTCCCGTGACCATCATCATTGCCGCCGTCGCACCGCCTGCCGCCGCCACTCTTCTGAAAGATTCCATCCACCACCTGCTAAACACCACGTCCTATCCGGCCTACGATATTTTAATGGTAGCCCCGGCCGCTATCGTCAATGCACTCGCCCATCAAACCCCTCAGTCACTCGCCCAACCAGTCGCTCAGTCCCTCGCCTCACAGCCAGCGGAGGCGCGTTCCATCGAATTCATTACCTGCCCCGACAATGCCAACTGGGCCGAGGCCTGTCAACAAGGAGCTGCCCATGCAAAAGGCGATATCCTCGTTTTCTACCACCCCCTACTACGTCCCGATACCCCGGGATGGCTGGAAGACCTGGTAGAAGGGTTGTTCCTCCCGGAAGTGGGGGGAGTATCTCCAAGAGTGAATGACAAAAAGGCCTTCATACACTATGCCGGCGCGACCACCGGTGGTGAACATCAGATCGGACCGACCTTTCACAAGCTACCGGCCGACGTGTCTTTTTATTTCCACCTGCCTCGGTGGCTGCGTGACGTATCCGTACTATCCGACGCCTGCCTTGCCATCCGCGCAGAAATATTTAATCAGGCAGGGGGTTTTGACAGCCGTTACATCACGCCCGTTTATGCAGCAGGGGACTTATCCTTCAAGATACGGGAGATGGGCTACCGATGTCTATATACCCCTTACACACAATTGTCATTTAAGGCAAGCCCCTCCTCCTTGCGTCCAGGGCATGATTACCACGAAGATCCCTCCCCGCACTCCGGGCATGATTACCGTAAATATCCCTTACCGTACTCTGCGCATGACTACCATGAGGAATCCGAATACCTGTCCGGAAAATGGGCGGCCTTTCTACAGGAAGATCCTTATTTTACAGGGCCGATGCGGGCGCTCCTTTGCGAGGACCAACCCGAACTCATCAGATCCCCCAATTGGTAATTACATGAACAATGTCAGCGTATTCATTCATATTTATTATCCCGGTTCCTGGCAGCGGATCCGGGAGAAGTGCAGCGCCTTGCTGGATGGCGCCACGAACCTGATCATTACTTGCTGCTACGATGAAGTAATGGAGGAGATCCTGTCGCATCCCACCGCTATCGTCCTGAAGACATCCAATAAGGGAAAGGATATTGGGGGAAAGTTGGTGGGAATGGCGTATTACCTGAATTATTGTCCCCGGACTGCGTACGTTGCCTTCTTACACGATAAAGTCAGCCCCCAAACCATCAACGCCGGCTTATGGTTTGATCAGCTCTATAGCATATTTGAAGAAGGAGCCCTGCAAAACAATGAGGCTCTTTTCCGACAAAAACCGTCTGTGGGTCTCATAGGCGCGAAGGCATTCCTGATCAACGAATGGGTGCCCGAGGCAGGTATATTCAAAACCACCAATGACACCATCTTATGGAAGCTGATAGCGCAGTACGATCTATCAAGCAAAACCTATAACTATATTGGGGGAACCATGTTCCTTGCCCGAAGCGAACCATTTGTACGTTTCTTTTCCCGACATTCGCCTCTGGATATCCGTTCAGGCCTCGAAAAAGGCAACGTTCTCGACCTGGAACACGGAACCGTCACCCATTCATGGGAACGGCTGCTGTGTTTTATCGTGCAGAGCCAGGGATATACCGTAGCGGGGGCTTAAATTATGAAGGGAAACAGACCATATCTACCTGTCATTGTACTGAGCGGGGCCGAACCGCGCCTCCCCGGCAATAGCCGCGAGGCCGGATACGCCTACGCGGTCCCATTCGATCTGGCTGGAGCGCCTCCCGCCAAGGCACTCGTCCAATCATTGATCATTGGATCATCGCCATTCGTGTTGTTGCTAACGCCCGCCGCCCCGGACCCTTTGCCCGACGCTCTCATACTATGTCTTTTCAGCCGCAGTTACCTACAAATCAACGGCGCTCCCGTCGTCGCGTTTACCCAGGCGCATTCTACGCTGGAAGCTTCCCTGAATAGTTATCTGCGAGGGCAGGGCTATCCCGGTCTGCATGCTTGGGCGGTGCCGGAGATATCGACTCCTGGCGCCTCCCAATTCCTGGAGACAGCCGCCTTCGGCGAGCCCTTGTTCTTCCAGGATCAGGCTGCGGAAGAACGCTTTTATCAATCGTGTCAGGAATTACTAAAAGACAACGAAGGTTTCAGCGCCTGCATCTCAGAATACCTTACCCTCAAAGCCACTCACCAAAAGTTGCAGGAGCGGTATGCGGTGTTGGAAGAACGGCTAAAGAACGCGGAAACAACCGTCGAAGTCGCCCGGCATAAATTCAAGGACGACTATGATAACTTGTATGATTTCTATCGCAAGGAATACGATATATTGCCATTATGGTACAAGCGCTTCGGGCAGATTGTAAAAGTCCTTGCGGGCAAGCGTAGCTTTCGCTCCTTATTTGATGACAACGTAAAAAAATACAAAGATTGAAGTATTGGTTATTAACGACCGAATATCCTCCTTTTTTCGGAGGAGGTATCAGTACCTATTGCGATCATACCGCCAGGATGCTAGCCGCACAGGGGCACAGCGTGACCGTATTTGTGCCCGACGAGCAGGTCGAAGCTGAAGACCACCGGACGGACAGGGGCATTCGTGTCATCCGTTTCAATCCGGGTAGGGGAGACACCCATCAATATCTGGGTCCCGTAGCGATGGTCAGTTATGCCTTTGCATTAATAGTAAGGGATACCATCCGTCAGGAAGGTAAACCGGATTACATAGAATCGCAGGAATACCAGGCCATTCCGTATTATATATTACAATTCAAGTGGCTCAAATACCCCGAGTTCCAGGGTGTACCCATCTTGCTGACCCTCCATTCCCCGGCCTTCTTATATCTTTATTATAACAGAGAAGGGATCTATCAATACCCCAATTACTGGATAGGGGAAATGGAAAAGAGTTGTATGCAGGCCGCAGACTGGATCATCAGTCCTTCAGCCTATATGATCGGGGAGATCCGCCTGCACTTTGACCTGGAACAAAGCAAGGTCTCTGTATTGAGGAACCCCTATGCCTTTCCCGAAGTGTCTGGCCAGGCGCCTATCCAACGCAATAAAATTGTTTTTTACGGAAAGCTGTCCCCGCAAAAAGGCGTATTCGAGATGTTTGAATACTTCAGGGAGCTATGGGATAACGGTTTCCCACATACGCTGACCGTCATAGGAGCGACCGACAAGGTCTATTTCCCCGAGATGAAGACCATGGGGCAAGTCATCAGAGACAAATATGCCGCTTATATCGACAAGGGCCTGGTCGTCTTTATCGGGAAAATTCCCCCCGAACAAAGAGACGCGTACCTCAGCGATGCACATGTGATACTGGTGCCCAGCATGAACGACAATCTGCCCTATGCCGCCATAGAAGCCATGAGCATTGGAAAGGTGGTGTTGGCCTCCGTACAGGGCGGTCAGGCAGAGATCATAGAGAATAGAAGGAATGGTTTCCTCTTCGATCACCGGAGTCCCCAAACATTTGGAGAGCAACTCCGGCATGTCCTTACCCTGGACGATGCCGCCCTTGGTCAAATCGGAGTAGCCGCCAGCCAGGACATCCGCGAAGCGTTGGACTACCGCCATGTCTACCGCCAGAAAGCGGCCCTGATTGAAAAGCTTCGCACCCACACCGCGTCCAATGATCATTTTCCATTTATAAGGCCAATTCCCGCACTGGCCACCCCCGTGCCGCAAGCGTCACCCACCGCCGCCGCGCCACCCCCCGCCACCGTGCCGCCGGCCACCCCCGCGCCACCCACCGCCACCGTGCCACCCGCCCCCGCGCACGTCAAAGGCCTGCTCACCGTCATTATCCCATACTACAATATGGGCCCTTATATCCAGGAATGCCTGGCCTCCGTCAAGGCCTCCGTCCATCATTCTATGGAAATATTGATCGTCAACGACGGCAGCACCGACGCCGACAGCCTGGAGCGGCTCCAAAGTTATGAAGGGCAGCCTGGCATACGGGTGCTTCATCAAAAGAACCAGGGCGTAGCCTATGCCCGGAACAATGGGGCCAGGGAAGCCAGGGGGGAATTCCTTGCCTTCCTGGACGCCGACGACAGGGTAAGAGCCGATTATTACTCCAAAGCCCTGGCTGTGCTGGAACAGTACCGGAATGTATCCTTTGTAGGGACCTGGGTGCAGTATTTCGAGGCCACAGACAAGGTTTGGCCCACCTGGAACCCCGAACCTCCTTATATCCTGCTGCACAATACCGTCAATAGCAGCGCACTGGTATACAAAACAGCCGCCTTCTTGGCCGGTGGGATCAATGACAAGGCCGTGGATTATGGCCTGGAAGACTACGAAAGCGTAGTCAACATGATGGCCCATGGAAACAGGGGAGTCGTGCTGCCCGAATGTCTGTTTTTCTACCGGGTTAGAAAGGGGTCGATGTACCGGAAGCTCACATTACACAAAATCCTCTATTCTTATCAATATATAGCTCATAAACATGCTGAATTATATAGTAATTTCGCAGCCGAGTTGTACAGCCTGCAAAATGCGAACGGACCTTCCTATGCATATGATAACCCCACCCTGGAGGTACATGTGCGAAGCGGGAACCGGTATCCTAATGTGGTGGTCAACCGGATAAAATCGATGGTAAAAAGAAACCCCGCTGTAAAAAAGGTCTTGCTTCGCATTGCCGGCAGGTTTCGGTAAAACTGCTAATAGAATATGGTTATAAGCGCATGGAGAGATTGGACAAAGAACTCCAACAAGTTGGAGCGGCTATGGTTACTGGCAAAAATAGAATTTAAGCTACGCTATTACGAGAACAAGCTGGGACTGTTATGGGCCCTGCTGAAGCCGATCATGGACATCTGTATCTATTTCGTCGCGTTCAAGGTGATCATGAAACAGAATGTTCCTGCCTTTGCATCCTATTTGTTCATCGGGCTGATCTTCTGGAACTTCTTTTTGGAATCTACCACCGGCACCATCCAGATCCTCCAAACCAAACGATTCCTCTACGAATACAGCAACATGAACAAGATGGAGATCTATATCTCCCAAATACTGAGCAACTCCATCGGGTTCTTCTTTAACCTGCTCATGTTCATTTTATTTTATGATCTCATCGACAAGCCTTCCATAGGGCCGTCCTTTTACAACCTTTGGATAATAGTCTTGTTCGTCAACGTCTTTATTTTAGGCTTGGGTCTGTCGCTGATCCTTTCCAGCATTTTCATCGTGGCCAAGGACATTAACCAGATATGGCAGGTATTCACCACCATCCTGTTGTTCCTGTCCCCGATCTTTTATCCCCTGGACAAGTTCAAACACGCATTGCCCTATTTCGAATACATGAATCCGATCGCGGGCATTATCATCAATGCGAGACACGTCATGATGGAGGGGATCCGGCCCGAGTTCAAACTGATGGCGGTAGACTTCGTCTATGCCGGCCTGTTGCTGGCGGCGGGACTGGCATTACTGAATAAACTGGGATCCCTGGCATCCGAAAAATTATAGACAATGGAAAGTAACTTAGCCATCAAGGCCAGCAATATCAGTAAAGTCTTCCACATATCGGAGGACAGTCACAATACCGTCAAGCACCGGTTGTTCAACCTGTTTAATCCCCCCAAGTCCAGGAAGTTCGAGGCCGTAAAGACCATGGACTTTGAAGTAGAGAAGGGAGAATGTGTGGGCCTGATCGGCAGGAACGGGAGTGGGAAATCCACCCTGATCAAAGTGTTGGGTGGGGTCTATCCCACCACTACCGGAACCATAGAGATCAATGGACATACCTTGCTCATGAACTTAGGCATAGGTATGAGCCAGGCCCTGACCGCCCGGGAGAACATCTACATATCCGCCTCGGTGCTGGGTTTAAAGATCAAAGAGATCGACGCCATCTTCGACAAAATTGTAGATTTCGCCGAAGTCCGGGAATTCATAGACACAAAGGTCAAATTTTTCTCCTCCGGAATGACCGCCCGCCTGGGCTTTTCCATAGCTGTCAATGCAGGCGCCGACATCATGTTCCTGGACGAGATATTTGCCGTAGGCGACGTAAAGTTCCAGGAGAAAGCCATCAAGGTATTCGAATCTAGCTGGGTCGAAGGTAAGACCGTCATCCTCGTCAGTCACAGCATGGATGTCATCCAGAAGTACTGCGGCCGGACCGCCTTTATGAAGCACGGCTCTCTCGTCTATTTCGGGGATACGCAGAAAGCGATTGACTTATACATGGAAGATAACCATTCCTGATGCGTCTGCGTTTTCAAGCGCAGCCGGCAATCTCCATCGGGACGCATATCGTGATGGTGGTGCCATTATTTTGGCTGCTAAGGATGTCGTATCTCCCACCCATCATAAGGGCTCTCTCCTTTATTCCCATCAACCCGAATGATCCTTTATTTGCAGCGGTTTGAATATCAAACCCTTTCCCATCATCCGTAATTTGTAAAATAAGGTCGTCCTCTATTCTTTGCAGGCTTGCCAGTACTGACTTTGCATTTGCATGACGCGCAATATTGGTAAGTGATTCCTGGTATATCCTGAACAGGTTGGTAATCACTTCTGAATTAACGTGGAGTTCTTTTACCTCACATATGAAGCATGTCTTTACGCCAAATCGTTTTTCAAATTCAGTGCTTTGCCAATCCAGGGCATCTGAAAGACCAAGATCATCCAATATGCTGGGCCGGAGTTCAGAGGCAATGCGCCTTACCGTAATGATCGTTTGGTCAATCAATTTCCCCATGTCTGCAAACTTTTCCGACACCGGGTGCTCAACATTCATTTTTTTCAAAGCCCAGGATAAATCCATTTTTAAACTGGTGAGCTGTTGGCCTAATTCATCATGGATCTCACGGGCAATTCTCTTTCTTTCTTCTTCACGGACATTTTGAAGGTGGGCTGACAGATGGCGGAGTTGTTCGTTTGCGTGATTCAGTTCCCTTTCGGTTTTTTTCTTTTCGGACATATCAAATCCCATAACAAGGTAACAGGTTTTGCCTTCCAGCTCAATGAGCATACCGATGAGATACATCGGAATACTTTCCCCGTATTTGGTCACAATGGCTACTTCTGTCTCCGATTTGCCATTGATGGTCAGGCGTTGAATAGTCTCCCGTATAAAGTCCCTGTCCTTTTCTTCAAAAAATTGAAACTGGGCTAATTCCTTAATTTCCTTGCCTGTGTAACCTGAGATGACTTCGAGTTGTTTATTCCACCTCAATATCTGTCCGTTCAATTCCCGGATCAAAAAAACACCGGGGAGGTTGTTGATGATAAATTCGGATATTTCCTTTTCCTTTATCAGCCTTTCAATATTTGATTTCATCTCCATTACGTCAGGAAGATTGGAAATGCTTTCTGTGCGGGCTTTTTCCTCCATAAGATTACTTTAACAAGATTAAGGTAGTTAACTTCCTAAAATATCAACGCAACAACCGTCGTCAAACTTTTCGACATAATTTGTCCAAATGTCTAAAATTGCCTACCTTTGTCCCACAAACAAGCATTCAGCCACATACATGTCCGCCAACGACCATATAAAAGAAGATGTTATTCAGGAGCAGATCCTGCAGGCGGCTAAACAATTGTTCCAGATCCACGGCTTTCGCAAAGTAACCATGGACGATGTGGCTAAAGCGATTGGCAAGGGAAGAAGTTCGCTCTATTATTATTATAAAAGCAAGGAAGAAATCCTGGAGGCGGTAATGGGCGTTGAGATCAGGGAGATGCTGAGCGCTATTGCCCTCGAAGTAGACCGGGTAAAGACGGCCGAACAGAAGATACATGCTTTCTGCCTGACTAAGCTGCAGTTCCTGCGCGCAAGAAGAGCCTTCTACAACACAATGGATGTGGGAATGGATGCGGAAGAGATGTCCAGTTTTAGAAAGGCCACGCACGCGATCCATAGCCATATTATGAAACAGGAAAGTGATTTGCTCAGGCAAATATTGCTGGGATGTATGGAGAAAGGGGAAATACGGGCGATAGATCAAAAGGGGCAGGACACACTGATTTTTGTGCTGCTTAGCAGCTTACATGGTTTAAAGCGGGAAATGGTCATCGAAAATGATTTCAGCGGGATAGAACCTGCCATAGACACCCTGACCCATATGGTTATCCATGGATTGAAGAAATAAAAAAATTTGTTGATGTTTCGACAAATTGACAAAATATGTTTATATGCCTAAGACATTCCGTGCATTCCGAAACCGTAACTATACCCTGTTTTTCAGTGGCCAGTCGATTTCTCTGATAGGTACCTGGATGCAGCGTACCGGAGTAAGCTGGCTCGTGTATACCATGACCCATTCGACCTTCATGTTGGGCCTTACCGTATTCGCGTCTCAGTTTCCTTCTTTTCTCCTTTCTTTATTCGGTGGGATTGTTTCGGATAGGTACAACCGGTACAAAATAATATTCATTACCCAAACAGTCTCCATGCTACAGGCTGTATTGCTGGCGATATTAACGCTTACTCATCACTATTTCGTTTGGGAAATACTGGCCCTGAGTGTGATACTGGGGGTAGCCAATGCGTTTGACGTACCGGCAAGACAGCCCCTGGTGCATCAGTTGGTAAGTGACAAAGCCGACTTGCCCAACGCGCTTGCACTCAATTCGTCTATGAATAACCTGGCCATGTTATTGGGACCCGCCTTATCCGGGTTGGTGCTGATAAAATACGGCGCGGGCATATGCTTTCTTTTAAATGCCGTGAGCTTTGTTGCCGTGATCGTTTCTCTTTTATTGATGAAGCTGCCGGCATATAAACCGGCTACGCAAAAAAAGAAGATCACTTCGGAGCTTGCGGAGGGTTTTGCCTATTTGAAACATTCGCCGTCCATAGGCATGGTGATCCTGATGCTGACTTTGGTAAGTCTCCTCGTCATGCCGTACAACACACTTTTACCGGTGTTCGCCAAGGTGATTTTTAAAGGAGACGCGGCAACCTTTGGCTATATCAACGGTTTTATAGGTTTGGGAGCATTAGGGGGGACCTTCTTTTTGGCTTCTTTAAAGCCCGGGGCCGATCTTAAAATCTTACTATTGGCCAATACCCTCATTTTTGGCGTTTGCCTGGCGCTATTCTCTCATATCAGTTATTTCCCATTGGCCATGTTATTTGCCACGCTGGCCGGATTTGGGATAGTGTCTTTATCCACGATCTGTATCACCATCATGCAAGTGGAGTCAGACCCGACGATGAGGGGCAGGGTGATAAGCATTGCCGCCATGGCCATATTTGGAATGTTGCCATTAGGCAGTGTGCTCGTTGGGGCAGTATCTCAAAAAATAGGGGCTCCGGATACCATCCTTTGTCAGGGTGTCCTGGCCCTTATCATAGCGGCGGTATTTTCTAAATTTCTGAGAAGCGACAGACTGGATAAAAACAACATGGAACTGGTCGAAGCAGCGGAAGTTTTGGTTACAGAAGAAAATTAATCATCATAAAAATCAATCCTACTATGCAATGGTATCATTATTTCGGCGGCTTTTGGGCCGGCGCATTTTTAGCAAACTTTGTACCGCATTTTGTCAATGGCGTGTCGGGTAATGGCTTCCCTACACCCTTTGCAAAGCCTCCGGGCAAAGGGTTGTCGTCTCCGATCTTAAATGTGTTATGGGCGTTGCTTAATTTGGTGATCGGTTATGTACTCTTCAGGGTGGGTAGAGTTTCCGCCCAGGACAATCTCTCCCTCGTCGTATTTTTTGCGGGCTTTGCCGGCATGAGCATTATGTTGGCCCAATCATTTGTACACAAAGAAAAAGCATAACCCCATGGAACAGAATACACAAAACACCGCCCTGCTGGTGCTGGATATGCAGGTGGGAATACTGGGCATGCTTCCGGACGCTTCGGCGACGATTGGAAAGGTGGCCGCAGCCATCGCGAATGCCCGTAACAAGGACATTCCTGTGATCTATGTAACCGTCGGCTTCCGGCAAGGGGCGCCGGAAATCAGTATGAACAATAAAAGCTTCGCCGGCGGCAAGGAAAGATTTGCCAATACCGATATGGCTGAATTTATGAAAGTCCATCCCGATTTGGCGCCGCAGGCGGGTGAATTAACCGTCATTAAACGCCGTGTAAGCGCCTTCACCGGCAGTGACCTCGAAGTGGTTCTACGGGCGTTTGGCATTCAGCATATGGTGCTCACCGGTGTGGCTACCAGTGGTGCGGTATTATCCACGGTACGGGAAGCGGCGGATAAAGACTATCGCGTAACCGTAATATCGGATGGCTGCGCCGATTTGGACGAGGAAGTGCATCGGGTGCTGACTACGAAGGTTTTTCCCCGCCAGGCAGACGTACTGACGGTGAATGAATGGAGCAAGTCCTGACGCTTTGAATCAAGTTTAGCTTATTTTAGCATTCATTTGCTACCATGCCACGTAACAGAATTTTTGGATTATCCTGTTTTGTAATAGTAGGTTGCTTCTTCATGCCTGGGCGTATTTGCGCCCAGGCAACGCCTCCTCAGCACGATATTGTGGACGTGTATCACTGGATCTTTAAAAAAAACAGTCATGCGGCAAAAGACTCCCTGGGCGAGGCAAAGGAAGTCACAAAGCTTACCTTGTCCGGCCTGCCCGCCATAGGGTATACCCTGACCACCAGTTTTGTGGGGACCATCTCAGGAAATGCCGCCTTTCGGCTGGACAGTACGGCCAGGATATCGACCATTACTTCCAGCGTTTCGTATACTGAAAAAAAACAACTATCCTTTCCCCTGGAATCCAACATCTGGACAAAGCACAACAACTATAACCTGGTGGGGGATATTCATTTTATGAAGTATCCCCAGGATACTTATGGGTTGGGCTCCAATAGTTCGATTGACAACGATGATAAAATGGACTATAACTATGTCCGTTTCTATGAGATCGTTTTAAGAAAGATCACGCCCGTTTTTTTTGCCGGCGCCGGCTATATTATCGATTGGCATTATAATATCACAGAAGTCGGGATCCCCGGTGAACAAACCGATTATGAGAAATACGGCGCCCAGTCTTCCACTATTTCCACAGGATTGACCTTTAACGTGCTCCTGGATACGCGGGATAACTCCATCAATCCCTCCAAGGGGTTTTATGCCAGCGGTACGTTGCGTAGTAACTATAAATTAATGGGGAGCACGGACGATTGGCAATCCACGATCGTGGACGTGCGCAAGTACTTCAATTTTCCACAGGGCTCCAGGAATATTTGGGCCTTCTGGAGCTACGACTGGCTGACATTCGGGGGGAGAGTTCCCTACCTTGATCTGCCCGCGACCAATTGGGATACTTATTCCAGCACTGGAAGGGGGTATATCCAAGGTCGGTTCAGGGGCAGGAAAATGGTATATGGTGAATCCGAATACAGGTTTCCCCTTACCGCCGACGGTTTGTTTGGAGCCGTTGTTTTTCTGAACGGAGAAAGCTTTTCCAGCGTTCCGCGGAGCAAGCTGGAATCTATTCAGCCCGGCTTTGGGTCGGGTATTCGGGTAAAATTGAATAAAACATCCAGGACTAACCTTGACGTGGACTATGGATTTGGGGAACAAGGGTCCCGGGGACTATTTATAAACATCGGCGAATTGTTTTAAATATCACCTAAAAACGCTAATTTTTAAGGTGCTCCCGGATTTCATTCTTACCGGTACTAAACCTTTGGCACCCCCCTAACTGAATGAAGCAGTCGCTATTGATCTTGTTTATTATTATTGCCACCCCTGACATATATGGCCAGGCTTCCTGGATAAGGAACAGAGACAGTTTACTGGATGTGCTATCCCGGTCGAAGGAAGATACGGAGAAAGTATGGACCCAATTGCACCTGGGGCAAGCATATTTAGATAATCAACCCGATTCAGCCCTCCTGTATGCAAAGGAATTTGGCATATTGAGTACAAAATTACACTACACCGCGGGGGAAGCATTTAGCCTCAGTATGCAGGCGCTTGTATTGTCTGGTGAGAATAAAAAGGAGGAAGCCATTCTAATGAATCTGAAGGCCATTGAAATGGCAAAAAGGGAGCATTTGCAAAGACCATTGGCCAACTTATACAATAACCTGGCAAAGATTTATTGTTCACAATCAGATATTCCTGCAGGTCTTGACCTTTATTTAAAGGCGGAGACCATATTTGAAGAATTGCAGGACTCTTCCTCTCTGGCATTTTTGTATGGCAACCTTGCCATGGTGTATATCAGCCTCAAAGAAAATGAAAAGGCCTATGAATACGCATTGAAAGGGATATCCCTTTCCCGTTCGTTGCATATTACATTCGGCCTCGGTGCGACCATGATAAATCTTAGTTCTTCGCTGCTGAATTTGCAGCGCTTCGACACGGCGCTGATTGTATTAAAAGAAACGAAGGAGTTGCTGACGAGAGAGAATGGGCCCGGGGCGGATACTAAGGTGTTAGCCCTGATTAATTTAGTCTATTTAGGCACGGAAGAATATGATCTTCTGAAAACCAATTCAGCCGAATTGATGAAGGTGGCCAGATCCGTTGACGACGGGGAAGGTGAGTGTAATGCCCTGTTTGGGTTGGTGCATTATTATATCTATAAAAAGGAATATGCCAAGGCAAGTCATGACGCCGTGAGTGCCATAGAAATTGCCCAAAATAAAGACCTCATCAATTCCTTGATTTCTGCATATGGCTTGGCGTCCAGGGTCGAAATTGCAAAGGGGGACCTGATGGGGTATGATTATTACAATAATCTGAAGGAAGATAAGGAGAATGAGGTAAGGGTTAATAATATGCTTAAAAACTCCCAGGAATTGGAGGTCAAATACTCCGTAAGCAAAAAACAGGCCCAGATCGACGTCCTGAACAAACAGAACACCATCCAACAGCTCACATTAAGGCAGCGCAACACCATGAATTGGGTACTCGCCAGCGTAGTACTGATAGCCGGACTAATAAGCTTTTTGTATAACAGGAATTACAGGCAAAGAAAGAAACTGCTGATCGCGGATACTTTAATTCAGCAACAGCGGATCACCGAACTGGAAAAGGAAAAGAAATTGCTGGCAGCCGAAGCGGTTCTGCAGGGCCAGGTGGAAGAGCGGACCCGGCTTGCGAAAGATTTGCATGACGGATTGGGAAGCGTCTTGTCCAGTGCTAAGTTTTCGTTTGTACACATAAAAGAAGATTTAATGATCACAGGCGAAGACGGGAATCTATTTGACCGGGGCATCGGCATATTGGACAAAGCCATTAGTGAATTGAGAAGAGTGGCGCATAACATGATGCCGGAGGCACTGGTGAAGTTTGGCCTGGATACAGCTTTAAGAGATTTTTGCGACAGTATTGAATTGAGTGGCGCCCTGCACCTGACCTATCAATCTTTTGAAATGGATGAAGCCACTATATCCAAGACCAATTCCATGGCGGTATATCGCATTATTCAGGAGCTGGTCAATAATATTTTAAAACATTCGGGCGCCACCGAAGCATTGGTGCAATTGGTCAGAAAAAACGATACACTAAGTATCACGGTGGAGGATAATGGAAAAGGCTTTGACGCGGGAATCCTTGAAAACAATAAAGGGATGGGCTACCTTAACTTAAGGAACAGGGTGACCTATTTGAATGGGGTGATCGATATTCAAACGACAGCCGGTAAAGGCGCTTCCATCAATATTGAGATTTCAAATATCCGGATGTAACCTTCCGATACCGCCTTTGCTGGCCGGGGTCCGAAAGGTTGGGTCAGGTGGACCTTAACGTGGGAAGCGTGGCCACTTTTATAAATTTCTTCTTGGCATTACACAAGACCCGGACTATTTTTTTCGGGTTTTTCCACTCAAAGAGATGAATGATCCATAGGGTAATACGGATGACGCCCCTGGAATCAACGAGCGCCTGCGCCAGTGTAGAAATGTCCTTGTCCCTGTCGGAAATACAGGACTGATAATCTGCTCCTTTTTTTGCCATTAACGCTTCCGCAAAACACCAGGCCCCGTCCCTGGCATTGTCAATGCTGAATTGAGCAAGGACAGATTCGGTATTGCCTGCATGCAGGCCAATCAGTGATATCAGGGGAGATACCCGGTTAACATCATGGATCACCTTGTACGTCATCGCGCTGAGGATTTCGTTGATGCTATTAAAGTCATCCTGGATATCAGTCAAGGGTTGATTCAGGGAAGTCTCTACGGCCGCTATTCCTAGGTCGAGATTTATATGCGCATTGATGCCCAATAGCAAGTGTTGAACAACAAGTACCTCCGATCTTTTTGTGGCCTCAAAAGCAATCTTCCATGATCCGGACAAAGGAAGGTTGTTTTCCCATTGATTGAACGCCAATAAATACCTGTTGGCAAATAGGACATCCAGTCTTTCCATCCGGGGGCCATTTTCAAATTGGTTATGGGCGATGCCATCCTTTACTTTAGAAGTCACCTGGAAGTATAAGGCGGCGAAATAACCCCGCCTATCGCCTTTATTTTCACTTTCGGCAATTATTTGTGTTAGCTGCGACAGCACCTCATCAATGGATGCGGCAGGAATGTATTTTCCCAATGGATAAATGGTATTGTGTACAATATAATATATATCCCGTAATTATTATAATAAGGCGAATGAATGTATATTTGGTTAGAAGCGTAATGTAAACGGTCATTTAATACCTTTTTATGTGTAGAAAGTCTTGCCTCTTCGTAGCTTGTCTCTTAATTTCGCTCATCACCTTCAGCCAGACCCAGACAGACACCTCCAGAAATCTTACCGCAAAACAGGAACGGAAATACCTGGACAGCCTTGCTAAAAACCTGGCGCCCATAGAAGGGAAAGCCATTGTTTATATCGTTCGCACAGGCTCTATGGGGATGGCTATACCCTTCCGGCTGGATTGCGATAGCTTATTGGTGGGTTGGATCGCATACAAGACCTACCTGTATACCGTTCTTGACACGGGAGAACATCTATTCAAGGCCCAGTCCGAAAATGAATTTAACCTTAAGGTGACCCTGGAAGGGGGCAAGATCTACTTCCTGGAACAGCAATCCAGAATGGGCATCATGTACGCAAGGACAAAATTGAAGATCTTGAGTGAGGATGAAGGCAGAAAAAGCTTGTCCAAGTGTACCTTATCCAAACACAACCGGTACCCGCAGGTGATACTTAGCAGAGACTATGGGCAGTCCTCGCCAGACAAGGGGGAATAAGCCCCGGGCCCGCTAGGATTGTCACATTGATCAGCCAGAACGTATGTCTTCAAACATCTACTTGCCCCCACATGCCTTCACAAACATTCACCAGGCCGTATTATATATTTTTTATAATGCTGCCACAAGGTATCAGCCAGGGGTTTGTGACCATCACATTGCCCTACCTGCTTACACACAACGGTTTTTCCGTGGCCACCACGGCGGCTATTGTGGCCGTTGGGGTATCCGCCAATATCTGGCGTTTTTTGTGGGGCCCCTTGGCAGACCTCACGCTTAGCTTGCGAAGATGGTACGTCATTGGCGCGCTGGCCAGCACGGCCGCGTTACTTTTACTCTGCCTCACTCCTTTCACGGTTAAGGGAGTAGCATTACTTACCGTCATTGTCTTTATATCACAAGTGGCGAGCACCTTTGTGATGTTGCCTGTAGGAGGCTTTATGGCCCATCGTATAGAAGCAAAAAAGAAGGGTAGGGCAGGAGGTTGGTTTCAGGCAGGCAGCTTGGGGGGAGTAGGCCTGGGTGGTGGTGCCGGACTATGGTTGACTACGCATTATAGTGTAACGGTGGCTGGGATGGTATTGAGCATTGCTTCCATATTGTTTGCCTTGGTGGTATTGTTGATAAAAGACGTGCAACGCGTTAAAAACAATAGTATAGCGGCCGAATTGGTAATGATGGGCAAGGACATCCTGGCGATGATCCGGATACCGGTGGTGCTGTTTGTTATTATCCTGATATGCCTGCCTATCGGTTCCGGGGCAGCAGCAAATTTATGGTCCGCTATCGCAGCAGATTGGAAAACAGACGCCGATACAGTAGCCCTGATCACCGGTGTATTGAGCGGGGCATTGAGCGCAGTAGGCTCCGTGGTCGGAGGTTTTATAGCGGACCGCTGGGGGAATTGGGTGGCCTACCTGGGGTGTGCCATGGTATGCGCATTGGTAACGGCGGCTATGGCGGTACTACCCTTGCGGCCTGAAGAATATATTGCGGGCGTACTGGCGTATGCCTTTGGCGTGGGGCTCATCTATGCGGCTTTTTCATCCGTACTGTTATATGCCATAGGGAGGAAAAATGCATCTACCAAGTACGCCCTGTTGTCCTCCCTGGGCAATCTTCCCGTCGTATACATGACCAGTTTTGACGGCTGGGCGCACGATAAACACAGCAGCCAATACATGCTGATGGCTGAAGCCGTAATATGCACGCTGTTTGTACTGCTTTGTATCATCGCCCTCGGCCGGTTGAGGGCGAAAAATTTGTTATTGCAAACAATCGATTGACCATCCGTCGAGACCGCCGCTTCCGCGCCGCGTCCCATTAGCAATCACTCTTCACAAATACCTTTCAGTTTATTCAGTCCTTGGCTAAACGCCTCGGCCATTTTTTTTTCAATGACACCAAAGAGCTTTATGAAATTCATGGGGTAGGGCGTACTGCTGACCATTTTCCAGGTCACTTGGGTTGTCTCCCCTTCCGCCGTAATCAGGAAAAGGGCCTCCCCTGTACCTTTAAAAGGCCGGATAAAATCCACCCGCGTAACCAATGCCGACGGAGCCACCACAGAGATAATGGTCTGACTGCCCGCGCCTACGTCTTTTACACTACTTTCCCAGGTATAGCTGGCGCCTGGTTCTCCATCCGTTCCAGAGAAATCAACCTTGATGAGTGGATCTATCTCCATCCATGGATTCCATTGATTGATGGCCGCAAGGGTTTTAACATGATCCCATACTTTTTGAACAGGCGCATGGATGGAAATGGATTGCTCGTAGGTCCATCCTGTGCCGATCAAGGCAGCAATAAGAAGGATCAGTACAATGAAGCCCGCGATGATGTATAGTGCAAGCATATAAATGGATTTAAGAAGATCATTGAACCGTATTCCGTGGGTCCGTCTTTGAACTTAACAGGTACTCATGCGGAGGTTCCACGCCGGATAGGTTCCTCACAAAGTAATCCCAGCGCCGCCTCATCATATACAAGGAATAGTTGCCGTACCCGTGCGGACTGTTGGGGAAGATGACCAGGTCAAAGTCCTTATTCGCTTTGATCAACGCATCCACGACCAGCAAGGTGTTGGAAGGCGGAACGTTATCATCCATAAAGCCATGGGCCAGCATCAGTTTGCCTTTCAGGTTCTTCGCATAATTCTCGTTTGCCTGCGCTTCATAATTGGCGTTTTCCGCCAGGCCGTCGTAACGTTCGCCCCAGTCATCCTCATAATTCCGGTTGTCGTGGTTTCCGGATTCCGCAATGCCTACCTTAAAGAAATCCGGGTAGCGGAACATCGCATCAACCGTGGCGAAACCACCGCCCGAATGCCCCCAGATGCCGATACGCGAAGTATCCAGATACCCGTACTTCCCCGCCAATTGCCAGATCCCCGTTACCTGGTCAGGCAATGTATTCTCGGCCATGTTCCCATAGCTCATATCATGAAAGCTCTTTGACCGCAGGGGATTGCTCGTGCCTTCGAGCACAACGACCACAAATCCTAATTCAGCCAACGCCTGGTTGTCTCCCCTTGAAGCGGCAAAAGACCAACTGCCCACGCTGCCCCCCTGGGGGCCGGGATAAATATAGTCCACCACCGGGTACTTCTTGCTTGCATCCAGGTGGGTAGGCGTAAACATCAATCCGTAGAGGTCCGTTTTTCCGTCATGTGCCTTAATGGTGATTGGAGTTGGCGCATGCCATCCCGTGGCGATTAGCCTTGAAATATCCGTCTTTTCCAAAGTGGTGATGAGCTTTCCGTTCATATCCCGTAAAACAGTCACAGGGGGAACATCAGGTTTGGAATAACTGTCGATAAAGTAGTTGCCCGAAGCCGATAAGGTGATCGTGTGATTGCCGTCCTCGGGAGTCAATAGGGTAAGGCCCTTCCCATCAAACCCTATCTTGCAGAACTGGCTGAAGTAAGGGTTTTCCGGCTGGCGCCCGTCCGCCATAAAATAAAGCAGCCGCTTCTTTTCATCCACCTTCAGCAGTCGGGTAACAACCCATTCTCCCTGGGTGATCTGATTTTTGAGTTGTCCCGTGGCCGCATCATACAGATACAGGTGTCCCCAATTATCCCTCTCCGAATACCAGATGATTTCATTGGATCCGGGCAGGTAGCGCCAGTTAATAGCGCCTTGTCCCGATTCAAATTGGGTGGCCACCTTTTCTTCAAAGACTTCCCGTACCGCCCCGGTGGCGGCATCTGCCACGCGAACCTTCTCGTCTTTATGGTCCCTTGAAGTAGAAACAAAAGCCAGTTGTGTGGCGTCCGGACTCCAGTTCACGTCGTCAAAGGTTCCACTGCTGGAAATATCATCACTTAAGGTAGCCCTGTGAGGGTCGGGCGGAATTTGAAATGAAATAACCTTTGGGGTGTCTACGTTGATGATGACCCGTTGAATAGTGGGGATGACTTTGTCCCCGGGAAAAGGATACTTCCAGCTCTTCAAGGTCGGTTTGCCCACATTCGTAGTGACCAGGTACATGTCGCTTACATTGCGCTGATCCTGTTTAAACGTCGCGATCTTTTTAGAATCCGGGGACCAAAGCAGTATCGGGCCGTCACCGTGTTTCCATCCGGCATTGTCCGTAGCATAGCCGAAATCCTTGATGCCATCCGTGGTAAGCTGCATCTGCTGGTTCGTCTTCAGGTCACGGACCCAGAGGTTATATTCTTTGAGATAAGCCGCCTGTTTCCCATCAGGAGATACTATTTCATTCTCCCCTTGTCGCCTTCCCGGCCTCCTTACTTCTCTGATCACAGTAGACGTATCCGGCTTACATACATAATGTGAAAGATCACAACTCCATTGTTTGCCGTCCGCCCTGAAAATGATGGATTTTCCGTCGGGAGAAAAAGTGAAGTTCTGGAACGGGAGCCTGGATGCCTCGTATGATTTGCCTGCTACCGCAGAAAGCGACGCAGCCAGTTTTACCTGGTCAAACGCAGCCGAACGTTTTCCTTTGGCCGGGTCGACCAGGATAAATTCACTGCCCTGTGCCGTTAAAATGCGATACCAGAACTTGTCTCCCGGTAGCCACTCAGGGCGCACCGCTCCATGATCTACCAGCGGCTCCGTATTATAGGTCAGGAAACTTTCCGCATGCGCATAGTCGTTATCAGATAGCGGGCTGCTTTGCTGGGCGGCAGCGGAAGCCGTGAAAGCAAAAGCAGTGGCTGTAAGTAGGAATAATCTCATGTCTTTATGGTAATGGCCGTCGAATATAGTGAAATTTAAAATTCCAGCATTCGGGTGCGTCGAATTCGCTGAACTGCCATGACTGGCTGCCGTGCCCTGCCGCTGCGCCCTGCTGCCGTGCCCGGCTGCTGCGCCCTGCTGCCATGCCCCGTTGCCTTTTCTCTAATGCATAAAATAAAAGATATATATTAGTCTATTCAAAATTCGGTATGCCATGCTGTGCAATAAACTTTCCCTCCGGGGCTATTCAAGCGTAATATGCGGTCTTGTTATCGCGCTACCCTGTTTGTTGCATGCGCAGGCAGGTGGATTCTGTTTTCTTTCAGTGGACTGGTCCCGATATGACCGGGACTATGCAAATAACGTCCGGAAGGCCTCCGTTGGATCAATACCTTGCCGCCTACGAGCGGTTAACCGACACATTATTCAAAAACAGAAAGAGCCGGTATGATACCTGTTCTTCCGTTGACGGTTTTGTGAAAGTCATCCGGCATATACACCACAGGGAGTCAGATTTACTGAAAACGTTCGCCTCATCATTAGATCCTTGTCAATATGACCGGGCCGCCCGGGATATCTATTATAATAATATGGATATTGTAATATCCTCTAGATTTTTTGCAGATTTGAATGCGGTCCGCAGGAATCTCCGGGTCCCCTTTCCTCCCATCACGCTTAATGATAGCAATGTCAATCATCTGACCTGGCATCCCGAGGACAGTGTTGCATTTGCCACCAGCTTTAGCTACAAGGGGTATATGATGATCTACATGATGAATTTCGAAGCGGTGCAATCGGTTTGGGGCTTTGACAAGCAATCAAACGACCCAACTGCCTATTTTCATTGGCTCTCCGGTCTGATAAATGACAAGAACCAAATTGATTGGCTGATGGCAGAACACATTTATTGGATCATGATTGGCCTTCACCCTGCTATGTCCGTGGCAACTTTGGAGGGGCTTTTTCCGTTGATCAGTAATGATAAGTTACACGGTGAATTGCGGTCTATCAGGACTTCTCTCGACGTTCCGCCTAAGCCGCGGGGAAACATGGTCTCGTACTGAGTTCTTCTTACAAATACCGCAACCACTTCTTTTCCTTATGCGCCCCCTTATACCGTCCGTACCACCGGCACAGGGGGAACAGCAGGGCGACAACGCCCACCCATATCCCATATACCCAGGCTAGTGACAATCCCCATCTCCCCGCGGGCTTTCCTTCCTTGAAAGGCCCGAAATCAAGGTCGGAAAAATGATAGCCCTGGAAAAGGATCAGGAGTAGCATCATCAAGTGGAGCAGGTATAGATGGACCAGGAAATAGAACAGGGGAGTCCGTCCATAGACCGACAAGGTCCGGGTAACAAGATGGACCCTTTCTTCCTTTCCTTCCGAGGCCCACAATACCAGGAACAGAATACCCAGCATACACAAGCAGAACAGCAGCGAAGGAGGATACTTACTCAAATTGAGAAAAGAGAGCAGCGTATACACTAAGTTTTTCTTTGGACCCCACCGGGAAGGATCCCCGTATACATTCACGAGTCTGAGCAACACGAAAAGGCCCAGGGTGGCAATGCCCATCCACCCGAATAGTTTTTTGCGCGCTTCTGCCGGCCGCTCAAAAAGGCATCCTGCTGCAAAACCTATCAGCATAATCCCCAACCAGGGTAAAATCGGGTAAGCCACGAAAAACAATAAATGAGGCGTTACCTGGAAACCTCCGGGCTCCAGCAGCAGCGACCCGATAAAGCCCATCCCTCCTCCCGGCGACATGGAGGCCATTGAAAACAAGTCATGTCCGAAAAGGATGACCAGCCCTATGATCCCCAAAGCCTTTGCGGGAAGCCTGGAAAGGAAGGACAGGATAATGAATCCCGCTCCGATAGTCGCGATCACTTCAAAAAGGAACAGCCTGAAATGCACATCAAAGAAGAGCGCAAAATTGACCAGCGTGAATTCCAGCACGATCAGCCAGATCCCCCTGCTCAACAGGAAGCGCCGGCCCGTCTTTAGATCCCCTTTTAGTGCGATATATGCCGATACACCTGACAGAAAAACAAAGGAGGGTGCGCACAAGTGCGTGATCCAGCGGGTAAGGAAAAGAAGTGGGGTAGTAGTGGCCAGGTCTGTTGGGCTCTGGATGAGCACATCGACGTGAAATAGCTCCCTTGTATGATCCAGTGCCATAAAAACCATGACCAACCCCCGGGCGATGTCGATAGAAGGAAATCGTTTCATACTTTGAAAAAGATATTCCTCAAAATAGGGCTACCCTCTGGCGCCTGCCAGCGAAATTCGACAGAAGAATAAATATGAGACGAACGGCCTTATTACGTCGACCGGTGGCCGATCCGTCGATCGGCGACCCATGCGCCGATAGACCTCTCGTTCATTGCCCGGTCTCACCGATCCGTCGATAGACCTCCTTCCGGTTATTCCGTGAAATCGGAATAGCTTTTCCGCCGATACTGGCAGCATGGTGCCGGACGCGGTCGATCTTATCCATAGCCACCGTAAAAGACCGGTGCACCCGGAAGAACTTGTCACCCGGAAGCCTCTCCGTAATATCCGCCAGCGTTTGACGGCAAATGTATTGTTTCGCAGTAGTAACCACCCTTATATAATCCTTAAGGCTTTCTATGTATAGGATCGCGTCGTTATCCACCCTAATCCACTGTCGGTCCGCTTTAAGAAAGAGAAAATCCTTCCCATCAACCGGTCTTTCCCCTTCCACACCTACTTCGTCCTTTTCCACCCCAGCTTCGTCCGTCTCCGCCCCAGTCACTCCACCCGTCGCCTCCGCCGTCCCTCCACCCGTCCGCGTCACTTTTTCCATCGCCTGCAAAAACCGCGCAAAGGAGAACGGCTTGACCAGGTAATCCAGGACTTCCCATTCAAACCCTTCCACCGCATAGTCCCTGTATGCCGTGGTCACTATGACCTTGGGACGGCTCGGTAAGCTCTTCAACAGGTCGAAACCCGAGAGCTGTGGCATCTCTATATCCAGGAATACCAGGTCAAAGGACGCCTCCTGCAACTGCCGGAAAGCATCGATCCCATTTTCACAACGGGTAATAAATTGGATGTCCAGCCGTTGCAGAAAACCGACCACCACATCCGTAGCCAGCGGCTCGTCGTCAACGACCAGGCAACGAAGCCCCTTCATGACCGGAGACTCCTTCATGATAAAGGAATATTTAAAGTGACTTGAAAACGATTGGCCGTCCGATCCAGGTCGAGCCGGTAACGGGTCCCATACAAAAGGTCCAGGCGCCTGATCGCGTTCTTCAACCCAAGTCCGTTCCCACCCGTCGCCGCCCCGTCGGCCCCACCCGGCCCTGCCTCATCCACCGCCCCGCCGGCCACCGCCCCACCGTGAGCCACCGCCCCACCGCCGCCCGCTGCCATCCCACCCACCGGATTCCCCACCCTGAAAACCAGCCCATCCGGCATGACCTTCAGCGAAATATCGATCCGTCCCTCTCCGGTGATCTGATTCATCCCATGCTTAAAGCTATTCTCCACAAAGGCCAGCAAGATCAGGGGTGGAATCCTGATAGAATCCGTAACCCCTTCCTTTTCAAAGGACAAGCACAGGCGCTGCCCGAAGCGGAGGTTTTCGAGGGCCATATAATTTTCCAGGTTGGAAATCTCCTTGTCGAGCGGGACCAGCGCGGCGCCGGATTCATATAACATATAACTCATCAGGTCCGATAACTTCAGCACCACTTCCGGCGCCAGGTCAGACTTTTGCAGCGTCAGCGAATAGAGGTTGTTCAGCGTATTGAAGAAAAAGTGGGGGTGTATCTGCGATTTGAGAAAATTCAATTCCGTGTCCACCTGCTCCTTTTGTTTTTCCTGCAGGAGTTGTTTTTGCGACATCCAGTCCTTTAAGAATTTAATAGCGGTAGCCAGCCCCAGCAAATAAATGCTGTTCAGGAACTGCACGGCATAGTTTGTGATATTGAAATCACTGACGGCAGCAAAAATAGCAGACCCGGCACGAGCGTAAAACCGGTGCGCCCCAATGGTAAGGGAAGAGATCAGAAAAATCCATGCTAGTAATGCCGCAGCATAGAGGACAAATCTTTGGCGAAGCAGCAAAACAGGGATAAGGATATAGAGGTTCACGTAGACCAGCAGCATGTCAGGAAGCACAAGACTCAGTAGTTCCAGGTAATATCGGGTGTCGTATATCCGGTGAATGCTAAGCGAGATCAGCGTTGCAAAAAGATAATAGGCCAGCCAGAACAGCAAGTGATAGATCCAGGGCTTCCTGATCGGCAGGCGATATGTAGGTGAATATGGCAAACAGAATGAATTGACAGTAAATGTAATTTTTTTGATCCAAAACCTTAAAGTGTAAAAATCTTAAAGTCTCATTACCTTGACCCGTATAAATAAGTTACCATGTCTGTAAAAAATAAAGTCCTTCTCTCCAGGAAGGTCGAGCACGTTACATCCAATATCATCAAGGCCACCGGCACTACTGCCGCCTCATTGATGGCTTTCGTACTGGTGATCCTTTGGGCATTGACAGGATCAGTCTTTCATTATTCTGAAAAATGGGAATCCACCATCGGCACCGTTTCCAGTGTCATTACCATTCTGATGGTATTCCTGATCCAGAAATCCCAGAATAAGGATTCATTGGCTATCCAGCTCAAATTGAATGAATTGGTGGCAGCGCACGAGCTGGCCAGTAACCGGCTCGTCAATGTTGAAGGAATGACAGAGGAAGAATTAAAGGTGATCCAGAAATATTATTCCAAGCTAAGCGATTTCGCGAAGACGCAGGACAGCCTGACCCAATCCCATTCCATTGATGAGTCACATATCGAACACGCCATTAAAGCCGAGATGGAACAGGAGTTGAAAGATATCTCCGGCAAATAAAATATATTTATGCCTTCAAAAGTGATTTTTGCATGGCAATACGGGGGTGGGGGATTAGGATGATTGGGATGATTGGCTGGGTGATAGGCATAAGCGTTTCCGCCAGTGGCCAGGAAATAGTATCCATTGACAGCAACATTTCCCAACACATATTTACGTTTGGAGAGATCCAAATACTGGAAGACCCGGGGGCGCGGTTCACCATTTCCCAAGTAAGTAGTTCCGCTTTTGACTCCTTATTTCATCCCAACGACGTCAGCACCCCACAGAATGAGCATATCACCTCTGCTTATTGGTACAGGGTGCGTATCCGCCGGAACCCTACGGTGAAAAAGCCCTTCATCCTGGAATTCTTCGACCAGACCATCGACAGCATTTCCGCCTACGTGCCCGCCGTACTTTGCTTTGCCCGAGGATTCGATTGCCATCCCTCCTCCTTACACGACGACCAACGGCCCCGTTCCCTATATTTATAAATGGAAGCACGCAGACGGATGGAACAGCCCTGACAACCAGATCCTGATCCGCCTGGCAGATATTATATTGTTGAAAGCTGAAGCACTGAACGCGACCGGACAAACCACCGCCGCCATTCCCTTGATCAACCAGATTAGGACCAGAGTAGGCCTTCCCAATACCCCAGCCGTCTCTCAAACAGACGTCGCAGCCGCTGTGTTAGCAGAAAGAAGATTGGAGCTGGCCTTTGAAGGCAATCGTTGGCTAGACCTTCTCCGTGCAGGCGCCACCTATACCATCAACCTGATGAACAGCCAGGTGGACCCTTCAGGCAATGCCCTGAACTATGGTGTGACACCTGATAAGTTGATCTTCCCTATCCCCCAATCAGAGAGAGATCTGGACAAGAACCTTGCCCAGAATGCAGGATATTAATATTGAATGTGTACATTTAAAAGGCCGGTCTCGTGACCGGCCTTCAAAATAACAATATGCAAACCAACCGAAAGGCAGGCCGGATATACAGATGGGCATTGACGATGAGTATGATGACAGCCTCCGCCGTGTACGCGCAGAGCGCGACCCCAACGCCCCCTGGCGCCATTCGCGCCACCCGAACCACGCGTGCATCCACCCGCGCCACGCCAGCATCCGCCCGCGTCCTCGTCTACCGCACCGCCCTGAACACCCAGGACCGCCTGACCCTGACCGATACCCTTTCCTTTACCCGTTTCGGTCAGCCCCTGGAAACCCAGGCCTGTGTATTCATAGATCCGCTGCACCGTTTCCAATCCCTGACAGGTATCGGAGGCGCATTAACCGATGCCTCCGCAGAGACCCTCGCCAAGCTGCCGGCGGATAAGCAGCAAGAAGTACTGCACGCGTATTACGATTCCACAGAAGGCATCGGCTACACCCTGGCCCGCACCCAGATTGGAAGTTGTGATTTTTCCAGCGCTTCGTATACGTATGTACAGGAGAACGATTCTGCATTGAAGACCTTCAGCATTGCGCATGATAACCAATATCGGATCCCTTTGATCAAGCGGGCGATTGCCGCTGCAGGGGGGCATTTAACACTCTTTGTGAGCCCCTGGACGCCGCCGGCCTGGATGAAAGACAACCATGACCTTTTGGAAGGCGGCCACCTGTTACCCGCCTACCGGCAAGCCTGGGCCAATTATTACGTGAAGTTTATAAAGGCCTACGAGAAGCTAGGTATCCCGATCTGGGGGCTGACTGTGCAAAACGAACCGATGGCCACACAGACATGGGAGTCCTGCGTGTATACGGCAGAAGAGGAAAGGGACTTTATCAAAAGTTACCTGGGACCCACCTTGCATAGAAATGGGCTGGGGGACAAGAAGCTCATGGCCTGGGATCATAACCGGGACCTGATCTATCAAAGGGCCAGTACCGTATTGAATGACCCCGAAGCCGCAAAATATGTATGGGGCACTGCGTTCCATTGGTATGTACGCGACCTGTTCGATAACGTAGCCAGAGTAAAAGAAAGTTTTCCCGATAAAAATCTCATGCTGACAGAAGCCTGTCTTTATCCCTTCAAATGGGATTCCATTGGGGACTGGAGCTGGGGCGAGAAGTACGGCTCAGCGATGATCCATGATTTCAATAACGGAGCCGTAGGCTGGACAGACTGGAATATCCTGCTGGATGAAACTGGGGGACCCAATCACGTCCAGAATTTCTGCTTTGCGCCTATCCATGCAGACACCCGGGACGGCAGCCTGCATTATATGAACTCCTATTACTACATAGGACAATTTTCCCGCTTTATACGCCCGGGAGCCAGGCGTATCAGCACCGCCACCAACCGCGACGACCTGTTGGCGACCGCCTTTGTGAATCGCGACGGTCGGACCGTCGTAGTCGTGATGAACACGGGAGATGAATCCTATCCCTTTAAACTTTGGAACCGGGGGAATGCCGCATCAACCACGAGCCTTCCGCATTCGATCATGACACTCGTTTATTAAAATCATTCGCCTTTAAAACCATCAGCATTTTATGAAGTTGAACAGGCCGTTCTATGCCCTCGCTATCATGGTGATAGCGGGAATGCTTCCCATTGTAGTCATTGCCCAGATGCCGGCCAACGCTGGCTCTCATGGCCCTGCCACCGCTCAGGCCAACACTCCCTCTGGCCGCCAGGCCAGCCCCTCCGTCTCCCTCTGGCTGACCAACCCCGATCAGAGCGCCCTCTTCCAGCGCCAGCCCGCGAACCTGATGTTCG
>Ga0302309_10000376_pt1 | contig 52062 bp, 56 predicted proteins | sample III_Palsa_N1_1_FD_200453 | JGI IMG/M metagenome (GOLD analysis project Ga0302309, IMG submission 200453) | Peat permafrost microbial communities from Stordalen Mire near Abisko, Sweden - III_Palsa_N1_1 | ecosystem: Environmental > Terrestrial > Soil > Palsa > Peat permafrost | place: Sweden...
TCGCGGTGGACACCCTTGCCTTAAGCTAACGCTTCCCACTATCAAGGCGCGTTCGGGACTTCCACCCTATAGTTTACGCCCATGCCGAGCACACAACAAAAAACCCAGCCAAATTGACCGGGTTTCATTCAGTGCGGAAGAAGGGACTCGAACCCCCACGCCTCGCGGCGCCAGATCCTAAGTCTGGTGCGGCTACCAATTACGCCACTTCCGCATTAGGATTTTTGTGAGGTGCAAAGATAGCCTAATATGCCGAACTATAAAATTTATTTAGGAATTGCCCGAAAAAGCTATTCGCAAAATTTGTCAAAACGTTTTTATCTACAACTTCACCCGGCCGACAAAAGCTAAAAAATTGCTATTTTTAAAATGTTATAAACCAACTCATCGCCCCGACAGATCTTATTGAAATTTTATGAGCAAAAAAGCCGTCCTGTTTTTCGTATTGTTTTTTGCGCCGGGTATAAATTATCTCTATGCGCAACAAGGCGAATTATTGCAATACCACAATATCCAAACTGATAAAAATGGCAATATCATTCCTTGGTACAGCGCCGATGTGGCTACAGCTTATGACCATAACATTCACATGGTTTGGAATTTTTGGATAAATATGCGCCGCGACCCGAATGGCCTGCCATATTATATGGATCACCAGGTTTGGAATAAAAATATCGACGATCCGCGCGGTATTGGCGGCGACCAGTTTATGATGGCAATTTCTTCGTGGCGCTTATTGTACGCTTATACCGGGGACGAAAATGTTAAAGCGAACATTTATTTCCTGGCCGGTTACTATTTGACGCACGGATTGTCGCCCTCAAATTGCAAATGGCCCGATATTCCGTTCCCATACAACACGCTTATTTACTCCGGGATATACGATGGCGATATGCGTAATGGCAAAGATGTTGCGCAGCCTGATAAAGCAGGATCATTTGGTCTGGAGCTTGTATACGTATATAAAATAAAAAACGACCCTGTATTTTTGGATGCCGCTGTAAAAATCGCGAACACGCTGGCGGCAAATGTGGTGCCTGGCAATGCCGAACATTCGCCATTGCCATTTAAAGTGAACGTGTTTACAGGTAAAACAGTAATGCTTAAGTTGGATGGAAAAAGTGGTAAATCAACGGATACCGCCTGTTATACCAGTAACCTTACACCAACCCTACAACTGTTTTATGACTTGGTAGCCATAAATGCCGGTAATGTGTCAGCCTACAAAACAGCTGCTGACAAAATCTTAGCATGGCTGATCAAATATCCTATTCAAAACAATAAATGGGGGCCATTTTTTGAGGATGTAGGCGAATGGAGCCAAACGCAAATAAACGCCATGACCTGCGCCCGCTACATAATGGAGCACCCGCAATATTTCCCCGATTGGAAAAAGCAGGCGAAAAATATTATTAACTGGGTACATGCCAATTTCAATAATACATCATGGATAAAGTATGGCGTAACCGTAACCAACGAGCAATCGGTATATCCTGTTCCAGGCAACAGCCATAGCGCCAGGCAGGCAGCAGATGAGTTATTGTATGTTTCCCTAACTGGTGATACGACTATGTATGCCAACGATATACGCGAACTGAACTGGGCAACTTATTTTGTAGATTTCGATGGTAAAAACTGTTTCCCAACGGATGAACCCTGGCTTACTGACGGTTATGGCGATTATGTAAGGCATTATTTGCGGGCAATGGCTACATTCCCGGCGCTGGCACCAGTTGAAGATCATATCTTGTCGAGCACGTCGGTAATACAACAGGCTGATTATAAAGGCCACTTCAAGAAGTATTTAAGCGTTGAATTTGATAAATCCGACACTAATAAAGTACGCTTTTATTACCGCACATTTGATACGGTTGGTACGGAAACTATAAAACTGAAAGTAAAGCCATCTGCTGTGCTGCTCAACAATAACAAGTTAACGGAAACTGAAAGTGGCGAAGGTTATAGCTGGCAGCCGCTCGAAAAGGGCGGTGTTTTATCAGTAAGGCGAAAAAATGGGAACAGGGTAGTGGTGATGGAATGATATTCATTATATTTAATACGTGCAAATCAACCTTTACCCATAATTAATGAAACGGATAACTATTCTTATTTTATTGCTTTTGTTTACCGCAAATCTGAGAGCGCAAATCAACGATCAACTCATCTATGGCACATGGATAAAAGTTAAAGTAACTTATAACGATGATAAGCCGCTGGTATACTCAAATATTTTTAAATACAGCTACGCCAAATATATTTTTACCAGTATCGGCAAAGTTGGCATAAATACCCATTATGAAACTGCTGTTGCAAATAATAGCTTTTTAACTAACGACAGTACTTTGATCATAAAAAGTCCATTGGGCTTTAAAATGAACGAGTTCCATATTGCAAAACTAACCGGCGATGAATTAGTACTTGTACAAGATAATGGGGATGGTTATGATAAACCCGATGCCTGGAAAATATACCTCATACCCGAAGAAACATTCCAAAAGCTACACCCAATTAAAAGCACAGATTTCAGCATAATGGCTAACGGCGATACGCTATATAACGAATCGCCTTATATATATGCCACATCAACGGCGGATGGTGGCTTTCAAAATTATATGCAGAATAATATAAGCAAAGCAGCTTCTATGGACGGGCAGGAGGGGCATTTTAAGGCTGATTTTATTATCACCAAAACAGGCAAGGTCGACAGCCTGAAAATTATAAACGGTATAAACCCGGATTATCAGAAAGCTTTTTTAAAATTCTTCGCGAAATGCCAGCTTAACTGGCAGCCTGGATTGTTAAACGGCAAACCGGTGAATGTAAGAATGAGGATAACGTTTAACTATTTTACCTCCGATAAAATGACGCCGGCCATGCACCTTACAACGGACGCTGAGAATGCGCTTAAACAGGGACAGTTTGATATTGCACTGCATTTTTACGAGCAATCCTTTCAATACCGGCCTGATGATATAGAGAATATATACAAATACACACTTTGTAAACTGGCATTAGGAAAGACTGACGGCGTATGCGACGATCTGCAAAAAATAAACGCCTCGGGAACAATGATCGTTGATGAGCTGATCAATTTGGTTTGTATGGCGAAGAAATAATTTGGTGGATTAGTTGACTCCGAGACGTGCGGTGGTTGAATAATTTCTTCCGCTAAAAAAGCCTGCATTTAGGGTGAGTTTTAGATAACTTTTCTACTGACTAAAGGTTAATACTCCACTTGTAAGGTATAATATGTACCTTTCATCTTACAAACCAATCACATGCCACGCAAGTTTCATTTCGGCCATTTTATCCAAGAAAGACATATCGAAAAATCGATGTGCTTACTTAAATATCAACTTTCACAACAGAGTCCACTTTATAACAATTTAGATTATACGATCTATCGGAATGATGATATTGACAATATCGACCCAAGTACATATTATAGTGAGTATATAAAGCGGGATTCGATGTATTATTTTGAGGACCTTTTCTATGCTAAAAAATATTTTAGCGTACAAAGAGCCTATAAGATACGGGAGTATCATTTTTTATCTTTACACGCGCAGATTGTATATTATGCTTTTGGATTTTATGTCAGAGAGTTACTTGATAAAAGAATTATTCATGAGCAAGAGTTATATCAAGGCAAAAATATCAATGTTTATTATGGCGGTAAACTTAATTTTGATCAGCCCGAAAATAGTAAAATTTTCTATTACGAAGATTACAAAGAATTTCTCAAACACAAAGAGCAATTAACAAATCCAGAAGATGGTAAACATACTTTTGCTATTTCATTGGATATAAAATCATTCTTTTACACAATCGATCACAAAATCCTTATTGATATCATAGATAAGGCTTGTACTCCCGTATTGAAACAATCCTTAAATTTTGATGAAGAAACAAAAAATGCCATTTTGACTTTTTTGAACTATTTTCAAGGTTCACAGTTAGGTTTACCTGTGGCAAATCAAAATATTATTTCAAGTTTTTTAAGTTCAATTTACTTTTCAAAATTTGATCAGTATATAGTCGACAATTATCTAAACAGTCCTAAATATAATTACATCCGCTATGTGGATGATTTTTATTTAATATTTAAAGAAGATTCTGACGTAAACATTAAGCATATAAGAAAAAGTATTTACAATATTGAAAATGATTTCGCAGAATTTTTAATGAATGAACTACAACTTTCGATCAGTACATCGAAAAGTGAAAGATATGAAATTAAAGATATCGAAAGCCAAATTAGTTTTTTAAAGAACAGCAATATAGATAGTCCTTTTGATCAGGAGTTTGATTTTGAAGACTTATATAAGGATTCAGTTATGAGTCTTGACATTCAAGGGAAAAAGCACCTGATATTTTTCAAGAATGTATTGCAATAATAGAAAGGCTTAAAGCAAAAACAGAAAAATTATCTCAACTAGATTTAGATACAAAGGAATCGGCCTTTTTAAATCACATATTGATATTAAAATCCTGCTTAGCCTATACTAGGAGTTCTGATGCAATAGAAATGGTTAAAGTTTCAGGTATATTTAATGATATAGACTCGATTGATTATCTATTAATTAAGCCGAAAGTTTTCTTTCACCTTATTACAGTTACTCAAGAAAGTAGATTTAACCTATATGAATTTATTATCGCAAATCTTCAAACATATGAAAGCTTACTTCAGAAACTAACATTGATAGATAAATTCATTCACCAGATGATTTTTCTAATTTCAGAAGCAAAAGCGCTCGAGAAGGCTTCGCTGATAACTGAATTTAATAATTATAAGGCCGAAATAATTAATAGATTAATACAAATAAAAGCAGTCGTTCGAGCCAATCCATATTTGAACTTAATTATAAATTCGTTAGTTCCTCATCATATTAAGATTGAATTTATTAAAATATATAATACTGGTTTCTTAAACCAAGATACCTGTATTCCTTTAGCGCAGCAAATTAAATTAAGGAGGTTAAATGAAATTGGGCATAATTATTCGGTTAGTTTTAATCACCTACTCAATGAATTTCAAAATTTATTTGAATTGGCTTATTTTGAATCAACGCAGCAAACCGCAAAAGAAATAACGAAAAAGATGTCCGAAGAAAATTACAAAATGGAAGAAATTACCTTTGTCGGAAATTTTTTTGAACGACGCAACCAAAATTCTATTTCTCACACCAATACAAATGATATTGGACTTTGGGGCGTTGGTCAAATTGAATATCTTGAATACAAGATGCAGGTTTTCCCACTAATTGAAAAACTCTTTAAAAAGATCAACTTTCAATAGACAAGATCAAGTATGTATTCCGATGATTTGGTTTCAGTTGACCTCATAGAATGCAAATAAACGCCCCTGGCACAATTATGATCGTTGTTGAACCGATTAATTTGTTTTGTACTGCGAAGAAATAATGCTGTAGCCATCAATTAGTTTATTGATTTGCGATATTAGCTGTTAGATATTTCCAAACCGGTATAGCTAACGCTGCCCCGGCAACCGGCGCAACCAAATATAGCCAAAGGTGCTCCAAATGTCCCGAAACCATTGCAGGCGCAATGGATCGTGCCGGGTTCATGGAAGCACCGCAAATAGGGCCGGCGAACATAGCCTCCAAACCAACTACCGCGCCGATAGCGATTCCGGCTAATTGTCCCTGTTCCTTACTGCCATGTGCCACGTTCATAATAACAAGCATTAAAATGAAAGTCAATAACAGTTCCAGTATAAAAGACTGCATTTCTGATCCTGCCGGCATTGTTGCACCCAATAAGAGGCTGGTAGGGAAAAGGAGTTTAAGCGTCAGGCTGGCAAGCAACGCACCCGCTACCTGGCTAACGATATAACCCGGTAACAGCCGCGCCTTAAAACGACCTGCCAACGTAAAAGCGATACTTACCGCCGGATTGATATGGCAACCTGATATATTACCTATGCTGTAAATCAAACTCATAACAATAAGCCCCCATGTAATGGCTACGCCCACATGGCCAACAGCGCCTGCGGTTTGCTGGTCAATCACCATTGCACCGGTACCGCAAAAAACAAGAATGAAAGTACCGGTCAGCTCAGCGATATATTTTCTCATGCGATGTGAGCCTGGATAAAATCCGCCGCATAAACTTTGATCATAACCCGTACCCGCCTGAATTCAGCCATAACTTCATCAGAAGTGCCCGTTGCTTTGGCTGGATCAGGAAAATTTTGGTGGAAGCGTTCTACTTTGCCCGGAAAGAACGGGCAGGCCTCGTTTGCATTATCGCACACGGTAATCACATAGTCGAATGAAATGGCCAGATACTCATCCGCATGGTTTGAAGTATGCCTGGAAATATCAATATGGTCTTCAGCCATCACTTTGATTGCTTTCGGGTTCACACCGTGGGTTTCAATGCCGGCGCTGTAAATATTTGCTTTATCCCCAGCGAAGTAACGCAGGTAGCCTTCAGCCATTTGGCTTCGACAACTGTTCCCGGTACACAGGACTAATATATTTTTCATCTTTAATTTATGGTCTTTTTCATCACGATTGCCGACACCGGGCATACATGGCTAAATTCGGATGATTGTTTTACCTCATCAGGTACATCATTCCGAATGATTTTTTGAAAGCCATGCCTTTCGAAATATTCCGGGGCTGTTTCGGTTAAGAGGTATAGTTCTTTTAAGCCTCTCAATGCAGCAAGGCTCTCCAGTCGCTCGATTAACTTTCCCGAAACGCCCTTACCGCGATGTTCGGGCAATACCGCCAGGGAGCGCAGCAATCCATACGAACCATATATTTCAAGACCGATAACGCCGATCAATTGGCCATTTTCAATTGCGATGAGGAAGTTTTCCAATATTTCCGGCAAATCTTCCACCGGTAGTTTTTCTGCGGACAACATTGCTTCAATATTTCCGCGTCGATCTGTTGCTCGTTCTATTATCATATCGTTCAATTAACAGCAGCCCGAACCGGGTGTGCAACACGCGGTTTCTACTGCTAAGTTTTTAAACTCAATCTTTTTTTCTTCAACAGCAGGTGCAATGCAGCAGGCAGATTGGGGTTCTTCAAAATGCGGGTCATTAAATTCGGCGTCAGCGTGGAAGTAGTAAACTTCCCATTGAACGCCGTCGGGATCGCTTACCCAAAATTTGTCCTGGTTAGCAAAACAACAGTTCGTACCAATTTCCTCACGGGGAAACAAACCTGCTTTCTGCGCTATCGACAACCGTTCGTTCAATCCCGCCAACGTCTCTACCTGGAAACCTAAATGGCCGAAATGTTCCTGCACCCTTTCGCTGTTCTCCACAAACGATATGATCAACGCCGGCTCATCTAACACATATTTGGTATAACCCTTCCGTATCTTCACAGGCTCCTGGCCAAAAAAACGGTTATAAAAATCAATAGTATTGGCAAGATCGTTAACATACAAGCTCACATGCATACGGGGAAATGTAGAAGTTTTCATATTTTCTTATCTTTTATTGTAATATTACGATGGGCTATTTCAAAAAAATCAGCAACAGGTTTTAGGTTCTTTATAAGATTGAAATAAGTTATTCAACTCCTTTTCTAGTTTTGCCCAGGCTTTTGGCTCAATGCAATAACATACACTCACGCCCTCAATCGTACCCTTTATCAGGCCTGCATTTTTCAATTCTTTCAGGTGTTGCGATATAGTCGCTTGAGCTAGTCCTAATTCATCCACCAGGTCGCCGCATATGCAGGCATTAGCATTTATGATCTGCTGCAATATGGCAATGCGGGCAGGGTGGGCGATAGCCTTAAGCATAACCGCTAGTTCGTTTTGTTCGTCTGTAAAAATCTCTGTTTTCGTCAATCCCATTGTATCGCAATATTACGATATATATATTCTAATTTGCCAATTTATTTTAACTAAAACTGAAGCTGAGCATACGGAATAGCTTAGCTTTTCTTAATTATAGGGAATAATGATGTTTTTTGCCTTGCCGATTCATAATAACCTTCCCAAATCTTTCTGAATTTTGCGCTGGGGTGTTTTAATAAGAGTATATAGCTGCCAAATTCTCGCGCGTATGGATTAGTAATACTATCAGCTACTGCGGCGGATTCAAACTCTTTTATAAAATCCTCGTGAATTTCATTCCGGTCATCTGTAACGATGATAAATGTTTCCTTATCATAAAAATCCGTCAAAGGTGTCCAGAATAAATAATTGGCGCTTTGTCCAATAGTCGGGCCGAGATTATATAACGGTCCATAATAATCAACTGCTGCATTTTCGCCATAGTTATCGCATTCAATTACGAATTTCTTTTTCACCGAGTCTGGCAAAATTTTATAAACTCCCGATACTTTTGCCGTCATTTCTTGCCACCCAAGCATATCTGCAAAATCCTGGGGCAAGGGATGGGTTTTCTGATCCTCCCATGTAAGAAAACCCAACTTGCTGAATAAGCCGTTCCGCGCGTAATAGGCGACTAATTGTTTTGGCGGGAGAAAAGGGAGCGTAACGGTATCCAGGTAACAGCCGATCACCAGGGAAAAAGCTATCGTTACATAGCGCAGGTATTTAAACCGGCCGGCAGTAAAGCGTTCCAGTGAAACCGCTCCAAATGCAAATAGTACCGGGTAAGCGCTCATGCCATAATAACCTTTACCCTGGCCCATCACAAAAATTGCCATCACAATTAAAAATGCCCAACCAATAAACCGGTATGGCTTACCGGCATTTGTAAAAAACAGCCAGCATAACCCCACCGTCCAGGTGAATATGCAGGGAATATTATACAGTATTTGAAATTTCAAAAAGTCAATCCTGTTTACGTTTTGAAGTTGCTTATCCTGTAATTCTTTTGCCTGGGTAGCAAAGGGGAGCCCATGCAGGTATTGCCAGGTAAGATTGGGTAAACAGATGATCAAGCCAATGAGCAGCGCATAGTAAAAATGTTTTTTCAGTAATATGTTCCGTTCAGTAGTCAATAATAATCCTATCAATAGGCTTATTGCGAAAAATGAAATGGAGTATTTACTCATTATGCCCAGGCCTAAGGCAATGCCTGCCGTGTATAACCCACTTGTTTTTTCAGTTTTTATATAAAGGATAAGGCCATAGGCCATAAGCGTCCAAAAAAACATGTCTAAAAAATTAGGCTGAAACATAAAATGAACATGCATGTAATAGCCCAGTACAAAAGGCATAAAGCCTGTTATAATAGCAAACAATTGACCGCCAAATAGCAATATGAGCCGTGCGACAAGGATATAAGTAATTGCACCGAACAGGGAAGCCCAGATTTTGATCCAAAAAATACCGCCGCCCATCAAATTGGTGAGGTAGCCAAATACCGACATCATTGGAGGTACTTCCAGGTATCCCCATGCCATATGGTGGCTTTCAGCAAGATATAAAAATTCATCCCTGTGCGGATCATATACTGAATTTTGGATGAGGTAGGGAAGGATAAATTTGATTAAAGCCAATAAGTACACAAGGTTAATAAGGTTCTTTTGCTTTGAAAATGCCTCAGATAGTGCTGACTTCATAAAGTATATTTAATTGCTTAAATCTATTGATAAAATATTTTAATTCAATAAGAGGTAAATAAGAAGGGAACGTTGCAGATTATAATGCTTATAGCATAAAGACTTAAATAGGCTGCATTTTGTATTACGATAATTTGAGAATTTATTCACTCTACCTATCTTTGATATCAAACTATTTCCCCGGTCAGGTGTCCCTACCTGACCGAATAGATTTGCGCTCACGTTGGCTATAATATGAATTTCTGTTATTTTACTGGAATGGCAGCAACGCGACTATGGATATTTGCCACTCGCGGTCTCATTGGCCTGACAGTTCTTTTCAATCAACGGCCAATATTTGTTTATAGCTATTCAATGCTTCAGTTATTTTTTTTTATAAATTTTATTATCGCTGGGAAATACATTTCAGGATTATCAGAGAAACACATGTGTGCAGCATCGGGTACTATATACCATTGTGCGTTGGGGAATTTTACACTTAAAGCCTTTATCTGTTCGTTGCTTATAATAAAATCATATTGCCCTGCAATAAGTAATACCGGAACTTTTACGTGTGGAACCATTGCCAAATAATCTAACGAAAAGGTTGAAGGCCCAATTTTTTGAGCTATTTTAAAATTCTTATGCGCTTTTGTCCTCATGAGATAGTCAGGTAGCGTATCTAATCTTACCACAAAATTTCTTTGAAATACACTGTCAAATGCCTTTTGATAAACATTGCTGTCGTAGTTCATGCCTTTAACCTTATCTTTAATTATACCATGATATTGCTTTAGTTCATTTAATAAACCATCGGTCTGTTTGCTCGCCAGGGTATATCGTTCACCAAAATCAACCTGAGATGGGTTCATATCCGAAAAAATCATTCCTTTAACATTCTTTGGGTAATTATAAGTATAAGCCAGCGCCAATAATGCGCCGTACGAATGACCGTATATAAAAAACTTATCAAGTCCCAATCCTTTTCGAACTTGTTCGATTTCGTTAACATAGCGGGAAACTTTCCAGATAGAAGTATCATTCAATTGTTCTTCTGTTGGATCCTGCGAAAAGTAGGATCCAAACTGGTCATAGTAGTAAATGGTTATACCATGTTTGGGCAGATATTTTGCAAATATTTCGAAATTCTCGTGCGTGATAGCTGGTCCGCCGTGCAGCAATAAAACATTGATTTTACCATCACCGATTTTTTGCGTCCATACCCAAAACTTGCCCTCGATCAAAATTTTCTTAACACCTGGTGCGTTTTCTTTTTTATAATAAGTGCTATCCTTTTGCTGGCACTTGCCAGTTAGGGGTGGCAAAAAAAGACTGAATAACAAAATGTAAACTAAGCTTCTGGCGTTCATGACGTAAATTTGTATTTATGACCAATAAAACGCCAGCCAGGTTACAACACATAGAGATTTTTTGATGAAAGTCGATTGCGGTATTTTTATATCTACGGGTTTCTTAAAACGCATCATCGCCATGGTCAGGTGGGGACACCTGACCATAGGTTGCAGGCCACCTCGCTCACGTTGGCTAAATATTGATATCACCCCGGTCAGCCTGTCCCCACCTGACCTCATAGACTATAAGCATCCCCGCCCGCCCGGTCAAGTGCGGACACCTGGAGAGGCGGCGCAAACCATAACTGGCGGCAATTTTTAGGAAAATTGTTTGTATGGTTATTGACACTAATACGACTAATGGTCGATATATCTACATAATTACCCTAACAATACATTTACATGAAAGAAAAATTACTTTTTACTAAACGCAGATCTCTTGTTTACAGTATCCTCCGGATTTCAATGGTAATCGTTATTACCATGTTATTGTCGCCGGTCTCTTCACGCGCCCAAACAAATGCATCAATACTGCCCGATTCTACCAAAATGACGGCAACGGCATCACCCAAAACAACTTACCCAAAAGTAGTTGGTTATTTAAGTTTTATTTTGCCTTTAGAAACTTTGCAGGATAGCAAACTATCGGGCAACTTCAACGGAACCACAAAAATTGGCTTCCCGGTTGGTGTTAATGTTTTATACAGCGACAAATTTGGGTTTAGCTATGAATTTACACCAACGGTTACTGCCACAGGTACTAGCAGCAAAACGAGCAATTTATTGTTTGATCCGGGTACTATGTTCCGCTTCCAAAATGGCTTCACTATTATTACACGATTGGCATTTGAAACGGAGGGCCGGTATGGTTTTACGCCTGTTTTTAATCAAATATATGCAAGGACCAAGGATGTAAACTATTTCGTGGCGCTTTCACTTCCTGCTAGGTTTGGCAATGGCGAATCAGCTTCGTTAGGATTAAATCTTCAAATTGGGTTTATCTTTAATTAAAGCCACGATTAGTTAAACATGTGTAACTTGAACAGGCAACAAGAACTTCTTTAAATATTTTCAATTACCAAATCGAAGGCCGAGTGAGGGCATATTTCTCCAAAGTAGTATTGTTCTGCACCATCCCATCGTTCATGCCATTGCATCAAAAATTCTTTTTTTTCACGTTTTTTCAATCGTCCGTGCCGCACTTGTACAGGTACGTTTACAAGAATTTTTAAATGGATCAAATCACATAATTCCGGCCGGCATGAATAAGCGCCTTCTAAAATAATGAGGTCGTTCGGCAAATAATTAATATATTCTGAATTAATACCGTAGGTTCCATCCGGACGTGTACCGGCATTAAAATCGAAGCTTTTCCAACTGGCCGGAATTCCATTCATCAGGGGTTCTAAAACATTGCTTCTTAAGTTTCGCCAATTAATAGCATCGGCAGCTCTTTCTTTATAAGATCTATTTTGCCAACCATCATGTGTTATGTCAGCCCGGTAAAAATCATCGGTAACAATGAGTGTTGCGTTTAATTGTTTTGCAATAATCCGGGCGATTGACGATTTTCCCGAACCGCTTCCACCATCAATTGCAATTAAAAGAGGTTTATTATTGGCTTTACTTAAAAATCGTATTCTATCAATGATTTGTGAAGAAATGACACTAAGTTGGTATTGTTTCATCGTGTTTTTTCTTTAGATCAATTCACATGGAATAGACATCATCCCGGTCAGGTGTCCCCACCTGACCGAATTGACTAAATGCTTCAGGTACAATGATTGTTGATGAACTGGTCAATTTGGTTTGTACGGCGAAGAAATGATAATATTTGAATATTTTATTTATTGAGTAGAATCAAAATATCCATTAAAAAATTTCTCGCTGCTAATATTCACCTTAAAAAGATCTTTTTTAATACATATGATATCATCCAGCAATAAAACTGTTCTGATGATGCATCTTCTGCATTCTTGCTTATGTGTTTCACTGTGAATCCCTTTATTTGATAATTCATACAATTTTTTCCATTCCTCAAATAAGGTAAGTGTAGTAGCTACAATTATATCAATATTCGTATCGCTTTTAAACTCGCGGACTGCAAATTCAATTAGCCTGTTTTTATATTTATCCTTTTTTAAAGAATGGCCATCGATTATTTCGTCTGTGGCTGGAAATAAACAATCAGTAATATATTCAAAAACTCTTCTACAAGACATCATTGCTTGTGCATATTGTTCACCCGTTTCTGCGTTATCGAATGCGTTAGTGATTGCCCAGAGTTTATTTGACAACTCTGGAGCGGTATCGGTTAGTTTACTTATTATTTCATCAGTTATAGTTGAAAACAATGCATCAGTGCTTTTTTTCCATTGAGTAACTCTTTTAGCATCACTATAATTATGATTATCGTCAAGTAAACTATATCGATAATTTAAAAACTCAAAACTCACTTTATTAAAGTACAATGATTGAAAGAATTCTTGGAACTCATTTGCATATTCTAAGGTTTCTGGTTCATTATTATCTATGAATATATTTAAGTTTTTGTTTATAAGCCTGAATTTGGGACCAATGCATTCACCGTAATACCACCAATGTATTTCAACAGAGTTATCAATTTCGAACGCACCTAAATAATATTCATTTTCCAAAAGCAATTTATCTAATGTCTCCGCCACCCTTTTTTGTATTGTTTCGAAACAGATTATAAATACATTTTCACTTATCAATGAAAATATATTAGCCGGAGAAATTTTTTTCCAGGTATTGTTGTTTATTTGAACTAGCTCTGCTAATAATATTTCTTTAGGTACCTCATTGCCAGAAATGCAAAGGTCTCCTACTAATATTTTAGATGAGATATCAATATAATCAAGAGATAAATACTTTTTGAAAAGTAAATCGTAAAAATATCTATCATACATTACGTTGATTTCGGAGCATTTAAAATGGTATGCGACTTTCATAATTTTGGGTAAATTTATGCAATAATAATATTGAAATCATGACCGTCGACCAGATCATGTCCGATTTGCAGGCCAATGGCAGCGAAAGCATCAAGAAAATATTGGTGAAGCATGGCATAAAAGAGCCTTTTTTTGGGGTGAAGATAGAACACCTGAAAACCATTCAAAAAAAGGTTAAAAAGGATTACGAGCTTGCCAAAGGCCTTTATGCCACCGGCAATGCCGATGCCATGTACCTGGCAGGTTTGATAGCCGATGATGCCGCCATGACCAAAGAAGACCTCAATACCTGGGTTAAACACGCTACATCAAACAATATAAGCGAATATACTGTGCCCTGGGTAGCAGCCGAAGGCTATTACGGGTGGGAACTGGCCAACAACTGGATAAACGACAGCCACGAAAACGTTGCCGCCGCCGGTTGGGCAACATTAAGCAATATTGTAGCGCTAAAACCAGATGATGAACTGGATGTACCGGCGCTTAAATCGCTCATGAAAAGGGTAGAGGAAACTATTCACTCATCCCCAAACCGGGTGCGTTATACCATGAATGGCTTTTTGATTTCGGCAGGCGCTTATGTTGCCGCTTTAACGGAAGCTGCGGTTATGACCTCGCTGAATATCGGCCCTGTCGAGGTGGAAATGAACGGCACCGCCTGCAAAGTGCCGGTTGTAAAAGACTATATTAAAAAAATTGCCGATAGGGGCGGTATCGGCAAAAAGAAAAAGACGGTTAAATGTTAGCGCTGTTGCCTTTTAAAAATATTTGATTTGATGAGCACCTGGTCGAGGTATTGAATAGTGAGGAAGCTGAATATCGCTAAAACAAACTCCCATTTATATTCGGCAGCAATATTTAAAAAACCATTGCCCAACTGTGGCCTCGCTACCGAAAACAAACCATAAATAACCGCGACAACAACCGAAACAGCCGCTACCGATATCAAATATGAACGCAATTCGCTATTCCGCTTGGTTTCGGCCTGCACCTTTCGGGTAACTTTTGCCGAAAAATCATAAGGCAGTCCTTCAGCAGGTTCTGTACTGAGCAGGTCGAATAACATATGGTATGCTTTAGCATCGCCGGCTGGCAAATCATTGGCTTTGTGCCCGCTTTCTTCCAGCCATTTTTGTATTTCCCCGTCATTCATCTTTTTCATATCAGTTCGCCTTTAAGGTACACTTCAATCTTTTCCTTTAATAATTTTCTCGCCCTGAAAAGGTAATTTTTTATTGTTCCTTCGGGCATCCCGGTAATTTCGCCTATCTCCTCGCACGAAAACTCGTTTAGGTGGTAAAGTGTTATCACCGTGCGGTATTTTTCCGGCAGCTGTAAAATCAACTGTTCAACATAATTTGCCGCGTCTTTTTTGGTCAATATCTGCTCCGGGTTATCATTGGTGAAATGGTAGTTCTCAATATCTTCCGGGTAATTGACTAATACTTCCTTTTTATATTTTTTTAAATAGTTGATGCCCGTATAATAGGCAATCTGCGCTATCCAGGTGGAAAGTTTACTCTGAAACCCAAACCTGAAAAGGCTTTTATGTATTTTAATGAAAACTTCCTGGCAAATATCCTCCACATCTTCCGGCTCGCGTACCAGGCGGTTTACTACAAAATAAACAAGGCGTTCATATTGTTTCACCAAAGCCTCAAATGCGCGCATATCGCCCTTCAAAATTCTGGTAACAACCTCCTTTTCATTAAACATATGCTATTAGTCAATAGTAACACAAATAAGGTTGCAGAAAAAATCAGAAATATTTTTTAATAAATTGCAACCCAGGCCATGCTTCATTTGACTACTGTGTAAATATTATTCAAATTTAAATTATTATGGATCAGCACATCGCATTTTTCGTCGCAGTGATCGGCATCGTCATCACCATAGCATGGGTTATTATATCATGGTATAACTATCGCCTTAAAAAACGTATTATCGATTCCGGCCCGATAAACGAGGAGGCACTCGGTTTCGTTAAAAAACTATCCGGTTCGGGTACCGATGCACTTAAATGGGGCTGCATTATATTTTCGGCTGGATTAGGCCTGGTAGTTATCAATTATATACACTACGATTACGGTTCATCACTACCTTACGGGGTCGAAGCTATGTTTATTGCAGCCGGGTTCCTGGTTTATTATTTCGCCGTAAAAAAACAGCAGCAGTCATAATTTCACAGCCGGCTTAATTATTCTTTAGGCCGGTATTATCATTAATTAACAAATTGTAACTATTTAGCCCCCTCTAAATCTCCCCCGGTTGGGTAGACTTTTGAAAAATCTTTTAAGTCCTCCCTGCGCCACCGCTAAAGCTAAGGCGGCACGCGGTACCGGGGAGGATTTAGGTGGGGTTAAAAAATTAAAAAAGCATTTTTTGCTTAAGGGGAATGCTATTGCCCTTTAAATCAGCCTTTATCGTCATGAAAAAATTATATACATATTTTATTTGCCTTGTTTTCGTCGCGGTATGCTTCGGTAAACACGCATCAGCCCAAAACAAAATAACAACGGGTTTGATAAGCGGGAATGTGAGCGACAGTACTTCAAAGGAAGCTGTCGGTTTTGCAACAATCAGCCTTAAAACGCAAAAGGACAGCCTAATTAAAACCACCATCAGCAAGGCAGACGGGAGTTTTAAGTTTGAAAACATAAAGGCCGCAGTGTATCACCTGGTTATTGTGTCGACTGGATATGAAAAGAAAGTGACCAGTATCGACCTGGTCAATACCGCCGAATTAAATTTAGGTAGTTTATCGTTAACCCGTCAAAACAAAAACTTAAAAGAAGTACAGGTTACAGCCGATAGGCCCATCGTTCAGCAAAAGGCCGACCGCATTATTTACGATATGCAGGCCGACCCGGAAAGCAAAGTAAACACCGTTTTAGGGATGATACACAAAATACCATTCCTTTCACTCGATGCAGACGATAATGTGCTAATGAAAGGCAATGCCAGCTTTAAAGTGCTGATAAATGGGAGGGAATCGGGCATGTTTACCAATAACCTTAAAGAAATACTGAAAAGTATGCCTGCATCCAGCGTGGTAAGGATAGAGGTGATCACCATCCCGCCGGCAAAATATGACGCGGAGGGATTGGCTGGGATTATCAACATCATTACCAATCGCAAAATAGATGGCGGTTATAAGGGTAATTTGAATGTTTATGATGGTTTTCCGAATGGTGGTCCGGGCGGCGGCGGTTCCGTAACTGCCCAGGATGGCAAGTTTGGACTGAATGCGTTTGGCGGCGGAAGCAAATACACCAATCCGTCGACAGATTTCAGTACCGTACGTACTACTACCGGCACAGGCGCATCGGTTTTGCAGCAGGATGGGGATAAGGATGCCAATGGCGGTAACGTTTATTTTGGCACCGAATTGAGTTATGAAATAGATACGCTAAACTTATTAACCGCTGATTTCAATATCAGCGGGTACAGGTACAATGCTTTTACAGGCGAAAGTTCATCCCTAAACGATGTTGGAGGCGCTTTGCTACAGGGATATGACCTGGCTACTACCAATCATAACCATGGCGGCGGCTTTGATGCGGCGCTGAACTACCAGTTGGGTTTTAAATCGGATAAAAATACCCTGCTGACCTTCTCATACCGTTATTCAGACTTTCAAAGCACAGAACGTGCTTATATTGACATCACTGATCCTTTTGATTACGCTGTTCCCGATTACCAGCAGCCTGACAACGAAAACTCGCGTGAGCAAACTGTACAGGTTGATTATGCACACCCGATACACAAGGTTAATATGGAAGCGGGTGTAAAAGCCATTTTCCGAAATAGCAATAGCAATTTTCAATACCTCTCGCTCGATAGCACCAATAACCAATTTGAAAACGATGCGGCAATGGCCAACACTTTTAACTATGTGCAGGATGTGTTCGGGGTTTATAACTCGTATCAGTTCAGCTTAAAAAAATGGAATTTCAGCGCCGGGCTACGGGCAGAGGAAACTTATGTGAACGCCAATTTTATTTCAACAGGCACTTTTGTCGACAAGACTTACTTTAACGTTGTGCCTTCAATTGCCATAAACCGGCAGCTTGCCAATAACAGCAGCCTAAACATCGGATTTATGCAGCGCATCCGCAGGCCAAGCATAAACCGGCTAAACCCATTTGTGGACAGGTCTGATCCCGATTTTGTAAGCTCGGGCAACCCTAAATTAGTGCCGGTGGTAATGAATGATATACAATTGGGCTACAATACACATATAGGCAAGGAGTTATCGGTATTTGTAGCGGCTGATTATACATTTTTTAACAACCTGGAATTACCGGTAACACTGTTCAATCCTTCAACACAAATAACTACCACAACTTATGAAAACAACGGTAAAGGCGGCGGTATAGGTTTCAATTTTAACCTGAATTATTCGCCGGCCAAGTTTTATAACCTCAGCATTAACGGTAATGCAATACAGTTTTTGGTAAACGGCACAGGCGACATAGCCGACGAGCACATGGATTTGCTGGCTGGGCGTGTTTCATTATCAAACGGCTTTAAATTTGATGGCGGCTTGAGCACTAATCTCAATATAGATTATCAAAGCCGCCAGCCACAATCGATACAAGGGGTTACGAACGGCTATTTCAGCACATCGGTGAGCGTGAACAAGGAGCTGGTTAAAGACAAGCTGTATGTTTCGGGCTATGTGAATAATCCGTTCACCAAATTTCGCAACAATGTGATGACTACCACTTCATCAGACTTTTTACAGGTTGAAAATGATCAAAAATATTTCAGGTATGCGAATTTCAGCCTGAACTATAACTTCGGCAGGTTGAAAAGCGATATTAAAAAGAACCGCAAAAGCATTAATAATGATGACGTTGGCGGCGGAAGTTTATAAGGTTAATCGTATTGCTTTTTATAGGCCTGCCAGATGTAAAAAGGTATGCCTAATATCATCAATATAAATCCGTCATAAACGGCTTCCTGGCCCGAGCCTGCTATTTCCCAAATGGCGTAAGCAAAACCAAGTACTGCGAGGATAATGGCAGCTGTCCAACCCGCAGTACTTTTTTCTTTAGCCTTGATGATGGGATAAGCTGCGGCGGCAAAAAGATAGGGTACAAGTGTTGTTAAAACTGCGAGCAGCATCAATACTTTAAACTGATCGACAAGGCCTTTGCTGTAATTCATCATGATGAAGATGGACACAAGGAAGCTGTTAACTACCATACCAACCCATGGGGCATCATGTTTATTAATCCGGGCAAAAACAGGGGGGAATAATTTGTCTTTTGCTACCGCGAGGAGCAACTGGCCCTGTATCAATGTCCAGCCATTTATGGCGCCGAAAGCGGCAATGGCCATCCCCCCGCTTACGAGGTACCGCGCACCGTGGCCAAATATAATATCCGCAGCATCCGAATAAGGTGTAGGCGAAGTAGCCAGGATTTTTGCCGGGATCATCCCCATAATACTCACACTGCCCAATATAAAAACAGCTGTGGAGATCAAAAACCCCAGCATGGTTGCTTTTGAAACGGTATTACCGGGATTTTCAACATCACCGGCTGGTACCGTAGCCGATTCGAACCCAACAAATGAGAACATGGCTATGGCCGCGGTGGCGCTGATAGCGCCCACAATTGAGCCCCCGCCCATATTAAACGGCAGAAAATTTTTAGCTTTTATAAAGAACAAACCCACCAAAGCGATCAATATAAGGGGTGTTAGCTTTAAAATGGTCGTGATCAATTGCATAATACCCGAAGTAACTATGCCCAGGCTATTGATATAAGTAAGAAACCATATAGTAACTAATGCTAATGCCACAGCAACTACCGGGCTGGTATTGAGTAACGGAAAAAACGTGCTCATGGCGCTGATAAACGAAACAACTATGGCTGCGAGCGCACAGGCATTAGATAAATAATAGCCCCAGGCTATTAAAAACCCGGCAAAATCGCCCAAACCATGCCTCGCGTAAGCATAAGGGCCGCCTGTAGCACGTGGCAGCAGTTTACTAAGATTGCTGAATACCTTCGCCAGGAAAAACGACCCTATTGCGGCAAATACCCAACCCAACAAGCTGATACTGCCAAATGAAGCCATTGCTGCGGGCGTTAAAAAGACGCCAGCCCCGATCATATTACCAACAACAAGCGAAGTACTTGTCCATAAACCAATTTTTTGTTTTTTGTGGTGATCAGTCATATAAAGGGTTGAAGTCTTAAATATATGTTTTTCAATTGTATAATGATATACACCTTAAAATCATGAAAATTTTGCTTTGACGGAATTTGTCAAAAAATAAAATCAGAATGCATAATTGTATATTTACATCATGCAAAAGAAGATCGCCCTGTTATTTTTCACCCTGGTTATCACCTCAAGATTATTGGCCCAGGATGGCGCCGTAATTATCCATATCCATTCAAGCCATGCCTCATTCCCCGATACCGGCAGATTGCGCGGCCATACCGGCGACAGTGTGTTTTATAGCACAGCCGATCATTATCGCGACAGTACCGTGCTCATCATCGCCCCAAAAAATCTTGATGCAAAAAAGAAGGTGGATATGATATTCTGGTTCCACGGCTGGCGCAATAATGTGGATAATACGGCTTCCTATTACCAACTTACAAGACAATTCATTGCATCTAATAGAAACGCAGTATTGGTTTTACCCGAAGCTGCCAAAGATGCAGCCGATAGCTATGCCGGTAAACTAGAAAAGCCGGGCGTATTTAAGGCATTAGTGAATGATGTGCTCGATAGCCTGAAGGCCCGCAATATAATAGGAGCAAGCTGCCAAACCGGCCATATTTTGCTTGGCGGCCACAGCGGCGGCGGCCGTGTAATAGGCAAGATAGTGGCAAACGGCCAAATGGAAATAAGCGAAATAATGCTTTTCGACGCGATGTACAGCGAAACGGAAATCTTTTTGGCCTGGCTGAAAGCAGATGCTTCACACCGATTTATAGATATGTACACCGATTTTGGCTTCGGGCCGGATGCGGAATCACGCAGGCTGGATACTATATTGCAGCAACAGCATATCCCGTTTTTGATGACAGAAGAAAAATCGCTTACCGCTAAACAATTGCAGGCTAACAGGTTGGTTATTATACATAGCCTTAACCAGCATAATAATATCATCTTCAACCCGGATAATTTTGAGTTGTTTGTGGTGAATAGTCCGTTTTTAGGAGGGGTAAAATAAGTCTGGAGATGGGAGTTGGCTATGAATGTGAACAGATTTACGAAATTTTTGAAATTTCGTAAATCACTATCGCTCTGTGGTTAGTTACCCGGTCAGGTGAGGACACCTGACCTATTACTTTTTTACCTACCCGGTCAGGTGTCCACACCTGGCCAGATTTCGCAGATCATTCCACACTCAAATAACTCAATATATATCCGTTAGGGTCAGCTATATAAAATTCCTTGCCATAAGGCATTTGTCTCAACGGCTGTATAATTTCAATAAGTTTATTTGAAAATTCTTCAAATAGCTTTTCTACATCGTCCACCAAAAAAGTAATATCAATGCTGTCATTAATTCTTTTGCTTTCTCTTTCAACAAAAGGTGTCACCATTTTAAGATGAATGGAAAAACCGTCTTTTACAATCCCTGCATAGAAATCTTCGTATAGGAAATCTATGTTGAACCCTAATTGCTTTGTATAAAATTCAATTGAACGCTCAAGGTCAGCGACCACGAACAGCGGGCTCATGTTCTTGATCTTTGAATAATTTGCTTCACTCATAATGTTTATTTTTAAATTACACTCCTGGTCAGGTGTGGACACCTGACCGGGTGTTAGTTTTCCTTTTTGTATTCTAAAATATCGCCGGGTTGGCAATCCAGCACTTCGCAAATGGCCTCGAGGGTGCTGAACCGTATGGCCTTTGCCTTGCCGGTTTTAAGTATGGACAGGTTGGATAACGTTAGCCCAACTTTTTCTGAAAGCTCATTTAACGACATTTTCCGCTTGGCCATCATCACATCAACATTTACAATAATCGGCATGGCTTATATAGTTAAATCGTTTTCTGTTTGAATTTCTATTCCGCGCTTGAATATTTGTGCAATCACTAAAAGTGTAATACCCATAAACAACCACACATCGGCCCCGCCTAAACATAAATATTGTATATCGGGCATTTTCACACCTTGCTTGATCAGCCAGCCGGTATATTGAGCGCCCCACCACGAAAACAAGCCGATTAGTAAGGCCATATAAGCCATATTAAAAATAAAACGCCCAACTTCCCCGTTAAAAGGCTGAACCAGGTTCAGCTTTTTAACGCTTAAAACTTTTATGACCAGGTAGAATAAAACCGCTCGTAATACGGCTACAATACTCATTATCGATGTCGCCGCAAAAAAGTGTCCCCGGTTGAATGCATAAAGAGACGATAAGTCAACCTGTCCCCAAAAATGTTTGGCGCCAACCGGGTTAATCACCAGCGTAAAAAAAGCGTTGAATATAAAACCACCCGCCTCAATACACACACCCACAAATATTATCCATGAAAGGATGTACAATATTTTTAGCATCTGCTTTGTAGTAATTTTCATAACCATTCAGTTTTTTTAATTTAATACTGCAAACGTAATAAATATTTATTGATAAACAATAAATATTTACTTTTATTTATCAAGTTGGTTGCAGGTGCAGTATTTTGCGGCGGCAGATAACATTAAAGACGTATAAACGGATTTACGAAATTTTTAAAATTTTGTAAATCACTATCCCCCTCGCCCGGTCAAGTGTCCATACTTGACCGCATAAAGTTTTGAGCGTCACGCTCATACTGGACGATAATATCGTTTTTAATAGTTTCTTAATAATGACAGAGACGCAAGTGTGGACACTTGGATGGACGGGCAGCAACGCAAGATAATATTGCTATTTGCCACTCATCATTTTATCCAGTTCACTGTCTCGTTCTATAACTATACCTAAGTATTTATGATATCTTAGGCCGGAGGTTTCTTCGTTTGCATATTTATCAGCCAATGCCTCAAATAAAGCCGCTTGTTCCATATTATGCTTGTGCCTGTTTATTATAGATAGCATTGAATATCCTTTATATTTTAAAACTGGAAAAAGTTCGCCGGGTATTTTTTTCAGGAGAAGATGTTCTACAAGATCGTACAGATCATATTTTCCATGTTTAATCACGAGTTCAGCATAATCAAAATAGGCACGTGATTCATGTCGAAAAATTAACTCAAAATCGATGGCTTGTTTATAATAGGAAATCGCCTCGTCATAGTTTTTCCTAAGTCGATAAATATCTCCAAGTGTAACTAAGGCATTAAGTTTATTAAATTTATCATCAGGATATTCCAAAAAAAGTTTGGCAATCAAAGATTCAGCCACATCAAGCAACTTTTCGTCCTTAGTGTAAACTAACTCTATGGCTTGTATTTTTAAGTACTGGGCGCGTCCATCTTTTCTCGCCCGTGCAAGCTTTGAAAAAAAGTATTCTTCCTCCGTTTTTGACCAACTTTTTTGCCTGTACCAATCTGCCATTTCAATCGTTATTAGCCTATAAATTTAAGGAATTGTTTAGTGAATTCATTTCCTAGCTTCCCCTCTGACCAGTTTTCGTTTTCTGCATTAGCTGTAACTATCGCTCTGCGGCCCTCTGTGTTTTTATCTCTGTGACCTTTGTGGTTAAATAAAAATGTTCCTTACACCAACGACGGCGCCACACCATAAGTCTTTTTAAAGATGAAGGAGAAGTGTGAAAGGTTTTCAAAACCAACTTCTAAGTATACCTCTGATGGTTTACGGCGCCTGCGGGTGATCAGGAAATGTGCTTCTTCCAGCCGTTTCTTTTGCAGCCACTGGCCGGGACTGGTATTGAACACTTTCAAAAAGTCGCGCTTAAAACTGGCCAGGCTGCGGCCGGTAAGTTTGGCGAACTGTTCGGCAGGCACATTGTATTTGTAATTGCGGTTCATGAAGGCCTCGAGGTCAATTTTATGCGGCTCACTGAAATCAAACAGGAAGTATTTGAGGGAAGGATCGACCCGTAGCAGCAATTCCACCGCTTCGCGGGTTTTTAGCTCCGACATGGTTTCACTCAACTGTATATTATGCGAAAAATAGGGTAGTAGCGAGTGGAAATAACCGATCAAAAAAGGATCTTGTGGTAACGCCCGCGTATAATCGCCGGTGTATTTTCCAACGGGCTCTATTTTATTTTCTGCGCTATAACGGCGCAGAAAATCCTGGTTCAGGAATATGTTCACCGCCTTATACTCGCCGCCCGGCGGCGGTACTTTTACCGATTTCACCAACTGGTTCCTGCGGGCAATGCCAATACTGCCGGTTGGGATGATCTTCAAACCCTCATTGGTAAGCAGGTGTGTTTCGCCGGCCATTACATAGCCCAGCGCATGTTCATGAACAAACTGCTCATTACCGCGCTGCTTTTCATAAACGCAGGAAAAAAGCAGGTTATTTACTTTGATGTGGGTTTTGTCTTCCATACTACGGTAATGCTAATATAGGGTACAATATGTGTTATTTTTTGTCTGAAAATATTCAGAATATTAACTTGGTTCTTGTTTGCAGAATTTGGCTATTTTAAACTAAAAAAGTGTCATTTCGAAACTGCATGAGCGAAGGCTTAAGGTTAAGGGCAGGTGAGAAAACTCCTTTGCGCCATACAAAGTAACCCGCTTCGTGGCGCAAAAGTTTTCTCCTCGCAGCCACCACTGTACCATCTACGCTCGTCGAAATGACACATTTTTGATAACTTAATTCAATTGCCCCATCATAAATTTATCAAACGTACGGTCGGGCAGTAAGGCGCGCATAAACAAGGCCATTTTTGCCATGTAACCGCCGCTGTACCTTGTTTTTGGCTTTTTGGCATTTATGGCCTGTTTAACCAGGTCTGTTATCACTTTAGGTTCGGCATTTTTTGCTTCTATGCCATTTAACACACCGGCTAATTTGTTTACCATTTTATCATAAACACCACCGCCTGAAACCTTCACCAAATTATCCATAGCAATGCCGCTCCATTCGCTTTTTACGCCGCCCGGTTCTATCACCACTACATCTATACCGAATTGCTCTACCTCGGTGCGCAGCGTATCGCTCAGGGCCTCCAGTGCGAACTTGCTGGCATGGTACCAGCCACCAAAAGGTAACGCCAGCTTACCACCGATAGAAGATATATTAATGATACGCCCATAGTGGTTTTCGCGCATAAATGGCACAACCAGTTGCATTAACCTTGCCGCCCCGAAAACATTCACTTCCAACTGGTAGCGGGCATCGTCCAAATTTACATCCTCAATGGCACCATATGAGCCAAAACCGGCATTGTTGATGAGTACATCTATGCGTCCTTCGGCTGTAATAATTGTTTCAACGCCTTTAACCATCGAGGCATCATCGGTAACATCCATATCGAGTAATTTAACCCCGAGCTTTTCAATGTCCTTCATTTTATCAACCCTGCGGGCCGCGCCGTAAACAGTGTGGCCGTCATTCAATAATTCTATGGCAAAATCTTTACCCATCCCGGCTGAAGCGCCGGTAACTAATATTACTTTTTTTATTGGTTCCATTTTTTCTTTTGTTTTGATGGAACAAAGGTCGGCTTAAAATAAAATTGCAGGTTTGCTTAAAAGCTCAATGTTGTTTGTTTAGGAGCTCATGGAGTGGTGAGTGGTTGATTGGGTGAGTAGTTGGTTCGGTTGAATAATAAACTTACGAAGTTTTCAAAACTTCGTAAGTTTCAGGTCATGTTAACCACTCACCCAATCAACTTAATCAACAATTCACTAATTTTAAAGCATGAAAATCCTCGGCCTCATTGGTGGTACCAGTTGGGTATCTACCCAAGATTATTACAAACTCATTAACGAAGGTGTTAACGAAAAACTTGGCGAACTTAACTTCGCCGAGTGTATGATCTATTCCTTCAATTACCAGGACATTAAACGCAATAACGACGCAAATGCCTGGGACAAAAACCTCGAAATGATTTCGACCGCAGGCTTAAAGCTGCAAAACAGCGGCGCAAAAGGCATTGTACTTTGCGCCAATACCATGCACCTCATAGCCGACCAGTTACAGGAACAGATCGATATCCCGGTAATACACATCGCGACAGCAACAGCAGATGACATCAAAGCAAAAGGGCTGAAGAAAGTGGGTATGCTGGGTACGCGTTTTACCATGGAGCGTGATTTTTTCAGGTCGAAACTGGAAGAAAAAGGCATTGAAATGATCATCCCCGAAGATGATGACCGTGGCTTTATCCACTATACCATCTTTGAAGAACTGGGCAGGGGGATATTTACCGCTGAAACCAAACAGCGTTACCTTGCAACCATGGATAAACTAATAGCGGCAGGAGCGGAGGGTATTATAGCCGGGTGTACCGAGATACCATTGCTCATTAAACAGGATGAAGTGAATTTTCCGCTGTTTGATACGCTGGCGCTGCATGCGAAGGCAGCTGTGGAGTTTGCATTAGGATAATCGTTATAATAATACATTCCTAAAAGTAGAGACGCAAAATTTTGCGTCTCTACGGTAACCAATTCACCATTATTAAGGAGTAGACCAAACTACACCGGCCACCCACGAGAAGTATGGCCGGTACAGGTCGGCATTATTATCTACTTTAGTTAGGCTGGTGTTGTTTGCATCATTTGATACCAGCAAGTCGCCTGATTCACTGGGATTGGTAAATTCAGGATGCGCTTTGGCATCATAAGTATATTCCCCATCGCCCGAAGTATGCCCTGTGGGGTAAGTTGTAACCGCAATTATTTTCCGGTCTGTCCAGGGCCCGTAAATGCTTGTCGACCGATAACGGTAAACCGTATCGCTGAATAATATCGGGCTTTGATTGATGAGGTAGTATTTTGAGTCGGATGGGTTTTTGAAGACGGTATATTCCGTAGATAATCCGCCAAAAGGAGATAATGTGCCCGATCCTGTCTTCAGGCGGGTACTGGCGCTGTAGCTGCTCGACCAGGTATTGGTTGTGCCATTGCCAGAATAGTATTGCCAGGCCCCCGTTGGTGTACTTACGCTTACACGGGCAAGGTGCATATAACTTGTGGTAATACCACCGCTTACTACCGGTTCGGCCCCATAAATATAAATGTAAGTGCCATCTGTAGTGACACTCGAGCCATAGATGACCGATGTGCTCAAACTTCCACCGGATGAACCACCCCGGTAAATGTGGTTGATGGTATAGCCCGGATAGCTGATATCCGCCCAGTCGGTTTCTACAATTTCTACGCCCAAACCGCCCGTACCTGCAATAGCGCGGTTAACAAATATGGCGGTGTAGATATGGCCGTTGAGGTATAAACCGTCTTTCGACCAACGACGTGTGCTATCGTCAACCGGCGGATAATAAGGTACAGGATAACCACCCGAAACATTGTACAGTGTGCCTGCATAAGTAGGCGCGGTATTGCCCTGGCCGCTCGACAGGAAAATAGTGCTCGACAGTAACCCCGGATTGGTGTGAACACGCGCCGGGGTAACCGAATCGATGAACGAGTCGCCCATGGGCCAAAAATCGTCGCCGTTTGGTAAGGGTATGGAATAATTAATGTCGCCGCCTGTCCAGGTACCGCCGGTGTAACGGGTGAACAGGCTGTTAAAAGCGGTGGCCGGCGTTTGCAGGTAATCAGCCGACAATGGCCTTGTACCCGACGGCCCTGTACCCAACGAATTGCTGCTTTTTTTACATGCGGCAAACAGCGAGAGCACAAGAAGGCCTGTGATCAGTTTTTTCATAAAGATTAACTTTAGGTAAATAATTTGGTTTATTACCGGTAAAGTTAGATGGTTGACAATTATGAAAAAACGATATTAATTTACCATAAAGCATTATTTTAATATGTTATGGCGACTTATTTTGAATGAGGTGGAAAAACGGCTACTTAAACTACCAGTTCATTAAACAAACGTTCAAGCGTGTCGCCGGCATCAGAATTACACAGGCCGGGGTGGACTTTTGAGGTTTGCAAAACAGTGCTTCGCGTAGCGGTAAGCCAGCGAAAACGGGAAGCGATATCCAGTTGCGCTATTGGGCCGCCATTTTGGTCGCCGGAGCAAATGCGCTCGAAGGAGTGGAGATGCTCCTTTAGTTCCTCAATATCTATTTTGTTTGAGAATGCTTTAAGGCGTTCTTCATCCAAAACATATTTCATTTTCAAAAACTTCTGTTTGGTGCAGAACAATACGATCCCGATGTTCAGGAATTCCTCGCGCTCCACCCTCGGCACAACGCGGATGACGGCATATTCAAATAAATGTCTGTCTTGCATGTTGTGCTTCGTTTACAAAAATTTCAGAGTTGGCAATTCTCGCCAGTAAATATTCAATATAAGCTTCGCGATGTTCATCTGCCGAGGCAAATACCTGCTCGCCGGTTAGCCATTCATCAGGCACTAAATTAACTATCGCGCGGATCAATTCTTCCGAAAGTATAGCGCGGAATTCTGCATCAACCACATCCAGCTCATCGGCTTTTGATAACAATACGTGATCTTTCACCTGCACAAATGGTCGCTTAGCCTGTTCCTGCCAGTTATGCCATGAGTGGTGGAAATAAAGCGATGCGCCGTGGTCTATCAGCCATAACTCACGATGCCAGACGAGCATATTGGTGTTACGCGCCGTACGATCTACATTAGTCAATAAACAATCCAGCCAAACGATCTGCGAGGCCAGTTTGCCGTCGACTTTCGTAACCGCCGCATCAAAAGTAATAGCACCTGCAAGGTAATGCAGTGCTAAATTTAATCCTACGCTGGCTTTCAGCAGGTCTTGAATTTCCTCATCCGGCTCAGTACGACCAAAGGCTTCATCCAGGTTAGCAAAAACAAGTTCCGGAATTTTAAGGCCAAGCGCTTTTGCAATTTCACCGCCGATCAGCTCGGCTATTAACGCCCGTGCGCCTTGCCCTGCGCCACGGAACTTCAGCACATACAAAAACCCGTCGTCCGCTTCGGCAATGGCCGGCAACGAGCCGCCCTCGCGCAATGGCGTAACATAACGGGTAACGTTAACGGTGCGTAGCTGAATGTGTTGCATAAAATTATGCAGCTAAATTGCGATTATTTTCAAAATGTAGAGACGCAAAATTTTGCGTCTCTACATTTATTATTTCTTTACCTCAAATCCCAACCCAATATTCACGGATACAAAAACGGCGCTTTGCTTATCTGTTGGCCCGGTAAGTTTGTAATTATCATCTATACGCCAGTCACTTTGGTAAGCATTAATGTAATAACCGGCCCTAATGCCAATAGGTATCTGGCGCTGAACCAGCATACAACCCATATCCTTTGGCTTAACCGGTATCAGGTAATCAAACCCAACGCCCAGGTCGATGCCAAAATTTGGCTGGTAGAAGCTTTTGCTGGTGGAGCTGTTCGATATCTCATCAGCAAAACTCGACGTGCTTTCAATACGCGCCTTGTCTTCAATATCCAATACTGCTGCCGAAAGGTTAAGCCCAGCAAAAGGAAATAAGCGCATATCGGGATTGCTCAGCACATTATAGCCTATACGGCCAAATATCTGGTATTGATTATAATTTACTTTAATGTCATTCGCATCCGAAGTGGTCACAGGGGTAAAGCCAATGCCGTCTTCCCATATCCAATTACCAAATGAATGGTTCATGGAGGCATTTATCCAGATGCTATTTTCCCCCAACCTTGCCAGGCCATTGCTGGTGAGGATACCATTGAGTGTCCCAAGGTCTGATTGCCGGTAGGTAACTTGAATTTGCGCTGTACCAGTGAATTGTTCATGATGATGGTGAAACCAACCGTTGGTTTTTACCGTGTCGGTCGTCTGTGCTTTTGCGTTGTAAGTGCTCATAAAAGCCACTACAGCTAATAAAGCAGGTAATAATTTTTTCATAAGGGTTAATTTTTAATAGATATAGTTAAAGACCGTAAAAACGAGTTATTGTTTTGTTCTTATGCTTTTTTGCCTATACCAATTCTTTGGAAATACCATTTTTTGCATATCTTCAACCCGCAATGACAGAGAAAAACAACAAAAAAACTATCTGGGCCTGGTGCATGTTCGATTGGGCCAATCAATCGTATAATATGGTGATTACTACCACCATATTTCCATTTTATTATGTGTATTATACAACCTGGCATAATCCTAATAAGGATATTGTAACCTTTTTTGGATTTAAGTTTGTTAATACCGTACTATCGAACTTTGTACTGGGGTTGGCCTATCTTGCTATTGTGTTGATGCTTCCAATACTTACTTCCATAGCCGATTATAAGGGGAATAAAAAGCGTTACCTTCAATTCTTCACCTGGCTGGGGGCATTATCGTGCGCAGGGCTGTTTTGGTTTAAACCTGTCGACCATGGAATCCCTCATCTTGAGTTGCCGCTTATATTTTTTGCTTTAGCATGTATCGGGTACTGTGGTGGGTTTGTTTTTTATAATTCTTACCTACCTCAAATTGCAACAGAAGATAAACAGGATGCCATAAGTGCAAAAGGCTTTATTTACGGTTATGTAGGCAGTTTAGTAGTTCAGATGGCATGTTTAGCCGTGGTTGAAGAACCCACATGGTTTGGCATTGACCCTAAAAACGACTCTCTGCCGGCGCGCATAACATTTTTGATAGTATTTGTTTGGTGGATAAGTTTTTCAATTATCCCCTTCAGGTTGTTGCCAAAAGGTGAACCTAATCCCGGCAAGCATAACTATAATGTACTTACCGGCGGGTTTAAAGAATTAGGGAAAGTACTTCAAAAAGTAAGGACTATGCCCTTGCTTCGCCGTTTTCTCTCATCGTTTTTCTTTTATTCGGTAGGTGTGCAAACCATAATGCTGGTTGCGGCGCAATTTGCATCAAAAGAGCTGCATATGTCTGACGATACACTGATCGAGATCATCCTCATCATTTATGTGGTAGGCGTTTTCGGGGCAGCAGGGATTTCCAAATTATCAGAAAAGTTTGGCAACGTGCGCACTTTGGTTTGGGTGGTTAGTATTTGGACGGTATTGTGTTTATCGGTTTACTTTATCACAACTATTCCCCAGTTTTTTGTAGCAGCAATTATAGTTGGTGCGGTAATGGGTGGTGTACAGGCTATATCAAGGTCGACTTATTCAAAGTATCTCCCGCCAAACATACCCGATACCGCATCATATTTCAGCTTTTACGATGTAACGGAAAAAAGTGCGATAGTTGTAGGATTACTTTGCTTCTCGTTTGTTGAGGCGATAAGTCATGAAATGCGTATAGCGGCGCTTACACTTGATTTGTTTTTCCTTATCGGCCTGGCGTTGATGATCTCGTTATTTTTCGCTGAGAAAAAGAAAAAACAGGCTCAAACAGGGGCATACGCGGAAGTAGTGGGATCAGAAAATTAATATAATTAAATTAGAGACATATGGGTTTAATGAAATTTATTATATCATATTGGTCTCAAATAGTTGTGTTAATTGGTGTTATTAGTTCGCCATTTATTTACTTTTTCAGAACACGTTTCGACTACAAAAGCAAGGTATTAGAAATTAAACAAACCGTACATCAGCAACAACGTATAAAAGTTATAAATGAATTTATAATAGCTTACACAGCGTTGGAAAATTTTTATTGGCAATTACCGTCATTTGATATAGCAGAAAGAAAAATTAGCGGTAAGGCTGTCGATGATATGCATTTGCCCATATTGAATGCCTTCACCTCGTCCTATTATTCTTTATTTCTAATAATTGATAAATCCGATCTTGTTGAATTTGATAAAATTAGAAATGAAATGACAGGTACAAAAAATGCAGTAGGTGATTTATTCGGTTTTTCTAATACGGATTCACCCGTAACGGCTCGAACAAATCAATATTATAGCAGATGCACTACGATGGTCGAAAATAATAAACAAAGTTTGAAAAAAATTGGAGAGCAAATAATCGCCAGTTATAATAAATAATTCCCAGTTAATCTTTACTCAAACATTTTTTCTCAAATTAGCAGGCGATGAAAATTGAATTGTTTGTGCCTTGCTTTATTGACCAGTTATATCCTGGCACTGCCTTCAGTACCATAAAACTGCTCGAAAAAGCAGGTTGTACCGTTACCTATAACGCTCAGCAAACCTGTTGCGGCCAGCCTGCATTTAATGCCGGTTTCTGGGATGATGCCAAAACCGTCGGCAGCAAATTCCTGAATGATTTTACCGAGGACAGCATTATCGTTACACCATCGGCCTCATGCACGGGGATGGTAAAAAATTATTATAACGACCTTTTCACTAATACCACACTGCATAATAAATGCCGGGCTATACAGGGCAATATTTATGAGCTCTCGGATTTTTTAGTGAATATCCTACAATATGATTACTTCGGCGCCGAGCTGGATGGACGTGCCGTTTACCACGATAGCTGCAGCGCCCTGCGCGAATGTAAAATTAAGGAAGAACCGCGCCAGCTGCTGTCAAAAGTGATAGGCCTGGAGATGGTCGACCTGCGCTATAACGATACCTGCTGCGGTTTCGGCGGTACATTCGCGGTAAAATTTGATGCCATATCGAGCGCTATGGCGCAGCAAAAGGTAGATAACGCCCTTGCCGCCGGTGCGGAATACATTATCAGTACCGATGCCTCGTGCCTGCTGCATTTGCAGGGTTATATCGATAAAAATGCCCTCCCCATAAAAACCATACACCTTGCCGATGTACTCGCCCACGGCTGGGGGAATGTATAATTTTCTTTACATTATAACTTTCTCTTTTCTTTAGCATCCTACCAATAAATATTATTCAACTTAATACTTATTAATATGAAAAAGCTCCTCGTTATTGCACTTATCATTTTCGCAAAAAGCGCCTTCGCACAAAAGGATACCGTTGGTTTAAATGTTCCTTTCATCAATAATACTATTGTTTATGAAAGGGTTTTCGATGCACCAAACACCTCTCAAAACCTGCTTTATAGTAATGCCGGACTTTGGCTGGCAGAAACCCACCCTTACGTTGTAAATACCCAACCCACCTTGCAAGACCCGGTTATATCCCGGGTTGTAGGCAGGGCAAATTCCTATATCGGTGAAAGTTATAAAGTTCTTTGGCAAACGCAATACTATTCATACAACTTCAGTTTTACCATACAGATAGATTGTAAAGACAATAAATACAGGGTACGCATTTATAATATCGAGGACGTGATCGATGCTTCGAACAAAACACCGATGGACGATATGATGCAAGCGCTTATCAACTCAAAGTCGCTAACTTTAAGCACCGGCGGTGTTATGAAAAAGGACAATTTCGTGAAAATCTTCCAGGGGTTAAATTCCGTGGTAGCAAGTGTGGTGGCCGATATCAATAAAAATATGTTAGCAGATAACAGTTTTTAAAATGGCAGCAGTTTTGTGGCGATGAATTCATGCAGCCGTACAAAAATTCAAATCGCGATACCGGTGTGGTAGCTTACGAGCCTGGCCACGATGGAATTACTGTAAAATTTAGGGATGGTTCTGTATATCTGTATACTTCAAAAAGCGCAGGAGCGGCGGCTATCAGCGAAATGAAAATACTGGCTAAAAAAGGAGCGGGGCTTACTACCTACATCAACCAGCATGTGAAGAATAATTATGAAAGAAAGATCGGCTGATCTTTTTCAACTCACATAATAATTAAAAAGGGCAACTTTAATAGTTGCCCTTTCATTTTATATCGGATCATTTATCACTAACAAAATTAGCGTAATGCTGGTGGCGCCGGTGTTGGCGGCGTCGGGGTAGGCGCTGGCGTTGGTGATGGAGGAGTAGGGCTTGGTGTCGGACTCGGCGTTGGGCTTGGCATCGGTGTAGGAGCAGGAGTTGGCGTTGGTGTGGGAGTAGGGGTTGGTGTAGGCGTTTTTGGCGTTGGCACTGTATCCCTTACCATATGTACCTTTGCGGCCTTCTCCTTTATGGGCATAGTGCCCGTATTTGCTATCGCGTACCCGAACGCGCATGTGGCGAACAAGGTGGCGGCTACTATTTTTATCTTTTTCATAACTTAAATTTCTGTGTGTTAAACAATACTGATTATAAGACAATAACTGTTCCTAAAAATTACCATTAGTTAATTTATTTTCTTTTAGGTAATATTTTTACAAAAAAAAGCCGCCTGTTGGCTAAAAGGCGGCTTTCATCAACAGCTATGATTTAAATAATTACATACCGCTTTTAATGGTTTTTATAACTGCAAGGTGATGTTGCACAACGGGTATAGTAGCCGTAATAAATGATTTCAAGGTAGTGTCTTTAACCATGTTTTCTTCTTTTTCAAAAAAGTCCAGGGTACCCTGGTGGTCTTTTACCATTTGATTAACATAGGCTTTGTCAAAATCTTTACCTGTTTTTTTAGAGATATCATTTATCATGTTCTGCTGAACAGTATCCGGCCCGGATGGCAGGGCAATGTTTTTTGCCTTGGCGATTGCAGACAGTTTATCTCCGGCTGCACTGTGGTCGGTAACCATCATTGAAGCGAAGTCCTTTATTTTGTCCGAAGTTGCTTGTTGTTCGGCAACTTTACTAAGGGCAATTTCGGTCATGCCGCCGGCAGCAGCTTTTACTGCAAAATTCGCATCGCCGGTATCAACAACTATTATTTTTGTCGAGTCGGTTTTGGTAACATCGGTAGTAACCGAACTGTCTGTTACGGTTGTTTTTGCATCGTGGTTATGGCAGGCCTGCATCATTAATGCGCCCAATCCAGCAATAAGGATCAAATTTAGTTTTTTCATGGTCAGTAGTGTTTTTAACTATAAGCGTTTGTAATTCAAATTGTTTTATTTCTTAACCGTATCTTTCTTCGCAGTATCCACACTCAATGCACCCGTTGCCGAACCTTTGTGCGTAGTGTCACTATCTGATTTACCCGGAACCCTCGCTCCGCCGGCACCCGTACCGGTTGAATCGCCCGATGAAGTATTCGGATTACCCTTACATGCCGCCAATGCCAGGCAGCTGAACAAGCATATGGCTATCAATATCTTTTTCATAGATGTGTTTTTTAGAAATTACAATAGATGAGGTGTATTGTTTGATTTATAATTCTGTAGTAATAAAAAAATCCTGAAGTTACCCTCTTTGCGCAGCAGAGAGGGTCGACGAGCGACTTAGCGTCGTCGGGTCCGAAGGACTCCCATGGAGGTGAGTCAATGGAGTGCGCGAGGTAATGAAGCGATCAATCGGATATACATTATCATCTTATCAAAATTTAAAAAAACACTTGCGCAAGCAAATGCTTGCATTTATATTTGCAAGCACTTACTTGCATATTAAATGAAAGCACGACGTGACGTTTACCAGGCCATAGCCGACCCGAGCCGCAGGGCCATTATCAGCATGATTGCCGCCCAGCCGCAAAATGTGAATGCTATTGCCGAAAAGTTTGATGTTAGCCGGCAAGCCATATCCCTGCATTTGAAAATATTGCTCGATTGCGGCCTCATCACCGTTAAGCAGCAGGGGAGGGACAGGGTTTGCGAAGCACAGTTGGATAAACTAAGCGAAGTATCGGCCTGGATAGACCAATACAAACAGCACTGGGAAAGTAAACTGGATTCATTAGAAAAATATCTCGATAAACTCAAAAAAGAACGTTATGGAAAACAGTAAAAGCAGCACACACGACCGCGAACTAATCCTATCAAGAACACTGGATGCACCGGTTGACCTGGTTTGGGAAGTATTTACAAATCCCGGACACCTTGCGCAATGGTGGGGCCCGGATGGGTTCACCAATACCATTATTACCATGGACCTGCGGCCCGGCGGCGATTGGTTGCTGGTAATGCACGGGCCCGATGGTACTGATTACGACAACAAAAGCACCTTTGAAGAAGTTATGCCTTTTGAAAAAATAGTATATCGTCATGCATCATATCCCAATTTTACATCGACCATTAAGTTTGAAGCCAACGGCGACAAAACGTTTATAACATGGCATATATTATTCGATTCGATTGAGGTGTTTATAGACACGGTTAAAACCTATAAAGCAGATGAAGGCTTGAAGCAAAACCTGGTAAAACTGAACCAGTATTTGATAAATTTTAATACAAAAGGGTAATCGTTGTTCCGAAGAGCAATGCTAATACGTGAGGAATGGGTTGATAATAACCTGGAGGTTGATCGCTCTGTTGACTCACCTCCATGGGAGTCCTTCGGACCCGGCGACGCTCCGCTGGGTAGCTGCGTTTTTGGTTCAACTTAATGGCATTCCCTTATGATGAATTGATATGAAGCCCCTCGTCCCGTAGAAACGTTCTATGGGTAGAATTGATTAGAAATACATTTTTACGTTCCGTAGGAACGTTTCGTAGGCAGAATTATGGAAAATTTAAAATCAACAGGTTACGCTCCTGTAAACGGCATCCAAATGTATTACGAAGTGTATGGCAGCGGCAATACGCCTTTGGTGTTATTGCATGGCGGCGGTTCGACGATACAAACCAGTTTTAACAACATATTACCATTTCTTTCGGCAGAAAGAGAAGTAATTGCCGTTGAATTGCAGGCACACGGCCGTACCAGCGACCGGGATGCACCGGAAACATTTATACAGGATGCTGACGACGTAGCGGCATTGCTGAAATACCTCGAAATAGAAAAAGCCAATTTCTTTGGGTTCAGTAACGGCGGCACTACCGTTTTACAAATAGCTATGAGGCACCCGCACCTGGTTAACAAAATAATCGACCTTGCGGGCGCGACAAAACGGGATGGTTTTGTACCAGGCTTTTTTGACAGATTTAGTCAAGTCTCTTTAAATGATATGCCATTGGTTTACCACGAGGAATTTCTTAAACTAACACCGAACCGGGCCCGCCTGCAGGCCATGTTTGAAAAGGACGTAGCCCGTATGAAAAACTTTGCCGACATCCCCGACGACGATATACGCGCTATAAAAGCAGAAGCCCTGATTATAATAAATGATAAGGATGTGGTGACCGCCGAACACACCGTAGAATTATCAAAACTGATACCCGGCGGCCAACTTTTAATAATGCCCGGTTTTCATGGCGAATGTATAGGGGAGTTGTTGACTGCTAAACCCGGCAGCAAAATGGCCGAAATAACTGCCGGGCTGATCAATGAGTTCCTAAAATAAAATATCCCGGAGAAATAGTACAGGCAATTGGAACTGGTACTGTTTCTCAGGGATATTAAATAATGCTAAGCACAATTATTTTTGGTCGCGTTTATCGTTTTGTTTTGGTTGCTGGGCAGGTTTATTATTAGTGTTAGACTTGCTGTTGGTTCTGCTACCCGGCCCTTGTGGTACACCCTGGCGGTTGTTAACAGCTCCTGAAGGTACACTGGGCCGGTTACCGGCAGGTACTTGCGGTACACTGGGCCGGTTAACATTTTGCGTATTTGCTGGTCTGTTAATATTGCTATTGGTGGTCGATGCCGGTGCATTCACCTGTCTGTTATTATTATTGGTATTACCGGGAGTGCCAGACCTGTTTAAGTTTGTGTTATCCGTGCGATTTGTATTGCCGTTATTTTTGAACTGGTTATTGCTGTTAGCGACAGGCGCTTTAGGGTCCTGGTGATTGTCGTACACATGATTTTGGGTCATTGAACCCCTTTCCTGTTGGGTTGGTTTTGCCTGCATGCCACCAGCGCCGCCATTATAACTCACACGGTTATTTACTATAACGTGGGTGGTTACAACCGTACGGTCTATATAAACATTATGCACACTCGGGCCAACCCTTACCACAGCGGTATTATAGCGGAAATGGTCGCCAGCCCAAACCCCACCGACATAACCCGAGCCGCCATAGCCGTAGCCGTAATAAACGCCACCATAAAAGCCTACGGTAGTTCCCCAATAACCACGGTGAAAAACATAAACATTGCCTTCGTATCCCCAATAAGGCGGTGTCCACAAATAACCAACTGTAGGCGGGGCTATCCACGTGCCCTGTACCCAATAATATCCATGATAAGGATTATAAGCCCAATAGCCCGGTTGCCATAAATAGCCATCCACAGGGCAATCCGGTTGAGCCTCATCCTGTAAAACGGGTGGCGCAGCTTCAGCCGTTACATCAGTATTATTTTGTGTCGAATTATCAACTGCCTGGGGCACCGGCGGTGTATTGTATTGTTGGGTAAATTTCCCATAAGAGAGGCAAGCGTTCAAATTAACCACATTATTGCCCTGTACAAGTACCGGGTTCCAGCTTTGTACATTTGGATCTAAATAATATAACGTATTTTGGTCTACGTTGTATGAAAAAGTGTAATTGGTTATCATTTGCCCAAACACCTTACTTTGCAAAGTAAGCTGAAAAGAAATACCATTTGCAGGGTCAGCCTGGGTAATGGTAAGGGTTTTATGGCCGAAGGTTTTCGGCGCATACCTGGCTTGATTTGTATTGGTAACCAGGTCGATAAACGCGTCTTTAAACAAAATCGCGCCATCACTGCCATCAGGTGTTTCCTGTCCGGTTTGCGGATCGACAACATAAATGGCTGCCTCAGGATACCTGTCGTTCACAGGGCCTTGTTGTGCCCGGACAAAAACGGGCGAGGAGCATATAATAAAAAGCAAAATGCCGGTAACTATTTTCTTCATATAGTTAATAAAGTAATTAGGGTGAATATAAATTATCTCTTTACGGCGCTAAAGATAAAGCATTATTTAACGATTACAGGATAACACCTGCACAAATCGGCACTTTTACAGATTAGTTAAACTGAGTGTACTATTAAATAATACAATCGTCGAAAACCAACAAAATCAGTGTGATCAATCCTATATCAAATCTCAATCATCAAATCGGCGAAATCAATCCCAATAATCGGTGTAATCCCAAATTATAAAAAAATCGGCCTGTCCAGTTTCATGGCTATGCGGTAGGCGGCATTCATCAACCCAACATGACTGTATGCCTGCGGAAAATTACCCCACTGGCTGCCATCGTTCTCATCCACATCCTCGCTAAATAACAGCAGGTGATTGCTGAACTGTAGTAAACTTTCAAACTCTTTAACGGCATCGTCTATCCGGCCAACTGCGGCCAAAGCCTCTACATACCAGAAAGCACATATCAGGAAGGTTGTTTTTGGTTTACCGAAATCGTCTTTATATAAATACCGGTAAAATAATCCTTTTGAACCTTTCAGTTCCTTTTCCACAGCTGTTAAATGATCCTTTGCTTTTTTTGAAGCCGGATCGAGGTAATTCATCATAATCAGTTGCAGGGTACTGGCATCCAGGTTTTCGCCGCCGGCTGCGTTGGTATAAACTCTCCGTTTTGGGTCGTAACAGCTTTCAATATGTTTGGCGGCACGGCGTTTGAGCGAGACAGCTTTCCTGATCAACGCTTTATTTTCAATGGTACGCGCCATTTTTTCAGCGGCACAGGCGCCTGCCCATTGAAAAAGGTTTGTATAGCAATGGATATCCGCCATATTTCTGAATTCCCATATCCCGGCATCTTTTTCGTCTATCGTAGCTTCTATCTTACCCAATAAAAGTTCGAGCCAATGCGCCGAATCCTTCCGTTCGGAAAAAATAAAGCGATGGTCGGTGTACAAAGGCAGCATGGATATAAGCACCTGCCCGTAAATATCATTTTGGATATGCTCATAAGCCTGGTTGCCAATTCGCACGGGCTGGTTGCCCATGTAACCATCCAGATCGGTTAATATTTCTTCAGTCAGGGTCTTTTTGCAGGTGATGCCATATAATGGCTGATAGCGTTTGTCCCCGGCAAATGAAATATCGGTCACATAATTAAAATACTTCTCCATTTCTTCAAAATGGCCGATGTGGTTGAGCGAGGTGATCACATAATACGTATCGCGCAGCCAGCAGTAACGGTAATCCCAGTTACGCCCGCTGCCAGGCGACTCGGGCAAACTGGTGGTACTGGCCGCAATAATGGCACCTGTATCCTCATACTGGTGGATTTTTAAAGCAAGCGCCGAACGGATCACATACGGCTGGTAAAACCCTGCTATGGATGAGTGCTTTATCCAGGTGCGCCAGTATTGAACGGTTTCGCGCAGGAAACGTTCGGCAGTGCTTTCCAACGGCGCTTCCAGGGGTTCGCCATAGGTTAAAACAAGGTATTTGGGCTCGTTTAATACAAAATTCTGCTCATCAAAAACATAGCTTACAGGTATATTGGTGGTAAGGCGTATGTTTTCTTCACCGCCAAGGAACTGGATGTGGTTACTGCCCCGGTTTACGTTCAGTTTAACCTTGCCATACTCCGATACAGGTTCGCATTTTACCCTAATACGCGGTGAGCCGTCAATTGCTTCTATTTTCCGTATCAGCATCAAAGGCTTATAATAACGCTGATAGGAGTAAAAGCGGGGTGCGAAATCGCTTACCCTATAACGGGTTTTATCCTCCAGCGTAATTTCTGTTATTAAAACATTGGTGTTTTCAAGGTAATATTGATATGAAGTAAACTTACCTTCGGGCAGGATAGAAAATTCGCCGCCCTTATGCTTGTCAAGCATGCCGCCAAAGATAAATGTGCTGTCGAAACGTGGCCAGCAAAGCCATTCTACGTTAGTATTTTTGGCTATGTGCGCAATAAATCCGCAATTGCCTATTATGCCGGTATCATAAGTATGTCTTTCCATATACAACAGGCGCAAAAGCGGCCTTTGGGAATATTTAACAACGCTTTTATGATATTGTTGAGTTTATAACAACACATTTGTCATCCTGAGCGACAGCGAAGGAACTTTGAACATTACATAATGAACTATGCTTGATCGCTTTGTTAGCATAAAGAAAAAATTCTTCGCTGTCGTTCAGAATGACAAGTATGATTGATAATTAAGGCCTAAAGTATTAAACACCTTATTTTTGTTCATAAAATCCTCATAATAAATAATTTTATTTGGTTTTAATTATTTTATATATTTGAAAAAGAGATATTTCCGAATACCATCCTGATTATTAACAACCAATTTATATTCAGTTAGGCTAACGAACATCTTTTGATCAATTATTTATATTACTAATATTATGAAAACTGGAAAAGTAAAATGGTTTAACACACAAAAGGGCTACGGTTTTATTATTACCGAAGATGGGAAAGACCTTTTTGTACATTTTAAAGATGTGCAGGGAGGTGTAAACGCCATTAAAGATAATGATACGGTTACCTATGATGTGGAAGAAGGCAGAAAAGGATTACAAGCAGTAAATGTAAAAAAAGCATAATCTACAATTTCTGAATTTTAGAGAAGAGAAAACCCTTGCCACCACAAGGGTTTTTTTATGGAAAAATATTTTCATTACTTTAGCCAGCCAATTATTAATTTATGACTACTGCTAACCATTCGCAAGCACCAACCCGCCACGTTTCATTTTTAATATTAGTGGCCTCGTTAGGCTATTTTGTTGACATATATGACCTGCTGGTTTTTTCCATTGTACGTACGCCGAGCCTTTTGGCCATTGGCGTTAAAGCTGCGGATGTAAAAGCTGCGGGCATATCTATTATCAACTGGCAAATGTTTGGCTTGCTGTTAGGCGGTTTGTTGTGGGGTATAATTGGTGATAAGTTAGGCCGTATAAAGGTGCTTTTTGGTTCTATCCTGATGTATTCCGTAGCTAATTTTGCGAACGGCTATTTTGTTCATAGCGTTGATGCTTACATCATTGTCCGCTTTATCGCAGGTATAGGCCTGGCGGGCGAATTAGGCGCGGGCATAACCCTCGTTGCCGAAACTATGAGCCAGAGCAAAAGGGGATATGGCACCATGATTGTTTCCGTAATTGGCTTATTTGGTGCAGGCGCAGCAAATTTCGTTGCAAAACACTGGGACTGGCATGCCGCTTATTATGTAGGCGCGGCTTTAGGGATAGTTCTGCTAATATTGCGGGTAGGTACCTATGAATCGGGTATGTACAAAAAAATCGAAAACCGCGATACGGTATCGAAGGGTAATTTCATAATGCTATTTAACAATTGGGGCCGGTTTAAAAAATACCTGTACTGCATTTTAGTTGGAGCGGCTAACTGGTTTGTAATAGGGGTGTTGGTTACCTTATCGCCCGAATTTGGCAAAGCGTTGGGTGCCAAAGCGCCGTTGCTGGCCGGCGATGGCGTTTTTTATAGTTACCTGGGTATTTCTGCGGGCGGCTTAGCGGCTGGCCTACTGTCGCAATTCACAAAATCAAGGCGGTTAACGGTTCTTGTTTTCCTTATTATATCGGCTATAAGCGTGGTAGTTTACTTAAATGCCCAGGGTATTACACCTTCGCAATTTGCCTGGATAAGCTTTTTCCTCGGCTGTGGCGTTGGCTACTGGCCGATATTCGTTACCATACCGGCCGAGCAATTTGGTACAAATATCCGGGCAACAGTTACTACTACGGTGCCCAATTTTATAAGGGCTTCACTTATCCCGATCAACGCGGTTTTCCTTGCGTTATCAACCAAATATAATATGATCACCGCCGCTTATATCATTATGGCCGCATTAACGCTTATAGCTATGTTTGCATTAAGCCAGCTTAAAGAGAGCTTTCATACGGATTTGAATTATTTGGAGGAGTAGCGTTAGTAAATGAGTGAATGAGTGAGTAAGTAATATAAACTTCTCAAAAAAAGCCGTCATGCTGAACTTATTTCAGCACCTCACATGTAGGTATCAAACATACCTGTTATAAACCTTGCAAATGTGAATATCCGTGAGTTGCCGAAATAAATTCGGCATGACGTTAGCTTTTTAATTAGTTTTGCCCCGGTTATTCACTAACTCACGCATTCACTCATTAGCTAATGCTCACCAAAGAACAAATTGCCGCCGATTACCAGCAGATACAGGATGAAATATGTGCTGCATTGGAGCTGGCTGATGGTAAAGCCCGGTTCGAAGAAGAAAAATGGGAACGTGACGGCGGCGGCGGCGGGCGTACACGTGTTATACAGGATGGCAACATTCTTGAGAAAGGCGGGGTTAATTTCTCAGCCGTTTATGGCGAATTGCCGCAATCGATAAAAAGATCGCTTAATGTGGAGCAGGATGATTTTTTTGCTACAGGAATATCCATCGTGATACACCCTAATCACCCGATGGTACCGATCATCCACATGAATATCCGTTTTTTCGAGATGCCATCATCAATGACCGATGGAAATAAACCGGTAAGATGGTTTGGTGGTGGTATCGACCTTACACCGCATTACGTCATTGAAGGTGATGCAAAGTTCTTCCACAGCAGCCTAAAGGCAGTTTGTGATAAATTTTACCACGACTTTTATCACCGGTTTAAACTGTGGGCCGATGATTATTTCTTCATCAAACACCGTAATGAAACACGCGGCATAGGCGGGGTGTTCTACGACAGGCTAACCGCCAATGGGGATCTTTCATGGGAAACCATTTTTGAATTTTCAAAAGCGCTGGGGCGTTCATTTATCCCGATTTATACAGAGCTGATCAACCGCAACCGCGATAAATCATATACTGATGAACAGCAACAATGGCAATACCAGCGCCGCAGCCGGTATGTGGAGTTTAACCTGGTTTATGATGCCGGCACAAAATTTGGGTTGGAAACTAACGGTCGCATCGAATCGATATTGATGAGCCTGCCGCCAACTGCCAAATGGCTGTATAACTACCAGCCGCAAGCGGGGAGTGAGGAAGAAAAAACATCGTCATTTCTAAAAAAGGGTGTTAATTGGGTATAAATGAATAGCATATTCAAACTAAATGCTATAATTGCTATTATCTATACTGCATTTTTTGTAGGCATATCTTTCCTGTTTAACAAAGATACTCAATCTATAATATTAGAAATCATTTACTCAATAGTGGCAGGATTTCATTTCATTGCTATGGGCATTTTGATGGCTATTTATCATTTTCAGTCATCAATAAATAAAAGAAATGGTTATATGGCATCGTTTGTCTTTATTTGGCTTTTGTTATTAATGGTTCACTATTGGGGATTTTACATTTCATCACATGCTTAAATTGATTAAATACGTCCTCGGTACGCTTCTGTTGTTAGCAATGGTTTCCTTTCAATCAGTTGGCACGCTTAAAGGCACCTGGGTGTATGCCGGGGATATCTTCAACAATAAAAAAGAAGGCGCGCCAAAGGAATACGTATTACAAAGAAAATATACCGACACCGGTTTTACAGCCCTGGTACTTGAAAAAGGTTATAAACCAGATGAATACGAAACCGGACGCTATAGGCTTACTGGCGATACCTGCCTTGAAACCCAAACCTGGTGCAGCCAGCCGTCGAACCTACTGAATATTACTATTCATTACCATTATATTATTCGTAACGATACGCTAATCTTAAACGGGGTTTTGCCTTCGGGGGCAAGGACTGAGGAATATTGGAAGAGGTTGAAGTGATCCTATTGGGATTTTTTTTGGATCCAATTATAGAGATACTGAGCGAACTATTATCTTTAGATAATAGTAAATGATTATATGAAAAAGAAAGATATAAAGCTTTTCTTTAAGGCAATCAGCCATAGTGATCTTCAAACGGTAATAGGACTTATTGATACCGATCAGGAATATTTAACTGTTTGCAACTTTGCTCCACCAAAAAAAGATGAAGGGCAATCAGGGCTTCAAGTTGCTTTTAAAACTCGTAATTTTGATATAGCAGAATTACTTATTAATAGCGGCGCTGATGTAAACTTCATTGAAAGTGCCGAAATTGATTCATGGCGGATGCCTGTGTTACACGATTGCATAAGATCAGTAATATTCAATTCATTTACATTACAAAAAGACACAACTATCTTCGATAAAGCACTTGAAATATTGCAATTAATGTTAGACAAGAAAGCTAATCCAAATGCTATCGATTCTTATGGCAATAATTCACTGAATAGAGCTTTTTTAGACACAAGACAAGTAATTGTCCATCCATACGTAAACTGGACGGATGATATTTTATTGACACAACTAAGGAGTGTTTTTAAAAAATTAATAAATGCAGGCGCCGATGTTGACCAATCAAATGAAATGCGGCAAAGTGTCAGAAATTCAATCGCCAACTATAGAATGGATAAGTACAATTTAATATAAGTCAGGTAATATCTAAAAACTATTTAGTACTGGACTATGCGCATAAATTACGTAAATCTTTTAATCCGACGAATCTTGGTTCAAACAAAGCCTTAGTAATGTAAGCGCCCTTCGACAAGCTCAGGGTGACATCGCTCTTAGCGCAGTGTAAGCATACAGCACGGGGCGCCGGCAACGCCCTCATTTTTAAATTATTTCCTCTGCTCCGTCAGGAGCAAAACGTTGGTAGCTAAATAACAATCATAAATATGCATGCCAGGGGTATGTAACGCGGAGTTTCGTACCTACGGCACGAATACATCTTTATCTTTTATGCTACCAACCTGTAACCCCTGACCGGGTTGGTCTGAAAGAACTTTTTACTCACACTAAATCCCGAATGTTTATAAAAATCCGGCTCAAAACCCATATATTTTCGTAACTTCGCAGGTCGATAAAAACCGACATTTTATACATCTTACTGAGAAGACCTTTCTATATTAAAATTAAAAATGGCCGAAGAGACAGGAAACGGAAATCAACCTAGCGAAGACAAAATTATCTCCATTAACATTGACGAGCAAATGCGGTCAGCCTATATCGATTACTCGATGTCGGTTATCGTATCCAGGGCGCTGCCCGATGTGCGCGACGGCTTAAAACCCGTGCACAGGCGTGTGCTTTTTGGCATGCTCGACCTGGGTTTGCACAATAATAAGCCCACTAAAAAATCAGCGCGTATAGTAGGTGAGGTGATGGGTAAATACCACCCGCACGGCGACTCATCGGTTTATGATACCATGGTGCGTATGGCGCAGGATTTCAGCCTGCGGTACCCATTGGTGGAGGGACAGGGCAACTTTGGCACCATCGACGGTGATAACCCTGCGGCAATGCGTTATACCGAAGCAAGGCTGCAAAAGCTGGCCGAGGAAATGCTGGCCGATATTAATAAGGACACCATTGATTTTCAGCTGAATTTTGATGATACGTTGCAGGAACCGACCGTATTACCTGCAAAGTTCCCCAACTTATTGGTTAACGGAGCGTCTGGTATTGCGGTAGGTATGGCCACTAATATGGCGCCGCACAACCTTTCGGAAGTAATTGATGCAACCATGGCTTTTATCGATAATCGTAATATCGAGATCAGCGAGTTGATGGAGCATGTAAAAGGCCCGGATTTTCCTACTGGCGGTATCATTTACGGCATGGAAGGCCCGCGTGAAGCCCTGGAAACAGGCCGCGGTAGGGTAGTGCTGCGCTCAAAAGCCGAAATTGAGATTTATAATAACGACCGTGAGCGAATTATAGTGACAGAAGTGCCTTACCAGGTGAATAAAGCCACAATGATAGAGCGGACTGCGGAACTGGTGAACGAAAAGAAACTGGAAGGTATTTCTGCAATCCGTGATGAGTCGAATCGCGAAGGCATACGCATCGTTTATGAAATAAAACGTGATGCAAATGCAGCCATCGTATTAAACAACCTGTTTAAATACACCCAGCTGCAAACATCGTTCAGTGTAAATAATATAGCGCTGGTACATGGCAGGCCGATGATGCTCAATTTGAAGGACCTGATCTTTCACTTTGTTGAGCACAGGCATGAGGTGGTTGTCCGCCGCGCCAAATTTGAATTGTCCGAGGCGCAAAAACGCGCACATATACTCGAAGGGCTATTAATAGCCTTAGACCACCTGGATGAGGTTATTAAGCTCATCCGTGCATCAGCAACGCCTGATGAAGCGCGCGAAGGCTTAATGGCCCAATTTGGTTTAAGCGATCTACAGGCAAAAGCTATCCTGGACATGACCCTGCGCCGGTTAACCGGACTGGAACGCGACAAGATAAAAGCCGAATTCGACGAACTGATGAAACTGATAGAGCATTTAAACTCTATTTTGGCTGATGAAGGCCTGCGTATGCAGATCATTAAAGATGAGCTTACCGAAATAAAGGAAAAATACGGTGATGCGCGTAAAACGGAGATCGTTTACTCGTCTGCCGAAATGAATACCGAGGACTTTATTGAAGATGAAGCCGTGGTGATCACCATTTCGCACGAAGGGTATATCAAGCGTACGCCATTAACCGAATACCGCAGGCAGGGCAGGGGCGGCAAGGGCGCTATCGGCAGCAACAGCCGCGATGCCGACTTTATCGAGCATTTGCTGGTGGCTTCAAACCACAATTATATGCTGTTCTTTACCGAATCGGGACAGTGTTTCTGGTTGAGGGTGTTTGAGATACCTGAAGGTACGCGTACTTCAAAAGGCCGCGCTATACAGAATATCATCAACATTCCGAAAGAAGAAAAGATCAAGGCCTATATCAAGATCATCAACCTGAAAGATAAAGAATACCTCGAAAACAATTACATCATCATGTGTACCCGCAAGGGCACCATTAAAAAAACATCGCTCGAGGCTTATTCACGTCCGCGCACTAACGGTATTAATGCTATCAACATCAATGAGGGCGACTCATTATTAGAGGCAAACTTAACCAGCGGCAGCAGCGAGATTGTAATGGCGCTTAAATCGGGCCGTGCTATCCGCTTTAATGAAGCTACTGTAAGGCCGATGGGCCGTACAGCAACAGGTGTACGCGGTATAACGCTCGACGGGAACAACGATGAGGTTGTAGGTATGATCAGTATTGATGATCCGGAAACAACTGTACTGGTAGTTTCAGAAAAAGGTTACGGAAAACGTACTGATATTGATGATTACCGCGTTACTAACCGTGGCGGCAAAGGTGTTAAAACACTTAACATAACTGAAAAAACCGGAAACCTTGTAGCCATAAAAGGTGTTACTGATAAAGACGACCTGATGATCATTAACAGATCGGGCATCATTATCAGGATAGCGATAAGCGAACTGAGGACGATGGGCCGTGCTACGCAGGGCGTTAGGGTGATAACTTTAAAAGAAAACGACGAAATAGCATCAGTTGCTAAAATTGAGCATGAAGAGGAAGAAGTTGTTGAAGGTGCTGAAAATTCAGCAGAAAACCCGGAAAACAACGGCGCCGAACCCGCAGCTGACGAAACAACTGAATAATACAATCTATGCAAAACCGTAAATTAATACCGGTTTTATTATTGCTGGTATTCACCGCGAGCTTAACTTTCGCCCAGTCGGAGGTATTTAAGCCCGTGGTGAATAACCTGGCCCGCTACAAAACCAAAAAAGACCTCAAGTACTTAGCTGCTGCTAAAAAATCTATCGATAGCCTTATTACTACAAAGGCCGATTCGGCAGATATAACCAAAAGTGTTTACAAAGTTGTTGTTTACGCAACCATATTGTCTGCCGATACCGCCAATACGCTTAAAATGCCGGCAAATTCGTTTGACAAAACCATACAGTTGGTTGATAAAATCAATGCCGATAAAAAAAGCCGCAGATTTACCGATCAGCTTGATTATGTTAACAAATGTATAGCAAACATTTATATAAAGCAGGGCTTTTCCTACCTGGCTACTTCTGATTTTACAAATGGCAAACAGTCTTTTCTGAAAGCGCAAAAATACGCGCCCAAATTTAAGGAGCTGAACTTTTACCTGGCTTACTGTAATAACAAACTCGGTAATTTACAGGATGCCGCCAAATATTATAACGACGTTGTGGTAACAGATAATACCCAGCCGGAATACATTGAAACAGCTGCAAATATTTATAAGTCGTTAGGGGATACCGCCAAGGCCATAGCATTGCTGCAAAAGGGCAGGGGCTACCAGCCTACTGACCGTTTTCTGTTACTTAATTTGGCCAATATTTATAATAATCAACAAAATTTTGCAGCTTTGGGTGAATTATTGCCGCAACTACTTGACAATTACCCAAATAACGCTGATATTGCTTTTGTTGCAGCAAACTGTTACGACCATTTAAACCAATACGATAAAGCAGAAACATTATATTTGAAGGCCATTAGTCTGAATAGCTCGGCTTATGAGCCTGTGTTTAACCTTGGTTTACTTTATTTGAAGAAAGGTTTGATCAAACACGAAAAGGCAGCTGGGAATGATATGGTAACAGCAGTAAACTACCTTGAAAAGGCGAACGAAATATCGCCCAATGAAATGAATGGATTAAAAGCATTACAACTGGTTTACACCCGCATACAAAATAAAAGTGGGTTAACAGATGTAGCTAACAAAATAGAACAGTTAACCAACCAATAAAATAAAAATGAAAATTAAACTTTTGATAACAGGATTGTTCGGCCTGGTAACGGTGTCGGCAATTGCGCAAAAAGGTGAATTAAGTAATGCCAAAGATAAATTTGAACAGTATGATGTTGCTAAGATGAACAAAATCACTGCAGTAGCAGCTAAATCAGATTTGAGCGATGCAAAAACATCTATTGATAAGGCCTCGGTAAATGAGAAAACAGCCAACTTGCCCGAAACATATGCCTACAAAGGTGTGATATATTCAACTTTGGTTTTAGACACGACCCAGCAGGCAACTGTTGCAGCAAATTTTAAAACAGCTGATGAAGCCTTAAGAAAAGCTAGGTCACTCGATTCTGTTAAGCAGGAAAACAAAAAAGTGATTGATGAAGGTTTTAGCAACCTGGAACAATATAAGTTTAACGAGGGCAGGTTGGAATACCAGGATAAAAAATATGTTGATGCTTACAATTCATTCGGCTACTTTAAACAGCTGCGCCCTACAGATACGCTTGCATTATTTGTTACTGGCCTTTCAGCATCAATGGCGGGCACTACCGACCCTAAATACAATGCCATAGCTATCGACAACTATAAACAACTGCTTGCCTCAGCCACATACAACGGTAAAGTTGATATTTATAATAATTTAACCACTATTTACCTGGCAAATAAAGATACTGCCGATGCTTATAAAACCATAACTGATGGCGTTCAGAATTATCCTAACAATAACGATATGCGGAGCCGGGCTATTGTTACAGGCTTACAATATGGTAAACAGGATGATTTAATTGGTACTATTGAAACCGCGATAAAAAATGATCCTAATAATAAGCTATTATATTATTACGAGGGCTTAACTTATTCGCAAATTGCAGAAGCTTATGGCAAGCAACAATCGAAATCAAAAGATCCTGCTGTAAAGAGTGCACTTGGATTAAAAATAGCCGACAATTACTCAAAAGCCGCCGATGAATACAAAAAAGCCCTGGCTATTGATCCAAACTATGCCGATGCCAGTTTAAACCTTGCTTATGTGAGCATTAAGCCAATTATCAATTTGTACAATGAGACAAACCAACTGCCAACAAACCAGCAGAAATTGTACGATGCAAACTCTGCCAAAATAAAAGCACAATTGGATGTTGTACAACCTGTAATGTTGAAAGCTGTCGATCTTAATTCAAATTCGGCCACTGCCTTGAGCAATCTTAAAACATTTTATTTACTGAAGCAGGATATGACTGATGCCAATGCAACACAAAAGAAGATAGATGCATTGCCTTCGAAATAAGTAGCATAATAGAAAGGGGATTTAAAATCCCTTTTTCTATGAATATTGACTTAACATAATGTTAATTATTTGAATAAATATATTATAGCGAAAAACTGCCCGGCGCTAATTAAAAAAGCCGTCCGTTAGCTAACGGACGGCTTTTTATATCCGTTTTAAAAGATTTATGGCTTCTTTATAGTATCTTTTTTAGTTGTATCAGATATTTTTGATTTTGATGTATCAACTCCGCCATTTGACGGTGTGTCCATCGGCGCTTTCATTTTTGATGAATCGCTCGCAGCAGTACTATCAGAATCGCCCGCTTTTTTAGTTGAGCTACAGCCCATGGCTATTGAGCCAACTACGGCCGCTATTATTGTTAAATTTAAAATGTGCTTTTTCATAAGTAGGATAAATTTTTATACTTTATTAAGTTGAATTACTTAATGCTAAACGCGGGATTTATTTGATTGTTTGGCAAATCACCAATCATTTTGAGTAACAAATTTCAAACAAAGCCTTAAATTACCTTACTGTGTGTTAACGTTTGTTAACGTATGCGTTTTTTATAACTGCACAGATTAGATTTACTTATCAGCCCCAGGCGCTATGAAAAGAAAGTTACAAATTCTTTTTTTGTTGATCACCATTGCACTTGCTGGCATCATCAGCCTGCAGGTTTATTGGTCGGTTAATGTTTATAATGCCAATAAAAATAAATTCGATGCTGATGTAGATATTGCCATGCAGCGGGCTATGGACGACTGCAAAAAGGATTATTTCGATTCGATACGCGTGGTATTGGTTAAGCGGCTTTCAGATACTGTTATTAAGATAAGGATCGACACTTCACATGAGGCTGATACCGTTCACAAACAATTAATTATTTATTTCAAAAATAAAAGCGGTTCTGGTATTATCGTAAAAGCAGCTCCTATTACCTCAAGCCACCATGAAACCATTTCCGAAATGGTTCCTGAAGGATACCATATGACTTCAAACCAGTATGATTATTATCGTGCCATGATAAAACATAAAAATGCTACAATACCCGAAGTACTCACCGAAGCATCATTTTACGTTCCTTCTTTAATGAACCAATTGCAAATGATGCTCGGCATGGATGATATTGTTGGCCACTGGGGCGAAACCCAGGCATTTGTAAAAGCACACAGCAATATTCCGCAGGATTCCATATTTGCAAGGGGAATGCAAAAGGGCTATGGGATTTATGCATTACCGGTTAACTACAAACAGGCCGATAGTATTAGATTGAGGACTTATTTAAAATCAGAATTAAGTAAAATACATATTCACCCGAATTTTGATTTCTATTTTTCATTGAACCATACGCAGCCACATAAACTAAGCAGTTATTACAGCGAAACCAATGAATATAATTACCGCTATCACGGATTTGTCTTTTTAGGTGTTACCGGCCGGCCATTTTATGCGCGTGCCGTATTTAAAAACCCGCTTTTTGCTGTGCTGGGCAAAATGCTTATCCCGCTCCTCTCCTCTTTGCTGCTCATCTTATTTATCGGGTATTGTTTTAATTATATCATCCGGTTAGTCATCCACCAAAAAAAACTGGCGGAGCTAAAAGACGACTTTATTAATAACATGACGCACGAGCTCAAAACCCCTATCGCCACCATAAATGTAGCTATTGAGGCCCTGCAAAAATTTAATGC
>Ga0302309_10000377_pt1 | contig 51833 bp, 51 predicted proteins | sample III_Palsa_N1_1_FD_200453 | JGI IMG/M metagenome (GOLD analysis project Ga0302309, IMG submission 200453) | Peat permafrost microbial communities from Stordalen Mire near Abisko, Sweden - III_Palsa_N1_1 | ecosystem: Environmental > Terrestrial > Soil > Palsa > Peat permafrost | place: Sweden...
CGGTTAAAGCAATAAGTTCCCATTCGGTATCGTGTAGTTTACCTGCGCTGTCGAGCTTTTTATGGGTTAAATGGATAACTTTTCCGGGCTGACTAACGGTATTATAAAAAGCTGTATCGCATAGCTCGTATTCTTCCGGCAAAACAGTTACTTTAAAGTTATTCCCGATAATTTCCTCGCTTTTAAATCCGAATTTTTTAAGGTATTGCTTGTTAACAAACGTGTACGCCCCGTTTATATCAAGCCGTATTAAAAAATTGGTTTGCGAATCTATCAGCGAATTAAGAAACTGCTCGCTTAATTTCATTTGTTTGGGGTAATAAATCTTTCCATTATCTATGGCAATTATTAGCGATAAAAATCATTCAGGTTTAAAACATAATCTTTAACGGCGAGTATATGCCGGGGGCATTGATCATGGTTTAGCTACAGGCTTATAAAGTTAATATTATTATAGGTAAATACCTATAATAATTTATTTGCTATTTGCTGCCAGTTATCCACCCGCTCATAATCATTTATCAGCAGGTTATGGGGCGATGAGTATAACAGCTTCCGCCCTTCAAAATCAACAAAATTCCTTATCCTGTCGTCAATAAAAATATCAACGTTAACTATTTTGTGACCGCAAAAAATAATGTTCGTCCACTGTATAAAGGGGAAATGCTCGGCCAGCCACTCATATTTATCTAACAACGAGTTTTTAAACTCCATAGCTGCCGAAACTATATACACATCATACTTCTCATACAATTCCTTTACCACCAGCTGGCTATCGGGCATTACGGGTATATCTCTGAAAAAACCCGGCTCATTAACATACTTGCGCGAACTGCCATATAACTCAGCAGGCAATACCTCGTGAAACTCTTTGCCTATCATCCTATCTAAGGCAAATTCAAGGTTATGGTTTTGTTTATACAGCCTGAAGAATTTCTCAATGGTATCAGCAATTACCTCGTCCATATCAATGGCTATGCGTTGTTTTTTATTCATGCTTTAAAATTGCGGTTAATTTTAAAAACAGGCCGATTTTGTTGAATAATAAATATTTAACCACAGGCATTTTAAATTATTGAAATTTTGTTTACCTTTGCATCCCCGCTGAAAGAAACTCCGGGGACAATGTTGAACACATAAAATATAAAAAATGGCAACTAAGATCAGACTACAAAGACATGGTAAAAAAGGAAAACCTTTTTACTACATCGTAGTGGCAGATGCACGCGCACCCCGCGACGGGCGTTTTATTGAGCGTTTAGGTTCATACAACCCAAACACCAACCCTGCTACTATCGACATTAATTTCGACAAAACCCTTGATTGGGTTAACGATGGCGCACAACCTACCGATACCTGCCGTGCAATATTAGCTTACAAAGGCGTACTGTACAAAAAACACTTACAGGGTGGTTTAAAGAAAGGCGCTTTGACCGAAGAACAAGTTGAAACAAAATTCCAGGAATGGCTTGACCACAAGGAAGGTAAAATAACTGGCAAAAAAACCAGTTTAGTATCAGCAAAAGACGAAGCACGCAAAACTGCTTTAGCTGCTGAAGCTAAAAAGAAGGAAAATAGGGCCGCTGCTATTGTTGCTAAAAATACGCCAGTTGCCGAAGAAGCACCGGAAGAAGAAGTTATTGAAGAAACACCTGCCGCTGAAGCAGAAGCTGAGGCACCGGTTGCTGAAGCACCTGCAGAACCAGCTGCCGACAGCACTGAATAATTATATAAAGATTTTACTAAAAAGGGCGAAGCGATCTCAAAAGATTCTTCGCCTTTTTGTTTGAAAGGTATTTTTATGAAAATCGAAGATTGTTTCAGAATAGGCAGCATCCTAAAAACCCGCGGCCTGAAAGGTGAATTGCAACTTTATGTTGATTTTGATAACCTGGATGATATAAACATTACTGCCATTTTTATTGATATGGCCGGTAAGCTGATACCCTATTTTGTTGAGTCGATAAAATACCCGCAAAAAGGCATTGCCTACCTGTACCTGGAGGATATTGATACCATTGAAAAAGCCACCCCGCTGGCAAAAAAGGATGTGTACCTGCCCAATAAACTCAAACCAAAAAAGAAAAAAAGCGAGTTTACCCTAAAAGACCTGCTTGGCTTTACCGCCGTTGACGTAAATGAAGGCGAACTTGGCAAAATAACAGCCATAAACGAATACCCCCAACAACTGATAGCCGCCGTAACTTACAAAGATTGCGAAGTACTGTTCCCTTTAAATGAAGAAATTATTAAAGGGATTGATGTGGTGAAGAATATCGTTTTAATTGATCTGCCGGACGGCTTGCTTGATATTTATTTAGACTAAGGGAAAGAAGCAAGAAATTAGAGTCGGGAATCAAGGGTAGAAGCTGCTAAAGTTACTACTCGTCATGTCATTTCGACGAGCCGCGTGGGGTTCCTGCGGTGCGCGAGGAGAAATCTTCTACACCATTCATAGCCGTTTTGCGCTACGTATAAGATTTCTCCCCGCACCCAACTTAGCCCAGCTCTGCTCGTTCGAAATGACATGAAGAATATAATTTAATAATTTTATTGTCAAAAATACTTGACATTTGTAAAATAAACTTTACATTTGGTAAACTAAATTTGACAAAAAATGAAAACAAGATTCTTATTCCCTTACTGGTGCCGCTTTTTGGGTTATGCCTTGTTCATAGTGCATATTCCTATTGTGATGTTTAGAAAAAATATCGGCTTTGATACAAACGCGCCGCTCGATCACGGTCTCTTTACCGGGCATCACCTGTTTTTTATGGCAACAACCTTATTAATGGCCGTCGGCTTGTTCCTTGCAGCATTTTCAAAAGAAAAAATTGAGGATGAGCAAATCTCCCAATTACGGCTCGATTCGCTGCAATGGGCCATTTATGTTAATTATTTGCTTTTAATAGTTAGCTTGATATTTACTACCGATACCGAACATATACTATTTTTGAATTTATTGGTGCCGCTGGTATTCTTTATTGTCCGCTTTCAATGGAAGATCTTCCAGAACAACCGCCTGCTCAGAAAGGATGAAAACCCATCATGAAAAATAATATCCGCGTGGAGCGCGCCATAAAAAACATTACCCAGGCGGATCTTGCCGACCTGATCGGTGTATCGCGCCAAACCATCAACACCATCGAGAGTAACCGTTATGTGCCCTCAACCGTGCTGGCCCTAAAAATTGCAAGGGTATTTGATAAACCCGTTGAGCAGATATTCATGCTGGATGATACGGATTAAGGCTATAAAAGAAGCGCCGGGCAGTGCGATTCCCCTGTTGAGTGGGGTGTAGGGGTGTGTTAATCCGCTTTTATAACACACCCCTGCAGCCGCACGCCCAAACGCGCCCCCTCTCAAGAGGGGAATTTTATCGCCAACGAAAATATGCTTGCATTTTGAAAGGAAACAACAGTAAATACAAATTAGAAAATGGAAACTAAAACAGCCTTTGCACCTATGTTAACCATTCGTAATGGTGTAACCGATATTGATTTTTATAAAAATGCATTCGGGGCAACCGAACTCATGCGGCTTAATAACGACGATGGCAGCATACATGTGGCCGAATTAACCATAGGTGATGCCCTATTTCATCTGCATGAGATCTATCCTCCTACTGAAACGTTCAGCCCCGAAAAACATGCCGGTGTAATTACCCTTGGTTTAATGGCCGCCGACGTATACGGGCTTTTTAACAGCGCCATTGCAGCCGGCGCCACTGTTATTTCGCCGGTTACCGATTATGAATACGGTTATCGCCAGGGCACGCTACAGGATCCGTTTGGGCATCACTGGTTGATAGAATGCAGGATACCTGCTTCGCCGGATTGGAAAGGGTAAGCGAAAAAGCAGCAGAAAGCGGAAAGGTTAAAGCAGAAAGCATAAAAAAAGCGTTGGGGTTGCGATGGGGGGTGTTATTCGCGAAAGTAAAGCGTACAAACCCCTCCCTGCCATCGCCCATGCAATCGCACCCCTCCCAGGTGAGGGAATTTAAAACAACCTGTTAAAAAGCTTTAACCTTTCCGCTTTCGCCTTTCTTCCTTTCAGCTTTCCCCTCCAAAAAAACTATCTTTGCCACATGCGTTTTGATATCATCACCGTTTTGCCTGGATTGCTGGAAAGCCCGTTTGCACACTCTATTTTACAGCGGGCGCAAAAAAAGGGCATTGCCGAAATTCACGTACATAACCTGCGCGATTACTCCACCCAAAAACAAAAAAGCGTTGATGATTACCCCTATGGCGGCGGCAGCGGCATGGTAATGACCATTGAGCCTTTTGCCCGCTGCATTGAAAAGCTAAAGGCCGAACGTGCCTATGACGATATCATCTTCATGTCGCCGGATGGGGAAACACTGAACCAGCAGATAGCCAACCAGCTATCCATCAAAGGCAATATTATCATCCTTTGCGGGCATTATAAGGGCATCGATCAGCGCATCCGGGATATATTTGTTACCCGCGAAATTTCCATTGGCGATTATGTACTCTCGGGCGGCGAGCTGCCTGCGGCGGTTTTGGTGGATGCCATTGTACGGCTGATACCAGGCGTATTAAGTGACGAAACTTCGGCGCTGTCGGATTCTTTCCAGGATGGTTTGCTGGATGCCCCGGTCTACACCCGCCCGGCAGACTGGAACGGCCATAAAGTGCCCGATATACTATTAAGCGGCAATACCCCCGAAGTTGAAAAATGGCGCTTTGAGCAGGCCGTGGAGCGTACCAAAAAGCGCAGGCCTGACCTGTTGGAGTAAGATAAATATCTGTTCGGAGGATGGATTTTCGCGTAGGTGTCATGCTGAGGCCCCCTTTCTGAACAGGTAAGGAGTGAGCTAAGTAAATCCGAAACGGCGCAGCCATCTTTAACACCTTAAAAAAATATAAAACAGTTAAAAATCAAACATCCGAATTCCGAAATAACACTTACACTTTCCTGTAAATATCCTTCAAATTCCTGCCCATTTCTTTATAATCTAGGCCGTAGCCAACTACAAAATGGTTCTCAATTTCAAAGCCTACGTATTTAAGCTCGTCAATTTTACTAAGCAGGGCGGCGGGTTTTAGCAGCAGCGAGCATAGTTTTATCGAGGCCGGTTCTTTTACCCTTAGCTTCTCAATTAAATAATGCGCTGTATTGCCGGTATCAACAATATCCTCAATAATAAGTACATCGCGGCCTTTAATATCAACGCTCAAATCAATATCATCGCGTATTTTACGGGTGCTGGTAGTGCCGCCGTAATAGGAAGCCAGTTTAGTAAAAGTTATTTCGCAGGGGATATCTATTTGTTTGATCAGATCGGCAATGAACAAAAAGCTGCCATTAAGTACGCCCACAAATAATGGGTGGGTATCTTTATAATCGTTATTCAGCTGTGTGCCAATTTCTTTCACACGCTGTTCAATGGCCCCCGATTTTATAAGCGGCTCAAAATCAAGGTCTGCTATTTTCATTTGCCTAATTTAATATAAATCGCCTAAAAACACTAAAAAAATAATTGTACGTTGTACATCGTTATCTTTGCACCTCAAATGATCGACTACCAGGTTCATACTTTAGCCAACGGCATACGTATTTTATATAAACACTCGCCATCAACCATAACACATTGCTGCTTTGTGCTGAATGCCGGCTCGCGCGATGAACCCAGGCACCAGGAAGGCCTGGCGCATTTTATTGAACACCTGCTGTTTAAGGAAACCGAAAAGCGCAGCACTAACCAGATCCTTAACCGCCTTGAACTGGTAGGCGCTGATCTGAACGCCTATACCACCAAGGAGTATACCTGCATACACGCCTCGTTTTTAAAACAACACCTCGAACGTGCCGTAGATCTGTTTGAAGATATCCTGTTCCACTCTACCTTCCCGGCTGATGAAATGGAAAAGGAACGTGGTGTGATACTGGACGAGATAGCCTCCTATCTCGATCAGCCCGAAGAAGCCATACAGGATGATTTTGAGGCCTTGCTGTTCAAGAGCCATCCCATAGGCGAGAATATTTTAGGCACGCCGGAAACGGTTGCCAAGCTCAATATAAAAGATATTAAAGCCTTTACCGCCGCTAATAACAATACCAGCGAAATGGTATTTGCCGTTTTCGGCGATTATGATTTTAAAAAAATAATAAAGCTGGGCGAAAAGTATTTTGGTAATCTCCCGGTAAACAATACCCAAAAAAACCGGGTAAAACCCATTGCAAATACAGGCGGGTACCATACCTTAAGCCGCCCCATTTCGCAAACGCATTGCATCATAGGCAACCAGGCCTATTCGTCGTCACACCCATATAAAAACGGGCTGCTACTGTTAAACAACCTGCTTGGCGGCATGGGCATGAGCAGCAGGCTTAATCTCGAGATCAGGGAAAAACACGGCATTGCCTATACTATCGAGTCTAATTACACCACGTTTACCGATACAGGTATATTCTCGGTTTATTTTGGTACCGATACTGAAAAATCTGATAAAGCGCTAAAACTGGTGCATAAGGAACTAAAAAAACTGCGGGAACAAAAGCTCGGAACGCTGCAGTTGCACCAGGCAAAAGAAAAATTTATCGGGCAGATAGCCCTTGCCGAAGAAAGCCGCATGGGCCTGATCATATCAATGGCCAAAAGTTTGATCGATTTTAATTATGCCGATTCGCTGGAGCAGGTATTTGCAAAAATCAATGCTGTTACTGCCGATGATTTGCTGCACATCAGCAACGAAATTTTTGATACAGACAAGATGATCACCTTGCTGTTTGAACCTAACCAATAATCCTTTACTTTTGTATAATGAAGTACCCGATAATAGCCTACGGCGACCCGGTTTTAAGAAGGAAAGCAACGTCTATCGAGCCGGATGAATACCCGCATATAAAACAAACCATTGATGACATGTTTGAAACCATGTACGCCGCGCGCGGCGTAGGTTTGGCAGCCCCACAGGTGGGCTTATCCATGCGTTTGTTTGTTATTGATGCATCACCATTCGCCGACGACGAACCATCGTTAAAAGACTTTAAAAAGGTATTTATAAACGCTTGCATTATAGAAGAAACCGGCGAAGAATGGGCTTTTAACGAAGGCTGCCTTAGCATTCCCGAAATAAGGGAAGATGTTTACCGTAAAAAAACGGTTAAAGTATCGTATTACGATGAAAACTGGAAACATCATGAAGATACCTTCTCGGGGTTGTCCGCGCGCGTTATCCAGCATGAGTACGACCATATTGAAGGTAAATTATTTACCGATAAACTTAGCCCATTGCGTAAACGCCTGATAGAGAAAAAGCTGAACGATATCTCGAAAGGGATTGTTGACGTAGAGTACCGGATGAAATTCCCGGCAGTTAAAAAAGGCCGTTAATTAGTATCGCTGCTGCTACTGCTTTGCCTGCTTTTATCGCCTTGTGTTATCTGGTTAATAAAGCTGCCCCATGCCAGCGGGTTTAACAGCGGGTTAGGCGTTATGGAGTGCGAATTCATGATGCTGGTATTCAAACCCTGGTAATTTGCATCGCCTATTTCCTGTCCATCCCTTGGTAAAGTACTCCGTGAGGCAATTATTGATGCCCTGCTTACATTCTTTTTAGCTATTTCCAGGTCATCATCGGCAATTTTCATCGCTAAAAAATCCTTCCTGAACTCATCAGTAGTAGCCCATGGGAATACGTGGAAAGTAGGCAGGTTAATAATTTGCGGTTTAAGCATCACCTGCACCATATAGCTTTTGCTGGTAATATTTGATGGGATGATAATAGTTGAAGGGAAATAGCCTACACAGGTAAAACGCAGGGTATCCTGCTCGTGCGCCACAAATGAAAAATAACCCTCGTAGTTTGATATATAAACTGTTTTTTGCGAAGCCTTATTGGTAATGCTTACGTAGGGTATAATAACGTTTACGCTATCGTTATTATGCACAATACCGGTAAACTGCACTAATGGCCTTTCCTGTGCTTTTTGCTGATTTTGGGCAAAAGCCGTTACGGTGATGAATAAAAATAATATGGCAGCTAAATATTTCATTGGGCTATTCGCCTTATATCTTATAGTACGCTTGGTTTAATCAATTTGTTTAAAAAAACTTAAGCAAAAATACACTATTAGTGCATGCTGTATTGCAATTTAACAATTCTTAACACACTATCTTAAGTTTTCAGGAAGCACGGCGTTCGGATCATCAATATCCGTTAGGTTTATCGCCTCGATACCTGTGATTTCAGGAACTGCCTTTTTAATGGCCTGTTCAATACCTGCCTTTAACGTCATGATACTCATAGGGCATGAGCCGCATGAGCCCAGCAATTTTAAGCGCACAACATTTTCAGGAGTGATCTCTTCTATAGAAACGTTCCCGCCATCAGCTTCCAAATACGGACGAATTGAGTCCAACGCTGCTTCCACCTGATCTAATAAACTCATTTTTACTAATTTATAAGTAAAGTTATTAATTATTTACAATATTGCTATCCAAAACTTTCGCGTTTGATATGGATACCTGCTGCGCTACGCGCTTAGCCATATCAATAAACGCTTTTGATTGCACCGAATATTCATCCAGCACTATCGGCGTTCCGGCATCGCCCGAATCGCTGATGCCTTTTACCAGCGGTATCTCACCCAAAAATGGCACATCCAACTGATTGGCCAGTTTTTCGCCGCCGCCTTGCCCGAAGATATAATATTTGTTCTCAGGCAACTCGGCTGGGGTAAAGTACGACATGTTTTCAACTATGCCCAATATCGGCACATTAATGGCATCCATCATAAACATGCCTATACCTTTTTTAGCATCGGCCAAAGCTACATTTTGCGGCGTAGTTACTATAACCGCGCCCGTAACAGGGAAGGTTTGTGTAATGGTGATGTGTATATCGCCTGTACCGGGCGGCAGGTCGACCACTAAATAATCCAATTCGCCCCAATCAGCATCGTTAAATAATTGTTTAACCGCTGTTGATACCATTGGCCCGCGCCATGGCACCGGCTGGTTCGGATCGGTAAAAAAGCCTATGGATAATAATTTTATGCCATACTTTTCAATAGGCTCTATGCGGGTTTTGCCATCTTCTGTTTTCCCGGCTTTTGGCCGCGCGCCTTCCAACCCAAACATAATGGGTATAGACGGGCCGTAGATATCAGCATCTATCAGGCCAACCTTCGATCCGGCCTTTGCCAAACCCAGCGCAAGGTTAACTGCGACAGTTGATTTGCCAACGCCGCCCTTGCCCGATGCTACTGCTATAATATTTTTAACACCGGGTACGCCGGTATTTCTTTGCGTGGTAACGTGCGAAGTCATATTGATATGGATGTCTGCCTCCTTGCTTATAAAATGCAAAATGGCATTGCGGCAGGCATTCTCGATCATGGCCTTTAAAGGGCATGCCGGGGTGGTTAATATCACCGAAAAGCTTACGCGGTTGCCCTCAATAACTATATCCTGTATCATGTTAAGGGTAACCAGGTCTTTTTTCAGATCGGGTTCCTCAACGTTACTTAAGGCTGCTAATACTTGTTCTTTGGTGATTGTCATAATTTAACGCAAATTTACTAAAACCACGGGGGAATTTGTCATAAGAATGATAAAATGCACGGTTACAAAAACTGCAAAGTATTATGTTGAAAGTTGATATTTCATTATCTTGTAAAAAACTAAAACCTATATACCATGGGATCGAAAGCTATACAAGGCCATCTTTGGGGGCAAAGGCCTAATGACTGGGCAACTATACAGGAGCCAACCGGCATATCAGGCTATTTACATGCGCTTGATCTGCTGAAACTAAAGGCTGATAATAAACTGCTGGATATAGGCTGTGGCACTGGAATATTTAGCGATATGGCCGCGAAAAAGGGCGCGCAGGTTACCGGCATTGATGCCAGCGAACAGTTGATTGAGCAGGCAAAGCACCGCAACGCTACAATCACGTTTCTGAACGGCGAGATGGAGGAACTGCCATTTGATGATGGTTTATTTGATGTGGTTTGTGGCTTTAACTCATTCCAATATGCAGCGAGCACCAAAAACGCGCTCGGTGAAGCATGGCGTGTACTAAAAGATGGTGGTAAATTAGTGACAATGATATGGGGCAATAAAGAAGATTGCGAAGCAGCAACCTATTTAAAAACTGTAGGCAGCCTTTTGCCGCCACCGCCGCCCGCCGCGCCGGGGCCGTTTGCCCTTTCGGAAAATCAGCTATTAGAGAAAGTTCTGGCAGAAACGGGTTTCAGGATCATTGAAAATACAGATATTCCATCCATTTGGGATTATGAAAATATAGATATTGCCTTAAAAGGATTGCTTTCGGTTGGCCCCGCTGCAAAGGCAATTGAAAACAGTGGCTTCGAAAAGGTTTATGATACAGTTTTAACTGCGGTACAGCCTTATGTTCAGCCTAACGGGCATGTGGTTTATAAAAATAAGTTCAGAGTGGTGATCGCGGAAAAGTAGAACGAAAGGCAACCAGTGGTGCAGTGAAAACACCATACCACTGGTTAAATTATTGGAAATTGAATAATATATGTTGTGTTTTAAAATAGCATATCTACCATAGGTTATTTCATTAAACTACTTGTATTGAAAATTGATTTTCTGCTACTGTGGAGTACATAAATGACAAATTCACAGGGGTACCTGTATTTTGAACTGCTGCAATATAAGCTATATCACCTGCAACAAAATCAATAAGCCTGTTTATCTCATAAATTTGGCTTACTGATGATGCTGCTGCGTAAGAAATGTCGACCCCTGCATTAACAGATGCTGCACCCCTCACTCGCACCACACCCAGTGTTACACAAGACCCGGCAGCAAGGATTAAATTTATACTTGCATTTACCCTATAAAGGCCGGTATATGGAATAGTGTAATCAGAACCCGAAACACTATAATTCGAAGTTCTATCATATCTTACATTAGGAAACGTTACTTTAGCATTAAAAGCTGCAAAATCAGTAACAGTACCCGAAATACTTGAACCTGTTGGGCCTGTATTAGCATTTACTAAAGCGGCAATTTTTATATTAGAGTCAAAAATAAGCTTGCCATTCTGCTTAATGTCCATAGAAGTGCTAGGATTTATATTAGCAAAAAGGGCGTTAACCATAACCCCCGGTCCGGCATTGTCAAGAATTCTATTGTCTATTGAAACATTGGCAATATTTGGATTATTGCTTCCATCAATAAAAGGCCCTACCTGTGAACCCATCGGCCCTCCCGAGTCAATCCTATGTACTAAATTCATATAAATTTCCGTACACTCAGGAGTAGCACCAGCGCAGAAGGAAACTGCTGTAATTGGCCAATATACTCCAGGGCCCGTCTGGTAATTATAGTTAAATCTAATTTCATTAAAGGATACTAGTATAGATCTATTTAGCCTAATTCCATATTGAACTGTATCGAGTTCAGCAGTATTAACGATAAATTTTAATGGTGCCCCACCAGTAGCAGCAACATTTGTTCCGTCATCAAAAGCCCAACCAGAACATCCTGCAATGCTTGCAATGTTTATAATGTTGCCCGCGCCAAATCCAAAATACCCCCCGCTTACACAACTAATCGCCCTTAAATTGTTAATTATATTTGCATTAAAACCAAGATAATTTTGATTTTCAAGTGCGTATCCCTGACAATAATTAGCTTCTAAAAGATCAAATTGGCAAAACCATACTGCATACGGATCAGGATCGGTACCTGCATATAAAGTTGTAGGGCAATAAACCAGGCTTCCATTCAAATAGTCACCCCGCAACTCTCCAAATTTCATTCCTTTTACCCCTGTTAGCGATATTCCGTGAACGCCACTGCGGCCTGAATGGCTATCTGTGAAATTTATACCACCAATAATTCCTCCTTCCCAATAATTCCCAGAATCAGAAGTAGCTGTACCATTCGTTAATGTAATAAAAGGACTTGGGTTTATTCCCGCGGCAACAAAAATCACACCGCCATCACCGGCGGTATAGATATTAGGAAATGGCTTGTTAGTAAAACCATTGTCGAATGCCAATGCCCCTTCGGTTATCAAATACGATCCCTGAGGAATATATACATCAACTCCTGATGACATTGCCTCAGTTATGCAATTAAATATAGCGGGATCATCCAAAGCAATGCCATCCCCTTTCGTACCAAACCATTTTACATCTAACACACTACTAAACAACCGCTTCCATCGGCCCATTGAAAAACTTCCAATTATAGTTCCGCCATTATCGGTTTCGGTTGATGCGCTATCCCAATAAAAGTCGCCGCCGCCGCCATCGCCGATAACGTAATATCCTAAAAGATTGCTAAAATTGTTTGTGAGTGATCCGGCATTCGCTCTTAAATCACTAATTAAATTATAGGTCATAATTAAATGTTTTAAAGTGATGTACAATAAATTAAGTATAGGTTATTAATTGGTATGTGATGATATAGCAGAAACCATATTATCCCTGATGCTTTTAATTAATTACTATGTCAAAAGCATTTTTAAAGCTACAACATTTTCCATGCAAAAATATCATATATCAAAAAACCTTATTTCAATGGTATAGGTTACTTGTATTCTATATTCTTAAAAGAAACATTTTCCCAGTCCCTGCGTTTGTATCGGATAAGATTTAGTTTAGTTTTGGATAAATTTTAATAGATGCGCCGCCTCAACCCTAAGTATATACGTATTGCAATTATAGTTGTTGTTTCCTTAATAGTTATCGTTTTAATAGGCGGCTATATTGCTTATACAAAGCGTGAGGCCCTGCTGCAAAAGGAGCTTGCAAAGGCCGAAGCAAAAGCAAAAAAGGATTATAACCTGGATATAAAAATAGGCTCGGCAAGCTTTACCGGCTTAAGCACGGTGGCATTTTCGGATATTACCATTGTGCCCGAAAACCGCGACAGCCTGCTATCTATCAAAACACTTTCGGTTAGCGTTAAGCTGATGCCGCTTATTTTGGGTGAGGTTAAACTATCCAACGTAACCCTTGAGAACGGGCACCTGAACCTTACCGATATCAACAAGGTTAAAAACTTCGATTTCCTGTTCAAAAAGAAAACAGATTCGACAGAAACACATACCAAAGGCAGCCTGGCAACATTGGCCAATAGCCTCATCAACCAGTTCCTGTATAAAATACCCGATAACCTCGATCTTAAAAATTTCCTGCTCAGCTTTACTAAAGATAGCACCACGCTAAAGCTGCTTACCACCACAGCCACTATAAAGAGCGGTAATTTAACCTCCACCATTAACGTTAACGACGGGCAGGCTACCTGGCATTTCGAGGGCAAAATGCACCCTTCGGATAAAGACATTGATGTAAGGCTATATGCCGATGGTAAAAAGGTAGAATTGCCTTTGATCGAGCAAAAATTTCATACCAAACTTAGTTTCGATACCATTACCACAAGACTAACTAAAGTGGAGCATGACGATAGCGAAACCCGCATATACGGCTATTGGTCGGTAAGTAATCTGCTCATCAACAACCGCGGCCTATCTGAAAATGATATTATTGTGCCTAATGCTTCTATCGATGCCAATTTATTTGTTGGCGAAAATTATGTATCGCTTGATAGTTCATCGGTTATACATCTTAAAAAATTAACAGCGCATCCATATATCAAATACACGCTTACGCCCAACAAAGTATATGAGCTAAGGCTGAATACCGGCTGGCTTAACGCGCAGGATATTTTTGATTCGTTCCCTGTGGGGATGTTTGATTCGCTTACAGGTATACAGGTTACAGGTAAATTAAACTACAGCCTTAACTTTTACCTTAATGCAGCCGATCCTGATAATGTTCAGTTCAACTCGCAAATGAACAAGGATAATTTCAGCATCACTAAATTTGGAAAGACTGATCTTACCAAGCTTAACCGCCCCTTTGTACAAACGCCTTACGAAGTAAAAAGCCCGGCACCGCCATTTACTGTCGGGCCGCAAAACCCTGATTTTACCCCGCTTAGCGATATAGCTGTTGATACCCGTAATGCGGTAATGACATCCGAAGACCCTTCGTTTTATTCAAATAATGGTTTTGTGGAGGAGTCTATCCGCAAATCAATAGCTACTGATTTTGAGAAAAAGAAATTCTCGCGTGGTGGTAGCACCATCTCCATGCAGCTCATCAGGAACACATTTTTAAACCGTGATAAAAACCTCACCCGTAAAATTGAAGAGATATTGATGGTATGGATGATCGAGAACGATCACCTGATGAGTAAAGACCGCATGCTGGAAGTTTATTTTAACGTGGTGGAGTGGGGTTACCATATTTACGGTATCGGGGCCGCGGCACGCTATTATTTTGGCAAAACACCGGCACAGCTTACGCTGGGCGAAAGTATTTTCCTGGCCAGTATTTTGCCCAACCCAAAAGCCGGCCTGTATGCCTTTATGCCCGATGGTACTTTAAGGCCGGGGCTGCATGGCTACTTTAATTTAATAGGCAATTTAATGGCCGGGCATGGCAAGGCGCAACGCGATAGTAATGCCTATGGATTTTATGATGTACGCCTAAGAGAAGGCTTGCGCAGGGAGATCAGTACGGTTGATACGGCCAAAGTAGATAGCCTGATGAACCAAAACGATGATGATAATGGCGCGATACCAGTTGTTGAGCCTGAAAAGAAGCTAAATTTCTTTCAGCGCCTGTTTGGAAAACACGATACGACAGCCACCACCCATAAAAAGGAAACAAAAAAGGAAGATAAGATAGTAACGGTTGATATAAACGGTAAAGAATTTGCCATAGATACTACCGGGAAAACAAAAAAACAGGTGCGGCAGGAGAAACGGGAGCTAAAAAAGCAGGAAAAAGAGCGCGAAAAGGAGCTGGAGCAGGGCGCGCAGCAGAAATAATTGGTTTTAAGCTATCGATTTGAACAGCAGGATTAAAATAATTAAACAATAATTACATCTTGCAACAATAATAAAACAACTTTATTATATTTGGTGTATAAAAATACAGGGCAAAACAGTTTAGCCTGTTATAAATTAAATTTTGATGAACATATTTGTAGGAAGCCTTCCCTTTAAATTAGGGGAAGCCGATTTAAAAGAACTTTTTGAAGCGTATGGTGAAGTAAGCTCCGTTAAGTTGATTAATGACAGAGAAACCGGCAGAAGCAAGGGTTTCGGATTTGTAGAAATGCCTGATGATGAGAGCGCCCAGCAAGCTATTACAGCTTTAAATGGTACTGAAGTTAGCGGCAGAACTATTGCAGTAAGCCAGGCTGAAGAAAGAAAGCCAAGTGACCGCAAAAGTTTTGGCGGCGGCGGCGGTGGTAATCGTGGCGGCGGCGGTGGTTACGGCGGTGGCGGTGGAAACCGTGGCGGCGGTGGCGGCGGCTACTCTAAAGATAGCAGAGGCGGTGGCGGCGGTAGCCGTTGGTAATCGTAAACAGATTATAAAATATAAAAAACCGAACGCCGGAATGTGTTTTCCGGCGTTCGGTTTTGCTATTTCTTCAATTTAACTTTGCAATATTTTGCAAGGGCTAATTTGTTATATAAGCCCCTTAACAAATTTTTCGTACTCTTTCCTTCCTGGTCTGTGCGTTGATCATGCTTCTTTACGCAAAGCCATCAGAACTTTAATTCATACAAATTTTAAGTGAATCAACCGGTTTTAATCTAAACCTAAAGGCGGAATTTTGCTCTACGGGCAGTTCTTTCCTAATTGTTTATTTGAGTGTTTTTAGATGAAATAGTGGGTTTTTCTTGTTTCAAAGGCATTTTTTGTAATTTTGTTTATCAACCACTAAATTTTACCCATATGAAAACTCCCCTATTGCTATCATTCTTTTTATGCTTAAGCATGGCTGGCTTTTCCCAGGCAACTACCACCGCTACCCCTCCACCCGACACTGCACATCATTGGACTATTCATGGGCAAAACACGATCCTGCTCAATGAAAGTTCTTTCTCAAATTGGGCAGCAGGTGGCGCTAATTCCTTTGCTGCCAATGTTGTTTTTGATTATGATTTTGATTACAAAAAAGACAAGTGGAGCTGGGATAATAAAGTAATACTCGGCTATGGCCTAAGCAAACAAGCCGGCATTGGATGGCGCAAAAACGATGACCGGATAATTTTAAACAGCTTGCTGGGTTACCAGGCGGCAAAATATTGGCTGTATACCTTTTATGCCAACTTTCAAACACAGTTTACCAATGGTTATGCCTATAATGGCGATCAGCGGACTTTACTATCCGGCCCGTTCGCCCCGGCCTATCTTACTTTAGGGCCCGGGTTCGCCTATAAAAGATCGGATAATTTCAGGGTGAATTTTTCGCCGCTGGCAGCACGTATCACCCTGGTTGAAAACGATTCGCTTTCATCTATCGGTGCTTATGGTGTAACGCCGGGCCAAAAAAGCCTGTTTGAATTTGGCGCTTCTATTGATGGCTATTATAAGATAAACATAGTTGAAAACGTGGCGTTTGAAAATATTTTGAAGCTATACTCAAACTATCTCGAAAAGCCACAGGATGTTTACGTAGATTATTCTGCTAACATTTATATGAAGGTAAACAAATTTGTTACCGTGAACGCGGGGGTGGAATTAATTAACGACCCGAAAGCACAGATACCATTTTTAAACAATGGTGTCTCAACGTACCACTCTGTTTTACAGGAAAGACAAATTTTTGGTGCGGGCTTAACGTATAAGTTTTAAGCTGATAACCTGTAGCATATTAAAGTAAATTAAACAACAAAGCCCGCCAAGTATTTGGCGGGCTTTGTTGTTTTGTTAAACCTGTGGATTAATGAACCTGATGATGATCCTTATCAACAAAATATTCAAGGTTACCGTTTTCGTTTACATATAGATTGCTTTTTTCAGCATGGTTTTTTTTAGCTTTCTCCTTTTTGGGGCCAGCCAATGGAAGTATTATAACCCCCAGCAGTGCACCTATTTCAAGCACCAGGTAAAATGTTGTCATCACTTAAATTATTTATATCGATATTAAATACGATACCATTGAGCTAAATACATGCCAAACATGCAGAAATTGAAAAAATTGCTGTTGTAACACATTAAACACTAAAATCTTACCGATCAGCTATTAAACAGCCCATTTTTTTGTTATTTCGGTAGCCTTTAAATTATCAGAATGGAAAGGTTGTATGCATTAACTATCATTTTGAAATAAAAATATTAAGTCGGTTTATCCTATGTTTTACTCAGCAAATAGGTTTTAACGAAAGATTGGATCAACGATCCTATATTCCCTCCCTGGGTTTGTACGCTTTACAGGCCGGCTGATATCTTAGCGCAAGTCTTGTGGTTGGACTGTGCTTCGGAGGCACAAGTCAGCTTACCCTCAATCCTTTCGCACAAGACTTGCGCCAGTTGGGCAAATTTTACTGCTATTGATTTTCACCGAGCGTACGGCAAAGCTATCCAACATGTTTTTCCATCACTCACGCTTTTGGCGAATGTCACAATTTCGTACTTACCGTTTTTTAAAGGCACTTTAATGTCGATATAAAATTCATTAGAAGTCTCCGGTGCAGGCAGTAATTTTCTCGCCTTAATTTCTGAATTTTTATCTATCATATTATTCCTAATTGATGTATTCGACAATACCTTTCTACGAAAATACGAAAAGCCGCCCACATACTGGTCGAGGTTTAGCGCTACAAACGCTACTGCTGACAAAACACTGTCAGCACTTTCTCCATTTTAATTCCCGAAATTAGTAGGAATTCTCCATCAACCCTACTAAACATACAACCATCCGGTTTCTATATATATACGCGTTGTGAAACGTGCCTTTATGTTCTTTGAAATATTAATTTCAGTCCCCCCACATCTTAGCGCAAGTCTTGTGGGGTGGACTGTGCAAAGCTGACTTGTGCTTCGGAGACTTCAGAGGCACAAGTCAGCTTACCCTCAATCCTTCCGCACAAGACTTGCGCCAGTTGGGGCTATGGTGCCCCCAGGCTAGAGTAGGTGTACTTAAGCTATTTTATTAAATATATATCTCGCATCCTTGCCTACTACACACCAACCGTTGTTGGTAAATTTCCAACTAGTGTATTGGAGTACCATTGGGGAACCTTTGCAACCATCCCCGACACTATAACCACCTGAGATTGCCCAACCTGCTTGTCCTTTAATAAGTCTTTTTTTAACATTGTGCCCATAAATTGTGTTTGAACTTTGAAGCTCTGTGAACTCTGTTGGGTCGCTACCTAACGTTTCTGCATCAATGTAACTTAGATCCGCACTTAAAGGGAGTTCTAGTGCTCGTCTGGTGTCCTCTATAATTTTTTCTACTTCTTCTTGAGTGATAATAGGTTTCATATGTTTATTATTTAGGAACATAAAGTTAGTAATTGGAACGAAAGCATCAATAGAAACAAATCCGCTGGATAGCGGAGAAGGATCTATCCGCGTTCTACTTAGCACTTCGCTTACCGTCCGCTGGCATAATAGATGCTTCTCCGCTATTCATCGGATCAGCATGACAAATTTGTATTAAGGCACAAGTAGCATTTGCCCGCTTACCTGCCCGACATACTTGCGCCAGTTGGGGGCTTATAATCGTTCACTGAACAATTAAGCTGCAAGCTAAATACATTTTAGGACGAAGTTATAAACTTCGACCAGTGGGGTGATATTTACTCTATTTTCTTTAAAACCTTTTGCGCTTCTTTTTTTATAGTGTCGTTAGCGTTTTGGCTGAGAAAACTGATTTTTTCCATTGCATTTTTCGATTTTAATCTTCCTAATGCTCGTAAAGCATAAGGTGTCATTTCATCATCATCCAGTAATTTAATTAAAGTAGTTTCGGTTTTTTCTGATTTTATTTTACCCAAAGCTTCAACGAATCTGAATCTTGACATACCATTTTCCTTATTTTCAACTATTGGCAAAATGCTGTCAATATCATCCGGTGTTATTATTATATAAATTGCATTACCAATAACCCATCGCAAATTATGCTTTTCCTTAGGTATGTTATTGTATTCTTTAATCAAAGCTGAATTTGCTTTTCCTTTTGCCTCCTTTACTGTTAACGCCCTGAAAATACCTTCTTTGTTTTTATCATGGTATTGTTTTGGTACATGCTCTATTAATATATCAATAGCTTCTGGATAGGATTCTTTAGTGTTGACCATATCCCAGGGATCTAAATATTTCGAACCTTTTCTTTTTAATTCCTGTGATAAATCTTTAACTTCTTCTTTTAACTCTTGTACAAAAAGTTTTCTTAATCTTTCTTGTTCGTGTATTTCCTCTTTTGATTTTGGAGACTTTCTAAGCAGCTTTAAAAACTTTAATTCTATTTCAGATTTCATATTTTTTTGATTTCAGTCTCCGCAGGGTCTCCTGAAAGGGACCCTGCGCTCTGAAGACATTGAGAAGTCGGGATGAGAAGATTCGAACTTCCGACCTCCAGCACCCCATGCTGGCGCGATACCTGGCTACGCTACATCCCGAAGTAATATAAATTTCCGGATTGCAAATATAGTTTATGCTAAAAGAAATCCAAAAAAGCTGCATGATTAATCAGCGCTGTAATTATGTTCTCCCGGCCTCAAACAGCATAAAATTGAATACCTTTATTCAGGGTAAACTTATTCATGAAAAAACGGTTATCGGAATTAGATGCATTAAGGGGCATAGCTGCATTATTGGTGGTCGTATTTCATATCAATGCTACCTATCCAATTGCCAATAATAATCTTGTACAGGGTTTTGTCAAGTTCGGCATTACAGGTGTCGACCTGTTTTTTATGATCAGCGGCTTTGTGATCTTGATGACCCTCGAAAAAACTAAAAGCTGGAAGGATTTTGTCTTAAAAAGATTCGCGCGTTTGTACCCCACTTATTGGGTTTGCGTAAGCCTTACCGTGCTATGTGCCGTTATTTATTTAGCCGTCAGCCACAGGTCATACGCCTTTATCCTGCATCAGTATTTGCCAAACCTAACCATGTTCCAGCAATATTTTGGCGTACCCAATATTGATGATGTTTACTGGACGATGCTGATAGAAATGCTGTTTTATGGTTTCATGCTGTTTATTTTCTGCATTAAAAAACTTAAACATATCGAGTGGATCGCTATTATAGCTATGCTGCCCCTGTTTATTTACAGCAGCCAATATTTCCGGGTACATTTTCCGGGCTATCATCATTTACTGGTAACGGCTTTGCCCATTATCAACTACTTCCCCATGTTTGTAATGGGTATTATTTATTATAAAATGAAGTTCGACAGGCCTACGCCACTCCGCTACATAGCCCTGCTGCTTTGCATCCTGTGCCAGGCAAGTTTATATGGCAATGGCTTAAATGTCGATCTGTTTTTGTCGTTTAAAGATCATGTGTTGATAACCGTATTTTATAACCTGGTGTTTTTATTATATGTGCATGATAAGCTCAGGTTCATTGTAAACAAAGCCACCTTATTTATAGGCAACATCTCTTATCCATTGTACCTTATCCATTATTATATCAGCGTAAATGTTATTATACCTGCCTTGCTGGGCTTTAATGTCCCGGTGTTGCTGGCGTCGGCAATTGCGTTTATTGTTTCCATTATACTTGCTACCCTTATCTCAAAATTTGTTGAAAAACCTTCGATAAAATTTTTCAGGGATAAGTTTCATACGGCCGATAAATTGCCTGCCTTGCCACCTGTTTCGCTACCCTAAACCATCAAAGAAAAATACTATAGGGTTTCGCTTAATTTTGATAATTTTTTTCATTATTCTTGGTTTAATAGTCAATGGTTTTTAAACACTATGAAAAAACTCACCCTGTTATTACTACTCCTGAATTTTGTAGCACAGGCACAACAAAAAATCAATTGGCCCGACCATAAAAAGGCCGTAATTGTACTTACTTATGATGATGCCCTAAGCTCGCAGTTAGCTAATGCCGTGCCCCAGTTGGAGGCGGATAACTTTAAGGCCACCTTTTTTTTAACCGGCGATATCAACAGCCAGGATATACCCCAATGGCGCGCTTTAAGTAAAAAAGGGTTCGAGCTGGCAAACCATACCATTTATCACCCCTGTTTAAGTACCGACGATAACCCTGTTCCGTCTGACAACTATACGGTTTACGGCATGATCCGCGAGATTGAGGTGATGAATAATTTTTTATTTGCTGTTGATGGAAAAACCACCCGCACCTATGCCTACCCTTGTACCGAAACCACCGTAGGGGGGAAAGATTATGTTGATTCGCTCCGGAAATATGGTTTGGTAAAATATGCACGTGTTGGCGGCGATGTGGATGCCGTGATCACCGATTTTAAGCATCTCGACCTACTGCAGATCCAATCATACGGATTGGAGGACAATACCCCCGCCGACAAGCTTATTGCTTTTGTAAAACTGGTGCAGAAAAGCGGCGGCATGGGTATTTTCATGTTCCACGGCATAGGCGGCGATTATATCACAACCTCTGTTGAAGCGCATAAAGAGTTATTGGATTACCTTAAAAAAAACAGGAAAACCATTTGGGTAACTACCTTTCAGCAGGCCATGGATTATGCCACAAAGCAAAAATGATCTTCACTGCCTCATTGCTTTCTAACTATCTGGCTGTTCACCTCTATCTCCTTTAATAATCCCGGTGATTTTACCGTACTGCTAAAGCTTTTATCGGGGTTGGTTTGCGATATTTTTAGCAGATCGCTATTGGTTTGGTCGAGTTGCTTAAACAAACCGTTTATCTCCTTTAAATGCGAATTGAAGAACTTTACTTTATTATTATAGGTGTCAATTTTATAGTTATTGGCGATTGCCGTTGGCAGTTTTGTAGTGTCGGATGCCATATAATTATAGGGCGATAAATTATTTACCGTAGTTTCAATGGGCACTAATGACGGCGCGGCATCTTTCGGGTCGAGCGCCTGCAGGCTAAGCCGTACCGGGTCGGGGTTATAGGCTACCAGGCTTTTGTACTCATCAACAATGGCCGCTATTATTTTATGCTGATTATCATAGGTATCGGCAATTATCTTATTTTTTATGTTGTTTTTAAAGCTGTTGAACAGCAGCGAAGTAAAATCATAGGCCTTTGTCCTTAGCACCGCCCCCTGCACCGAATAATAATTGCTGAGCGTTTTACTTTTGGTGTACATAACCCCTAAATTAGTGCTGAAAACCTGCGCCGGTGTACTTAACGACAGGTCGGCATCATTACCGAAATTATAGTATTGCTTGCCATATATCTCCAGGTCGTCAATCCTTTCATACGACGACAGGAAGTATAAACGGTAACGCTGGTATTCCTGGTCGGGATTGTCTATCTGGGCGTAACAATTCTCTAAAAAGGCTTCCACGGCCTTGTCATCGAAGATCTGGTATATATCCGCATTGGCCGATGGCTTCCATCTTATTAAGGATAGTTTGGCTTTAAATTCAAGTTCGGCGCTATTGTTTACCCTTAATGAATCGAACATTTTAGCTACGAAATAAGCAACCTGCGCGTTTGCCATCCCGCTTTGGCTTTTGTCAACCATTGCGTAAAGGCTGTCCTGTATGGTCAGGTAGTTTTCGCTGTTATTCCAAAACGAAGGCTCCAGCGGTGGCAGCAGCAGGCGGTTAGTTTTGGTATCCACAAAAATAAAAGTGCCAAGCGGGTATATGTTCTGAAAATTATTTTCGAGCATGGATAAGCTGCTCATGCTCGATGAATCCATCTTCAATAAAAAGTTCAGCACCTTGTTATGCTCCAGTTTAACGCTCAAACCTTCCAGCGATTCGAAATTACTGGTTTGCTTTTCCGGAACGATGATGGGGATATAGTAGATGGTTTTATTGGAGCTAAGCTGGTCGAAATTTCTTTTAACCATTACCGATGTTTCATCCTCGGCATCCTGGCCATAAAAGGCGATCGTATCGCCTTTATTAACCGTAATTTCCTTCATTTTTTCTTCGCCGGGCTTTAAATTAAAAAGCGCCTTAACCTTAAAAGCACCCGACTTTTTATTGAGCTTGTAAAATACCGCCGTATTGGTTTTTGCGGTATTTTTTATTTTGAACTTAAACCCGGTTGCATGAGCTGCAAAACCAAGCGACAAAAAACCTATAAGTAATAAAACCGCGGCAATGTTTATTTTAAGCCTGTACAGGCAATGGGGGTATGTTTTCATGGGGTAAATAACTATAACGCGCTGCTGCCCCGTTTAGTTTGAATTAATAGCATTGGCCCGGTATGTATAATTATTGTTACAAAAGGTTGTTGGGTTTATCCCACAAAAAAGCCTCCCAAACCGGGGAGGCTTTTAAGCATAAAGCTGAAAGACCAAAGGTAAAAGCCAAAAACCTTTTGCCTTTTACCTTTCAGCTTTAGCCTCTTCTTAAGAAGCCATCTGCCTTCTGATGATATTCAGCGCGCCGCCTGCTTTAAACCATTCTATCTGCTGTGCATTATAGGTATGGTTTACCGCGAATGATTCTGTTGAGCCATCCTTGTGGTGCAATACAACGGTTAACTGTTTACCGGGGGTAAACGTGGTTAAGCCTGTAATATCGAATATATCATCTTCCTGTATCTTGTCGTAATCGTTGCTGTCGGCAAAAGTAATGCCCAGCATGCCTTGTTTTTTAAGGTTGGTTTCGTGGATGCGGGCAAATGATTTTACCAGTATGGCACGCACACCTAAATGACGGGGCTCCATAGCCGCGTGCTCGCGCGATGAGCCTTCGCCATAGTTTTCATCGCCTACAACAATTGAACCTATGCCATGCGCCTTATAATCGCGCTGAGTGGCAGGTACCGGGCCGTACTCGCCTGTCAGTTCATTCTTAACGCTGTCGGCGGTATTGTTAAAATAGTTAATAGCGCCGATAAGCATGTTGTTGGAAATATTATCTAAATGCCCGCGGAACTTTAACCACGGCCCGGCCATCGAGATATGGTCGGTAGTACATTTGCCTTTGGCTTTTATTAATAATTTAAGCCCGGTAATATCAGTGCCTTCCCAGGCAGAGAATGGCTCCAGCAATTGCAGGCGTGATGATTTTGGGTCAACCCTTACTTCTACCTTGCTGCCATCTTCGGCAGGGGCCTGGTAACCGGCATCCTGTACGGCATAGCCTTTTATCGGCATTTCAATACCCTGTGGCTCATCAAACTTAACCTGTTCGCCGTTTTCATTGGTAAGCGTATCAACAAGCGGGTTAAAGGTAAGGTCGCCGGCAATAGCAAAGGCGGTCACGATCTCGGGCGAAGCCACAAACGCGTGCGTATTGGGGTTACCGTCCTGGCGTTTAGCGAAGTTGCGGTTAAAGGAGGTAATGATAGAGTTTTTGCGGGTAGGATCGTCTGTATGACGGGCCCATTGCCCGATGCAGGGGCCGCAGGCATTTGCCAGTACCACACCACCCATATCCTCAAAAGTACCTAAGTAACCATCGCGTTCAACGGTGTAACGTACCAGTTCCGATCCCGGTGTAATGGTAAACTCGGCTTTGGTTTTTAAATGTTTATCGGTAGCCTGTTTAGCTATAGAAGCTGAACGGGTAATATCCTCGTATGATGAATTGGTACATGAGCCTATCAAACCAACTTCCAGTTTTGTTGGCCAGCCGTTTTCCTTAACCGCGGTAGCGAATTTTGATATCGGCCATGCCAGGTCGGGGGTGAACGGGCCGTTTACATGGGGCTCCAGTTCGGTAAGGTTTATTTCTATTACCTCGTCAAAGTATTGCTCAGGGTTGGCGTAAACCTCGTCGTCGCCAGTTAAGTGTTCTTTTATCGCGTTAGCAAGTTCGGCAATATCGGCACGTTTGGTACCGCTAAGGTAAGCGGCAGCTTTTTCGTCATAACCAAATATCGAAGTGGTAGCGCCGATCTCGGCACCCATGTTACATATAGTTCCTTTACCTGTTGCTGAAAGTGAACGCGCGCCTTCGCCAAAATATTCAACTATAGCACCTGTACCACCTTTTACGGTAAGTATACCGGCAACTTTCAGTATCACATCCTTGGCCGATGTCCAGCCTGATAATTTACCGGTAAGCTTTACGCCTATCAGTTTCGGAAATTTTAGCTCCCACGGCAATCCTGCCATTACATCGCAGGCATCGGCACCGCCAACACCAATAGCTATCATACCCAAACCACCCGCATTAGGCGTGTGCGAGTCGGTACCTATCATCATCCCACCCGGGAAAGCATAGTTTTCCAACACTACCTGGTGAATGATACCAGCGCCTGGTTTCCAAAAACCGATGCCATATTTATCAGATACCGATGCCAGGAAATCATAAACTTCCCTGTTCACATCCTTGGCAGTTTGTAAGTCGGCATCAGCGCCAACTTTAGCTTGTATCAGGTGATCGCAATGCACGGTTGAGGGCACAGCCACTTGCGGGCGGCCAGCCTGCATAAACTGCAGCAGTGCCATTTGCGCCGTAGCATCCTGCATCGCAACGCGGTCGGGTGCAAAGTCAACATAATCAACGCCGCGGCCAAATGCCAGCCTGGCATCGCCATCAGAAAGGTGGGAGTATAATATTTTTTCGGTTAAAGTAAGGTGTTTACCAGTCGCTTTGCGGGCAGCAGCCACACGGGTGCTGTAGCGATTGTAAACCTTTTTGATCATATCTAAATCAAAAGCCATGGTATTTGATTTTATAAAGGTAAATATTCGAATATTACGCCATCGGCGGCGTTATGCGGCGAATTTACAAAAATTGCAGTTAATAGGAAGTCAGCCTATTGTACAATTGTTATTTGGAGATGTTCTAAATTAGAGATTAGAGGTTAGTGATTGGAGGTTAGTGATTAGTGGACGCTTTATATTGCTTAATTAAGGCTGTCATGGAGGCACTCGAAGCATGCGGGTAATGGCCTCTGCGCTTATGCTTCGAGTGCCTCAGCATGACAGCCCGCGCGTTTTACTATTCAAATATTCATTGTTCTAACCTACTCAACTTAATAAACCAAATTCAAACCCCTTATCCGTCCACACCTCCATCGCCCTTGGCAGCACATACTCCAATCGTTCATACGCCTTTAAACTATCATGAAAAACCACGATAGATCCGCTCTCCGTATGCTTTAAAACATTCGCCAGGCACTTTTCGGGTTTCAGGTTAATATCAAAGTCGCCGCTCAGCACATCCCACATAATAATTTTTATGCCGGGCTTAACACTTTTTAACAATTTTATTTGCGATCTTTTGGCCCGCCCGTATGGTGGGCGGAACAGGTTGGTATGCAGCAGTTCATCGGCTTTTAAAGTATTTTCGATATAGGTTTTATCATCTGTATCCCAGCCTTTTAGGTGATTGTAGGTATGATTGCCAATGGCATGGCCATCATTTTTTACCTGCTCAAAAATATCGGGGTGCTTGTTTACGTTATCGCCAATACAAAAAAAGGTAGCCTTTGCATGGTGCTGTTTTAAAATATTTAATACAAACGGTGTAACAATAGGGATAGGGCCATCGTCAAAAGTGAGATAAATGCAAGGTTTATCCGGTTTGATATGCCAGGTGAGCGCTGGATACAGCTTTTTTAACAGCCAGGGCGATTTAACAAGATACATTTTTGTTCATGGTTGATGGTTCACAGTAAACAGGCTCTTTATATCATGAATGAAAATATTAATAACTTTATAATAGGCGCAGATCATAATTTTTTACCATGATCTGTGAACTATCTGAACAAATATAGCCTTATGACACAACATATATTAAAACTAAAAAAGGTAACCATACTAAGCATGCTGCTGGTAGTACTATTGGGCTTTAGCGCCCATGCCCAGCAGGTGATAACGCTGCAAAAGGCGGTTGAGCTTACCCTGCAAAACAACCTTAGCATTAAGCAGGCACAGTTTACCGAAGCATTGGATGACGAAACCCTTAAACAATCAAAATATAACTTATTGCCCGGTATAAACGCCACCCCGCAGGCATCGTTTAATTTTGGCCGTAGTATCGACCCTTCAACCAATGAATTTATCGATCAGCATATTTTTGGCTTAAATGGCAACGTTACCGCCCAGGTTATACTTTTTCAGGGCGGACAGTTAAGAAACCAGATCGTACAGAACAAGATATTGCTCGACGCGGATAAAACAAGCACCGCCAAGTTAAAAAACGACCTGATATTAAATGTGGTGACCACCTATCTACAGGTACTCACCAACCAGGATTTGGTTACTGCCGCCAAGCAGCAAATAGATATTGCAAATTTAACGCTCGATAAATCGCAAAAAAGCTTCAACGCGGGCAATCAAACCCTTGCCGATCTTTCACAAGCTAAAGCAGGCTTGTCAACCGCCGAACTGAACCTTACAACGGCCCAAAACCAGGTAGCATCATCCATATTAACGTTAAAACAATATATGGAGATGGATCCCGCAACCGACATAACAATAGAAAGGCCAGATATAAGCAAGATGAATGATATTAATACAGCCTTTGACCCGGGCGTTATTTTAAGCTCGGCCCTATCGGTTAACCCCGATGTTAAACTGGCTGAACAGCAGCAAGAGGCGGCTGAACAGGGGATTAAAATAGCCAAAGGCAATTACTATCCTACATTAAACTTATTTGGATTGGTGGGTTCCAATTATTCTAATGCCCCTATCATGTTCTCAACGGTTACCAATACCTTTGTTTCAAGCCCATTTTTTTCGCAGATAGGCGATAACTTTAACCAGGCCATAGGTATTTCGCTCAACATACCCATTTTTGGCAAGTTTACAGCGCGTACATCTGTACGCAAGGCCAAGATCACTTATGAAAATGCCCAGCTAACTACACAAATAGCTAAAAATAATTTAAGCAAGATAATTTACCAGGCTGTTTTAGATGTGCACGCGGCCGAAAAAAGCTATCAATCATCCGTACAAACTTACCAGGCCAATAAGGATGCCTTTAACACCATACAGCAACGGTATAATGTAGGTTTGGTAAATTCGCTTGATTATAACACATCGCTTACCAACTACAACAAAGCCGAAACAGATATGATAGAAGCTAAATACACGCTTATATTCAGAAGCAAGGTAATCGACTATTATCTGGGTAACCCTATAACACTTTAAAAAATCACAATTAAAAAATAAATCCGACATCCGAAATAAAAATATCATGGGAAAGACTACTAAATATATATTGATCATACTCGGTGCAGTAATCCTTTTGCTTATCATAGGCAAAGTAACCGGGTTATTGGGCGGCCCCGATAAAACGCAGGTTGCTACCGAAAAGGCGGCTGTACGCGAGATTGTTGAAACCGTAACTGCCAATGGCAAAATAAAGCCCCATTTAGAGGTTAAGATAACCGCCGAAGTTTCAGGCGAAATTGTTGAACTGCCCGTGAAAGAAGGCGATGTGGTTAAAAAAGGCCAGTTGCTTTGTAAAATAAGGCCCGATATTTTAAAATCAGGCTTTGACCGCGCCGTGGCATCATACAACACACAAAAAGCAAGTGTTGGCAACTCCAAACAAATGCTGGCGCAAGCCCAGGCCACTTACGAAAATCAGGCATCTATTTATAAACGCGACAAAGAGCTTTTAGATAATAAAGTGCTTACCCAGGCAGAATTTGATGCCGCTAAAGCAGGCTACGATGGCGCTAAAGCCGCGTTGGAGGCTGCCAAGCAAAATGTAATAGGGTCAAACTTCGGGCTGGTACAATCATCAGCTTCGGTACAGGAAGCACAGGCCGATCTGGATAAAACAAGTATCTTTTCGCCTATCGATGGTGTAGTGTCAAAATTATCAGTTGAAAAAGGCGACCGCGTACTGGGTACTATACAAATGGCCGGTACCGATATCATGACCGTATCAGACCTTAGCCAGATGGATGTGGATGTTGACGTAAACGAGAACGATATTAACCGCATCAGCCTTGATGATTCATCGGCTATTGATGTGGATGCGTTTCTGGGTAAAAAATTCCAGGGCGCAGTTTCTGAAATAGGCAGCTCGGCCAATGTGGTGGGTACCAATGCCGACCAGGTTACCAACTTTACCGTTAAGGTACGCATCAACCCGGAATCCTATAAAGACATGCTGAATAAGTCGGCTACCAACCCCTCACCTTTCCGCCCGGGTTTAACTGCTACCGTTGATATCCGCACCAGCCATGTGCATTCGCTTTCGGTGCCTATCGGCGCTGTTACCACCCGCGAGGATATGAGCGTTAAAACAAAAACGACCGATGATAACAGCAGCGACGATAATAGCGACAACCAGGTAAAAATGAACGCGCCGGTTAAAGAGTATGTATTTGTATACAGGGCCGGGAAAATCAAACAGGTTGAAGTAACCACCGGCATACAGGATGATACCTATATACAGGTATTAACCGGCATAAAGGATGGCGATGAAGTGGTATCGGCACCATACTCAGCCATTTCAAAAACGCTAAAGGATAATATGGTAGTTGAAAAAGTAGATAAGAGCAAATTATTTAATACCGATAAATCAAGCGATAACTAATAGGATCGGTTTGAGTCATGAGATGTGAGATTTTTATCTTGATTCCTGTCTCTTATATCTTGCCTCTTGGCCCGCATATCTAATAAATAAATATATTTGTCCTGCCAGAAAACCCTGGCAGGACATTTTATTTAGGGATGCATAAGCAAAAAAACAAGATCGCCGTTATTGGCGGCGGCAGTTGGGCTACGGCCAATATTAAAATGCTTGCCGATAATGGTATTGAAAAAGAGATTTTTTGGTGGATGCGTAACGCGCATGCTGTTGAGCATATCCATAAATTCGGCCATAACCCAAACTACTTAAGCTCGGTTGATATAAAGTTACCGGCGCAAAATATTTCAACCGATATTAAAAAGATAATTGGCCCGGCTGATTTTGTATTGTTGAATGTACCCGCGGCCTTTTTAAAGGAGGCGCTCACCGGCATTACCCCTGCCGACCTGGCCGGGAAAAAGATCATATCGGCCATAAAAGGTATTGTTCCCGACGAAAACCAGATCATCGGTGAGTTTTTAAACCAGCATTATAACATATCCTTTAATAATTTTATCGTTATCAGCGGGCCATGCCATGCCGAGGAGGTGGCGCTCGAAAAATTGTCCTATCTAACCATAGCCTCACGCGATATTGAGCTGGCTACTGAATTTGCCGGGATGATGAACACCCGGTACATAAAAACCAACGTATCTGACGATATTTACGGTACCGAATACGGCGCCGTGCTGAAAAACATATACGCCATTGCAGGTGGCATTTGTCACGGTGTAGGCTATGGCGATAACTTCCAGGCGGTACTCATATCAAACGCTATACGCGAGCTGGAACGTTTTGTAGATACGGTACACCCTATCGACAGGGATATAAAGGAATCGGCCTACCTGGGCGATCTGATGGTTACAGCTTACTCGCAATTTAGCCGCAACCGTACCTTTGGCAACATGATAGGTAAAGGCTATACGGTACGATCGGCACAGTTGGAAATGAATATGATTGCCGAAGGCTATTACGCGGTGAACTGCCTGCACCAGGTGAATAAAAACTACAAGGTAAAAATGCCTATTTGCGAAGCGGTTTATAATATTTTGTATCAAAAACATTCTCCTGCACTTGAAATGAAACATTTGGCCGAAGAATTGAGTTAACAACATAATTAACTTAATCAAATTATCATGAAAAATCTATTCAAAATTGCCTTAGTGGCAACAGGATTATTTGCCGCTACACAAAGCCATGCACAGGCAGTTAAACGCGACACCAAGGCAGTTGGCCACAAAACAGCCGAAATTGCAGCAAAAAGCAAAGCAGGTGTTGTAGACAGAAAATATAAAGGCAAATATGGCCCGGGTGGCCAAACCATTCACATCGATAAATATTCGCACTATTACTACATAAACAAAACAGGCCACAAGGTTTATGTTAAAAAGGCGGATCTAAGAAATAAATAAAATTAAATAGTTTGCTGCCATGAGATCAACCATGTTAATATTTGTGCCTATAATTTGTGCGCTTATATTATTAACTCCTGCATGTTCAAATAAACATTCATCAAATACTAAACTGATAGGCGAGTGGCATTGCAAAAAAGATGGCAGCAAACTTAAAATAACCGATAAAGCATTCGCAATGGATGCGCCCGAGCCTGAGGATTATTTTGTGAAGGGCGATACCATATATACTTCGTTTGAAGGCAACCTGCCGTATACCAAATACGCCATAAAAAAGCTGACTGCTAACCAGCTCACCATTTTTACGCCCGATTCAACCACAATGGAGTATGAGCGATAAAAAATAAAAGCCTCCCGCTCTTTCGATGGGAGGCTTATTAACTAAACTAAAAACCGCTCCTGAAAGGAGCTACTAAAAATCACCAATTAGAACCTTCTGCGGCGTTCCGGGCGATCCTCGCGGCGTTTGCCCGAAAAATCACGGAAACCACCACCGGCGTTACCTGTATTGCTGCGTTCGCGGTTAAACCCGCCTTCGCGCCTTTCGCCACCGGCGTTTCTGTCGCGGTTATAGCCGCCTTCGCGTCTTTCACCGCCACCACTTGGCCTGCTGCTGTAACCACCTTCGCGGCGCCCGCCTTCGGGCCTGCTGCTGCTGGTGCCTTCGCCTGATACTTCTATCCTAACCTCGCGGCCTTTAAAATCAATACCTTTAAAGTTGGTCATTACTTTTTCAACGTCTTCGTGTGGTACTTCAAAAAACGAGTACACACCTTTAACATCGATCTTACCAACGGTACGGCCGCTTATTTTTGAGTTGTTGCAAATGTAACCCAGCAAATCGCCACGGTTAAATTCATCAACAGAGCCTAAGTTTATAAACAAACGGGTGTATTCTGATTTACCACCTCCGCTGCGCGGGGCACGATCAGCGCCACGTTCGCCACGTTCTTCAAATGGACGGCGTTCTTCAACGGCAGCATTCAAATCAGGAGCATTTTTGTAATAATCTAAAAAGCGGTTAAACTCTAATGATGCAAAGCGTTTTATAATATCCTCTTTGCTCATTTCTTTAAATTCATCCATAATACGCTGGGTATATGGTTCAATCTGCTGCTCGTTAACCTCAACGCTATGTACTTTATGTACCAGGGCGAATAATTGTTTTTCAACAACATCAAAGCCTGTAGGTATTTCGCACTTAACAAATTTTTTGCCTATAGTTCTTTCAATCTGGCGTATTTTACCAAGCTCTTTACCGTTGATGATAGAGATAGATACACCTGTTTTACCTGCACGGGCTGTACGGCCACTGCGGTGGGTGTAGTTCTCCAGCTCATCGGGCAATGAGTAGTTGATAACGTGCGTAACATCATTCACGTCGATACCACGTGCGGCAACATCAGTAGCAATAAGCAACTGCAGGCTGCGCTCACGGTAGCGTTTCATTACCTTATCGCGTTGTTGCTGCGAAAGGTCGCCGTGTAATGAATCAGCATTATAGCCATCCTTAATAAGGGATTCGGCAATTTCCTGGGTTTCGATTTTGGTACGGCAAAATACTATACCGAAGATCTCAGGGTTAAAATCAACAATGCGTTTAAAAGCGGCATACTTATCACGGGCACGGATGATGTAATATTCGTGCTCGATGTTTTCGTTGCCGGTGTTTTTTGTGCCCATAGTAAGCTCATGCGGATCGGTCATGTATTTTTTCGCGATCCTGCGAACTTCGGCAGGCATGGTGGCCGAGAACAGCCAGGTTTTTTTCTCGTCGGGTGTAGTAGACAGAATACTATCAATGTCCTCTTGAAAGCCCATATTGAGCATTTCATCAGCTTCGTCTAAAACTACAAACTTAACCTTCGAAAAATCAATCGCTTTACGATTGATAATATCAAGCATACGCCCGGGTGTTGCAACAACAATTTGCACACCGCGTTTAATCTGGCGTAATTGATCAGAAATACTTGCGCCACCATATACGGCCACAACGTGTACGTTGGGCATATTTTTGGCATAATTTTTCAGATCGTTAGTAATCTGTAAACAAAGTTCTCGCGTTGGGCACAATATCAGCGCCTGCGGATGGTTCTCTTCGAAATCCAGCAGTTCTAATAATGGCAGTCCAAAGGCAGCAGTCTTACCGGTCCCGGTTTGGGCTAATCCGACAAAATCGTTGCTGCCTGTTAACAATACCGGAATCGACTGTTCCTGGATTGGCGTAGGGTTTTCAAACCCTAACTCAGAGATGGCATTAACAATATCATGACGGATTCCCAGTTGAATAAATGGGTTCATGAATTTAAATAACGAATTTGGCAACATCGCCAAATCGGCCGCAAAGGTAGGTATAATAATTTGCAATTCAAATACTTAATTCAAATTGTAAAACACTATCACAGCAGAGAGAAATTTTTACCTAACGGGAAGTATCATCAATTAAAACAAGGGCGGCATAACTATACCAGCCCCTGTTTAGTATTATCAATTAGTAAGTTTGAGTGTTATAATCAAACTCCAGCGGTATACCATATAAGCTTGACGGCGATACGGTTACGCCGGGTTGAAATGACAAGAAAAGTCCTTCCCAAGGTGCCGGGCCGGCAACAATTTCCTGATAAGTAGTTTGCCCGGCAGCTATAGAAATTGAAAAAGGAATGCTTTCGAGGTTAGTAAAAACCCCGGAAGGGTAACTATAGCTACCCACATTTACTGTGCCGGAAGCCGATACAGTGGTAGGCACTGCTATAGCTTGTGCCAAAGTAGGCTCCTGGTCGCCGTCCAGCACAGCAGGCCATACGTAAAAGGTAACCCTATAATTTTCGGGTGTAGAGCCGCCAAGGCCAGACGAACCCGCATCATCCACTTCACACACTAAACCGTAGGCATAAGGCGTAGTCAGGGTAACGGCCCGGGCAGTAAATTTTGTTAAAACTTTTGTTGATGTTGTGGTTGCAAAAGCGCCAACTGATAAAAAGAGCAGCGTAACTGCGATCATCATTTTTTTTGATCTGATCATGGTTTTTAGGATTATATGGTGAATTATTGAAAAATTACAAGGTTGATCTGTTAGGCTGATTTCCTATTCCCGATAAAAAGCAAACAGAGAAAACAATCATAGCCGTAGCCACATTCATTTATAGTTTTCATAGGTTTAATTCTTGTTTGGTTTACAATTAAACAATGGTAAATTGTTTTAGCAAATTAGGATTAATTAACTATGAAATCCAAAAGCAAGCTTGTAACTATTTTGTTACCAATAGGGCCGATGGAATTTCAAACCCAAAGATTATAGGGTTAATGAAGCAGTCTTAAAAATAAATCTCCATATAGGTTACGAAAGTTGCCTCCTGGAACGTAGTCCTTTGCCTCGGCGGAGCTAATACACATTGGAATAATATTTTGGTGCAAAACAATTAATAATCAGATAGCTAATATTAAAATCTATTCAGTCAGCAATATTTCTTCAGATACCCCGGGGGACGCTGGACTACGATTATTCATTTCCTTCAGAATGTTGCAGTAGCAGGCATCGATTCTATAAGGCATGATTTTTTTACCTACCTCAACCTATCCGCCGATTTTATCAGTTTTTCATCCCGCTGTATATTTTTTATAGCCAATATCAGCAGTAATATGCTCACCGGGCAAAGGAACAGGCCGATACCAAAATTGCTGGCGGCAAGCGTTACCCCACCGGTTACGCTTTTAGCGGTTTGCGCTATCCAGAAGCTATAACCGATAATAACCAGTATAGCGCTATAGCACAGGGCAATTTGTTGCTTGCGGTTTTTGAACAAAAAAATAATAATCAGCGGGATAATACCCATAATTGCCGTAACTGCCGAGAGGGCCACAAAATGATCTTTTATTTGCTGCTGCCCGCTAACATCCTGGTAAGTGCCGGTAACCGTAATATTTATAGGCGTGCCACCCACATAAACATTATGCGCCAGCGGGAATAAATAAAGCGCGAATATGGCCAGGCCGGCTAAAAATAGGTAAATGCTTTGTATGCGTTGTAACATGGTTGAAATATACAATAGCAAAGATAAGATTGTTTGGCTATTTTAGTATTCAATAAATTTAATGCTAAATTATAATGCGAAATAGTTTAAGTCTTGTATTTGGTATGTTTATTATATTAATGATAACGCGTTGTACCGAAAGCCCAAAACCAGTTGAAAAAAGAAGATTAGTATATACGAACCCTACAACCTATACATTTAAAATGCCAATAAAGCAATTGCGCGATACAATAGTACAATTATTTGGCATAGCCCCTCAATTGGATGATAAAACTTTAATGAAAATATTCTATTATAAATGGCCGGAAACAGGTGATGCCCATATTATGCAAGCCATGCTTGAACCTGAAACTTCCGATAAAGCAGCTTTTGGGACAGAATATTTTAAGAAACCAGGCACAAATAATAATATTTTTTTAACCCAGATGGGCGATTATTGGTACTCAACGATATATTTTGATAATAATAAACCTTTTAAATTCACATCCTCATACACTATTGAATTTAAGCAGCTATCCAATAACAGCACTGCAATAACCGTAAATGCCTTTCACCCGCAAATAATTAATGGAACTAAGTGTTGCGGGCCACATGGTAATTATTCAATTTATCAGAATGTACAGCCAACAACAGTTGAAGAATACACTATAATTCTTTACATAGCACAAAAATTAAATATTCATGGCTTAAATTCTTTGCAGTTACCTAAATAAATATTCAACTGCACATTCTAACAGATTGTTAACTTTGCCCCGTGGCAACTCAACAACGCTTTTTTATTGAACTTTCCTACGATGGTACCAATTATCACGGCTGGCAATCGCAGCATAATGCGTTAAGCGTGCAGGAGGTTTTAAATAAAGCCCTATCCACCATTCTGCGCGAACCTATTGAAACCCTTGGCTGTGGCCGTACCGATACCGGAGTACATGCCCGGCAGTTCTTCGCGCATTTTACACCCCACCTCCCTGAAGGGGGAGCTTTTGAATTTGATGGCTCGCACATTAGGAGCTTAAATTCAATACTCCCGCCAGATATTGCCGTAAAACGCATTTTCCCCGTAGCGCCAACTGCCCATGCAAGGTTCGACGCTACTTTGCGCTCTTACGAGTACCACATCCATTTTAATAAAGATCCGTTTAAAAATAATTACTCGTGGCTGCTGCGCGATGAACCGGATATTGAACTGATGAATAAAGCTGCAAGCATCATTATGGAATACACCGATTTTAGCTGTTTCAGCAAGTCGAACACACAGGTAAAAACCAATAACTGCAAAATTTCAAAAGCGGAGTGGGTAAAGGTTGATGGCGGTATCGTATTTCACATATCTGCCGACCGTTTTTTGCGCAACATGGTACGCGCCATAGTGGGCACACTGCTACAAGTTGGCCACCAGGAGCTGGAACCTTATGAAGTGAGGGCCATCATCCAAAGTAAAAACCGGAGCAAAGCAGGGGTATCGGTACCCGCTTGCGGGCTGTATTTGACTGAAGTTTTTTATTAGATAGTATCAAGTATCAAGATGATTTTTTATGCGATATTTGCGATTAGTTATCGGTAGATCTTTTTAAGCTTTATCAAATGTCTTGATACTTGATACTAACTACTTGATACTCGATACTAACTAATAATAAATGGCTGAAGTTACCGGTAAAGCGCTCGACTGGAACCTGCTGATGCGGGTAATGCATTACGTTAAACCCTATCGAAAAACGTTTATCATAGCCGTATCTCTTACCGTATTTTTAGCGGCTATTGCCATTGTACAGCCCATCCTGATCCAAAAAACCCTTGATGATTATATTTTAAAGGATAATTACGGCGGCCTGGTTTTTATGGTGGAGCTGATGATCTGTCAGCTCATTATCCAAACCATTGCGCAGTATTATCAAACCTATATTACCAACTGGCTGGGCGAATCGGTGATACGCGACCTGCGCATTCATATTTTTAACCATATTACCAGCATGCGCTTAAAATACTTCGACCGCACGCCTATCGGGGTACTCATCACACGCACCGTGTCCGACCTGGAAACCATTGCCGATATTTTTTCCGAAGGCCTGATATCCATTATGGGCGATATGCTGCTGGTATTCGCGGTGATAGGTTATATGATCTATATCGACTGGAAACTGGCGCTGATCACGCTTATCCCTATGCCATTCCTTTTTGCATCAACTTATGTTTTTAAGGAGGCTATCAAATCGTCCTTTCAGGAAGTGCGTACGCAGGTGGCGCACCTCAACACCTTTTTGGCTGAGCATATATCAGGCATCAGCGTAATACAATACTTCGCCCGCGAAGATCAGGAGATGCGCAAATTTGTATCGGTAAACAAAAAATACCGCGATGCCAACATCCGCTCCAACTGGTATTACTCCATATTTTTCCCGGTGGTTGAAATATTGTTTGCCTTGTGCATCGGCCTGCTGGTATGGTATGGCTGTAAGCGGATCCTGACCGATCAGCAACTGGCAAGCCTTAGCGCATCGGGTAAAATTGTATCGCCGGGTACTATCCTGGCCTTTATAGTTTATCTGAACTTACTTTTCAGGCCGATAAGGCAACTGGCCGATAAATTTAACACCCTGCAAATGGGCATGGTAGGCGCCGACAGGATATTTAAAGTGTTGGACACCGACGAAGTGGCCGTTAACACAGGCACTTTAAGGCCGGCAAAAATAAACGGGGATATTGAGTTTAAGAACGTTTGGTTTGCTTATAACGATGAGAACTGGGTGCTTAAGGATATCAATTTCCATGTAAAACCGGGTGAAACTTTGGCGTTGGTTGGCGCCACAGGGGCGGGCAAGTCATCAACTATAAATATCCTTAACCGCTTTTACGAGATCAGCAAAGGCAGCGTTAAGATTGATGGGGTTGACATACGCGATTATGACGTAAACTTTTTGCGTACGCAGATAGCCACCGTAATACAGGATGTTTTTTTATTTACGGATACCATTGGCAATAACATCAGCCTGAATAATGAAACCATAACCCGCAAGCAGGTAATAGATGCCGCCACGGATGTTGGCGCACATGAATTTATTATGCGCCTGCCGGGTGGTTATGATTATAATGTGATGGAACGCGGGTCGACCTTATCGGCGGGGCAGGCACAACTCATCTCGTTCATCAGGGCATTGGTTTATGACCCAGCTATTCTGGTGCTGGATGAAGCCACCTCATCGGTGGATACAGAAACCGAGGTGCTGATACAAAACGCCATAAATAAGCTGATGCAGGGCCGCACAGCCATAGTAATTGCCCACCGCCTGTCAACCATACAAAACGCCGACAGGATCATCGTACTCGACCATGGTGAAATAAAGGAAACCGGCACCCACCAGGAGCTGCTCAAAATTGAGCATGGCTATTACCGTAAACTATACGATCTGCAATTTAATTCGGCGGGAATATCTCGTTGAGTTGAAAGTTTAAAGTAGAAAGTTAAAAGTAAAAAATGGCTTAGGTTTCCAATTAAGTAAAACCCACTTTAAACTTTCAACTAATTTTTAGGTGCTTTTTTCACTACCTCAACAGGCTGCTCCTCTTTCTCGTGCATTTTGGCAATATCACCACCATGCGGTTCATCAGCGGTATATTGTTTATCGGCTTTGCGCACTACGCTTTTATGGCCGTTATCGTTCGGGCGGTGTGTTGGCGTATCGGCTGGCGATGGTTTATCGGGGCTGTTTGCGGGCTTTGTCATGGTGGTAGATGCTTTAATTTATAGGCAACAGGTGAAATTAATTTTTGTTTATTCCGTATGTCATCCTGAGCGACAGCGAAGGATCTCTCCGCATGCATACCGGGCGCTTGGTAACTTGTCGCTTGTATAATAGATCCTTCGCTGCCGCCCAGGATAACAAGATTAAAGTATAAAGCACTGATAGTATTTTTTAGTGCTAATAATCAATATGTTAGCGATACTTTGTGTGCTGCATGCGCTGCGCGCAGCACCTTGCAGCAGATGGAATAGCTATGCTTGTTAATTTTTGTTAAAAACACCAGCTATTTATAAGCCAATAAATAATTATCAGCAATAAACTTTTACCTTTAGGCTGGGTTTGTTAATTTCGCAAAACCCAAACGGTATATAATGGAAGAATTTGAAGCAAGCGAATCGGCAAAAAAAACCAAAACGATATACATTTCAACCGTATTTGGTATTGCTATGGTATTACTGATGGTAGGCCTATTGGGGCTTATTTTGGTACATGCCAACAACCTTTCGCGCTACGTAAAGGAAAACATTGTGCTAAATATTTTTGTGGATGATGCCGCTCACGAAACCGATGTATTGCAGCTGCAAAAACAACTGGAAGCCAACCCCATGGTTAAGCAAACGATATACGTAAGCAAGGAACTGGCCGCGCGCAACCTGCAAAAAGACCTGGGCGAAGATTTTGTGAAGTTTTTGGGCTATAACCCGCTGTCGCAATCGCTGGATGTATACCTGAAAGCTGATTATACCAATAACGCCGATATAGAAAAGTTTAAAACCGAACTGCTTAAAAACCCTATAGTTAAAGAAGTTAAATACCAGCAATCGCTGGTTGACCAGATGAACCAGAACCTTACTTCCATTACGCTGATCATACTGGCGTTTACAGCCATATTTGTGATCGTATCGGTAGCGTTGATCAACAATACCATAAGGCTGGCTATTTACTCGCAGCGTTTTTTAATAAAATCAATGCAGCTGGTGGGTGCCACAAAGGGGTTTATCCGCAAACCATTTTTACTATACGGTATATGGCATGGCCTTTTAGGCGGCCTGATAGCCATTATGATACTGATAGGCACACTATACCTTGCCGACCAGCAGGTACCCGACCTTATTATCCTGCAAAACTATACCGAGTTTGGCATCGTATTTTTGGTGGTGATAGGCCTGGGCGTATTTATATCAGCATTCAGCACATTTTTGGCAGTCAACAAATTTTTAAGGCTAAAGATCTATGACCTGTATAGGTAAGGTTGGAGGTGAAAGGTTAAAGCTGAAAGGTTAAAGCAAAAAAGAAAAGAGAATAAAAATCAATTCAATAATTCAACAATAAAAGCAATTCACTCAATCACTAATTCAATAATTCACTCATTAAAAAGATATGGCACAAAAAATTACAAAACCGGTTCCCCCGGTAAAAACTGCGGCTAAGCCTGCTGCCCCTAAGGCTGCCGATAATAAACCCGTTCATTTTATTTTTGATAAAAGTAATTATGCGTGGCTTATTGCAAGCGTGGTGGTTGTAGCATTAGGTTTTGTACTGATGGCTGGCACTACAGATATTTACAGCAATACAAAAATTGTACTGGCTCCCATAGTTGTTTTAGGGGGCTTTGCTTTAGGCTTTGTAGCGATACTGAAAAAACCCGCTGCTAAAGCATGAACATTATCCACGTTATAGTTCTGGCAATTATTGAAGGGTTGACAGAATTTTTACCCGTATCATCAACCGGGCACATGGTTATTGCAAGCTCATTAATGGGCATCAGTCAAGATCCGTTTGTCCAACTTTTCGAAATAGTTATCCAACTTGGCGCCATATTGGCCGTAGTAGTGCTATACTTTAAGCGTTTTTTCCGCTCTATAAATTTTTATATAAAACTGGTGATAGCTGTTATACCGGCAGTTATACTTGGTGTATTATTAAAAAAGCAAATCGAAACTATGTTGGGTAGCCCGCTGGTTGTTGGCATTGCTTTATTAGTTGGTGGTGTTATCCTGTTATTTGTTGATGATTGGTTTAATAAGCCCACAGTTACAGAGGAGAAAAACATAAATTATTTAACTGCTTTTAAAATTGGTTGTTTCCAATGTTTAGCCATGATTCCCGGGATCTCCCGTTCTGCGTCGTCAATTGTAGGAGGTATGTCGCAAAAATTAAACCGTACGGCTGCCGCTGAATTTTCTTTTTTCCTTGCTGTGCCAACTATGTTTGGTGCCACATTAAAAGATCTTTGGGATTTCAAAAAGAAAAACCCCACATTACCCGCAGATGCTATACACCATGATGTGATATACCTGGTTATAGGCAGCGTAATTGCCTTTGTAGTAGCTTTACTTGCTATAAGGTCATTCATTACCTTTTTAGAGCAAAAGGGCTTTAAAGCATTTGGCTGGTACCGTATTTTTGCAGGATTAGCTGTTATTGTATTGTTTTTTACTTCAAATGCTTTACACAATAATGATGTTCAATCATCTCCCGAGAAAGCTAAAATCGAGTTGAAAAACGAACCCATTTCAAACCACAAAGTTTAATATACTAACTTTAACTATAAATTTTAATAGCGATGGGTTGAACCCATCGCTATTTGCATTTCTCAACCAGGCAACTAAAATCTTACCTTTGCCGTTTATTAAGTAAATAAATTTTGGATACCCAACACCCCAAACAAAAGGAATTTGATTTTGCTGCCGGCGAACTATTGCTGGTTAACAAGCCTTACCAATGGACGAGCTTTGATGTAGTGGGTAAGATCCGCAACGCCTTTAAACCGCTAAAGCTAAAGGTTGGCCATGCCGGAACGCTTGATCCGCTGGCTACAGGCTTGCTCATCATCTGCACCGGTAAAATGACCAAGCAAATAGACACCTTCCAGGCCGAAGAAAAGGAATATACCGGGACAATGACCTTAGGGGCCACAACGCCATCCTATGATATGGAAACGGAACCGGATCAAACTTTCGACATCAGCCATATTACTGATGAACAAATTACAGCCGCCTGCGCACAGTTTATGGGCGATATTCAGCAATATCCTCCGGCACATTCGGCTATAAAGATTGATGGTGAGCGCTTGTATGAAAAAGCCCGCCGCGGCGAAGAAGTGGAACTAAGGCTGCGCAATGTTACCATATCCGAATTTGAAATAACCCGGATAGCCTTGCCCGAAATTGATTTCAGGGTGGTGTGCAGCAAAGGCACCTATATCCGCTCGCTGGTGAATGATTTTGGCAAAGCACTTGATAACGGGGCATATCTGTCAAAATTAAGGCGCACACGCAGCGGTAATTATAAAGTAACTGATGCATGGGAAGTAATGGAGTTATTTAATACAATACGTGAACTTAAAGTGATACCTCATGAGAATACTTAAGGGCTTTCTCCTTTTACCTTTCAGCTTTTACCTTATATGAAGATCTATCATAACATTGATGAATTCAGCCCGATAAAAAACGCGGTGGTTACCATTGGCACTTTTGATGGTGTGCATATAGGCCATCGTAAAATTATAGCGCGGATAAAAGAACTGGCTGAAGAATGTGGTGGCGAAACCGTGATCCTCACCTTTTTCCCGCATCCGCGAATGATATTGCATCCTGAGGATGAAAGCATAAAGTTGATCAATACCATTAATGAAAAAGCCGCCTTGCTGGAAGAATTGGGTATAGACCATTTAATTATCACACCGTTTTCGCGTGATTTTTCAAACCAAACGCCCGAGGCCTACATCCGCGATATATTGGTAGATAAGATCGGCACAAAAAAAATTGTAATAGGTTATGACCACCGTTTTGGTAAAGACAGGCAGGGCGGTTTAGCTGATCTGCTTAAACTAGGCCCGGTTTATGGCTTTGATGTGATTGAAATACCTGAACAGGATATAAACGAAGTTGCCATAAGCTCAACCCTGATAAGGGAAGCCCTATTAAACGGCGCTATTGAGCTGGCCAATACCTTTTTGGGCTATCCTTTCTTCATCACCGGCAAGGTTGGGCGCGGCGATAAGATAGGCCGGCAAATAGGCTACCCTACTGCCAATTTAGTGATCGAGGAAAAATATAAGCTGATACCCGACGATGGTATATTTTCGGCAAAAGTTAATATAAAGGGCACCACTTATAAAGGCATGGCCTATATAGGTACCCGCCCCACCATAAATGGCATTACCCGAAATATCGAGGTAAATATTTTTGATTTTGATGCCGAAATATATGGCGACGAAGTAACCATGCAATTTTACAACTTTGTACGTGGCGACATTAAATTTGCAACCCTTGATGAACTGATAGAACAATTGGGCAAGGATAAGGACGATGTGCTGGCGCTTTTAAGCAGTCATTGATCATTGAGTCATTAGGTCATTGGTTTTATGAATACATAGCCTATGTTAAACAATAGTTAGCGTACCCGGTTATTATGAACACCATACTATAAATGACCCAATGACTAATGACCCAATGATCAATGAACAATGAACAAACTCAACCTTGATAAGCAGGATAGTGAATTCTTAAATAAAACCATTGCTTATTGGGAAAAGGAGCATTTGATCAGTGATGAACAAAGCCAAAAGCTGCGCGAAACCTACGAAGTAAAAGGGTTTGACTGGAGGCGGCTGGCAAAGTATTCGTTTTGGATAGCGTTGATATGCGGCGCGGCATCCTTTGCATTCCTGATTGTTAACGATACCATCATCAACTGGCTAAAAAACCTGTACTATACGCCCGATATTATCATCAGTATAGCATCGGGTATTGTCGCCGCTTTTCTTTTTTACCTGGGCAGGCGCAGGGAAAAACGTAATCCCGAAAGAATTTTCAGTAACGAGGCTATTATTTTTACAGGCGTACTGTTTACGGCCTGCTGCATTGCCTATTTGGGTAAAACATTTGATAATGGTTCCGGGCATTTTTCGCTGCTGTTTTTATTATCAGTTTTTGTGTATGGTTTTTTGGCCTGGCGCATGGATTCAAAACTTATATGGCTATTTGCCCTGGTTTCGCTGGGCAGCTGGTTTGGCACCGAAACAGGTTACCAAACCCGCTGGAGCGATTATTTTTTGGGCATGAATTATCCCCTGCGCTTTGTGCTTTTTGGCATAGTGCTGGTTACCGCCTGTTATATACTGCGCAAAAGAAAATGGTTCGCTCTTTTTGATGATCTTACTTATGTGGTTGGGCTTTTATACCTGTTCCTGTCGCTTTGGCTGCTAAGTGTATTTGGCAATTATGGCAGTATTGATAACTGGTGGCATATTAAACAGATCAGCCTGTTTTACTGGGGCATAATTGCAGCGGTAGCGGCTGTAGGCTTTTTATTTTACGGCCTTAAAAGCAAGGATGATATCGCCCGTGAATTTGGCATCACCTTCCTTATTATCTTTATCTATACCAAATACTTCGAGTACTTTTGGGATCATACCAATAAAACCATATTCTTTGCCATACTGGCGGGCTCGTTTTGGTTGATTGGAAGAAAAGCCGAGAAGATTTGGAATTTGAAGAAGTAGTTGATTGAGTGAGTGGTTGATTAAGTTGGATGCGCGATTTTTAATCAACCATCAATGATGCTTAAAAAACACCAGGTACACCTGCTTCACCACATGATATGCCGCGAAGGCAAAAAACAGTATGGCAATGCTGGTATTGATAACCTTAGTGCTCAGCGCAAATTTGCTTTGTATATATTTAGCGAAATTCGCGTACAAAAACAAGCATAAGAATGCACCTGCTGCAGATCCGATACTAAATATAACCAAAGCAAGCCTGCCGTCAAGTATCCATTCATGGGTGATGAGGTAGGTACCGGTAATCATCCAAAAGGGTATTTGCATGGGGTTTAAAAAGCCCAGCAGTATGCCATATTTTATGCTGTCGTGTTCAGAATAGTTGGTTTCAGGTGGTTTTTTGCGGTGTATCCAGGTGATCGTGCCTAAAACAGTAAATAAAACTACCATTACCCAATCAATAACCGTATCAAGCCGTACCTGCGCCGAAAGCCACTTGGCGGCATGCATAATAAAATAGGTAAAGAAAAATTCTACACATGAAAACGCAGTAATAAACTGCGCCGCCTGCTTTAAGCCGCGATTTATAGTGATCTGTACAAGGGTAAGGTTAATATTTCCGGGTGGTATGTAACCAACAAAATTGGCTATCAGTCCTATGAAAAATGTTAGAAATATCATTAATACAAAGATATAATTGATGCGTGGATGTGCAAATGAATGATGTGCGGATTTCTGATGTGCAGATATGCGAATGTGCGGATGCCTGTATTACTTATAATGTGATTGACGCAGGTTAGGCAACTAAGCGGGTTTATTATCCGTCTAAACATATGATCTTAAAACAAATTAATCCTACTATTGTATCTATTTTAACTCCCGGAAAAAATGAAAACAACGATGAAAAAACTTCTCCTTTTTGCATTAATTATTTCATGCAGCACAGTTGCCTTTGGGCAGAGCAAAATGGCCTGTTGCAAGCAATCGGCCACACAGCAATTCGCGATGCTGGCCTCCAACAAAAAATTTGTAATGTCGCACCCAAAACCGCTGCCTATACATTTTCAAAGCAGCATTGGCAAGCCCATTACCTATAGCACACCCGATGGCCGCACGGCAGATGCTTATGAGCTAAAGGCAAAAACCCCTACCCGTAACTACATTTTGGTGATACATGAATACTTCGGCCTGAATGATTATGTGAAGAAGGAATCGGAACAGATATATAACGACCTGGGCAATGTAAACATTATTGACCTTGACCTGTACGATGGAAAATCATCAACAGACAGGGCAGAAGCCGCCAAGTTAATGCAGGGCGTAAAAGACGATCGCGCAGATGCCATTATAAAGGGCGCCATAGCCTACGCGGGGCCTAAAGCACATATTGCTACCTTAGGCTGGTGCTTTGGCGGTGGTTGGAGCTTACAGGCTTCGTTATTAGCAGGTAACCAAGCCGTAGCCTGTGTAATGTATTACGGCATGCCCGAGCAGGATGTGAACCGCCTGAAAACCCTGCATACCGATGTGTTGGGTAATTTTGCCAACCTCGACCAATGGATAAACACAAAGGTGGTTGCCAAATTTGCTGAGGATATGAAGGCTGCGGGCAAAAAGCTATATCTGCACCAGTATGATGCCAACCATGCATTTGCCAACCCAAGCAGCCCAAGCAGTAACCCTGTTGCCGCAGCTGATGCTTATAAAAATACAATCGCTTTTTTTAAGGAGCGGCTTAGATAGTTTATGGTCAATAGCCCATGGACGATAGTAAAACAAAAAAACTACGAGCCATTGTCTATAGGCTATGGACTTTTAGGTAGTCGATGATCCATAGCCCATGAACGATAGTAAAACAAAAAAGCTATTGACCATGGGCTATGGACTATGGACTTTTTCGTAACATTGCACAAAATATACCCCGTTTGACTAAGGCTGCCAAAAAACTATTCTCGTACCTGCTAAAAGCCGCTATACTGGTTTTGGCTTTTTGGTTTATCTATCGTCAATACCTGGAAAAGGGCGATAAGCTACGCGAGTTTCAAACGCTTATCGGTAACATCAGCCATACGCAGGTGATCATCACCATGTCGTTCATGGGGCTGCTGATGCTGGTGAACTGGATACTGGAATCATTAAAATGGCGCTATTTAACCCTACACCTTGAGCCGATATCGGTTTGGGCAGCTATTGAGGCTGTTTTTTGCGGATTGACCTGGGCCATATTTACCCCCAACCGCCTGGGCGAATATGCGGGGCGGGTGCTGTTTTTACCAAACCGCAAACGCATACACGGGGTTTTTGCCATGGCGGTAGGCTCGTTCGGGCAAAATGTTATTACTAATGTGCTTGGGCTAAGCGGCGCGATGTGGTTCCTGTACAATTTTGTGCCTTTAAACATCTTTATTTATATAGCCATAGTTATCGGCTCCGTTATTTTCTGTGTTTTCCTGTGCATATTTTTCTTCCATATCCAATGGCTGGTGAATGTGCTGGATTATATCCCTTACATCAAAAAATTTCACCGCTTTTTTGATATTATGGGCCGCTACAAAAAACCCGACCTTATTAATATCATGGGGCTTAGCCTGGCACGCTTTTTTGTTTTTACCTTTCAGTATTACCTGATCATTCACTTGCTTATACCCCAAATGCCGGTGTTTAGCATGGTGATGATGGTATTTGTTTTTCTTTTTGTACAATCGGCCATGCCATCGCTCGATCTGCTTGATATTGGCGTGCGCAATGGCGCTGCGGCATTTCTTTTTAGCTATATTACCGATCAGTCCATAGCGGTAATGGCGGCAGTTTCGTCAATATGGCTTATTAATTTAATAATTCCTGCTATTTTAGGCTCCGTGTTCGTTTTTAAACTCAACTTCTTTGATCGAAATTTATAGCGCTGCTTCATTATTGCTAACAGGTTTATACCTGCTGGTGCTTATCTATCTCATAACCGGGTGGGCCAAATTAAAACGCCCGCAATTAAAGCCCGTAGTTTTTAAAACCAAAGTAACTGTACTCATCGCCGCGCGCGATGAAGAGGAAAAGATAGCCCTCACCATTAATGATATTTTAGCGCAGGACTATCCAAAACATCTCACAGAGATCATCATCGTCGACGATCATTCAACCGACCGCACTGCCGATATCATCCGCAGCTATGCCGCGCAGGGCGTAAAGTTATTACAACTGAACGAGGATAAACCCTTAAACTCCTATAAAAAGAAAGCCATAGCCGAAGCCATTAACCTGTCGACCGGGGAGTTGATGGTAGCTACCGATGCTGATTGCAGAATGGGGCCGAAATGGCTTTCGTCGGTTGTGAATTATTATGAAACCGAGCAGCCGGTCATGATCTCCTCACCGGTAACTTATTTCGAGGAGAAATCGCTATTCGAGCGTTTGCAAACTTTGGAGTTTTCGTATTTGGTGGCTGTAGGCGCGTCATTCATCGGCAATAACCGGGCATCCACCTGTAATGGCGCCAATTTTGCTTACCGCAAGGATGTATTTTACGAAGTAGGTGGCTTTAAAGGGATTGACGACCTTGCATCGGGCGATGATGAGCTGTTGTTGCAAAAAGTAGCAGAGCGCTATGCCGGGAAGATCGGTTTTTTAAAGCTACGCGATGCTATTGTGTATACGCATGCCAAGCATACCTTGAATGAATTTTTAAATCAGCGCCGCCGCTGGGCATCCAAATCAACAAAATATAAGGATAAAAAGGTGGTGGCATTGGCAGTGGGGATCTGGCTGTTTAATGTTTCGCTGCTGGTAAATGCCGGGCTGAGCTTTTACAGTATCACCTTTTTCAAGCTGTTCCTCACGCAGTTTTTATTGAAGTTTGTTTTCGAAACCATCTTCCTGTTGCCGGTAAACCTATTTTTTAAACGGGTACAGCTGGTGGGGCTGCTCATATTGCTATCGCCCATACATATTATTTATTTTGTTTATGTGGGATTGATAGGGAACACGAGGAAGTATGTTTGGAAGGGACGTACGGTTAGGTAGGGTGCGGTCAATACCATTATTTAAGGAAGCGTATTCAATTATTAATATCGAATATTGAACGCCGAATGTCCAATATCGAAGTTTTACTTCATCATTCGGTGTTCGATGTTGGGTGTTCGATATTAACTTCAACCTTCACTCGATCTCCCCCCTTAAAATGTCCTTCTAACATAAAATAAAAAACAAACGCGTTATAAAATATATTTGTTTTATTTTAGGGCACCCTAATAGTATAATGCAAAATAACAACGATAGTTCAGGCGAAGACGAACTGATACGCTTGCTGCTGAAAAGGCAAACGGAATTAAATGCTTTGCTGGAAGTAACCCGGGCCATTAATAAAAATACCGCTACACCGGTATTGATACAAATGCTGGAAGTTATTTTACAAAACTACCTGCAGGTTGGCAAATTCCGCTTTCTGATACAGGATAACGAAAATTTTATCTGTATATCAAAATATGGCGGCATTTTTGAGCCTGTGGGCATACTGCACAGGGCCTGCGCCGAGCTTAACAAATTTAAAACGCCTACCCCGGTAGCGAGCCATACCCACCCGGTAATTAATAAGTACGATTATTTTATCCCTATTTATCAAAAAAGCAAAGCTATAGCCTATGCGCTGGTGGGTGATTTTAATACCTCGGGCGAAATGCTTAACAACGACCTGAACTTTATACAAACGCTGATAAACGTGGTGATGGTGGCGCTTGAAAACAAGAAACTATTTAGAGAAAGGCTACAGTCCGAACGTTTCCAGCGCGAAATGGAGCTGGCCGTTGAGGTGCAGAACATGCTGGTGCCTGTACGGATCCACAAGGATGCAGGGGTTGAGATCGACGCGCGTTATTTACCACACCAGAATATCGGCGGTGATTATTTTGATTTTATCCGCCTGAATGAGCATGAGTTTTTATGGTGTATTGCCGATGTATCGGGCAAGGGAATATCGGCGGCCTTGCTGATGGCTAATTTCCAGGCCAGTTTGCATGCCTGGGCCACGGTTGAGGATGACCTCACCAATATCATCGAACGGTTGAATAAGATCGTGCTGAATATTACTAAAGGCGAGAGGTTCATCACGCTTTTTCTGGCTAAATACAATGAGAAGACCCGCATGCTTAATTATGTGAACGCAGGGCATAACCCGGCTATATTATATTCAAAAGGCGAGGCTATTCACCTGAAGCTGGGCACCACCATGATAGGTGTTTTTGAGGAACTGCCCTTTTTAAACCAGGGCGAAATTGACATAGACCCCGGAAGTTTCGTGTTTAATTATACTGATGGTTTAATAGATTATGAATCGACAGGAGCAAAAATGTGGAATGAAGATAAACTGCTGAAATTTTTATTACAATATGGCCACCTGTCACCCGATAATTTTAACCAAACCTTGTTGGATCATGTAAAACTGGTAACCAAGGGCAAGGCCATTGATGATATTACGTTGTTGTCGCTGCGGATATTTTAGTGTTTTATTTGTTGTTTGTGTTTTTCTTAACTTTTCCACACCTCAAAAAATCGCCTTAAAAAAATCTGATATTTGTAATATGTTATTAGCAAGGCACCAGCGGGAATTTATTGAGGCGGGATGCGATGAGGCTGGGCGTGGATGCCTTGCCGGGCCGGTTTTTGCCGCGGCGGTTATTTTGCCGCATAACTTTAAGCATAAATTACTGAATGATTCCAAGCAGTTATCAGAAGAGGTACGTTATGAACTGCGAATTGAAATCGAGCAAAAGGCCATTGCGCACGCCGTAGCCTCGGTTGATAATGTGGAAATAGACGCTATCAATATCCTCAACGCCTCGTTTTTAGCCATGCACCGGGCCATAGCAAAGCTTCATATAAAGCCGGAGTTTCTGATCATCGATGGCAACCGCTTTAACAAGTATTACGATACCCCGCACCATTGCATAGTTGAGGGCGATGCCAAATATTTCAGCATCGCGGCAGCATCCATACTGGCTAAAACCTACCGCGATGATTATATGAAGCAAATTGCCGAAGAGCATCCCGAATATCAATGGCATAGCAACAAGGGCTACCCTACCATAAAACACCGTCAAACAGTTTTGGAAATAGGTTATACCCCATATCACCGCCGCACATTCCGTGTTACCGACCCGCAATTAAGTATTTTTTAAAAATGACTTTGATATAGCCCTCCGGGATGGTATTTTTGTTTCAGACCAAAATATCCACTTGAAAGTACTCATTTTAGCTTATCGTGTGCCGTTTCCGCAAAATGGCGGATACCAGATCGTGGTGTACAATACCATTAAAGGGCTGGTGCATTTAGGGCACGAGGTTTCTGTGGTAGCCCTCAAAACCAAAAAACATTTCGAAACCAATGAGCCGGAGGATGATCTGCTTAGCAAAATAAATTACAGGGCCTATAATATCGATATTAATGTATCCATACTTGATGTGGCTATCAACCTGTTTAGCACAACATCCTTCAATATCAATAAATATTACGACCCTGAGTTTGAACGTATGCTGATACGCGAGGTGAGGAACAACACCTACGATATTATCCAGTTTGATGGCTTAATGGTATCGTTATATCTTGCAGCGGTACGCAAAAATTGTAATGCCAAACTGGTTTACCGGGCGCATAATATCGAGAACCAGGTTTGGCAACGCCTGGCCGGGCAAAAGAACGATCCGTTTAAAAAATCGTACCTGAGGATGCATGCCCGGCGTATAAAAAATTATGAACTGGAGCAGTTGAATAAGTTTGATGCCATTACCGTATTTACCGAGCAGGATAAGCTTACCTTGATGGAGTACGGCACAAAAATACCCATAGAGATATTACCCGTTGGCCTGAACCTTGAAAAGTACCGGCCCGATTACAGCAAAACCGAAGTGCCGAGCTTGTTTTTCCTCGGCTCGCTGGATTGGCTGCCCAACCGCGAGGGCATCGAGTGGTTTTTAGATAATTTTCATAAGGAACTTGTGGACGGCGACCTACCCGTGCGGCTTTACGTGGCAGGTAATGATATTCCCGAGCGTTTTGATGATTACGAGGCGATGGGCAAAATATTTATCCAGGGCGAGGTTGATGACGCGCTGGAATTTGTGAACAGCAAATCCATCATGATCGTGCCGCTTTTATCAAGCGGTGGCATGCGGGTAAAGATAGTGGAAGGTATGGCGATGGAAAGATGCATCATCTCCACCTCGCTGGGCGCCGAGGGCATCAATTTTACCAACGGCGTAAACATACTGATAGCCAACAACAGCGAAGAGTTTTACGAGGCCATAAAACGCTGCATAACCGATGAGCAATATTGCCGCAATACAGGCCTTAATGCCCGCAAATTAGTGGAGCAGCAGCACGATGCAAACATGGTAACCAATAGCTTGGTTAGTTTATACCAAACCCTGCTGCCTGCCTGATGTTAGGCTAATTTTATTACTTTTGCGTTCAATTATTTTATATGAAAAATACGGCTTTAACTGACATTCACATTAAGGCAGGCGCCAAAATTGTACCTTTTGCCGGGTACAATATGCCTGTACAATACGCAGGCATCAACGCCGAACATGAAACCGTACGCAAGGCGGTTGGCGTGTTTGATGTGAGCCACATGGGCGAATTTATTTTAAAAGGCGATAAGGCTATCGACCTGATACAAAAAGTGAGT
>Ga0302309_10000378_pt1 | contig 51824 bp, 35 predicted proteins | sample III_Palsa_N1_1_FD_200453 | JGI IMG/M metagenome (GOLD analysis project Ga0302309, IMG submission 200453) | Peat permafrost microbial communities from Stordalen Mire near Abisko, Sweden - III_Palsa_N1_1 | ecosystem: Environmental > Terrestrial > Soil > Palsa > Peat permafrost | place: Sweden...
TATCAAAATGAATGACTTCACCCTTTATCGCTACTTCTTGTTCGACGAGACTGATAAGGTAACTTTTGCAAGTCCCTGTTTCGGGATTGTAGCACGGATAATGGTCAAACTGCGCTATCTTAAAATTCGCGCCCAACTCTCGATTGATGCGCACCAGCAGGTTGAGATTAAATCTCCTGGTGATGCCGCCTTTGTCATTATAAGCGGCCAGTATCGTGTGGGGGTTCTTTTTCAGATCAAATCCCATCAGTACTCTGTCGCCGGGTGAAAGGTGTTCCCGCAACTCTTTGCAAAACTGCTGTGAAGCGCTCAAATACATATTCCCGATGTTAGACCCCAGGAAGAGCACGACCTTGCGCCTGTTGGAAATGACTGTCGCCTTTTTCAGCATATCAAAATATTCCCCGGCAAGCCCTTTGATACTGATCCCTGGTAATATTACCGGAAGGTTTAACTCCAGGTAAGAGATGATATGACCAGAAATGTCTATGGGCAAATAGGTAAACTGCGCCTTTTGTTCCAGCAAATATTTGAGCAGGTGAAGGGACTTTGAGGCATCCCCGGCCCCCAGTTCAATGAGGTCGAACGCGGTATCGTCTGTCATCGGGGCCGCGCCAGCGTCTGTCATCGGGGCTGTGCCAGCGTGTGTCATCGGGGCGGCGCCAACATCTGTCATCGGGGCTGTGCCAGCGTCTGTCATCGGCGCCGTGTCGCCGCCTATCATCATGGCCGCGGCCAGGTCCGCGGTTTGATCTGAAAATATCTCCATCTCACTGCGCGTAGGATAATATTCCGGGCTATTCATGATCTCCTGGAACAATCTATCTCCGGCAGAGTCATAAAAATATTTTGAGTTCAAACGCTTCGGCTCCGACTTCAGGCCTTTTATACATTCTTCGTAAAACCTGCTTTCCATTGCTGCTGACATAATGTTATGTTCCGGTGAGGGAGGCAAGTTAACCTTTACCCCTTAAGGAACAATATTACCTGTTCAACAAACAACGCCGGATTGAACCGATCGGACAAAAAAAATGCACGATAGGCGCCGGGCGTATAGACAAAATTGTACTCTCTTTGCTTTATTATAATGATTGCCTTAAAATGCCAACGAATGAAAAGGACTTTCTGGATTGCTTTGCTGTCGGTTGCGTATAGTTTTGGGAGTGGCGCGAATGGCGCGGGAGTTGCGCGTGGCGCGGGGATTGCGAATGGCGCGGGGATTGCGCGCGGCGCGGGGGTTATGGGTGGCGCGGGATCGCGCTTGCGTGTATCCATGGATCGCGACTGGAAGTTCTTCCTGGGAGACGCTCCGGGGGCGGAAGCCATTTCTTTTGACGATTATTCCTGGAGACTGCTGGATCTTCCCCATGACTGGAGCATTGAAGGGGCCTTTGACAAAGATGCGCCGACAGGTGGCGGAGGTGGATACCTGCCCACAGGCATAGGCTGGTACCGCAAAGTGTGGACGCTCCCTTCCGCCTACCGGGGGAAACAGGTAAGCATCCTCTTTGACGGAGTGTATATGAACAGCGAAGTCTGGATCAATGGCCATTATCTTGGTAAAAGGCCTTCGGGCTATATCAGCTTTGCCTATGACCTGACGCCCTACCTGACCGCCGGCAAAAACACGCTCGCCGTGAAAATCGACAATTCCAATCAGCCCAACTCGCGCTGGTATTCCGGTTCGGGCATCTACCGGCACGTCTGGATGAATATCACTCCTCCCTTACATATCGCTCAATGGGGTACCTATATCAGTACTCCCATGGTCAATGCTGGTTCGGCCAGTGTCTCCATTCAAACAACGATTGAGAATCAGGCGGGGAATACGGCATATGATACCCTGGAATCTACCGTGATGGACGACATGGGCCGGGAAGTGGCTACCGGCAAGGTGCCGATTTCTCTGGAGGGTAAAGCTTCAGGGGAATTTACACAGCAATTAGAAGTGAAAGATCCCATCTTATGGTCGCTGGAAACGCCCAGGTTGTATACGCTGCATTCGGTGATAAGGGCCGGCGCAGGGAATCGCGGCTCGGGCAGCGGCCGGACGAGCGGCGCCGGGGCAAAAATCGTGGATGAATATAATAGCCCCTTTGGCATCCGCCAGTTGGAATATAGCGCAACAAAGGGATTTCTGCTCAACGGGCAAAGGGTAAAAATGAATGGGGTTTGCCTGCATGGGGATGGAGGTTGTGTAGGTACGGCCGTACCCCTCAGAATATGGCAGGAGAGGCTGAGCCGCCTGAAGGAGATGGGATGCAACGCCATCCGTACTTCGCATAATCCTCCCGCCCCTGAGTTTTTGGACCTCTGTGATCAAATGGGGTTCCTGGTCATGGATGAGGCTTTCGATGCGTGGGAAAGCGGGAAGGTGAAAAATGACTACCACCTCTATTTTGACGAATGGTCCCGGCGGGATGTGACGGACCAGATACATAGGGACCGGAATCATCCTTCGGTGGTCATATGGAGCGCAGGAAACGAGATACCCGATCAAACCAAGGACAAAGGGGTTGACCTGCTCAAAGGGCTGCTGGATATATTTCACCGGGAGGATTCTACCCGGCCCGTCACTACGGCCAATGACGACATCGTAGCGGATAACGGGTCTACGAAACTGGCCTTTATGGAAGCAGAAGATATTGTCGGATATAACTATGTAGACCGGTGGCATGAAAGAAGGGAATTGTACTATGGTCCGGACCACGATGACCATCCCAGTTGGAAAATGATCGGAACGGAAAGCGGATCTGTCCGTAGCCCACAAGCCTATTCATTGGGTAAGGATCCAGGGAAAGCCATGCCCAACTATGCGTCGGGCATGATCAATGCCGAGCAGCTATGGAAATTTGTGGCTGTGCACGATTATGTGATCGGGGATTTCATGTGGACGGGTATCGACTACCTCGGAGAGGCACGCTGGCCGGGTAAAGGATCGTCTTCCGGCGTGATCGATATGACGAACCAGCCCAAGGATGCATTTTATTTTTATCAAAGCCAGTGGACGACCCAGCCAGTGCTGCACTTATTCCCCCATTGGAACTGGCAGGGAAGGGAAGGCCAGGTCATCCCGGTGCTGGTTTATACCAACTGCGATACCGTCGAACTATACCTGAATGGCAAGTTCCTTGGCGCCAAATTCCGTGAGTTCCCCCGCCAGGGGAATTCCGGAGCCTGGAATAAATACGACCGCCCCTATGTCAACATCACTACGGCAGACCTGCACCTATCCTGGGATGTCCCCTATGAACCGGGTACAATAAAGGCTATCGGGCGCCGTGGCGGCCAATCTGTGGTGATCGCGGAATTACATACTTCCGGAAAACCGGCGGCGCTTGCCATTACGGCCGATACCACTATCATCACGGCGGACGGCAGCGATGTAGCCACCGTTCATGTGTCGGTGCTGGACCAGGATGGACACCTTGTCCCCGACGCGGATAACCTGATCTCGTTTGACGTCTCTGGCAACGGAAAGCTCCTGGGCGTGGACAATGGTAATCAGCAGGACGACCAGTCTTTTAAAGACAGCGGGCGCCATGCCTTTAACGGCCGGGCGTATGCAGTGGTACAATCGGACCGCCATTCAGGCGCAATCCGGATCACAGTAACGGCTGAAGGGCTGAAGGAAGCATCGATCACGATACGAACGGCGGTAATGGCAGCAGACAACCTATCTTTGGTAAAATAGGGAACCAAATGAAAGTTGTTGTGCTCATTACCGGCGCTTCTTCAGGCATAGGAAAAGAAACAGCAAAATTGCTCCTCCAGAACGGGTATGTTGTATACGGGGCTGCCCGCCGGTTGGACGCCATGGAGGACATCCGGCAGATGGGTGTTAAAACACTTAAAGTGGATGTGACCGATGACAGCGCACTGGTGCAAATGGTCGCCGGCATTTTGCGGACGGAAGGGCGCATTGATATTCTTATCAACAACGCCGGTTATGGTTCCACCGGCGCCCTGGAAGACGTTCCCATGTCCGAAGCACGCAGTCAGTTTGACGTAAATGTCTTTGGGCTGGCCCGCCTCACCCAACTGGTGGTGCCCCATATGCGGTTACAGGGAAAAGGAAAAGTCATCAATATTTCTTCCGTGGGGGGCAAGATCGCCACCCCCCTGTCCGGTTGGTACAATGCTACCAAATACTCGGTGGAAGCGCTGAGTGACACCCTTCGCAATGAACTGAAACCCTTTGGCATTGCCGTAGTGTTGATTGAACCGGGAGGCATCCAAACGGCGTGGAGCGGTATCGCGGCCGGCAACGCAGTCCGGAATTCCGGCCTGGGACCCTACAAGCCTATGGTCGATAAATTGGTGGAAGGCTTTAAACAATATGATCACCGGCTCTCCCACCCCGGTGTCATTGCAAAAGTCATCCTGAAAGCCATCCGGGCAAAAAACCCCCGTCCCCGGTATGTGGCCGGGTTTATGGCAAAGCCGTTGTTACTGGCAAAGAAGCTCATACCGGACAGGTTGTTCGATAGAGTGATCAGGAGCCAGTTCTGACCGGGCAGGTGTTCGATGGCGTGATTAGGAACCGGTTTTGAATTGCAGCAGCGGATCGGCGCAAGCGACTGACTGCGGGGGAGTGGTCCCCAATTCTTCCATAGGAAAGAACATCAGCACACCACTGAAGACGGCCATACCCAAAGCGGCGATAGACAGGACAGTCAGTGGCGCCAAAAATTTAGATAAGAAACCCCAAAACGCACTCGACAAAGCAATAGACCCCTGGAACACGGTGACATTGATCGCCAGAAACCGCCCCTTCAGGGCATTGGGTGAATGCTGCTGGGCAAGTACATTCAGTGTCGAAGTAGCATTGATCCAGCCGATGCCTGTCAAGACCATAATGCTGTTCAAACAATAAAAGTTCCGGGTAAGGGTCAGCAGGAACAGGCATACGGCCACCAGCTCACAGCTAAGGAAAACCATTTTGCCTGAGCTGAGGTATTTATTACCTATCCCGTATAACTGGCTTCCTATTAATGCCCCCATGCCCAGGCTCACCCATAGCCAGGTGTATTGACCGCTATCCTGCCTCCATTCATATTTCGACAGTTGGGGAAGAAAGGCAAACAGGATACTTACAAAGGCTGTAAACGCGACTGTCCGGACCAGCAAGTGTTTAAAAGGAGCGGATCTGCGAACGGCCTGCAAACCTTCTATAGCGGTTTTGCGGAATTCAACCGACTTAAATATCGTAGGATTATTATGCCATTGGTATAAACCGATCACCAGGGCCAAAAAAGATATCGCGTTAAATAGAAAAATGGACTTCACTCCCCATAAGACCAGCATGACTCCTCCCAATGCCGGCCCTACCGCCCTGGCTAAATTAAAATTCACCCCGTTCAGGGCCACCGCTTCCCTCATATTTCCAGGGCTGACCACCTCCGGCGTGATGGCTTGCCATACAGGGTTCGTCAGCGCCGATCCGATACCGACAAGGAAAGTGAACAGGATCAATAAACGCATATCGAGCAGGTGCAGCCACGAACAGATGGTAAGCACCGTCACCACCCCAAAAAGAAATACCTGGAGCCAGATCAGCAATTTGCGCCTGTCCGCGTGATCCGATATCACACCGGCGGGATAACTGACCAATAAGGAAGGCAGAGAAGAGGCCGTCTGGATCAAAGAGATCATCAGCGGAGAGGCCGATAGCGTCGCCGCCAACCAGCTTACCCCGACATTCTGCATCCAGGTTCCTACGTTGGAAACAAAGGCGGCAATCCACAATGTCCGGAACAGTTTTTCTTTAAAAGGTGCTAATCCTGAAATTGACGGAGATGGTTCTTGTGACATACGCATCAATTTACCGAAAAGAATGCCACATTTCAAACCATTGCGCGTCAACTAATAAGTTCAAGTCTTGGGTACGCTCCTTGGCGACGGTTACAATCGCTGATCAACGAAGCAAAAATCAGGCTCTACCGAATCAGTTCCACCGTCCCCTTGACCATAAACGTCTCTCCTGTATAACAGGCCACCTGCAGCATATAGACATATGTTCCCACCGGCATGTCACGCCCGTTGTAGGTTCCGTCCCAACCCAACTTCTCATCCCCCAGGGGCAGGTTTTCTGCGGTGTATACCAACTGCCCCCAACGGGAATAGATCTGAAAATGAGTAACCATTTTCACCCCGTGCCCCATTGGAATGAAATAGTCATTCCGGCCGTCATGGTTGGGCGTAAACCCACCCGGCACATGGATGGCGCCTTCCGAACAAACGATGGCAACGACTACGGTATCCGACGCCGTACATCCCAAAGCGGTGGTCACCTGATCTATGTAAGTGATAGGCGAATCGGGCGTGCACTGGGGTGCGGCACACTCCGTGCAGCTCAGGTAAGTGGCGGGTGACCACGTTTGGGATACCACATCCGGACTGGTATTGGCCTCCAGTGTAATGGTACTACCGACCGGAACAGGTGCGAGGGGCAAAATGTTCACCGTGGGCAGCGGCTTCACGGTTACCTGCATCAGGGCGGTATCGGAAAAACAATGATACTGATCCGTGGCGATGACGCTGTAGGTCGTGGTGCTGACGGGCCTGGCAAGCGCGGAGCTATCATTGATCACTGTCAGGGTCGGATCGGTCTGCCATTGATATTGGTTGCCCCCTTTAATCTCCAAAACAACACTGTCTCCTGTGCACAATTCGGTGTTATGGGAATATTGCAGGTCAAGTGTGGGTGCAATCTGAACGGTATCGGCCGCTGTTGCAGAACAGCCGGCGGGTGACTGTACCTGCAGCAGGGCCACATGTATGCCCGATCGGGTATAATCAAAGGAGGGGTCGACAATACTGGCTGTGTCGCCCGGATGACCGGTCCCAAAGCTCCAATGATAGATTAATATCTCCTGCAAGCTGTCTGCAGTCAGGCTATAGACGGAGGGATGGAAAGCCACACTGCCTGTATCGCAGAGGAGCGGCAAAGAACTAAGCTTGATGGATAAGGTATCCATAACCACGTTGTCCGCTAAATGATAATCAGCCTGGCAACCGGCAGAATCTGACAAATGGAGCGAAGGTGCATAAATACCAGGGCGCACATAGGTATGAACGGCCAGTGTGTCGGTAGTGGTGGCAACGGTGCCATCCCCAAAATCCCAGGTATAAGAGCCGGCATATTGACCGGTGGCATGCAAGGTGTCCGTTGCGGGCGTACACGCCAGAAAAAGGCTGGAATGAAAGGTAAGAGCCGAAACAATTTGCACGGTATCGGCTGCTGCTGCGGAGCACCCGGCAGGGGACTGCACCTGCAACAAGGCCACATGTATGCCCGATCGGTTATAATCAAAGGAGGGATCAGCGGTACTGGCTGTATCTCCGGGATGACCGGTACCAAATATCCAGTGGTATATCAACGTGTCCTGCAAACTATCGGCCGTCAGGCTGTACACCGACGGATGAAAAAGGACATTGCCCGTATCGCAGAGGAACGTCAGGGGATTTAGTTGCACATGCAAGGAATCCATGATCACCTTGCTATTCAAATGAAAATCTGTCGGGCAGCCGGTGGAATCGGACAGATGAAGTGTGGGGGCATAAATGCCTGGGCGGATATACGTGTGAACGGCCAGCGTATCAGAGGAAGTGTCCACGGTCCCGTCTCCAAAGTTCCATGTAAAAGCATTTGCCTGACGCCCCCCCGTGGCGTACAAAGTATCGGTAGCAGGAGTGCAAGCCAGGAAAAGGCTTCCGTGAAAGGATAGCGCGGGCACCACCTGCACCGTATCGGTGACAGCAGCGGTGCAACCGGTGGGTGACTGTACCTGCAGCAGGGCCAAATGTATACCCGATCGGGTATAGTCAAAAGTGGGATCAGCGATATTGGATGTGTCTCCTGCATGACCCGTCCCGAAATTCCAATGATACAACAATGTATCCTGCAGGCTGTCGGCGGCCAGGCTGTAGACGGAGGGGCGGAAAGCCACACTGCCTGTGTCGCAGAGGAGCGGCAAGGGATTGAGCTGCACATTCAGGGTATCCATGACCACCTTGTTATTCAAATGATATACGGCCTGGCAACCGGCGGAATCGGATAACAGAAGCGCTGGGGAATAAAGACCGGCGCTGGCGTACGTATGGATGGCAAGCGTATCAGTGGTGGTGACAACGGTTCCATCCCCAAAATCCCAGGTATAGGAGCTGACATACCTGCCAGTGGCATGTAAAGTATCGGTAGCGGGGGCGCAGGCCAGGAACAGGCTGGAGCGGAATGCCCCTTCGGGTCCTTTGACGAAAATGGAATCGTGTACCACCGTAGAATCCCCTCCAGCCCCATAAGCAATCAGCGTCACCTGATAAACGCCAGGCTGGTTATAGGTGTGGCTGGGAGCGGGGTTACTACCAGCGGTGGCGCCGTCTCCAAAGTCCCAATGCAGGGTGGAGGCATTGAACTCGGTGCTTTTAAAATAGGCCACTACGGGCGGGCAGCCTGCACTGCTGATATATTCGGTCGTATCGGTAAAGGCGGCGGACACATTAGACACGTTAACGACCTGGAGCAAGGTATCCACACAACCGGCTCCCTGCCCGGACAGGGCGATAAGGCGGACAGTATCTTTACCACTGGCCGCATATGTATGCTGCACTGAATCCGCGGCATTGGACGTGGACTTGTCGCCGAAATACCACTCGTAAGTAGTTCCCGGATTTCCCCGGGAGCTATTATAAAATGTCACCAGCAAGCCGGGTTGAATGTTCACGGGCGCCCAATAAAAATTGGCCCTGGGTCCTGTGATAACGATGCTGTCACTCACGGGTAATGAGTCTGTTTTAGAACAACCTCCCGCGTCGGTCACGGTCAGTGTAGGCACATATTTTCCGGGGCCCGGATAGGTATGCGTAACGGTATCCCCCGTTGTACGAAGGACACTCGCGCCGTCTCCGAAATTCCATTTCCATTGTACAATGGGTACGCCCACCGTACCCCTGGACGCATCCGTGAATGTAACCGGACCGGATGAACAGCCCGTCCCTCCTTTGGCGGAAAAACCGGGCAACGGGCCACCGATCTTTAGCGGAATATAATTGGTGGTATCGTAACAACCAAAGGCGGTCGACTGGAAGACGGCCCTCAGACTATCTTTTCCTGGAGTCAGGTTGGTTAGGCTCGTGTTGTATACCGTCTTAAAATCCTGGCTGGAGCCGAAGGTTGTCCCATCCCCATATTGCCATGCGGACATCACATATGAATAGCCGCTGTCGGCGGCTGCACCCTTGTAGTTCGAATCAAGACCGGATATACTAATGGGCAGACTACCACTGCCGCATATAACGGAATCGGGAGAAGCCAGCAACGGGCGTTGTTTAGATAATACATACACTGGTATGGCTCCGCTGCTTTGGGTGCAGGCTCCAAAAACGCCGGTAATGGAAGCCGAATAGATCCCCGATTTTGCGTAAATATGGGTTCGGCTGGGCAGGTATACCTTGTCCGTATCATTCTTTGTATGATCTCCCCACTGCCAGATGTATTCAGATGCCCCGGGCGTTTGCTGGGTCATGACCACCGTATCCCTGTTGCCGTTGCAAGTGTTCGCAGGGTATCCGTAGGGAGCCAGGCCTGTCACCAGGTAACGCGTGATCACTGCCGTATCAGGGCTGCAACCTGGGCTGGAGGCAATGAGAGTCATGGTATAGGATCCTGTACGCCCGTAAAGATGCGAATGAACAGAATCATTATTGATCCCGGAAGAGCCGTCCCCGTAAATCCAATCATACTGAGCGGCGGAGTCGGAAAGATTGTAAAACAATTCCAGGTGGCTCGACCCGCAGTGTGTGGAATCCAATGCGTTAAAGGCGGCTTTGGGCTTAGGATATACGTGAACGGTGTCCGGCCCGGCAGTTCCCTGGCATCCTCCGGTAGTGGTAAAGGACAGGTTGATAAAATAAGTGCCGGGTACGGAGTAGGCATGACTGGGAGCCGCCGCCGCGGAGGTCGTTCCGTCCCCGAAAGACCATGCGTATTTTGCGATGCCGGCGGGAGACAACGCGTTGCATTGGGCAGTGACAACGGCGCAGGATTTGGAACTGGCGCTGAATGTTTGATTGACCAGGAGGCTGGCCGTGGCCGCTGACGGATATATTGTTTGGCTGACCGTGCTGCTGCACCCGCTGGCGTTGGTCACGGTCAACGCGGGATGGTATACCTGGTTGGCCGTAAACAGGAAAGAAGGGTTTTTCAGCGTGGAGGTGTCTCCTGCATTCGCGGTAAAATGCCACCACCATTTGACACTGCCCTGGCTGGTATCACTGAAACTGACCAGTACCGGAGCCTGACAGGCCACGTTCCCTCCAACTTTAAATCCGTTCAAATTCGGCGCCGGGCTGATACTGACCGTCTTCGCGATACTGGCCGTGCAATGCCCGAATGAATCGGTCAGAATCACGGTAAACTTACCCGTGGAAAGGAAGGTATGGGACACCGTGTCGCCGGTTCCCGTAGTACCATCCCCGAAAGACCATTGGGCCTGGCCGGAAGCGGCAGGCGTACTCTTATCCGAAAACAGCACAGAAGACCCGGCGCACAAGGAGCCGGCCGACTGAGAAAAAGCAGGAAAAAATTGAGCGACATCTATATAAGCGCTCCGTGTCAGGGTATTGGAACAGCCCTGGGCATTAGTTACGGTCAGGCGAACGGTATAGACGCCGGGGGCTGCATACCGGTGCTGGGGATTGACCGACGCACTTCCGCTCCCATCTCCGAAATCCCACCAATATTTTAGTGCACCCGTACCTGTGGACGTATTATTAAATTCCGCCGGGTCGGTCACCTTGCAAAGCGTGGTGGATACGGCTGCGAATGCAGCCGTGGGAGAAGACCAGACGACGACGGCATTGGGTTGCTGGATGGTACTGCTGCAACCATAGCTATTCGTGACGGTTAAACCGGGTGTATAATTACCGGCTGACGTGAACGTATCCCTTACGGTCGGAGCTGTCGTATTCAATGTTTTCCCATCTCCGAAGTCCCAGAAATATTGAGCAACCGTCCCACTCCCCGGGATGGAAGTGCTTGAAAATGAAGAGACAAGGGGTGCGCACCCCGTTGGACCAAGGATGGTAAAACTGCCTGTCGGATTACTATAGACCGATATTTTTATGGATTTGGATGTAGTCACACCCTTATCTTCTACGGTCAGCTTCACCGTGTACGTTCGGGGATTATAATAAATGGCTGCCACAGGACTACTGATATCTGTAGTTGTCAAGGTGTTCCCATTTCCAAAGTTCCATTTATATCTGGCGGAAGCGGAAGCGCCTGACGTCGTATTGGTGAAAGAGACGGATAGCGGAGAGCATCCCGCATCCTTGTCTGCGGTAAAGCCTGGAATTAATTGCGCCTGCAATGTGCCGGACCCAAATATTCCTGTAAGAAGGAGCCATATGCTTACATGGCACAATAGTCTGCGCAGGTCCATCAATGAGTTAAGATTTGGGAATGGGATTACAGAAAAGCGATTATCAATAATCGATGGTCAATTTGCGATTGTCAATTTGCGTTGCCAGGCGCAAAAACCAAGCCATATGGTTTAAGCGTGATATGTAGTACCCACGCCTTTTAAGGCATGATCTTTTAGGGATTGGGAATCGTTTTTAAAATGAATACTTTAGCTACATGAAAAACATCATCCTTACAGGCACAAGCAGCGGCTTTGGCCTCTTAACTGCACAAACACTGGCCAGACAGGGCCATACGGTTTTTGCCACCATGCGTAATGTCCACACGAGAAACGTCGCCGCGGCTGCCTCGCTAACCGGTTGGGCTAAAGACAATAAGCTGAATATAGAAGTCGTGGAATTAGATGTGACGGATGACGCTTCCGTCATGCTTGCCATGGAGTCTATTGCTGAAAAAACAAATGGCCACATGGACGTTTTGATCAACAACGCCGGGACCGCTTACACAGGGTTAAACGAAACGTTGAGCGCAGCGCAGACCGACCAGATCTTTCAGATCAACGTCATCGGCGTGGACCGCATGATCAAAGGAGTGCTGCCCTATATGCATAAGAACAAGGACGGCCTGATCATCACGTTATCCAGTGTGGTATCCCGCCAGTGTGCACCGATCATGGGCACTTATTCGGCCAGCAAGGCGGCGGTGGATTCCTTGTCCGTCAGCTATTATTATGAACTCAGGAATACGGGCATCGATGTAGCGATTGTCCAGCCCGGCGCCTTCCCCACTACCGATATTATCTCCAAGCAAATGACTCCTGCCAATCCTTCTGCAGAAAACTACTATGGAGAGGACATGCACTATTATAAAAAAGCAGTGGAAAAGTATTTCGAGCCCACTCCCTCCAGTCCCGATCCTCAAATCGTGGCTGACCTGATCGTGGAACTGATCAAAACGCCCAAAGGCCAAAGACAGCTTTGGAGCATTGTGGGTGGGGGACCTTTTGCTTCTGCGGTAAATGACATCAATGCGGCTATCCGGCAACTGGCAGATACGATCGTGGGGAGAAGGGCGGTTCCTTCGTGAGCGTACGCCGGGTTTTGGCGCTGGCAGGCTGCGCTGGCGGACTTTGCTGGTCATCAGCGCTGGCAGACAGTGAGTGCTTAAAGTTTCGCGTATCTGTCAGCCGACGGCATATAGCCTTTATCCTTTAGTATATGCGCAAGCCTATCATAGAACCCGGGCTCGGAAGGTGTAACAGATGCCAGTCCATCCACATATTTGTTGTATAAACTAAACAGAGCCGAGATTAGGACCGTGTCATGCAATTCCAGGTCGGTAGCGCCCTGGCTTCTGGCCGCCTCCACCATTGAAGGAGTTACCGGTGTTCCCATCTTCGGAACGGCCGCAGCGATCGTCAGCAGTGCCCTCATTTTACCACTTACGGGCGCTGATCCCGGATCCTGTATGGCCTTCTCCGCAATGGAAGGGTCGCTCAGTAAAAGATTGGCTGCCGCCGAGTGCGCCGCGGTACAAAACTTACATTGATTGCCGGAAGAAGCGACGGAGGCGATCAATTCCCGTTCACCCTCGGTCAGGGTGGATTCACCCCTGAGCAATATTTGGGTAAGCTGGCGGATCGGTAAAGCAGTATCCTGCCTGAAGTCCAGTAAGCCGGTGATCCCGGGGAGCTCTTCTTTCAAAGGTATGTATGGCATAGCGATCTGATTTCGATAAAAATAACTATTTCGCGGGGTCCCTGAGCGGCGATGCGATCTATTTCGCCAGAATCCCCAATTCAGCCACACTCACGCCTTTTCCTTCGATGACACTCAAGGCCGAGAACTTGAAATACCTGGCATTCACCGGGGCCTTGAATAACACGACCTGCTGGATAGGGTTGGCGGCAATATTGGAGAACTCACCCTGCCCAACCTTCTGCCAGTCCTGACCGTCCACGCTCGTATAAAAAGCATAACGGTCTATCAAACCATCCACCTTTTTATCGGGACGGGGCAGATAGGTAAATCCTTTGATCGTTTGTTGTGTGCCCATGTCCATGATGATGTCCTGGGGAAAGACGGCGGTTCCAGTATCAGCGGATACGAGCTTCCACCCCACTTCACTGATACCGGACACCGCCTTTTCCCTACTGATCACCGGTGCCGCCGGCAGAAGGGGTTCCCGGAAGAGGCCAAAGTCACTTAGGGCGATGCACACCGGCGAGCCGGTGATCCTTAGCCTTACTTTTTGGGCTGTCTGTACCGTGGGCAGGCGGATCAGCTTGTTGGGCCCGATACTGGTCCCGCGGATGACTTCAGCCCAGGCGCCCCCTTTTAAGATGTCTATGGAAAAGGAATCGATGCGCTGACCCAATTTGATATTTTCCCTTAAGCGGATCACATTGAAAGACTTTGGAACCCCAAGGTCAAAGACCACTTCCGGCGTAGTGACGCTGTCATCTGTGGCCCAGTAGGAATATCGGTCCGCGTCCAGTAAAAGGGCCGGCCCGAATCTGGCGGCATTTTGTCCCCGGATATTACTGGCCGTAAGCCTGGCTCCTGTGGCAAGATTCACGGCAAAGGTCTTCTTCAGTATGCTTCCGAACGCTTTGAGAGACGCTACGTCACCGGCGCTCAGCAGCCCCTCTTTATTCGGTGACAAACCCAGGTCCAGGTCCGCTCCCCTACCTACGCTCTGGTAGTAGAGGTTCAGTAATTCACCCGGTGACTTTACCTGTGCATCCTGCGAAGCATGATAAAACCACCCCGGTCTCAGGGGTACGTCGCATTCGGCCGGCATCCAGTACGCGCCATTACGGGTGCCTTCAGTACCTAGTTCATCTTTTGAATATCCATTGGCTGGTTTGCGGCCGGGGTCCGGGGCCACAGGGGAGTAGGTCGCCCAGCAGGTCGCGCCCGCGTGACCTTCTTCATTCCCCACCCATCTCACGTCCGGGCCGACGTCACCAAATATCACCGCACCCGGTTGCATTTGCCGGGTGATATTCCAGGTTGAATCCCAATCGTAGTAGACCGTCCTGTCAATATTCCTTTTTTCCTTTGCCCCTCCATAATATCCGTCTCCCCCATTGGCCCCGTCATGCCAGGACATGAACAAAGGACCATAGTTGGAATATAGTTCCTTCAACTGGGCCCTGTAAATGGCCAGGTAGGCGGGTGTACCGTAGGCCGGATTATTCCTGTCCCAGGGAGAGCAATACACACCCATCTTCATTCCCAGCGCCGCGCAGGCTTCCTGGTATTCTTTTACAATATCCCCCTTCCCGTTCTTCCAGGGGCTTTGCGAAATATTGTGCGTCGTCGTTTTCGTCGGCCAGAGACATAAACCGTCGTGGTGCTTCGCTACTACGATGATCCCCTTGAAGCCCCCTGCTTTGGCAGCGCCTACAATCTGGCGGGCGTTAAACTTTATAGGATTGATCAGCGCAGGATCCTCATCCCCGTACCCCCATTCATGATCCAGGTAGGTATTGGCCCCAAAATGAATGAGGCAATACATTTCCATCTCGTGCCATTTCAATTGGCGCGGCGAGGGCAGCGCGCCATAGGGGGCGGGAGGCGCGGTCTGAGGTCCTGCGGAGCGCGCGGCCTGGCCAGTTGCCGGGCGCTGCAATTGACCTGAAGAAGCCTGACCCCGGGCCGAGGCCGTTGCTATCACTAAACCTGCCACGAAACATATCCATCTACTCATCTCGAAATAGTTTTATTTGATCGATTCAAAAGTGCAGCTTAATATCTAAACCACGAAACGGGGATTGACCGAGGGGGCCCGTCATCTTTACTATATTTCAGATCCAGGGTATATCCTCCGCCTGCTTCCATAAAATCAAGCGCAAAAGGATGAAGACCCTTTTCAAGAGCTACCTGGCCGCCTTTCTCCTTGTCACTGTGCAGACCGTCATTGTCCACCACCAGCCTGCCTGCAATATGGAGTACGCTCCCGTCATTGGACGTCAGGAAGAAACTGTATATGCCTGTTTCGGGAACGTCAATATATCCTGAGAACTTCAGCCCGAATTCAGTGGCGATTATACCGGCCGGAACAACTGTCTGCTGTACCTCCATGATGCTGTCCGGATCGGCTTTTATCAGGGTCGTTTGTTTGAATAGCCCTTTGTAGAAGCGGCATTCAAGGCCGGGCCGGCCAAGCGCCAGGAGGGCGGTGACCGAGCTTGCAGAGTCCGGATTTGCGGTGGCTGAGTTTGCAGAGGCTGAGTTGGCGGTGGCCGGCTGCAAGGTCACTGGTGCCGCATAGGCCTGTCGGTCGAACGCCATAGAATACAAATCCCCCCTACGTCCGGCAGCCGTAAAGGCGGCCATCCTGAATGTAAGGGAACGGTTGATAACGATGGGCTGGGACAAGACCTGGGAGCAAGGAACGGGTACCGTTCCATCAATCGTATAGCGGATGGTCAAACCCGGCGAAGGCGCCGTGGTATAAAAAGAAGTGGTATCGATAAACACATGGTTGTCCGCCAACTCCGGAAGATCGGGCAGGCGGTAAGCAATGTTCAGCTTGTCCAGGCGGTCATATTGTCCTTCCAACCTCTTCAAATAAGAATCATAAAGGTCTCTATGGGTCCACCCCAGTTCTGCGAGTGCTGTCATGCGGGGCATGACCAAATAGTCCGCTCTTTGTTCTGTGGGGACCATCTCTGTCCACAGGTTCGCCTGCACTCCTATGATATTTTGGCGTTCCGTTGCGTTCAGCCCATAGAGGGTGTCGGTTGGATCATAATGATATACGGTCTTCAACGTATTCCTATCGGGAAAGGCGTCAAAATACAGGGGGCCATCGGCTGACATCACGACTTTGTTCCCGTTGAGAGCGGCCTTCCTGGGGGCTTGCCGGGCCCAGGTGCGCCAGAACATCACTATGGCTGATGAATCCATTCCTCCATCTACAATTTCATCCCACCCAACCAGGGTCTTGCCCCGGGATCGGAAGAACGTCTGCAGTTGGTCATTAAAATAGCTTTGTAACTGATCCAGGGTTTTGATATTATGTTGAAGCATGAAGGCATGGCATAAGGGAGAGATTGCCCAGTCCCTTTTCTCTACTTCATCCCCCCCGATATGGATATACTTTGATGGAAACAGGTCGATGATCTCTGAAAGTACGTCCCTGGAAAATTGCATGGCACTGTCTTTACAGGGACAGATTGGATTGGAGAATCCATCTCTCCGGCCAGCACCAGGGGTACCGTCGCAGGTTAGCCAGGGATAGAGTCTGACGGCTGCCATCATATGCCCGGGCATGTCAATTTCAGGTATGATCTCAATATGCCTGGAGGAGGCGTACCGGATGATATCCTTCATCTGTTCCTGAGTATAAAAGCCACCATACTCTGTACGCCCGTTCTGATAACGTATATGAGAGGAGTCAATATTGAAATCGGGGTTGCCCGTTTCTTTGGCCATCCGTATGTTTGCAGAATCCTGGTCATTGAAGCTTCGCCAGGCGCTTTCGGCGGTGAGCCGGGGATACTTTTTGATTTCTATCCGCCAGCCCTGATCGTCTGTCAAATGGAGATGCAGGACATTGAATTTGTACAATGCCATCATGTCGATGTACTTCTTCACATAAGCGACGGAGAAAAAATGTCGGGAGACGTCCAGCATCATTCCTCGCCAAGGGAAGGCGGGCTGATCGGTTATTTCTACGGCGGGTACGGACAGGGCCTGCGGCGAAGCCGAAGTTGTTTCACTCTGCGGCGAAGCCGAAGTTGTTTGAGCCGTTTCCACAACGGATGGCAGCAATTGCCGGAATGTTTCTATGGCGTGGAACATACCTGCCGGGGCACTGGCCATGAGGAGTACCTGCCTGGAATTAACGCTCAATGCATAACCTTCCGGTGCTGAGATTGAAGAATCATATTGTAGAATGATCGTATTGGTGATGGCTTTGTCATTTTGCTTCAATGCGTCGGCGCCTAGGTTCGTTCTGATCATTTGCCGCAAAAAGGTCGCTTCGTTCCTGAAGTCGTCCTTCCCTGCCGATACTTTCAATGTCGTCTGTTCACTGACAGTAAAGAATCCCGCTTTTGGTCTGAGCGTGGAAGGATAAGGAATGATATTGTACCGGCCCTCTGTCAATGATGGCTTAGATTGGGCTTGCAGCTGGTCAGCCGACAGCAAACAGTACAGGAACAGCAAAATCGGAAACGGGTTGTTACGGTACATTTGTTTTTTACATTTTAGACGTTGAAACATCGTATACCGAAAACTTTCTTATCCCGGGCGTTTGAAAAGCCTCTAAAATGCGTAACCGGAGTTTCGCTGTTGTAATGGGCTCTATTTGTAGGATGCTTTTGTGGCCCACTGAACTGCCTTGCGCTATGATCTTCCATGCTCCGTCTTTGAAAGCCTCCACGACGTATTTTCGAATATTTTCTCCCTTTGCCATATTTTCCATCAACTGAATTTGATTGACCACTAAAGGCCTGCCCAAGTTTAAGACCAATTCCTTTCCACTGCCGCTGATTTCTCCCAGACTCTTGTCAAATCTCCTTTTTATTTCTTTACCAAATTCAGAAAAAGCGATGGAATCTTTTTCAGGGAAAAGACCGGATGTATCAATCGCCATCCCAAGCAGCATATTGGTATTTCTTCCGACGGTAGAATAATACCGGCTTACCAATTCACTGGCTGGCAGGACTTCGCTTTCCTGGCCCGCTTTCCATAGCCATCCACCCTCCCAGGCTGAATTACGGCGATTCGGGAAGTCTGACTCGGCCGGGCACCAGATGCGCCCATCGGGGCTTCCATTCAAATCCTTTATTTCTGCGATCCCGTTGGAAGACGTGCTTGCATTGGTCCTGCTCCACATGGGATAAGGCGCCCTGCCTTCTTCGTTACCCACCCACCGGATGAGGTTTTGGCAGACGGCAGGGCCCTGAAAAAGGATCGCCTTATCCTGGTATGTAAGCACCAACTGAGCTACTTCATCGGAGATCCCTCCCTTGGAGGAGGGCATGACTCCCCCATCGTACCATATCTCAAATAATTTACCATAGTGACTGTACAATTCAGTCAACTGACCCAGCACCATCTTAAAATATACTTTCACGGAGTCTGGGTCATCAAAGACATTATTGTGTACCCCATAATAGGTATTACTGGTCGTGCTGCAATAAATACCCGGACTCAATCCGTACTTTCTGCACGACCTGATAAAATCAGCCACGATATCCCCCTTGCCGTTTTTCCAGGGCGTGTTCGCGACGTTATACCCATGCTGGCCGGTAGGCCAAAGGGAAAAGCCGGTCCCATGCTTGGCTACCAACACAGCGTATTTCGCACCGGCTGCTTTAGCCGACCGGATCCACTGATCGGTATTTAACCGGGTAGGATTAAATACCTGCAAGGGAGGAAGGGTTTCCCGCCTGCCAAAACGGTACGTGTCGGGCGCGTAAATATTTATATCCAAATGAATAATGACCCCTATCTCCGCATCGGCCCATCGCAACTGTGAAGGGGTGGGCAATACCGGCAAAGCCGCAGGCGCCCTTATTGCGGGGGCCTGGCCCAGACCGGGTACAGACACTATTAAACAGGCCATAACTAACCAGATCACTGCCCGTCGTTTAAGTAAATACCTCATGTTTCTGGCCCATTTTTATGAAGTGTTATCTTACCAGCCCGTGTTTTGCGACAAGTTAGTATTGAGTGACAACTGATCGGAAGGGATGGGATACAGATATAATTTATCATTCCACGTGCGTGCGGTCACGCTTGGATACACTCTCAGATAATCATTGGCATCTACCACAATGCTGCTCACCTGGGCCGGAGGATATTCTGCGCGCACGGAAGGCAGCAATTTGATACCCAGTATGGTGGCCGGATTATTGATCAGCGTTCCGGCTTTCCACCTGTGTAAATCGTCGAAGCGAAAACCTTCGGATCCTAATTCGACCCTACGCTCCCTGCGGATTTCATCGATAAGTACGGGGAGCGTCGGGAAATCGGATTGGGGATCTTTGACCAGGTTGGCCAGGATCATATGGGGCATCCCTACCCTGTCTCTTAATTTATTGATGGTGAGGTCTAGCGTGGACTGTGTACAGGTGCCTAATTCCGCTGTGGCTTCGGCTTCTATGAGCAATGTCTCGGCATAGCGAAATATGAAAAAGTCATAGGTCGAAGCGTTGGCATTCCAGGCGGCCAGGCTGGAGGACCGGCCTTTGATGGGCTGGTACCCGGTAGAAGTCACGGTTGTTCCTATCCTGGGTAATGATATCGTATCCCCATTCAGGAAATCGAATCCCCTGGTGGCAATCTGTTGGGATAAGCGGGGATCCCGGTTGATGATCTCCTGGTCCAAAGAATCATCTCCCTGATATAATGGACTAAGGGAAATGGGTAAGCCGTCTGTGCATAAAAAATTGCGTACAAAATCCTTGCTATACCCGTCTCCTGCTTCTCCCAGGGTCCTGTCAACCCCATTGGTCAATACGATGGTCAGGTATCGCATGGGCATGATGGCTTCCGGGTTGCCTTTTAATTCATCCTGGATGAATAGGTTGTAATAATCGGATGCCGGGTTGCCTGTTGTATAAATGCTATACAACCCTGAATTCATGATCTGTTCGGCGGCGGCTTCCGCCGCCTGCAAATAGGAAGCCTGGTCGCCTACCCCAAAATATTCCCTGTAGGTTCCTTCCCACAAACAGATACGGGCCTTTAATGCCAGCGCCATGTACTTATTCAGGCGCCCGTCCAGTGAATTGACCGGCAGGTGCGCCACGGCAAAGTTTAGGTCGCTGAGGACCGAATCCATCACCTGTTTGTGCGGCATCCTTGTACCATATAATATACTCTTGGACGTATCTGTAATGTAAGTATTGATATAGGGCACATCGCCATAAGTTTTCACTTTTCTCCAAAAATCTTCCGCCCTGAAAAAGAGGGTCTCTCCTACATAGATATTCTTTGTACTGTCGTCCAGGTTGGCCTGGTTATAATTGGCCAGGAAGAAATTACAGGTCCTGATAAAACTGAAATCCCAGCCGGAACCGAGTCCATTAGGCAGGGAGCCCAAGGCCACCGCTGGGATGACATATGTGTTGTCCAGGAACTGGTTGATGGACTGGTTGGCCTTGTCATCGGAATTGTCATCGTTCCCTATTGCGGTTGAACTGGGGACTAGGAAATTCTGGACCGGCAATTGTGCATAGTACTGGTTGCAATATAACTGCAGGTCGGTTTCATTCGAGAAGGAGCTGGTTGGGCTCAGATCACTGAGCGGATAGCGATTGAGAAAGCTTTCTTTCTTGCAAGCTAACGCGCTCATGGCGAAGAATATCGTGTATGTTATATATTTATTTTTCATTGTAGTGACTTTTTTAAAGCAATGGAAGAAACTATAAAGTAGCCTGCACACCGAATGACACAGACTTGTTGATGGGGTATGTCTGGAAACTGCTGATGAGTTCCGGATCATATCCTTTGAACAGTGAAGTAATGGTGAAGAGGTTCTCTCCCGTTACATATAGCCTGATCCTCTGGATCTTCAGTTTACTTGTCCATTGCTTTGATATATTATATCCCAGCGTCAATTGCTTAATTCTGGCATAGGCTGCATTTTGCAGGTACTTTGTCTGCGTCTGCTCATTACCGCCGCCGGCAAACCGGGGGCGTGCAAAATAGGCGTTGGTGTTGGTGGGTGTCCAGTAATTGGTGCCGTATGCATACGGGATACCGTACTCGTCATAGGGGAATGCGTAAAAGACGCCGCCGCCCGGTGCAAAGTCCTGTTTCAAATCTCCCTGGATGAAGGAGGCAAAGTCAAAGCCTTTGTATCCCAGGTTTAAGTTAAATCCAAACTTGTAGCGGGGCGTGCTGTTCCCCAATTTCTTCTGGTCCCCCAGGTTGGAAAGGGTGTTATTGCCATAGTTAATCTTTCCGTCGTGGTTCAGGTCGGCGTACTTGATATCTCCTGCCAGCCAGGTATAGCCAGCCAGTGCGGAATTGTCCACCGCTGCAGCTTCTGCATCTGTTTTATAGAACCCTTCCGTTACATACCCGTATATATCACCTATTTTTTGACCGGGAATATAATCGTTGATACTTTGCGTGGGGTTGCCTGAATACTTAGTCACTTCGCTCGTGTTGTCCGAGAGGCCCAGCGTGATGCTGTAAAACAATTTCTTGTCCAGGATATGATCCTTCCAGTTGATGCTGACTTCCCATCCTTTGGTGCGGATGCTGGCCGAGTTGGTGGGTGGGGCCGTTGTACCCAATACGGCGGGCAACTCCTGAGAAGCTACGAGGATGTTCTTCTTATCCGTAACAAAATAATCCAGGCTTCCGGTTAACTTTTCATCTAAAAAGGCATAATCCAGCCCGAAGTTTTTGGTCTGTACCTTTTCCCAGGTATAGGTCGGGCTTACCAATGCCGGCGTGCTGATGGTGACGCCCGGCTGACCGTTGAACAGATAGGGGACCGTACCGGTCAGTTGCGTAGGGATATAAGGATACTGGGCGGCGGAAGAGATGAGCCCCGGAGGGGTTAACTGGTTGGGAAGGACTCCGTAAGAGGCCCTTACTTTCAGCTCTTCAATCGTCTTTTCCAAGGGTTTCATAAACGACTCTTCTGCAATATTCCATCCTGCCGATACCGATGGGGAATACGCATACCGGTGATCGGCCTGGAAACGGGAGGTTCCGTCATAACGGCCGTTGACCTCCAATAAATACTTCTTGTTGTAAATATAATTCAGCCTGAAAAAGGTTCCTACCAGCGCTGATTCCGTTTCGGTGCCACCCACTGTGGGCTTTGGGTCGTTGTTGGCGCCGATGGCAGGCAGGTTCGGGTCTATCAGGTTTCTTGCCAGGGAATTGCCCAACTGGTAGTGCTGGTATTCCTGGTTATATCCCACCAGGGCCTTAAAATAGTGCTTCTCATGAAAGGTATTTTCATAAGTAGCATATGCATTTAACGCATCGTAATTGTTGTTCTGCCTGTTTTCTGAGACCTGCGAAGGATTGGTCCAGGGAAAGACGTCCAGGAAAGCGCCGTTGTATCCATATTCGTTAAAAGGAATGAGGTTGGCTTTTTCGAATAGGGTAAAGCTGTTCCACGTAAAATCGGCATTCAGGGTCAGGTGATCAACCGGTTTGATGATGACCCTGCCTGTTGACCAGAAGTCATTCTCGGTAGTGATATCCCTGCCGGACAAATTTAACACGGCCACCGGGTTGGTATAGCTGCCTTCTCCGGAATAATGCCCATCAGGATTATAGACGGGTTGCAAGGGACGCAGATCCCCGGGAATCCAGGAACCGTTCCCCGGGCCTCCCTGGCTGATCCTGGTCGCGGCGCCCTGATTATTGTCCGTATGTGTGAGGGAGGTGCTTAAACCAAAGCTGAGCCATTTGGTAACGTTGGTGTTCACCTTCATGGTCGGAGTGTACCGGTCGTATACCTGATGCGCTACCTTTTCCAGGCCGTCCTGCCTGAACAGGCCCATACTGGCGACATAAGTTGTTTTATCATCGCCTCCTGACATGGACAGGTTATGCTGTTGCTGGGGAGCCCAGCCCGGATACAATACTTTCAGCCAATCTGTATTGGCCACGTACCTGTACTTGTTCGGATTGCCCGGGTCCTGGTAGGCATCGGGATTATGTGCCGGGTCCTGGCGATAGGCTGCGGCCAGGGAAGAATCCTCCGCCGTCAGGGGATCGCTGGAGGTATATCCCCCCGTAGCGCTTCCGGTTCTTTGGGCGCTATTGAAAAGGTTGATATATCCTTCCGAATTTACATAGTGAGGCAGGTTGGTGGGCCTTGAAGTGGTGTAAGACCCGGAATAGGTTAACCTGACGGGGCCTTTCCTCCCGCCTTTAGTGGTGATCAGGATCACGCCATTGGCCGCCCTGCCCCCGTATATGGCGGAAGAGGCGGCGTCTTTAAGCACGGTTACACTTTCCACGTCATTGGGATCAATCAGGTTGGGGTCCCTGGCCACTCCATCAATCAGTATGAGGGGGGCTGTACTGGAAGCGGTGTTGGAGGATGCATTGAGCGTGGTAATGCCCCTGATATTATAGGTGGCTCCCGTACCGGGTTGCCCGCTGGGGATCGTCACGTTTAGGTTCGGGATCAACCCTTCCAGGCCATCTCCCAGGTTTACCAGGGGCCGGCCTTCCAATTTATCGCTCCCCACGGTCGCTACGGCCCCTGTCAGGTTAACTACCTTCTGGGTGCCATATCCCACCACGACTACTTCATTGAGGCCTTGTAGCGCCATCTCCATCTGCAAACCAATCGAGGTCCTCCCCTTGACCGGTATTTCCAGGGGTTTGTAGCCCGTATAAGAAATGACCAGGATGGCGTCCTTTTCCACTGCATGCAGCGTAAACTCCCCCTTGGCATTCGTCATGGTTCCCTGACCTGTCCCTTTGATGATGATGGAAGCGCCGACGATTGGATCCCCATTCTTATCGGTCACCTTTCCGGTGATATCAATGGGAGGTGGAGGCAATGGGGGGCCCGGGGTTTCCACCCGCTCCTTGATGATGACCAGCTTGTTGATAATGGTATAGGTAAAGGGCTGGCCCTTGAAACAAGCCTCCAGCGTCTGGTCTATGGTGGCGTTGGAAATATGAACAGTGGCGGGTTTGGCCTGCTGTAAAAAATCGTTGGTGTAAACAAATGTATAATCCGTCTGCCGCTCTATCTGATTCAGTATCTTCTCCAGGGAAGCGTTTCGCTCGGAGATGCTGATCTTCTGTGCAACCCCCTTGGCGCTGATCTGCACAAAGGCGGAAAATAAAAAAATTACGGTTAACTTCATCTGCAAGCAGTTTAACTTAGTCAATACCAGATGTAACCGGCAGGTCGCCCTGTTTTGGCAATGAGCAATCAATAACATAACTTTGTAATGTTTAGGTGATCAATAAACAGTCTGTGTTGGATTGTGGAATTGTTTGTCCTAATATTCGCCGGGTCCCGATGGCGTCGGGGTTCGGCTTTTTTTGTTTTTTTCTAAACCATAGGCAATATCGTTTTTGTGTTTTTTTTGCTAAGGTTGAACCGTCACCTGGGATCCTTCAATGTCAATATGAAGGCTGCCCGTCAGTGTCAATGCTTTTAAAACAGTGGACAGGTTGGTGTTCCTCGGGATCTTTGCGTAAAACCCTTGCTCTATATTCTTGCTGTATACTATTTGAATATTATACCAGCGGGCTAACTGTCGCATGACTGTTTTTATATCGGTATTGTGGAAATAAAACCATCCGTCCTTCCAGGCCATGGTCTCATCCATATCCGCATTGGGCCTGACCTTTATTTCCCCGTCTTGTCCCAGCTCCGCCTGCTCACCGTGGGCCAGCGTAACTGCCGCTTTTCCGGAACTCAGCACTTTGACTGCCCCGTCGAGCAGCGTCGTTTTAACGGTCGCTTCATCACCGTATGCCATGATGTTGAAACGGGTACCCAAAACATCGACCGTCATTTTATTGACGGTGACGGAAAAGGGTTTGTCCTTATCCCTTTGTATCTCAAAATAAGCCTCCCCTGTTAAGATCACCTTTCGCTCTTTCCCGCTGAAAGTCGTGGGGAAACTAAGCGATGAGGCTGCATTCAACCAGACTTTACTTCCATCTGGCAATACGACCCGGTACTGCCCCCCCCTTGGGGTAGTCACAGTGTTATAGCCGATATCAGCCGCCTGCCGGTTGTCATGGCCTTCTCCTTTATAGGCTAATTGCCCGTTATCCAGCTTTACAACCATGGTGCTTCCCTGACGGGCGAGGGTCCCGTTACGGGCGCTGTCGAGCACGATGCTCGAACCATTCGCCAAGGTGAGGACGGCGCGATTCCCCCCGGGTAATACGTCGTTCTTAAAACGGCTGTGTGCTAAGGACAGGGACTTTACGGGCGCCGCAGGCGTAGTTCTGAAATAGTAGTAAGCACTGCCGCCCAGGGATATAGCCAGCACTGCCGCAGCGGCTGCCCTGAGCCATTTCTCCTTCGGGCGGTTTAACCGGCGAACTTCCCCGACTGGGGCCTGCTCTACACTGGTAGATTCAGCGGTCATGACGTGGTGGAATATCCTTTCTTTATCTAAGGAGGCCGGACATTCGGCGTCGGTTATATCATGCCAAATTGTTTCAAAGGCGTCCCGAAGGGTGTCGTCACTTTTTGACGAGGCGACAATTTCCAGGAGTTCCACCAATTCGGGCCTGGTGCAGTCATTGGCTGCATATTGTCGTATTAAATATTGTAGTCGTTCGGGGCGGGGAGGCATGTCAATTAGATTTGCGGATAATCATCCTACACAAAAGACGATGCGAATACAATAACGTACTGCCCAAAGGGAAACTATTTTGAAAAAATAATCGCCAAAATCAGCATCAGGGCCTCGGAATTGGGATGCTGGCGGAGATGGTCACGGACGTGTCTCAGGGTTTCCGATAGATGGTTTTTTACAGTGCTTTTCGAAAGATGCATGGATACGGCTATCTCATCCAGGCTCAATCCTTCATTTTTGCTCAGGCGGAATACGCTCTTCTTCTGGGCGGATAACGGAACCAGGGCTTCTTCAATTAATCGTTTTAGCTCACTCGCGTTGAGTTTGTCTTCTATATCATTATTATATAGCTGTAATTGCCCTTTCAACACCCCTATCAGGTCTGTCTCCCTGGCCAGGCGGCGCAAATAGTCAATCGTCTTATTACGGGCCGTGGCAAAGATATAAGACTCAGGGCTTGTCACTTCAGCCAGGCAGACCCGGCTCACCCAAAGCTTTACAAAGATATCCTGCACGATCTCTTCCGTTGCAGTTTCTGACTTACACAATTTGAAAATATAGGCGGAGAGGCGGTTAAAATAGAGGTCATAAACGGTCCTGAACGCTTTTTCATTCCCATTGGAAACTTCCCTTAAAAGAAGGTTCTCTTCGTATGACGACAGTAGTGGCAAAGTTATCAGCAACGCGTTTTGGAAGGAGCAATATACAAAAAAAGCTGAAAATTGCTGCTTCCAACCGCCAGGGCTTATTAGCTCAAGCCAGGGCAAGGAGGCAGCCGGCTCCAATAAACAGGGAACGGGTTTTCACATAAATAGTACCTGATTATGAGATAAATATGGCATAAAAATCTATTGACGAAATGCTACATATCCCCTAAATCACCGCCTTTCTGTCAGACCTCTTTTTTTGTAATTTGAATTATTCCGTTAATATTGCCCCGGCGGTAACCTGGGAAAACCCGTACCTTCTCCCGGGCATCCGGTCTTTAAAGGAGGGTGTCTGCTAGTAAAATTAAGTGCTAAAAAATCCGCAACGCCCTAACAACCAATGACTATGGCAAAGAATCTATTAATAGTGGAGTCTCCGGCGAAGGCCAAAACAATTGAAAAGATCCTGGGAAGCGATTTCGAGGTAAAGAGCTGTTATGGGCATATCCGGGACCTGGAGAAGGGCGACATGGGCATAGATATTAAAAATAATTTCGCCCCCCGTTACATCGTTCCTGAAGATAAGGAAAAAGTCGTCAAAGAATTAAAGAGCCTGGCTAAGAAATCAGGGGAAGTATGGCTCGCAACGGATGAGGACCGCGAAGGGGAGGCCATTAGCTGGCACTTATGTGAAGTATTGAACCTGGATCCCGCCACGACCAAACGCATCGTATTCCATGAAATTACCAAGTCCGCCATCGAGTCTGCCGTGAAGAAGCCCCGACTGCTGGATATGAATATGGTGAACGCGCAACAAGCCCGCAGGATCCTGGACAGGATCGTGGGGTTTGAGCTTTCCCCGGTATTATGGCGGAAAATGAGCATGGGAAGCTCCCTCTCCGCGGGAAGGGTGCAAAGTGTGGCGGTCCGGCTCATTGCTGAAAGAGAAAGGGAGATCAATGCCTTTAAGGCGGAGAGTTCCTTTAAGCTGGAGGCTTTTTTCATCGCCCTGGATACGTCCAAGCGATCGGTCACCTTCAAGGCGGAAGGACAGAAATTCCGCCAGGCCAGCGATGCCGAGAAATTCCTCAAAAGTTGTATCGGAGCTTCCTATACAGTAAAGGACATACAGGTGAAGCCGGCGAAAAAGTCGCCTTCCGCTCCTTTTACAACTTCCACACTCCAACAGGAGGCCAGCCGGAAGTTGGGATATTCGGTCAGCAAAACGATGCTGCTTGCCCAAAAACTCTACGAAAGCGGGAATATCACCTATATGCGTACGGACAGCGTGTCCCTTAGCGAAACGGCCACGGAAGACGTTAAATCCGCCATTACCAAAAGCTACGGCAAGGAATATGTCCAGGTTCGCAAGCATAAGAATAAGAACGAATCTGCCCAGGAAGCCCATGAAGCCATCCGCCCCACTTATATGGACACGACCAGCGTGGATGATAGCGATCTTAAAAGGCTATACGAATTGATCTGGAAAAGGACGATGGCCTCCCAGATGGCAGACGCCGAACTGGAAAAGACCACCGCCAAGATCGAGATCTCTACTAATAAGGAGATACTCTCCGCTCAGGGAGAAGTCCTGAAATTTGAAGGCTTCCTGAAAGTGTACAGGGAAGACAGTGATGAAGAAGACCTGACGGAAGAAGAAAGTAACGAAGGCATGTTGCCCCCGCTAACCGTGGGCCAGACACCCGAGTTCAAGGAAATGAAAGCCACCGAGCGCTTCTCCCGTGCCCTGCCCCGTTACACGGAAGCATCCCTGGTGAAGAAATTAGAGGAACTGGGTATTGGCCGCCCGTCCACCTATGCGCCGACCATCAGCACTATCCAGAAAAGGGGATACGTGGAAAAGCGTGATAAGGAAGGAGTAAAAAGGGATTTCCAGGTATTGTTGCTCAAAAAGGACCTTATCGAAAAAGAAACCCTCCAGGAAAATACCGGGGCCGAAAAGTCCAAACTTTTCCCTACCGACCTGGGGTTGGTCGTAACGGATTTCCTGAACAAGAACTTCAACGAGATCATGGATTATGGCTTTACGGCCAAGATCGAAGAGGAATTTGACGAAGTCGCCAAAGGGCAGCAGCAGTGGACCAAAATGATCGGTGAGTTTTACAGCCCCTTCCATCTGGAAGTGGAAAATACCCTGGAAAATGCAGAACGCATCAAAGGGGAAAGGGAGTTGGGGATCGATGCCGCCTCCGGCAAAAAGGTCGTGGCGCGTATGGGCCGCTTCGGTCCGATGGTGCAGATCGGGGATGTCTCCGACGAAGAAAAGCCCCGTTTTGCCAAACTCAAAGTAGGCCAAAGCATCGAGACCATCAACTACGACGAAGCCATGGACCTGTTCCGGCTGCCCCGGAACCTGGGCATATTTGAAGGCAGCGACGTGGTGGTGAACATCGGCCGCTTCGGTCCCTACGCCGCACATAATAAACTGTTCTATTCCCTCAATAAGGAAATGGATCCTTATGACGTCACTCTGGAAGAACTTGCGCCGATGATCAGCGAAAAGAGGACGGCTAAGGAAGAACGCACCATCAAGGTATTTGAAAAGGAGAAGATCCAGTTATTAAAGGGACCTTACGGGCCTTATATCAAACAAGGCCTGCGGAACTTTAAGCTGCCCAAAGAGGCACAAGAACGGGTAGCTGATCTTACGATCGAAGAAGTGAAAGCGATCATAGAAGACGTGAAGGCCAACCCGCCGAAGAAGACAGCAAGGAAGAAGAAGGCTTCATAAGAAAGTAGTTAAAGCGGCTCCGGCCGCTTTTTTATTGTCCATATCATAGGTATGGTTGTACATACCCTTCGTAAAAGAATGGATATCATAATTTTTTAGTTTTTTTGTCATTACATTTTCTCACAACGGCAATTCTACGTAGATGTATGGATGACTGGCGTGTTGTTTGGCAACCGGTTATTGCTCCCCGGTTATTAACAGCCGGTTGGGAAAAAAAATGTTTTGGGCTTCCAAATAAGTTGGTAATTTAGGTTCAGATGAGAGAAACAAGGGAAATATCGGCATTATTACACCTTATAGACGATCCGGACGAGGAAGTTTTCACAACTATCAGCGAGCGTATCGTTTCTTATGGAAAGGGCATTATTCCCAACCTGGAAACACTTTGGGAAAATACGCCCGACGAGATTACCCAGGAAAGGATTGAACTCCTGATCCATAGCCTTCATTTCCGGGACCTTAGAGCTGATTTTACAGACTGGAGCAAACTGGAAACCCCAGAATTATTGCAAGGAGCCCTGCTGGTTGACCGGTACCAATACCCTGAAATCTCTTTCAATGGTATAACACAGGAGTTGGAGCGCATGCGTCGCAATATCTGGCTGGAATTGAATAATTACCTGACGCCCCTGGAACAGGTCAATATTATCAACGGCATCCTGTACAATTATTATAAGCTGAAAGGAACGGAAGTCGCCTACCAGAATCCGGACGAGTTCTTTTTGCATAAGGTCATCGAATCCAAGAGAGGAAATGCCATTTCAACCGGCATCCTGTATGCCGCCCTGTGCCAGCTCCTGGATATCAATGTCATGCCGGTGAATATTCCCAAACAATTCATATTAGGGTACTTCGACCCCAATTATGACCTGCTGAACCCAACGAACAGCAATCCGGCCCACCAGATCCAATTCTTCCTGGACCCCATGAGCGGACAGGTCTTTACCCATAAGGACGTCGAAACCTATTTTAAACGGATTTCTGTCCCACCCGTCCCTACTTATTTCAAGCCACTTTCCCCGAAACGTACCATTCAACTCCTGACAGAAGAATTGTCCAAGTGCTTTGGCACCCAGCCCTATAAGCAGCAAGAATTAACACAACTCGCCCAATTACTGAGTGATTGATCTTAAGGAAAATCTATACCTTTGGCTCCTTCATTCCCACTCCTCTAGTCTAAAACCTTTTATTATATGAGCAAAAGCACTAACACTATTGAAAAAGGCACGCCGACCGTTCACGCTAACACTGGCATCAGCGAAAAAAACTCACACGAAGTCGCCCTTATCCTGAACACTTTATTGGCTGACGAATACGTCCTTTATACGAAGGTGCGTAATTACCACTGGAACATCGAAGGTCCCAGCTTCATGGAGCTGCACAAGTTCTATGAAGAAATGTACACTGAGCTGGCTGAGACTATTGATGAAGTGGCCGAACGCATCCGCAAGATCGGGCACTTTGCAGAAGGCCGGCTGAAGGACTTTGTTGAACTATCTCATTTGGAAGAAGAGCAGTACACCAATGATCCCAAGACACAACAAAAAAACCTCCTGGACGATCATGAAACGATCGCCCGTTATGTGCGCGAACATATTAAGGAAATTGAAGAAAAATATAAGGATATCGGGTCATCTGATTTCCTGACTGCAGTTCTGAAAGACCACGAAAAATATGCATGGTTTCTAAGGGCTTACCTGGGTTAATCGTTCCCTAGTCTTTAAAGTAATTTAATCAACCAAAACGGCTTCCTCATGAGGGAAGCCGTTTTGGTTGTGTCGATTTTTATGTAGCGGTTTCCCATATGGCAGCCATTCTCTTTAACAACAACCTTTAATCGTTATGCACCCACAACATGTTATGCTGCCCGTAGCTGACGGGACTTCAATGCAAGCCTTTACAGCCATTCCCGACGGACAGGGCCCTTTTCCCGCGTTAATCTTGCTCCAGGAGGCTTACGGCGTCAATCACCATATCCGCAGTGTGGCGGAACGGCTTGCCCGGGAAGGATTTGTCGCTATTGCCCCTGAAATATTTCACCGCACTGCCCCCGTGGGCTTTGAAGCTCCTTACTCCGATTTTGCCAATGTAATGCCTCATTACCAGGCTATTACCAATGAAGGATTGGAGTCCGACTTAAAGGCTTGTTACCAATGGCTGCAATCCCAGGCGTGCGTGATTAAAGAAAAGGTCGGGAGTATAGGCTTTTGCCTGGGCGGAAGGGTCTCCTTTATTGCAAATGCCGTTCTTCCGCTGGCAGCGGGGATTTCCTACTACGGGGGCCAACTCGACAAGGTGGCTGATATGGCCCCCGGGCTGCATGGCCCTCACCTATTCTTCTGGGGAGGATTGGACACACATCTTCCGTACGAGACGAGGAAAACGGTCATCGATGCGGTGGAAGCAGCTGGCAAGCCTTACATTAACGTGGTCATCTCTTATGCGCAGCATGCTTTTAATTGCGATGACAGACCGGCGTATCATGCGGAGGCTTCCCGGGAAGCGTGGGCGTTGTCGATGGCGTTCTTGAGGAATAAGTTCGGGGAATAGGGCGCGGCGGCGCCTTCGCAATGCAGGCGCGGCGGGCGAAGCGCGGGGCGCAAAGCCAAACGTGCAATACGCCTGGCCTGAAGAGGCAGGGCCTATTGCACGTTTGGATAACCGTCGGCCGACTAGGGCAATAAAGTAGCCTCCAGGTCGATCTGGGTGTTCAATAATTTCGAGATGGGACAGGTCTCCTTGGCGCCTTTGGCAGCAGCGTCAAACTGTTCCTGGTTGATGCCGGGAATCTTTGCCTTCATCGTCAGGTGGGAACTGGTGATGGAGCCATTCTCCAGGGTGACCACGCAAGACGTTTCAATCGAATCGGGCGTAAATCCCGCGGCGCCTAATGCGAAGCTGAAAGCCATGGTAAAGCATCCGGAGTGAGCGGCGGCGATCAATTCTTCCGGATTGGTGCCAACCCCTTCTTCAAAACGGGATTTGTAGGAATACTGGGTTTTATCAAGGGTGCCGCTTTGTGTGCTAAGGGTGCCCTTTCCGTCCTTGCCGGACCCGTTCCATACTGCTGTAGCTGTGCGTTTCATTTGATAGATATATTATTTGATAAATTAGGTACAAAATTGGATGGGTATATCCCAAAGATATGGAAACAATTCAAGGGCCAGATTTTGAAAAAATCGATATACGGGTAGGAACCGTGACGGATGCGTGCGAATTTCCCCATGCCCGCAAGCCGGCATACCAGCTAACGGTTGATTTCGGCGAGGCCGGCGTTAAAAGATCGTCAGCCCAGATCACGGCCTATTACCTTCCGGCTGACTTAATCGGCAAACAGGTGATCGCCGTTCTTAATTTCCCGCCCCGTCAAATAGCTAATTTCTTCAGCGAATGCCTGGTGCTCGGTATCTATGATGCGACCGGAGCAGTCGTTTTGCTGCAACCCGAAAGACCGGTGGACAATGGGACCAAAATAGGCTAGGTCTCACAATACTAATGTAATAATTAGACTTCCTCCTCCATTTTGCGCAATCGATTGCGCGCCATAGGTCAAAACAGGAAATAGTACTTTTGTAGTTCAAAGTTGCACTCATTACCTTTTTCCGTCTTTATTCAATCCAAGATTCTGGAAATTATGCGTGTCGGGTTTAAACAATTGCAACCCTGCTATTTGTAGCAGGGTTGTTTTTTGGGATGACTTTAAACCCTTTCCCGATTTTGCCAGTCTAACCCGTCGTATCCTGGTTGCATTTCGGTCAGAACTTTAGTATATTATGGCTGAATGCCTTCAGAATACACAGCATATTATCATTCTCCCGTAGGGATGCTGCGTATCAGCGGTACGGAGCATTACATCAGTGAGATACACTTCATGGATGGAGAACCTGCAGGAGCGCCTATTCACTTGAACCCTTTGTTACAGGTCTGCCTGGAACAATTGATGGAATATTTCCAGGGACTGCGCCGCACTTTCGATTTGCCTGTCTATCAAATAGGTACTGAATTCCAGCAAAAGGTATGGAGCGAGTTGATCGGTATACCTTTTGGAAGAACGATCTCCTATATGGAATTGTCCAAACGAATTGGAGATACCAAGGCTATCAGGGCTGTAGGGTCCACCAATGGTAAGAACAGGATCGCCATCGTCCTACCCTGTCATAGGGTGATCGGCTCAAATAATGACTTGGTAGGCTATGGAGGAGGTTTGTGGAGGAAACGCTGGCTGCTTGAACATGAGAACAAAATTGCCAACGGTGTTCAAACTTTATTTTAAGAGACATGCAAACTAAATTATTGGTCATCCAGGGAGACATCACCCAATTGAAAGTAGACGCAATCGTTAATGCGGAAGATTCCCTCGCGGAAGCCGCTTTCGCATTAGAGCCTGCCTTCTCTGGTGAAGCCGTCATTACCGACGGGGGAGAATTGCCCTCCCGCTACGTTATTCATACTTCAGGCCCCATATGGAGTGATGGAAACCAGGAGGAAGCCACCCAACTCAGCAGCGCCTACAAGAACGCGCTTCAACTGGCCGTCTCCAATCATGCCAAGACCATCGCCTTTCCCAATATCAGTACCGGCAGTTCGGGATATCCGAAAAACCAGGCGGCCCTCGTGGCCCTTACTACCGTCCGGAATTTCCTGAAAGAGCAACCCGGCGCCTTTTCGGAGATCATATTTGTCTGTTGGGACACCGAGAATTATCATCTTTATAAAGAAATGCTGGGAAGTGAAAACAGGATTATTTCCTAATTTGCTCACTTGGATCAAATTACACTCAGGGTTATCGAAACCCGGCCGGAAACCCCGGATACAACAACATTTATATTACAGACGCTGGTCGAAGGCCGGCCTATTGGCGTGGACTACCGGCCCGGTCAATTTATTACCCTGCTCATCCGGCATTACGGGCGGGAGGTAAGACGATCTTTTTCTTTGTCTTCTTATCCGGGTGCGGCGGCTGGCTCGTTGCTATCCCACGGTGCGGCCAAGGAAGCGGTTGATTCGCTGCTGTCTCACGGTGCGGTTGCGAGCGGTGATTCGCTACTGTCCATTACGGTGAAGCGTAAACCAAACGGAGAAATATCCCGGCACCTGCTGGATCATATAAAAGTCGGGGATACCCTTGCATGCTTGCCCCCGGCGGGGCGCTTTACCCTGACCACCCTCCCTGGATCAAGACGGGATATCGGATTTATAGCTGCCGGAAGCGGGATCTCCCCTATCTATCCCCTCATACTTCAGGCGCTCACGGAGGAGCCTTCCTCGCATGTCTGGCTGGTTTACCAAAATCACAGTGAGACAGACATTATATTTTCGGATGCCCTTTCCCTACTGAAGCAAACGTACCCGGAACGGTTTACGATTTTGCATCTCTTAAGCGCCCCTCTCTCTCACCAACTATTGCCCACACGCCTGAACAATGCCAACCTGGAGCAACTGGTTCCCGGATTGCTCAGGTATGACCATTCGGATGCCTTATTTTTCTGCTGCGGCCCCCTCCCTTTCATGCGTATGGCCCGCTTTACGCTTCGCGTGATGGGCTTCCGCGAAGACCAGTTCAGACAGGAGCACTTCACTGTGGATGCGTTACCTCCTGCTCCTATACTTACGGATACCGCACCTAAGACAGTCCGGCTAAATATTCGGGGGGCAGTCTCCACCTTTACAGCGTCCTACCCTACCAATATCCTTCAGGCGGCCCTGGACCAGCATATCCCTTTACATTACAGTTGCCGGGGCGGCCGTTGCTCAGCCTGCGCTGTTCGCTGCCTTAGCGGGAAAGTGGTGATGAGCATTAACGACGTACTCACAGACAAGGACCTTAGCGAGGGATGGGTATTGACTTGTACGGGGTATGCGGAGACGGATATAGAATTGGACGCTTAATTGACCATTGAACGTAACCGACGTTCGGCAAGTACGGGCACCGGCTTAACAATTTCCACTACGTGTATCCAATGTAAGAAGCGGATAAACGGATAGACCGGATCGATTTCATGCCAGCGCCTGCCAAAGTTAATGGAAGACGGATGTTTGTGGTGGTTATTATGATATGATTCACCCAGCATCAGCACATCGATGGAGAATAAATTATGAGAGGTATTCTTCAACCGGAAATTAGTATATCCATATTTATGGGCAAACCAATTAATGACGGCTCCGTGAAAAGCGCCCATCGCTAAAACAACGGGGAAAAGAAGAAAGGACCACGGTGAAGTAGCAAACCATATAAAAATGCCCAGGTAAATAAATACCCACATCACTCTTGAAGTCGTGGAATTAGCCCATCTTTCAAACAACTTCCAGTCGGGGAGGTTCCTGGTGAACTTGGGATCCACCTGCATCGTGCCTTTGAAAATGCCCTGATAAAAGTTTCGGGTGCGCCACATCATACTGAAAATATTCGAGGAGAATGTTGGCGAATGCGGATCCATCTCCGTATCTGTATAGGCATGATGCATACGATGCATGATAGCATACGCACGAGGGCTCATGTAAGAAGAGCCCTGAGCCACATACGTAAAGATGAAAAAGAATCGCTCCCAAAACTTATTCATTGTAAAGGCTCCATGCGCGGCATATCTATGCTGGAAAAAGGTTTGAAAAAAGAGGGAAGCGTACCAAAGAATGATAAAAAACAAGAGGATGAACATAAAAATCAATTTTGTACGGAAGGCGAAAAAAGTAATAGTAAAATTGACTTTTATAAGGGCTCCGGGTATGAATTCCCGGAAGATAGGCTATCCTTTGTTAATGTAATCCCAATTCAAAGGGTGGCATAAGCAATGCATCGGGTTGCCGGAAAAAAAGGTAGTTTGCATACCAGGCAAAATAATTTTTATTCATTCATATATATAGGTTCAAAATGGAAAAATTATATACGGCGAAAGCCACAGCTACCGGAGGGCGCAATGGCCATATCCGGTCCGAAGACGGAAGCTTGGATGTAGATGTCAGGACGCCCGGTTCCTTGGGGGGCCCCAAGGGGGAATACCTCAATCCGGAAATACTGTTTGCCGGCGGATATGCAGCCTGCTTTGACAGTGCCTTAGCGGTGATGATCAAGGCAGAAAAAGTCGCTGTGGGTACCACTAGCGTTACCGCTGAAGTCAGCCTGGGAAAGATGGACAACGGCGGTTATAACCTGGAAATAACGTTGGAAGTGGAAGTCCCCGGAGTGGAGCGCTCAGTGGCAGAAGACCTTGTCAATAAAGCACACCAAGTGTGTCCCTATTCCAATGCTACCCGTGGAAATGTGCAGGTGACGCTACTGGTGAAATAAACAAAAATTACTCTGGCTTCCCTGGTACAGGAATATCATATTTTCCCTCCAGGAACTTCATTAATGAGAGGGCTTTCCTTTTTTGTCGCTGAATCTGTTCGACATAAGAAGTAATGACCCTATTGTCGATAAAGACTTCACTACAGTATTCCTGGAATACCTTTGGATCCGTCGTCATAAAAGAAAAAGGATGGCTTACACTCAGGGAATCGTAAAAACCGGGCGGCGTCCTCCGTTGTTCCACGGAAGTATCTGTATAGGTAATAGCCGTTTTCCACCAGGCTATCCCAAAGTCCGGCTGGAAGATATGCTTCGATTCAGAAAACAGCTTTACTGTCTGTTGGGCATAATATCCGGCCTGATCCCTGCAATTTTTGACGCCACTTTCGTAATCCAGGATGCTGTCGGCAACTTCGGGAAAATGAATGAGCCTCATATCGCCTGAGTTCTTTAGTTGGCTATAGCCTGCATCGCTGAAATTGACGGTTTCTTCATCCATTGTATAAAATACCAGCTTATACGCCTGGATGATGGACGGCTGATCCGAAGGAACCTTCAACATGACGTCCTGTAAGGTATTGATATGACGCAGGATGTCGATATCCACCCGCAGCGTACGGTTGATCTCGGAGGTGTCCCTTGCCAGGTCCTTCACGAAGGCGGTCATGTACTCCGTCTCCTTGGACCGATCGTTGATATGTTCCCGGAGACTTTCCGCAAAGAAGCCCATCGTTACGGCAATGAAGATCATGAGACCTTCCAGAAGATATTCCTTAAAACTCTTTTTCTCTACGTTAGGATGGTGGTGGACTTCCATAAGAGGGTCAATATAAATATTTTTCACTATCCCACCCAATGTCTGCCGATTAGAAACGCCCGTTCACCTAAAAACTCCTTCCGATTCACCCTGCCACAATCCCATTTCCGCCACTGATAACACTTTGTTAAATTCCTTTAAACGAGCTGGTATTTTAGCGGTCTGTTACCATACACCAGCCGTCATGAGAAAGTATACCATCCTGATCGTTATCAGTCTCTCCTTTATCGCCGCCCGCTCCTGGTCCCAGGGAAAAGTAAGGGGGTCGGTAAAGGGAGCCGTTGTGGATTCCGCAGGGAAGCAGAACCTGGCTGACGCCACGGTCTCCCTGACCCCGGAATCCGATACCACGGAATCGGCCTATGCCATTTCGGATAAACACGGGGCCTTTACCTTTAAGGGGCTGCCCCCGGGTAATTACCGGCTGATTATTACTTTCGAAGGATATCTCCATATCAGAAAGGACTTCGCCGTCAGCGCCGCCCACAAGGATTTTGATTTTGCCAACTTATATATGCAAAGGGTGACGGATCAGTTGCCGGACGTGATCATCCAAAGTCCCCCCATGTCGATCAAGCAAGACACGGTGGAATATAATGCCGGTTTGTTCGCTACCAAACCCAATGCGGTGGCCGAAGATCAACTGAAAAAACTACCCGGGGTCCAGGTGGACGCCAGCGGCAATATTACCGCCCAGGGGGAAAAGGTGACCAGGGTGCTGGTGAACGGAAAGCGGTTTTTCAGTGATGACCCTAAACTGGCCACCCGGAACCTGCCGCCGGACATCATCGAAAAATACCAGATCTTCGACGACCTGGATGATCAAAGCAAATTCTCAGGCTTTGATGACGGCACCCGGATCAAGACCATCAATATCATCACAAAGAAGGACAAGCGGCAGGGATATTTCGGGCGGGCCGTTGGCGGCCTTGGAACGAACCAGGATTATGATGAAAGTATCAACTTTCACCGCTTTGATAACGACCAGCAGACCTCCGTCCTGGGACAAGCCAACGACGTGAATAAGCAAAACTTCACTATCCAGGATATCTTGGGCTCTTCGGGCGGCAGGAGGAGCGGTGGCGGACCCGCCGCAGCCACTAATCAAAGTGGATCCGGCATTACTACGGTATGGGCGGGAGGCGCAAACTACCGGGATTCGTGGGGGCCCAAAACCGACGTCACCGGGAGCTACTTTTATAATTTCAACCATGTGGCCTTAAGTCAGCAAAGCCTTACGGAGAAATTCTTTGATGCACAGCAAGACACGTCCAATACCACAAATTCGACTTCAAACGCCTATCAACGAACAGCCAATCAACGCGTGTATCTTAACCTGGAGCAAAAATTCGACAGCAATAATTCCCTGGTCTTTCGCCCCAATATTACCTTTCAAACAACGACACCGAATTCTGAATCTTCCTCATCCACCGTTGATCAGCATAACAATGCCATCAGCAATTCGGTTGATAACAGCAACGGATCCAACAGTGGCTTCAATATCAACGGCTCCAACCTGACCTTACGGCATAAGTTTAAAAAGGCATATCGTACGCTCTCCCTGGACCTTACCGGAACAGTGAATGTCAATAACGGGTTCGGATATAATAATGCCACGAATAATTTCTTCAAACTGGATTCTTTCCAGACGCTCAAGCAATACTATAACGATTCGCTGCATTCCGTATCCATCAGCCCTACCCTCTCCTACACCGAGCCCGTAAGCAAGAACGCGATCATTGAGCTGAACTACAACCATACTTATAACAGGAACAATACGATCAACAACACTTACGATTACGATGATTCCCTGCATGGCTATTCATCGTTCGATAGCCTCTTCAGCAACTCCTATAAGTTTGTTTCCAATTCCAACCGGTTCACGCTGAACTACCGGATCCAAAATCCGAAATACAATTTCAACATTGGTTCGGGGGTGCAGTTCACTGATTTCAACAGCCTCAATACCACGAAGGATATTGATGTGACCCACAATTACCTAAACCTGACGCCTACGGTCAGTTTTACCTACTCATTTTCCAAAACTCAACGACTCCGCTTTTATTATACGGGCCGGACGGGAACTCCCTCTGCCTCCCAACTGCAGCCGCTGATCACGACCAGCGACGATATCAATTACACGGTGGGGAATCCGGACCTGAAACCTCAGTTTACGCACAGCGTGCGCCTCTTGTATTCTTCTTTTAATCCTTCGACGCAAAACGTCCTGTTCGCTACGCTGAACGCCAGTACCATTGTGAATGATATTCAAAGCTCGATCGTACCCAATGCGAAAGGAGGATCTACCAGTACCTATGTAAACCTGGACGGCACTTATAACGTGTCGGGCTATTTCGATTACGGCTTCGCCCTGAAAAAACCCAAGTCCAACCTGAATTTCATCAGTAATATCAATTATTCCCAAAGCCAGACCCTGGTCTATTCTGATCTCCATCCCATTGGATTTCAACATGACTTCACAAAGAACACAGCTTTATCGGAAACCATATCCTGGACCACCAATATCAAGAAGAATTTCGACATGAACTTTAGTTCTGCTTCGAACTACACCATCGCCAGGAACACCCTTCATGCCAACCAGGACCTGGATTACTTTTCACAGGTGGTCACTGCGGAAATCACCGCGTATACCAATAGCGGATGGCTTATCGCCACCAACTTCACCTATACTTATAGCGACAACCAAACACCGGGTTATAACGCGAGCGTCCCTTTGCTGAGCCCCAGTATCGCCAAGGAATTATTTAAGAAGAAAAACGGGGAAATACGCCTGAGCGTTTTTGATCTGTTCAACCAGAATACCTCTGTTAGCAAATCAGTCTCCACCAACGAAGTATCGGATAGCAGGACCACTACCCTTACCCGTTATGTAATGCTCACCTTTACCTATAACCTGAATAACTTTGCCGGCTCCAAGCAACACAGGATGCCGGGGGTATTTCCGGGAAGGTTCCGTGGGGGTGAAGGCGGCGGTGGTGGAGGCGGCGGCGGTGGTGGCGGTGGCGGTGGCGGAAGAAGGGGCGGTTTATAGGGCGGACGCCCAGGCGTTAGGACAGCACTTTCGCCGTGCGATAAGCGGTTCCCCTGAAGAGCGCCACGAGTTCCCCATTCTCTCTGGTGGTGCGGATCTCATACACACCGATCGTCCGTCCCCGGTGCACTTCAACGGCTTCAACGGTTAGCCGTTCACCTGGTTTTGCGGGGCGTATAAAGTTGATGCTGGCGTCCAGAGCGAGGGTAATATTACCGTCTACATTACAGACAAAGGCCAGGGCGGAATCCGAGGCGGAAAAGAGAACCCCGCCGTGCACGATGTCGAACCCGTTCAACATCTCGTCCTTCACCTGGTAATGCAATTTGCAATATCCCGCCCTGCATTCTTCTACTTCCAGGCCCATCCACCGGGTGAACCGGTCCCTTTCCAACATGACCTTAACTACTTCTTCGGGTGATCTTTTGGATTCTTCCATTTTTGTCCTTTCTTCAAATTAGGGTATTTCCGGCCAACTATCATAAGTGGACACCTATTGTACTGCAATCGGACAATTATGTCTTCTTTAAAAACACTTAACCAAATGAAATTCAAATAATTAACAACTTGGCATTTTAATAGCTGGAGGTTTATCTATTAAACCCGGGACAGCTATGTTCGAGAGTTACTTAAAAATCGCCTTCCGAAATTTTTCCAGGAACAAGGTCTTTTCCTTCATCAATATCTTCGGATTAGCCGTGGGCCTGGCGACCTGCCTGTTGATCATGCTTTATATCTTCGACGAGACCAGCTTTGACAAGCACCAGAAGCATGGAGATCGCATCTACCGGATCGCGTCGATATCAGGCAATGAAAAATGGGCGGCCATGGCGGCACCTGTTGCGTGGGGGGTAAAAAACAATTTGCCGGAAGTGGAGCAGGTCACGCGGCTATTGACCTTCCCGGATATAGAAAAATTGATGCTGAAACGGGAGGACCATTCCGAAACCAAGCAATTTTACGAGTCAAATGGATATTATGTCGACTCCACCTTCTTTCAAATCTTCACCTATGATTTTAAATATGGCAACCCGCTAACAGCACTCAATCAGCCCAATAGTATGGTCATTTCGGATGAGATTGCCCATAAATTCTTTGGGAAGCAGGATCCCCTCGGAAAATTCATAGTCGTCAATACGCCCTTTGGGGAATTCAATTATACCGTTCAGGGCGTCTTTAATAAAAACACGTATAAATCGCATATCCCGGCCAATTTCTTCCTTTCTATGCGCAACAACGACATGCAGCATTGGGTGGACAACCAGTCTTCGTGGGCAGTCAACAATCTTTTCTTCACCTATGTGAGGCTGAAAGAAGGCGTCAGCGCTCCTGCTTTTGAGCAGAAGCTAAAACATCTGTATGCAATCAAGGCCGGAAACGATCTCAAGGCTGCGGGCATTACGAAAAGCCTTTTTATCTTTCCCATGACAGATATCTATCTCCATTCTGCCATCGAAAATGAGATAGCCGCCAATGGAAATATTTCCTATCTGTACATACTGGGGTCGATAGCTGCCTTCATTCTGATAATCGCCTGTATCAACTTTATGAATCTCTCAACAGCACGCTCGGAAAAAAGGGCTAAAGAAGTGGGGGTGCGCAAGGTAATCGGCGCCGGAAAGAATTCCCTGGTCTGGCAATTCCTGGGAGAATCTTTTGCCATATCATTGATGGCATTGGTCATTGCGCTAGTTATGACTTCCCTGTTTTTACCCTTTTTCAACCAGCTTACGAAAAAGGACATGTCGCTTTCCGAAAACCCCCACCTCTTATTATGGATTGCGGGACTTACTTTATTTTCCGGATTACTGGCAGGACTTTACCCGGCCTTCTATTTGTCTTCATTTAAACCGGTTTCCGTACTAAAGGGCAAAATAATGAATAGCCTATCCTCTTCGGCTATACGTAAAGGATTGGTTGTATTTCAGTTCACCATCTCTATTTGCCTGGTACTTGCCGCCATTGTTATCTGGCAGCAACTGGACCTCCTGAAAAACCAACAGCTGGGGTTTGATAAAAATCAACAGGTCGTATTACCGTTGCAACTTGGATATAACAATTCAGCGCACAACTATAACACACTGAAGGCCGAGCTGCTAAAGATCCCCCAAATAAAATCGGTGACGGCAGGCTCCACGTATCCGGGCATCCCCAATCTGAATGACCTGCCGATGTACGGGGAAAAGAAAACGAGCAACGACATAGTGGATATCCATTTGTCGGCCATTGAAAACGACTATATTGCTACGCTGGGTTTAACCTTGTTGAGCGGCAGAGCATTTTCAAATGAATTCAAGGCAGATTCGGCCAGCATTATACTCAACGAGACGGCGGCTAAAAAATTGGGATATACGTCCGAAAGCGCCATTGGAAAAACGATACAATCCAACCTGGGGGGCAACAATCACTTTTCATTGCAGGTCATTGGGGTTGTAAAGGATTTTAACTTCGAAAGCTTGCACAGTCCCATAAAACCCTGCGGCTTCACCAATGCCTTGTTCTCGGACAAATACAGCTATCTGATCGCCCATTTTAAAACCACTGATTATGCCGGCCTGCTGGCAAATCTTGAAAAATCCTGGAAGAAGATCATACCCCAATCACCCTTTGTCTATTCCTTTATAGACCAGGACTTTCAACGGAATTATGAAAAGGAGCAGCTCACGTCCCAGATAGTCGTTTATTTTACTACCATCGCCATTCTTATTGCCTGCCTGGGCTTATTGGGGCTGGCCGCTTTTTCCGCGGAACAACGCACCAAGGAAATTGGTATCCGTAAAGTACTCGGCGCGTCCGTATATTCAGTCGTTTCACTGCTTTCCAAAGACCTTATGAAATTGGTAACGGCAGGAATGATCCTGGCATTTCCCCTCTCCTGGTTTGTCATGAATCAATGGTTGAACAACTTTGCTTACAAGATAGAGATCAGTTGGTGGATGTTCTTTGCAGCTGGCTTCCTCTCCGTAGTTATTGCGCTGGCTACGGTGAGTTTCCAATCTGTGAAGGCCGCGTTGGCGAATCCCGTAAAAAGTCTAAGGGCGGAATAAAAGGGACGCGAATTTTCTATTTCAGTCATATTAGAAATATTACTACACAACATTGTTTATTTTATAAATACTTTCGCCCGGTCTTACCCTGAATCATAATTTTTACCCTGTATCATATATGATGATTTGTACCCGGAAAATTGATTTCTCTTGTAGAAAAAAAGCCAAAGCCTTCTTTTGGTTGACAGGTTTGTCCACTTATGCTATTCAAACTTCTGCCCAAAGCTATTATCCCGGGGGACTGGGCAATGCCAACCTGATTGTCTGGATGAATGCCAATAAAGCCAGTTCTATTACTGAAAACGGGGCTAACCAGGTGAGCCAATGGTCTGACCTAAGTGGCAATAGCTATAATTTTACGCAGGCCACCACTGCCAATGAACCCGTCTATGGGGCCACCACGGGTCCCAATAACAGGCCTGCCTTAACATTTACTTCCACCAGCTCGCAATACCTGAGTACTCCAACCTTGCCCGCCTCCCTCTCCTTTACAGGTGGAGTGAGTACTTTTACCGTGTCCAGTTTCAATGCTCCACAGACGGCCCAGGGGTGGCAGCGGATCTATGATTTTGGAGATGGTCAGGGTTCTAATAATGTGATGTTGGGCCGTTATGGCAGTTCTGCAAATTTTTACTACGAAAGCTGGAACGGCGGTGCCGGCGATCAAACCTGGACAACCACCAATCCCATTGTCAACGGATCTGATAATGTGTATGAAGCCGTGCAGCGGGGTGGAACGGTGGGTAATCTTACGGCAGTAGCCCATTACCTGGCAGGCACTTCCCAGGCCGATGGAGGCGCTGCGGGATCCAGTGAGACCTGGGTACCCACTTCGGTTGCCAGGACCTCCAACTATATCGGCCGCAGCAACTGGGCAGCGGATAATTATTTCTCAGGCACTATGTCCGAGATCCTGCTCTATAATACAGCCTTTAATACCACCCAACGGATCATCCTTGAAAATTATTTGTCTGCGGAATGGGACGAGGCCATCAGTATTTCAACGTATACTCCACCTACCGCCTCGACTTACGGCACCAATTTGGTCGGCATTGGGTATACCAGCGCTGCCGATAATTTTTTGACCAACCCGGCGGGTTCCACGGACGGACTTGGATTCAGCAGCGGAAGCGGAGCAACGGGCTTTTTAAATACAGCCGGTTATATTACGGCTGCTCATAATGGCCAGGCCAATACGGTGATCAGTAATGCAACCATCCCCGGGATTGGCAGCAGTTCCCCACTAAGCGAGTGGAACCGCAGTTGGAATTTCCAAAAGATGGGCGGCAATGGCACCGGGCTGGTCACACTGAACTTTAATTTTTCCGATTATAACGGGACCACGCCCAGCGGCACTTATACATATTCTCTTCTTTATAATGCTACGAACGGCAGTTTTGCGACAGGCACCAACCAATTAATTACGACTACCAGCACTACAGTGTCCGGTAACATTGTATCCTTTACCGCCAGCGCTTCCAACTTGTCCAATGGCTATTATACTATCATATACAGCACAACCCCCATCGTCCTCCCCGTTATTCTCACAGACTTCGAGGCTCAGAAACAACAGAACAACAGCTTGCTGACATGGAACACGGCATCGAAAACCAGTGTTAGTTACTATGCAGTGGAAAGGAGCACGGATGGCGCTCATTTTACAACCATTGGTATTGTGTACGCCAATGCCGATAGCACTGTGCCCGGTCAATATACTTTCACTGACAGCAAACCGTCGGATGACATTAACTATTACCGGCTGGCGATGGTGGACCCGGACGGGACCATCAACTATTCCAATATCGCATTGGTGGATTTCGATAATACCACACTTGCCGCCCTGACTATTTACCCCAATCCGACAGCGGATATAGTGCACATAAGCCTCCTTAATGCCAGCACTACGCAAATGGCCGTCCGCGTTTTCGACATGCGGGGCAGGGTCGTCATTGCATTCAGAAGCTCCGCTCCTTCCGGCACGGCGGATATTCCTGTAAGCAATCTTGCTCAAGGAATCTATGTCATGGAGATCGATGCAAACGGGACGAGATATACCCGGAAGATGATGAAATACTAATCCCGGACACCTACTACTTACCCGTACGATCCACGGGGAATATATTTTTTATAAAAAAGAGCCCGTCAAATGCATCGGGCCACAGGCCTTCCATATCCATATAATCCGCCAGCGTGGCCTGCTGCTGTTGCTGTAAGGCGGGGGGCGCATGGTGGTAATTCAGAAAAGCATAGTTGTACCCCAAAGCCGCGAGGCTCCCTTCAATACTGTTCACCGGCTTGGGTGCTACTACAATGATATGGCTGTTGACGTAATCCATGTAGCTGCCTTCGGACCCGGAAAAGCCGATGCAATAGGCCTGGGCGCCAAAGTGACGATGGATGGTGGCGCCCATGGGAACAAAGGCGTCAGCGCTTCCTGGGGACGGGGCGCGGGGCGGGGTTGCGGTCTGGTTCATGCCCGACGGTGCGGCCGCCTTGTCCGTGCCAGGCGGAGGCACCGGCCCCAAGCTGCTGATGTCTTTGGCGATATGCCCATTGTGGGCCCATACAATGATCTTTTTTCCCGGGTAGGCCTTTTCGGCCAGCCATATGAGGTTCTCAGCCATCTGCCGATCACGGACACTGACTTCGTTCCCTGTCGTCATTTGCCAATACCGCGTTGTCTGGGATTCAATGCTGCAAACTACCTGGTACCAGAATCCCGATGCACCCATCAGAGAATCGGTGACCGGCCTATCATCCTTCAGCGCCTGCTTCAGGGTCTGGAGTTTTTGGAAAAAGATTTTCTTTTCTTCGTCTCCCGGCCGGTAACCGCGGGAAGAAAAGGTGGACACACTGATCCTGCTGAATAACTTCCAGGCGCTATCGATCAATGACGGATCCTTTCGTTTTAAAAACGCTTCAAAGTCAACAAACAAGTCTGTCTTGGCTTTCACACCGCTGTGCTGGCTTTCAAACCCTGCCAATACCAGGGAGTGGGCCTTTCCGAGCCCTGACTGTACGTAGTCAAACAACGGCTGCATTTGCTTGCTCGTGGCATACATGTAAAACAAGCTACCGATCACTTCATCCGATAGCTGCCCCCCGTTTCTGACATTGCTCCATATGCGCGCGCAATCATAAAATCCGCTCTCAAAGGCCAGCACATCAAACCCCAATCGCTCATGCAGGAATTTGATAACCCTGGTTTTTGCCAGAAAGGTGGATCCTTCCCCGTGGGTCTGCTCCCCCAGGAGCACGATCCGCGCGCCGCCAATGGCGGCTTTCAATCCCTGCAGGTCTGAAAAATTGGTATCGGAAGGGTCGATGGATCTTATAGGAGAAGCATACGCTTTTAAGTTCAATCCCTCCTGGGCCCTGACTTCTGTCAGGAAAGAAGAGATCAGCAGTATGAATGACAATATACGGGGCCAAAAGCGATTCATATATTCGGGGTTTATAATCTAGTGATGGGAAACGGGGGAATGTAACCCATTATGCTTACCATACGCCTAAGGTGGGATAGTTATCGAAAATGATGGTTTTGTTTCTTATATTTGTTATAAATAACAATAATAAGAAACAAAGTGACTTATTTGTCATTTTTAGAGGTCCTATACGACTACAAGGTCTTCTCTGTCAGGGATGTGACCAAGCTATTCCCTGATTTTGATACAAGGCGCTTAGTAGAATGGCAGCGAAAGGGGTATATCAAAAAGCTAATTAACAAGTGGTATCTTTTTTCAGACGTTCCTATAGATGACTGGCTTCGCTACCGGATCAGCAATTGCCTGCATCGTCCTTCCTACATTTCGATGGAATCGGCTCTCTCTTATTATAACTTAATTCCCGAAGGAGTTTTTTCCCCACAGAATGTTACTACCAGGAAAACCATTACCTATGAAACAACAGCCGGTAGTTTTCATTACAGGAGTCTAAAGCCTCATTTGTTTTTTGGCTACCGGGCGGATCGCAATGGAGGCCCCCCCCTGTTAATGGCAGATCCGGAAAAGGCAATCCTGGATTACCTGTATCTAAACACGCATATTAATACCGTTGAAGATCTGGAATCCCTGAGATTGAATATGGCCGTCATGAACGATCTTATGCAGTGGAACAAGTTTGATCATTATGCCGCCTGCTTTGAAAGCGCCACATTGAACAAAAGAGTCCGCATCTTACAAAACCTGAGAGAGCATGCTAACATTAGCTGAAATAGAAAATAATTACCCCAAAGACCTGCAGGGGTTTAAACGATTTATATTAAGAGAGTATCTTCAGCATAAACTGTTGCAGATTCTCTTTGACAGTAAATACGCCAATCAGTTTTGCTTTCTTGGTGGCACCTGTTTGCGCATTGTCCATGGAAATACACGCTTCTCGGAATACCTTGACTTCGACAATCTTAACTTGGGGGAAGAGTTATTTGAAGAGATCTCTGTCCTACTCAAAATGCAATTGGAGCAGGAAGGTTATGAAGTCGAAATGCAGACAGTTTACCGGGGCGCCTATCATTGCTATGTCCGTTTTCCACAAATATTATACAATGAAGGGTTATCAGGACACAGAGAAGAGAAAATACTGATCCAATTAGATACCGAACCTCAACATTTCGAGTTTATCCCCGAACGATATATCCTGAACAGGTTCGACGTGTTCACGCAAATATTTATCACACCCCTCGACATATTGCTTGCACAGAAATTTTATGCAGTCTGTAACCGGGTACGGAACAAAGGCCGGGATTTCTTTGATATCGCATTTTTGCTATCACTGGTTTCCATACCCAATTACGATTACCTTCAGATAAAGTTGGGTGTACACAACTCCAGGCAACTAAAAGAAAGGGTATTAGAAAAATGCGAGCAGATCAGTATGGCGGAAATGGCAAAAGATGTACAACCCTTCTTGTTCCATCCCGCAGATACAAAAAAAGTATTGCTGTTTCCCGAATTAATCAGGCAGGCCAGGCTTGAATAGGCAAAACCCGGCTACCTAAGAGGAGCCGAATCTGATAAAAATCAATTGCGAAACAGACGTAAATGAAGGATCATGATAACATTCGATTCAAAAGTATTGATCATTCCAGGTCTTAATAATTCCGGGCCGCAGCACTGGCAATCCCTATGGGAAAGGGATTTCAATTTTGAACGTGTTATACAACAGGACTGGGATACGCCGGAATGCGATGACTGGATAAAAGCAATTGACCTTGCTGTGGGCAGGCATAACGGAAATGTAATCCTTGTCGGGCACAGCCTGGCTTGCGCTACCATCGTTATTTGGGCCCAAAAGTATGGAAAGGTCGTTAAGGGAGCTTTATTGGTCTCTCCCAGCGATACAGAAGCAGATTCCTATCCGTTGGTTACGACAGGGTTTACGCCGATGCCGTTAAATAAGCTGTCTTTCCCTTCCATTATGGTTGCGAGCACCAATGACTTCTATGTCACTCCAGACAGGGCAAGATATTTTGCTAACAGATGGGGAAGCGAGCTTACATTCATCGGGGATGCCAGCCATATTAATGCGCAAGCAGGATTTGGCCCCTGGCCTGAAGGATTGGAAATGGTTAAACGATTAGACCAAATTTAGAGGAAGGAAAAAACGCCCGGAACTGCAAAATGGGCGTTTTCCGGTCGGCACGCCGACCCCTACTCCACCTTCAAACTCTTCACCGGGTTAGCCACTGCCGCCCTCCAGGAACGGTAGCTCACGGTTAATGCCGCCACGACGAATGTGCAGGCCAGGGCCGGGACAAAAACAGCCCAGCCGATCGGGATGCGATATTTGAAATCTTCCAGGTATTTGTACATCACCCACCATGCAATAGGGGCGGCTATGACAAAGGCGATTCCCAGCAGGCGAACAAATTCCTTACCGAACAACCAGAGTATCTGGTGGAGGCCGGCACCCAATACTTTTCGGACCCCAATCTCTTTAGTCTTGCGCACCGCCATGAATGACACCAGGCCATACAGCCCCAGGCAACCGATGAAGATGGCAATGCCAGAAAAGGCTTCAATCAGGTGAAGCATGATATCGTCTGATTTATAGAAACGGGCGATCCGTTCATCCAGGAACTGGTGATCATAGACAAAATCGGGATACGTTTCGTTCCAGACCTTCTCTGTGGCAGCCAGGACAGGTTTTACTTTGGTCATATCGATACTGAGTGCGCAATTCCTGTATTGTTTGTCCTGGCTGGTGATAACGATGGGCGCTATCTCTCCCCGGAATGAATAGTTATAGAAGTCCTTGACCACCCCCACTACCGGAGCCATCTTGTCGTTGATGGACACGCGCTTCCCAATGATGTCAGCGGGAGTCGCCAGGTGCAGCTTACGAACGAAGGTTTCGTTCACCACGTATTCCCGAATCGTGTCGGAGGGAAAAATGTTCCTTCCGGCCACCAATGTAAGTCCGAACGTAGGGATGTACTGGTCATCCGCCAATTTCATATTGACAGACCATAGTTCCTCTTTAGGCCTGTTCTCATATTTGATAGACGTATTATTATTATTCTGGGCGGCAGGCGGTTGGTAACAAATAGACGCCCTGTTCACCCCTGGAATGTCCAGTAGCCTGTTGCGAAGGGTTTTCATCTTTGTTTCATTATTCTCCGGAATCGGGACGGTGACAATGGCATCCTTCTTAAAGCCCAGGTCTGAGTTCTCCGAAAAACTGACTTGCCGGGCAATGACAATGGTACCAATGATCAGGAGTTGGGAAATGGAAAATTGCAGGACCACCAGGATACGTCTCAGGGAAAACCCGCCTATATGCCTTTGGTCCAATTTGCCTTTTAAGGCCAGTACCGGGCGGAAACGGGCAAGCACCAAACCGGGATAGGAACCTGACAGGAAAATCACCAGCACCAAAGTACCAAGCATAAAAACGGGCAAGGTCCAGGAACCCGCCAGGTTCATACCCATTTGCGTGGACAATAGTGTATTGAGCGGATGAAGGGCAGCCCACGCAAGGCCCAGGCCCAACAGGAGCGCAAGAACGGAGATCAACGCCGTTTCTGATATAAATTGCCAGAAGATATGCGCCGGTTTGCTTCCCATGACCTTCCTCACCCCTATTTCCCTGGACCGGTTCAAAGCCTGGGCCGTAGCCAGGTTGATGAAATTGACGCAGGCCGTGATAATGAGGAAAAGGCCCACGAAGGCAAAGGCCCAGAGCTCGCGCTTATCCGCCTCGCCATCCAGCTCTTTATTAAAGTGAATATCTGCCAGCGGCTGCAATTTGAATTGAAAGAATTTAATATCGTCCCCTTGGTAATATTTGCTGCTGATCCCCTTTAGGCCTCGTTCAACCGTGGCCTGTGTGACCCCCGGCCTGAGCCTGATAAAGCATTGGCAACCGCTGTATATTCCGCCCCAGCTGCTGTCGCTGTATATCCAAGCATTGTGATCTTTCAGGTTGGGATAGGACAGGTAGATTTCTTCTCTCCGGTCCGTATTCGGTGGCAGGTCCTTTAGGATACCGGTGATCGTAAAGTCCGTTTTATTGTCGTAGCGGATGACCTTCCCAATGACATTGGTGGTCCCGAAATATTTTGCGGCCATTTTTTCGGTAATAATGGCGGAATTCGGCTGTGACAGCGCGGAGCTTTTATTCCCCTGCACCAATGGGTAATCGAAAATATCAAAGAATTCGGGATCCGCGTAGGCTATTCCCAGTTCCTCCTGGAATTTCTTCACTTCCTTTTCCCGGGGAAGTGAAATCAGCGCGTCCCTATAGACAACTACCCTGGCTACTTTGTCTGTAAAGGCGTAGTCATTTCTGAATGCCTTCCCCATGGGACCCGGTACGGCCTCGTTCCTGTCTACTCCCTCCATGTGGAATTCTGTAATAATGCGATAGATGCGGTCGGCAGCCGGATGAAAATTGTCAAAGCCCATATGATACCGCACCAATACAAATATGAGGATACTGCAAGCGATCCCCAGCGCCAGCCCTGTTATATTAATAAGAGCGTAGGACTTATTACGTAATAAATTACGCCAGGAAGTAAGGAAATAATTCTTGAGCATGAACGGGGATTTGCCCGAATATAGGTCATTTCCTATAAGGTAGGATATTTTTCGTACGAAAAATTTTGTAGATATAGCCCGACCCTCCGGCTGCCAGGTCGTGGGAGCGTTTCCCGGGAGTGCGCCTTTGTCAGGCCAATATCCGTAAATAGGCAATGTAATCCATCGGAGGCAACTGCTCCAGTCCCCCGGCTTTGAGCAACTGTCCTATCTGGGCCCGGTGATGGGTACCATGGTTGACAACATGGGCCAGCAGGTCGCTCAGCACATTGGTATAGCTTTTACCCGACTGGTTCCGGTAAGTCAGCTCACGTCCAAAATCGGACTCCCCTTTCAGGAACCCGATCCAGGCCCTGTGACTATTATCGATGGACTCCTTCAGGCTTGAAATGCGGACCTGGTTATGCAGCATTTCCGCGTCCGGCCCCATCCCGGATCCGCCGACCACCTGGGGCCACAGCTCTATCCCCGCGGAGGACTCT